>FRDC01004688.1_pt1 | contig 26912 bp, 24 predicted proteins | sample 1106171 | NCBI WGS metagenome assembly FRDC01 (sample SAMEA3930566, study PRJEB13176) | freshwater metagenome | biome: Drinking water system; feature: drinking water; material: water | place: Singapore | collected 2014-12-20 | reverse complement strand
CCCCCGACTGCAGCACGGAATCAGCGTCAGTGGTGACTTTCTTGAAACCAAACTTTCGTCCGGCATGTGCAGCCGTCACACCTGTGCTGCTGGCCACGGAGTCCAAGAGCGCCCCGGCTGACTTGAACGCGGGAATCAAGACCTGCGTTGCATAGTTACCTGACCCAATGAATCCGGCGACCGCGGCCCCAGACTCCGCAATGACGGGCGCCTCTTGCCTGACGATGGTCCGCTGGAGGCGCTTGTCCGTTCCGTTTTGCAAAGCCGAGGCATAGCGCAACACAATTCCCAACGATGGCCCACGGCCTCCGACCAAGTCATACACGTCTCTCGCCCGTTCGAGAGAAAACCGATGGGAGATCAGCGGCTCCACGTGAAGCCGTCCGTCGGCCAGCATGTCGAGTACGGCTTCAAAGTTCCGCTGCTCGGTCCAGCGCACGAATCCAAACGGATAATCTTCTCCACGCTCTTCATAACGATCGTCATGCCGTCCGGGGCCATAGGAGCAGGAAACCTGAAAGCTCAGCTCCTTCTCGTAAAAGTCGGCCCGTGCAAGCTCCAGCCCCACCACTCCGACCAACACGATTCTGCCCCGCTTCCGAGACATCAACGCTGCCTGATGGACCGGCTCGTTACTTTTGGTAGCCGCGGCAATCAGAACCGCATCCACACCCCGCCCGCGTGAAAACGACATTGCGGCCGCCACTGGATCTTCACCCTGAGCCACGTCGACCGTTTCAGCACCAAACTGCCGTGCAAGCCGGAGTTTTGCCGGATCTACGTCGATGCCGAGCACACGGCAGCCGTGCGCTCGCAGTAACTGAACCGCCAAGATCCCGATCAAACCCAACCCCGTTACAACCACCGATTCTCCCAAGGTTGGCTGAATCAAACGTATTCCCTGGAGACCGATGGCGCCTATCACGGTGAAAGCGGCAGACTCGTCACCGACGTTGTCAGGGACCTTAGCACAGAGCGTTTTGGGCACGCAGATCACCTCAGCGTGTTTGCCGTTCGACGCCACACGGTCTCCCACAGCGAACCCCGTCACACCTTCCCCAACTTCCACCACGGTCCCCACGTTGCAGTACCCCATCGCCAGCGGCTGATCGAGCTTGTTTCGAACTGCCTCGATTGTTGGAAGTAATCCGTCGGTCTTGACCTTGTCCAAAACGAGACGAACCTTCTCGGGTTGCTGGCGCGCCTTATCGAGGAGATTGGCTCTTCCAAACTCCACCAACATACGTTCTGTTCCTGCCGAGACGAGCGATCGCGACGTTTGAATCAGCAGATGGTTCCTTCGCACCTTTGGAGCAGGAACATCTTCCAACCAGGTTTCTCCCGTATTGAGGTTTTGAAGAATCTGTTTCATTTAGAGGTCACTCACGACAAAACGTAGTTTGCCCGTCCTGCTACGTGGAAGTTTGGACACATACTCAATGTGGACATCCAGCACTTCTCCCATGCGTTTCTTACACTCCTCGAGAAGTTTTCGTTCCGAATGGCTGTTATAGCCGTCCCGCTTTACCACCCTCAGTACCACGGTGTTGATATTCGGTTGATAGATTTGAGATTCGCGTATGTCGACCATATCTTTGAAGATATGGTCGAGTCTTCCCAACCGTACCCCACTAGGCAACAGCACATAGTCTTCTTGCCGGCCATCGATTGCGTCCACGATACGACCAGGCGCCCGACAGGATACGGATCTCGGACTCATCCTCGCCACATCGCCCGTGTCGTATCGAAACAGCGGAAACGCTGGGTTTGTCCAGTTCGTCCCGATGACTCGGTATGCATCTGAGCTGCCATCCACCGGCAAGAACTCAACACCGGAAAAATCTTCATCGACGTGCAAATGACCGTTCTCACATTCCGAAATGTTGGCGACGGACTCACTTTGACCATAGTGTTGACGCACCGGACATCCGAACGCGCGTTCCATCATGATCCGCTGCGGCTGCAAGAGATTTTCGGCCCCCGTGGTCACAATCGACGGCGGCCTTCTGAGTGGCCGTCCGCGCTCAAGAAGATAACCGGCAATCAGCGCCAGCAGTGATGGGTAACCGTGAAGCCAGGGCGGCATGTACTCATCCAGCGCGTCGAGATACGCCTCCGCACTAGCAGGAGACAAATGATATCCGCTGAACAGAATTTGTCGCCCCGGAGTATTGACGCGCCAAAACGGCGGGACAGATTGGGAGATCGGGACGATTGATCGGCCACCGAAGTAACCGCACCACATGTCGCGGTGAATGCCGTGGCTTTGTCTGTACCGCCACCATACAGCCCACCGCTCCCTTTCGGCTGTCAAGGTTTCTCGGAATACCAATCCGGCTCCTGTAGTTCCGCTCGTGTGACACACGACCGTCGGGGATGTAACCATCGGGTTATGAATGTTCGAGGCATATTCCTGGGCCTCTCCCTTCATCAGGATGGGGAGCTTCTCCAGTTCCTTCCACGGATCACCGCCCGCGGGATCGACACTGTACTGCCTAAACCGATGCGCCCAAAACGGACTCTGAGCCGCCGATATGAGATGCTCCTTGAGCCGGGCGTTTCGCAGATTTTCACTCGATGCACTACACCACTGCGATCGCACCACTCGCTCGAGATCGGAATAGCCTGATCCGTACCGCCTTCGCTTGATCCTCCACCCCTCCAAGGAACAAGCGAGGTTCTGCAGCCAGACCGGCAAAACATCATATGCATGTTCTCGATTCATGAGTTCGCGGCAGGCTTCGATCGCCCACTTTTCATACTCTCACCGCCTCGACATACACAGACTCCTCTTCCCTTTCCCGTAGGTTGAGAGGAGACGGGTTGGGTATGTGGCTGCTGCCGACCTCACAGACCTGCGCACGCTGAAATCCCGATCCGCTCAGCAATCTGCACAAGGAAGCCCCGTCATACATCCATTGATGGTGCCGCAATCCCACGAAGAGGACACGCAGCTTTTCCGCCAACCGCCTTGGACGATGAGTGGAGAGATGCGTCGATTCGACAAATGCATCCGCATCCTTCGATCTGAGATACATGTCGACGAATTTCTCAATGTCCGGAACGGCGACACGGATGATTCCGCCGGGGGCTAGCACGCGTCTTGCCTCGGACAAAAACCCCGCCGCCTCTCTCCGATCGAGATGCTCTAACATGTGTGATGAATACAGTACCTCTGCTGATGCGTCAGCGAGCGGTAAGTGTCTCGTGGCATCAGCCCACCGAATGGTGTGCTCCTGACAAAACCGGATATAGGCCATTTGCGCCTGCCCGATAAGACCAGCTCGATAGAGGCATGAGGCTAAGACGGGAAATGTGGACAGCTTGATGCTGAAGGAGTTGTCGAAATTGATCCATCCCTCTGTGGGAGACATGCCGCAACCTACATTCACTCTGAACATGTGCCACCATCCATACGCTATTCCAATGCGCTCATAGCTCCGTCCCTGTTCTCAAGCCGAGTGGGAAAAGCCGGAGGCACAGATGCAGGAACTACGCCCAGCCCCACCGACCAAGAACACACGGTTTTGCCATGAGCGCCTCCAACTGAACCAGCAAACTTCGTGCGATTTCGTCCCATGTTGTGTGCGTTGAGAGCAACCGTCTCCGTCCCATTGCTGCGAGACTCGCTGCATGCTCAGGATTGCCCTTCAACTGCACAACGGCATTCTTAATGCTCTCGACGTCCCATGGGTTGAAGTACTGTGCAGCATCCCCGCAAATGTTTCTCGCGAAATCCAGGTCGCTCGTAACAATCGGACATTCCCAGGCCATCGCTTCCAAGTAGGTTCCAGTAAATGACTCCAGCAGAGTCGGAAGCAGTAACGCGTGGGAATGGCGGTAGTACTGTTCGAGATCTGCTTGCCTGAGAGGTCCGACCAGGCAGAACTTGTCGCTCAACCCATTGTCCACGATCGAACGCAGCAACCTCCGCGCACCCGGATGATCGGAAGCCGCGATCGTCATGATGACCAGGACATCCTTCAGTTCAGCACCGTATCGCCGGAACATCTCGACGATCGACTCGAGATTCTTGTGAGGGTAGTACCTGGACAAACACAGCACTTTGAACTTGTCTTCATGACCCTCCAATGCCGACGGCAGCCCAGGACATACGTGGTCGCCAATCGCATTCACGGATATCGCGTTCGGCATGACGGAGATGGTTCCTTGGTAGCCATACATCGCCTTGAGGCGCTCAGCGGCAACAGACGTTTGGCACAGCAAGAGGTCCGACCGTCTCAGGCTTTGGCTCAACTTCCAGCTGTTGTATCTGCTGATTAAACGATTCACGAGCGTTTCGTATCCGAAATGTCTACGCGGATAAAACAGGTGGGCGTTCTGGCACAACACCGCCTGAGGGCACGGAGGTCTCGTCATCCCCCTGTTTCCAAGCGCCAACACGACATCGGGATGAAACTCTCGGATCAAGCCCGGTAATACTAGCTCGTCGAACATCCATCGCCCAAGCACTCCGAGCCTGGCTCGATAAACGATGATCCGCGGATCTTCACTCCTGAGGTCGAGACGCTCATATCCGGTCTCCGAAGGAACCACAAACAAGTATTGGTGGTGCGGAGCGGCGTGATCCAAAGCACGCATGAGGTTCTGACCAACCGAGACACCGCCCCCGGCTTTCAATGCATGTGCGATCACAGCCAACCGCATGTCAGCGTTCCTCGCTTTAAGCCAAACCAGCAGACTTGACACCTACTCTCTGAATCTGTCGTGTCCGGAGCGCATGCAGGCCGTTGAGAAGGCGCTCGACATTCTTTTCCGGAGAAAACTCGCTCCACAGTTCCAGCGAACGTTCACCATGGGTGCGGGCGAGTCCCGGATCTCGCATGTACTGCTGCATGGCATCAGCGAGAGATCGTGCATCGCCCGCCACAACACGGAATCCTGTCTCTCCCGTTATGACCAGGTGTTGCGCGGCACCGCACGCCTCGGAAGCGATGACGGCTCTCCCAACAGACGCCGCTTCGGCAATCACCACGCCCCAGCCGTCGAATCGCGACGGGAGCACGAACACCTGCGCAGAGCGCAACGCGGAGTACACCGCCGATGAAGCAAGAGCCCCAGCGAACAACACCCGCTTCTGAATGCCCAGCTGGCTCGCCAGTCGATGATATTCGCCATTTGTCGTATCGTTACCGACCAGCACCAGTCCACCGGAGTGGCACTGGGCCACCGAAGCGGCGAACGCACGTAACAGCACATCGATGCCTTTTCGGGCACAGAGTGCACCGACATACAGGAAGAGGGGCTGCCACAGCCTCGAAAATGCGTCAATGGTTGGATTTGGATTTCCTCCCGACGGCGGCCTACTCGACGAATATGGGAGAAGCCGGATCTTGTCCTCTCGTACCCCCCATCGTATGAAGTCGCGCCTTGCCAATTCGCCGATGGCAAACGCACCGTCCGCATGCCGGTTGACAAGGGTCGCATACCATCGTTTTAGGGGATAGGAGAGCCACCATTTGATACCTCTGTGGGAGGGTTCACTCCAATGGACCCAACGAACACCTTGGCTACTGAGAAATGCAGCCAACTGACGAGTAAACGGTGTCCCGTATCCCGGCACGATATGAACGCGGTCTTTCCAGTCTTGGCACATGTGCACCGCTTCAAGCGTCGAAGGCACATAGGCTTCCCCGGCAGACAATTGGTCTGATGATTCCCATCCCATGGCTTTACGATCGTCGCCGACACGCCCATAGTAATGTACGACCAGATTGACTCCCGCCGAACGAAGCGCATCGAAAAATGCGGACTGATAGTGACTCGGCATATTCATCCAGCAGAGCAACTTATCCATCTGCTCTCTTGCGCGCATCGATACTCTCACGCCTCAAGTCCGGCGCGTCTCGGCCAACTGGCTATAGACTTCCACCGTACGAGCCGCGATGGAACGCCAGCTGTACGTCGAACCGGCTTCTCTCGCCAGATTGTCGATGACACGTCGACGCAACTCCTGTTCAGACAACAAGCGCACAACGGCGTCCGCAAGGGCCTCTACGTCGTGAGGTGGCACTAACAGGCCGTTCGATTCATGGACCACGACGTCCGGCAATCCCCCGACGTTGGTAACAACCGGCGGCACTCCGAACGCCATCCCCAGGAGCAGCACACCGCTTTGGCTGGCCTCGATGTACGGCAGGACCAGCACATCGGCCCACTTGAACAACTGTGCAACCGCCTCATCGCTTTGGTGACCTGACATGAGTTCAATGCGCTGCCCCGCGATGACCAAGCCTCCGTGATAAGCGGGGTTGGCCGAAAATCCAGCGATTCGAATTGTCGCTAAAGGCAGCTGCCTGCGAATGAGGGGTTCGGCCTTGATCAGGTTCTCGACGCCCTTGTATTTTGATAATCCTCCGAAGAACAGTATTCGACCACCATTTCTCGGTTCAAAAGATGCGGTTCCGACCCCATATCGAGTAATCGCCCCGTGAGGCACAACGAAGAGACGATCTCTGGCGGCATGATGGGGAAACCTGCGGCGCGCCTCGTCGCAAAGTCTTGGGCTGTGCACGATAATTCCTGTGACCCATCGCCCCAATTGGCCCATGAGATTGTGTGGGTAGAACAAGTTATGCGGGTAGAGACTGAAGGCATAATCCGGATGCTTCGCGACATCGTGAACCGTGGCAACCGACAGCGGCCCGGAGAGCCACTTGGCGAGCGCGAGTTCCCACAACACACCGCTCTGAAAATGGACGACATCGGGCTGTACCTGCTTGAGATACCGACGGATTCTTCCGACAGAGAAAACGTTTCTGGGATCGCGTACCCGCGGGGCGCCGGACCGGAATACGATGACCTTGGGATCGAGCAGTTCTTGCATCCGCTCATCCTCTTGACACACCACAACGTGCGTCTCGCAAACCTGGGCCATGGCGTTGACTAAGCCGCTCACATAGTCGACGAGTCCTCTGGCAATGTGTACGACTCTCACCGCTGTCTCCTAGGTCAGTTCCTGATCCTCACCGGCCTTGCACATAACTCCTATTGCTTCGCTACTCATTCTCATCCTCTTCCAGATCAAGAAATGCCCTCGACGCACTGGCCGCATTCATGATTAGCATCAGACTCATCCCCCAGGTAATCTGCTGAACGGACCCCCTGCTCGTGAGATACTCCTCGAACATTCCTCCGGCGGCCAGCGCGGCGAACATCGATAGGGGGAGTGCAAGCGAATCCCTCACCCAACTATCCGTCGTCTTGGCATAAAGCGTGCGAAATCCCTTGATGAGTCCGGTACCCATCAGGACGAGCACAAGACTAAGCCCGATGATTCCGTGTTGCAGCCAAATACCGAGATAGGCATTGTGGGTATTGATAAACTCCGCCTTTTCCCACGACTGCAGAGTTTCACCGAGCACATCTCCAGCTTTCCCGATTCCGTAACCCACTACCGGCCGTTCTGCGATGTAACGCCAGGTCAAGGCCCAGACTTCCTGTCTCGTGCTCGACTCCACTTTAGAGAAACGGTTGAAGATCCCTTCGAGACCGGGAAACGCGTCGCCCATTGTCACCAGCACGAGGCCTATGAAGATGGTTGCCAGTATCCCTGCCGTCGCGATCCGCCTCGGCCAGGCGGCGGCAAAAACCAAGATACCGACGGCAATCGATAGAATGGAGTTCCTCGTTCCGGAAAGAACAAGCATCGCGATACCGGCCAATACGCCCCCGCCAGCTGCAATTCGGGCGACGGTACGCTCTCCTCTCAGTCCGAGCCACAACATGGCAATCACGAATATGGCGTATCCATTCGCGAAATTCGTAGGAAGCGCATAGTAGCTTCGGAACCGTCCTGCGAGGAAGGGTTGAGGGGACAGTGCGAAAGACGATAGGTGAAAAGCGGTCAATAGGATCCCGGTCCATCCCACGACAAGGGCAAAGCGTCGATACGCCTGTTGGCTGTCGAATTCCGTACTCAGCCCCAGCAGGATTCCCCAGAACAAGGCGACCTGGACCGGCAACATCAATAAGGATGGAAGGTCGTATCCGTTAATGAATAGCCCCGCGACTTGCCAGGCCAAATACAGTAACCCCCATATTTGAATCGTGTTGATTCCTCGACTGACTATGCTCGGCATCACACACAATGCCAGACTAACGAGCAGCAAAATACACAGATATCTGATGGCCAACGATGCCTCGCTGATCCCAGGCAGCAGTGCATCCGAAACCGCGAACGAACCCAGCAGAAAGAACAGAAAGACACCCTTCGCCCGGCTAAACAGCACGACCCCAACGGCGATCGCCAACACCGAGGACAGACTGAGAAGAACCACCAATGTACCGGCGTCCAGGCTGAGCGTTCGGAACTTTCCGCTGAAGGCTCTCAACGTTTTCAGGAAATCATTGGAGAGCAGGAATACGACTGTCATTGCGGAAAAGGCCAACAGACTTGCGATCACACCCATCCAGACCGGATTTGCCCGCGCCGACTCGATGGCCTCCCAAGGGATCGAACCGCCACGACAATCTTCGAAGTCTCCGGTTGAGGAGGGAGCTTGGCTCGACGAGTGCAAGCCTCTCCTCTTATATAGAGGATAGATTCCCTGAGTCACGAGTGTTCCTCTTTTGAATAGAGGAGCCAGAGTCCTATGGCTGTCCCGGCGGCATAGGCCGCATTCATGGCCCACGCAGCCCCAATGGATCCATACGTCGGAATCAACATCACCAAGAAGGCAATCGATGTGCAGACGCCGCCGACACTCATGGCTACGGCAAAACTTGGCTTGTTAATTGCCGTATTGATGGTGGACAACGCCGACCATAATCCATTGAACGCGATGCCGACGCACATGACCCGCAGAATCGGAACACTGCCCAAGTACTCCACTCCGTAGAACCGCTCAACCAACAGAGGAACACATACCGCGATCAGCACGCTCAAAATTATGCTGACGGCCGAAACAACACTGAGTAGGCGGATCGCAGGTTTTTCGTAAGCTCTTCCCATGGCTCCTTCGGCTAACTCTCGAAAATACACCCGGCCTAAGGCACCGGGGACAAACAGAATGGATCTCGCAAACAGTGCAGCGAGTCCGTACATCGCCACCTCGGACAAACTTGCACCAAATCTCTCGAGAATCAGAATGTCGGCGCTTTGCATGCACATGGACAGGATCCCGCTCACGATTTGCACTCGGGCGAATGCTCGCAGCCTCGCATATACTGCGGATGAGACGCGAACAACCCGGAGGAACTCTCTGACCAAGAAGACACCAACAAACAGAAGAAGGAGGTAGGACAGTCCCCGCCCAACGATCCATCCGGTGAGACTCCAGACGGACGAAAAGGGAAGAATACAGACGAGAGGGATCACCCCTCCGAGCAGCACCGCGACCCCAAGCCTCTTATGACTTCCGATCGACTGCAGAACAGCTGTATACACCAAGGTCAAAGAAAGAACCGGTAGAAACAACGCCACCACAGCCAAGGCGCTTTGCAAGCGACCTGTCCACCAGGGGCCAGAGAAGACGATGATTTGGAAAGCTGCAACGACGATGGAGGAACTGATCACAACAAGCTTGCTCCCTGCCGTGACGTATTCCGACTTCTCCTCCATTGTCGCGACCCTGGCGACGAAGGAGGATACCGCATCGTGCATACACACATGGCCGAACATGGTGAGCACGACCATATATGCCGTCACGATTCTCGTGATCCCGAAATCTTCGATCGTCAAGACTCTTGCCAGCAGCAAGCTCAGGATGGCAAGAAGCAAGATCTGCAATCCCGATGCACCCACGATCCCAGCAATAGCCTGCACTCTCGGGCTGATCAAGAGTGTTCGAACTGCTTGTTCATAACTACCCACGCCAGTTTTCTCACATTGAGCCGCACGAGGCCGCACCAGACCTCTCAATACGGACGTCCCAAACCACTCTTGAGCGATTCCTTTTATCATGGTCGAACCGGAGCAGGGGTCAGGCGCTCGGTTGGCGAGCCCCGATGCGAAGGAGATACGAGACAATCCGCCTTCTCATTCCCGCAAGATCATCCCCGCGGTATTCACGCAGCTCGTCCAGGAAGGCTCTGGCCTCCTGCACAACAGACTGAGTTTCTCGGCTGTCGAGGGTATCCACAGCGGCGAGCGCGCGCTGGAGCGTCATCACGTATCGAACATCGTCCACTCCCTCTCTGAATCCCTCCCAAGCGATCGTATCGATGACCCCGTCGACGGTAGGGTAAGTAAAATTGTGATCCCTAAATTTCATATGATCGAAATCGTTCCATATCGACCCAAATCCATCTTGATAGGCGTACGTCATGGCTCCGTCATAATCTTGTTGCCAGAGACGTAATCCATAGTTTTTTCTGTACACCAATGGGTTTTCAACGCCAGCCTGAGGTGTGTTGTAGCTAAACACCCGGTGTCGGGCACTGTGGAACTTGTCTGCCTCGGATTTTTTGGGAGGCTGTCCGTCTATAAAGAGATCGACGATATCCCCTAGGAGCTCAAAATGGCCCGCCGTCCATCCTGCTGAGAAGATTCTTCCGCCTGCGTCATGAACGGCCTGCCAGGCTTTCCGTTGCCGGCGGATCATGTCAGGCGGCGCTTCATCGATGCCATAGATGTACACCTCCGGTAGTCCAAACTCTTTTGCAAGCACCTTGAGCTCAGCGACCGCTTTCACGTAGCTGGCTATTGCCTGCTGGCTGTCTGGATTCCCAGTGGCAACCCCGAGATAGTACAAGGGTTTTCCGACCATCCCAATTGAGCGGCGAATGTTCAAGACGGCTCTCAACAGCTGTCTGTCCTCGAGGGGTTGATAGGAGGCCGGATTGGTCACCCCATGGTCCCACATGTCCTGTAGCTCAGCGCGCAGCTGGACTTCTGTTTTGCCTTCCGCTGAGATCGTTCCCGCATGACGCGTAAGTACTCCTCGGTAATAGATGCTGTACTCAATGCCAGGGAGTTCCAGTTTGAATGGATACACCGTGAGTTTCAGCGAAAGAGAACCGATAGACGTTTCTCCTTCTCCAACAAGGATATGACCTTCGTAGTCTCCTGGCACCACGTCTTCCGGAACGTGAATCCTCAGTACAAACTGCTTGTTTTCTTCGGGATGGAGCGAGAGCGGCAACAGGGTCTCTTCGTCTTTGATCGGCAATGAATCAGGAGAATGCAAGACCTGACGGCTCTCCGCTAGCTTTCGGTCGCTGATCGACTGATAGGCTGCGACACCGTCTCGAACCAGTCTTACGTGGTTCATTTTTGCATGACGATCTACCCGGATAAGACTGTCATCGTGCAGAAGCAGTTCCGGCACAAGTCTTTCAGACTTGTCCGCCCAAATCGTGCTCCAAGCATTGCCTCCCTGGTACCACACTTTGACAACAGCCAGGTCTATATTGCGTGCAGGGATAGTCCCGTTGGGTCCTTTGAGATCCGTGAGTGCGAACGTCACGTTCGACATATTTCGGACCAGTGGCCGAACGACGAAACTGGCGGACTCGAATTCCCCTCGACAGGCACTCATGAGTAGCGCCGTGCTCTTGACGCCCGGCAGGGGAACGGTATCCGGTAGAACCATTCGGTTGCTGTGAGGGTCGACAACGTGAACGACCAACGAACCGAGGTTACCCGATTCAGCCCCGAAGTTGCGTTCGGGCGATCCCTCGGCAATCGCGAGCATGAGACAGCAAAGAACGACCGCGCGAGTGAACTGGATCCGCTTCCGTCGTGTCTGACTGTCGCGCAAAACGAACTCCATCAACTACGCAACAGTGCTTCGAGATGCCCCACGACCCGCACCGCCGCTTGGCCGTCCCAGAGCGGGGGAATTTCACCCTTCTTCCATTGCCCAGCCATAAGTCGTGCCAGTGCGGGTGCAAGCTTCTTCGGATCGGTCCCGATCAATTCGTTTGTGCCAAGCGTGATCGTTTCAGGCCGCTCGGTGTTATCCCGCAACGTAAGGCACGGCACACCTAGCACTGTCGTCTCCTCGGTGATTCCACCCGAGTCGGTAATGACTCCCTTGGCGTGCTTCACGAGATAATTGAACTCCAAATAGCCCAAGGGTTCGACATAGTGCAGTTGGGGCGTCCGGCTATCGAGTTCGCGAAGGTTCTTGGCCGTCCGTGGATGAACAGGAAACACGACCGGCAGCCCCTTCGTTCCTTCCACGATGGCCCGGAGCAGTTGCAACAGTTTCTGTTCGTCGTCGACGTTGGCTGGCCGATGAAGCGTCACGACGAAATACTGCTTGTCCTGAAGCTTGAGCGATTGCCAGAAGGCCGGAGGCCGCAGTCGCGAAAGATGCTTCAGGAGCGTATCGATCATGGTATTCCCGACAAAGAAGATCCGATTGTCGGCAACTCCTGATCGGCGCAAGTTCTCGTTGGCGGTCTCGCTCGTCGTAAAGAACCAGTTGGTGATCGAATCGGTCACGACACGATTGATTTCCTCCGGCATGGTCCAATCGCCCGAACGAATGCCCCCCTCCACGTGCGCCACCGGCACCCCGAGCTTTCTCGCCGCGATCGAACAGGCCATCGTGGAAGTGACGTCGCCGACCACCAGACACACATCGCTCTTTTCCTTCATGAGCACCGCTTCATACGCCGTCATGATGCCGGCCGTCTGCTCGGCCTGCGTGCCCGATCCGACCTCAAGGTTGATGTCCGGGTCCGGGATGTTCAGTTCTTCGAAGAAGCTGCCGGACATGGCCCTGTCGTAATGTTGTCCCGTATGGATGAGCCGATATCTCAGCGCCACACCCCGCTGCTGCGCCGCCGTCAGTGCATCGATAATCGGTGCAATCTTCATGAAGTTGGGCCGCGCTCCGGCGATCAGGTCGATACGTTTCATAACCAGGCTTTCTCGCAATCGTTGCCGTCTTCCCGCTTCGGATTGCACTCAGACTTCACCACAACAACCAGAGAACTACTTAACCGATTCAATGGTCTCGAGCAACCAAGAAATGCGCTGCGCCTATTTCGTATTCCAGAGAAGGTCTTGGAAGACTTCTGAGGCGGGCCTGGTCCACACGCTTCCCCGCGAAGATTGATTCCGAGTCACCGACATTCTTCTCGTGCTCAAGGTCTGGATGCGATCCGCCACATCGCGAAACTGGTTATCCTCGCGCCTGAGCCACCGGTATACTTCGAGCGCTTCAGCGATTCGATCCAACGATTCCAGCGTTCGACCCAGCACATACAGCAGTTGTACAGTTTCCTTCTGGGAGGCCGTCGGAGCATTCAACGCCTTGCGAAAGGCCTTGACGGCTTCCTCGTATTGGCGAAGAGATTTGTGACAGAGACCCATCTGCGCACAGGCCTTTAGTGTGTATGCGGGATCCACTGCGGCCTTCTCAAACTGTTCTATCGCCGGGCGAAATAGCCCGGCCTTTCTCAGAGCCAGACCGCGCTCGTACCATTCGGCTGCATCGCTGACCTGGCTGGGTGCGACTTCGGAAGGATTGGACGGCTCACTTGTGTCGAACATGTTAGAGACTCCTGCAATAACGGCGAGTTACAGCAAGTCTCGGACCACCACTACACGACTGAAGTAGGCCACCTGTCAATGGCTTAGGAACTGCCTGCTGCAGGGTTAGTGGGCAAAACCAGCCGATCCGTTCAAAATCCGGCATGGCCGTCTGCCCAACTTATCGTGGAGCGATGACTGGCGGGTGGGCTCTGCCTATTCGAAATGCACTTCTCGAAGGTTCCGGCGGTTCGCGTCAAACCATTCCACAGTTTTTCTAAGCCCTTCTCCCAAGGAATGTTGCGCTTGAAAGCCAAACAGGTGTCTGGCACGGCTCACGTCCAAACAGCGGCGCGGCTGGCCGTTCGGTTTGCTGGTATCCCAGGTAATCCGCCCCGTAAAACCGACGCGTTCTGCAACCATCGAGGCGAGATTTCGAATCGTCACTTCTTCTCCTGTCCCGAGGTTCACGGGCAAACTTCCATCATACGACTCGGCCGCCCGCAGAATACCTTCGGCAGCATCCTCCACATAGAGGAATTCGCGGCTGGGGGAACCGTCCCCCCACAGCTCGACGCTGTCCTGCTTCCGCTCTTTGGCCTCGGAGAATTTCCGGATCAATGCCGGGATGACGTGCGACGTCTTGAGATCGAAATTGTCGCGAGGACCGTACAGATTGACCGGAAACAGGACGATGGAATTGAATCCGTACTGGTCCCGATAGGCTTGCGATTGGGCCAGCATCATTTTCTTGGCCAACCCGTAAGGCGCGTTGGTTTCTTCCGGATATCCGTTCCAGATGTCGTCCTCTTTGAACGGGATGGGCGCAAACTTGGGATAAGCGCAAATGGTTCCCAACGCTACGAATTTCTTGAGGCTTCGCCGCCGGCCGACCTCGATCAGCTGCACGCCCATCATCAGATTATCGTAGAAAAACCGGCCGGGATTCGCTTGGTTGGCGCCGATGCCGCCGACTCGCGCGGCCAAGTGGATGATGATGTCGGGTTTGGCATCGTCATACAGGCGTTCGATCGCCGGCATCTGGACAAGGTCATAGTCTTTGCTTCGAGGAACGATGATGTCGGTACACCCGCGGGCCCGCAGTTGCTCGACCACGAACGAACCGAGGAACCCGGCTCCGCCGGTGACGACCACGCGCTTGGTCTGCCAAAAGGTTCTCATCGTCTCGGCCTGACCCCATCCAGGCGCTCCTTCTCAGCGGCCAAATCCGCGTCGACCATCATCGCCACGAGTTCCTCGAACCGGACTTTCGGTTCCCATCCGAGTTCTCGTTTCGCCTTGCCGGCATCCCCGATGAGGAGATCGACTTCCGTGGGGCGATAGTATTTCTCATCGATCTTGACGTGCTTCTTCCAATCCAACTGCAGACGGCCGAAGGCCAATTCGAGCATCTCCTTCACGGTATGCGTTTCCCCGGTCGCAATCACATAGTCCTCGGGCTGTGGGGCTTGCAGCATCATCCACATCGCCTGCACATAGTCGCCTGCGAATCCCCAGTCACGTTTGGCATCCAGGTTGCCCAAGTAAAGATCCTGTTGAACTCCCAGCTTGATGCGCGCCGCCGCCTTGGTGATCTTCCTGGTGACGAAAGTTTCGCCACGTCGAGGCGATTCATGATTGAACAGAATCCCGTTGCAGGCGAACAGATTGTAGGCTTCTCGATAATTGACGGTAATCCAGTACGAGTAGACCTTCGCGGCACCGTATGGACTCCGAGGATAGAACGGCGTGGTTTCCCGTTGCGGCACTTCCAACACCTTCCCGAACATTTCACTCGAAGAGGCTTGATAGAATTTCGGCTTGAGTCCGGATTCACGAATTGCCTCCAAGAGACGGATCGTGCCGAGCCCCGTGATTTCTCCGGTGTATTCGGGGATATCGAAGCTGACACGAACGTGGCTCTGCGCGCCCAGATTGTAGATTTCATCGGGTTGCACAGTACGGAGAATATGATTCAACGAGCTGGCGTCGTTCAGATCACCGTATACCAAATGAAGGCGGCGATGTGGCACATGCGGATCTTCATAGATCGGGTCGATGCGCCCTGTATTGAATGAACTGGATCGCCGGATGATGCCATAGACCTCGTAGCCTTTTCCGAGCAGGAATTCCGATAAATACGACCCGTCCTGACCGGTGATCCCGGTAATGAGCGCCTTTTTCACATCAGACTCCTTGGTTATTGCGAATTATTCAACGAAACATCCGCAATGTCCACTGTTATGAACGAGTTTGTCTGCGATCGATCGGCTGGAGGAGACGAGGCACCGGAGCGGAACGGGCGAAGGGAACCGGCGATCCTAAACCGACTCGCCGACTTCCAACGTGTTGTCTTTGCCGGTTTCTGATCCCGGCTTGGATTCAGTGGGCACGTCGCCTTCCCAGTAGAGCATGCGACGGCAATAGGGGCAGGTATGCAGATCGTTCGACCGCTTCACTTCGGCGATGAGTTGCGGCGGGATCTGAAGCCGACATCCGGCACACATGCCGCCTTTAATGGCAGCCAGCGGTTGATCTTTCCTGGCGTTCTTCAACTTCGTATATCGGTCGAGTAAGCCCTTCTCTACCTGAGTCGAGCAGTCCCGCTGTTGCGTCTCGAGTGCTGCCAACTCGGACGACAACTTGCTGTCGAGTTCGTCGAGAACCTGCTTTTCCTGAGAAAAGGCGGCCTGCACGGTGCTCACTCGCTCCTGGGCTTCCTTCTGTACCGCCTGCAATTGCTCGATCTTCTCCATACAGGCCAACACCTTGTCCTCGATCTCGGCCTTTTTCTTGTTGGCCATCTGCAATTCGAACAAGTGGGCTTGATACTCCTTGTTCGTCTTGATCTCGGAGAGACGCGCTCGCATCTTGTCGTTGTGGGCGTCTTGGGCCTCGACGTCCTTCTCGTGCGCCCGGCGTTCCTTGACCAGCGCTTCGATCGACGCATTCGTGTCGTTCAGAACCTGCTTCGCCTCACGCAACGGCGCTTCGACCGCATGAAGTCGCTCGGGGATCTTCCGCCGCTGCTCGACGACCTCCAGAATACGGAGATCCAGCTTTTGGAGAGCGATGAGAGGAGAGAGGTTCTGGTTCAATGCACTCCTACGCGTTTGAATCACCTGTCCGCGTGGATCACGGACGTTCGGTCCTGTTGGTGGGCCCACTAGGACTCGAACCTAGGACCAGCTGATTATGAGTCAGCCGCTCTAACCACCTGAGCTATGGGCCCCGGAGTGAGATGGTGTTGGCCGATTCTAGGCCGCGCCTCCGGTGGAGTCAAATGAGCCGCCGACGTCACATGCTCTCGACGAAACTCCGGAGTTTTTTGCTCCGGCTCGGATGCCGCAACTTGCGCAAAGCCTTGGCTTCGATTTGGCGGATGCGTTCTCTGGTCACCTCGAAATCCTGCCCCACCTCTTCCAGTGTATGATCGGTGGCCTCGCCGATGCCGAATCGTTTGCGCAACACCTTTTCTTCGCGCGGCGTCAACGTCTCCAACGCGCTGTTGATCTGACGTTGGAGATCGTACCGGATGGCGGCTTCCAGCGGCGACACGGCTTTCTTGTCTTCGATGAAATCTCCCAGATGGCTGTCCTCTTCTTCGCCGATCGGCGTCTCCAACGAAATCGGCTCGCGTGCGATCTTGAGGATCTTCCGCACTTTGTCCAGAGGCAGATCCATCCGCTCGGCGATTTCTTCCGGCGTCGGCTCGCGCCCGAGTTTCTGCACCAGATGCCGCGACGTTCGGATCAGCTTGTTGATCGTTTCGATCATGTGCACGGGAATGCGGATCGTCCGCGCTTGATCGGCGATCGCCCGGGTGATCGCTTGGCGAATCCACCAGGTGGCGTAAGTGCTGAACTTATACCCTCGCTTGTACTCGAACTTGTCCACCGCCTTCATCAACCCGATGTTGCCCTCCTGGATCAAATCCAAGAACTGCAAGCCGCGATTGGTGTACTTCTTCGCAATGCTGACGACGAGCCGGAGATTCGCCTCGACCAATTCCGCTTTCCCGCGTTTGACCTTTTCTTCGGCGACGTCCAGATGTTTGACGGCTTCCTTGATTTCCTCACCGGACACCAAGGCTTCTTCCGTCTCCAATTGACGGATCTTGGCTCTCGCCGCCTGATAGACTTTCTTGATGTCCAGGAGATTATCTTCCGACACGCCGGTCTTCCGCTTGACGGCCAACATGTCTTTTCGGTCCCGGCAGAGTTTGCGCAAGAGCTCGGCCCCGGCTTCACCTCCGACTCCCAGCCGGCGCTGGCAGCTGATGATTTCGCGCTCTGCCGTCCGTATCTGGATCGCCATCTCACGCACGCGCTGCACCATCCGATCCTTCAAAACACCGTGCAGGTTAACGGCCTCCATCTTGTCGACGACCTGCTCCCGGATCGCGTCGATCTGCTTTTTGATCTTCTTCTGCTTGGCGGGATCCTTCCCGACCTGACGCGACTTCTCGTACAACCCCTTGAGCGACGTCGAAACTTTCCGGACGGCATTGAGCCCCTCGAGTGTCTTGAGTCGCAGCTCTTCATAGTCTTTTTCGACTTCTTCTTCTTCGAAATCTTCCTCGGTCTCCACGACCGGCACGATCTCCCGCACGTCGATCTTGCCGTCCTTCAATTGATCACGCAGCTCGAGAATGAACTCGATCGTCATGGGCATGCCGTAGACGACAAATGCGATGTCCCGCTTGCCCTCTTCGATGCGCTTGGCGATTTCGATTTCACCTTCACGACTCAGCAGCGCCACGCTTCCCATTTCCTTGAGATAGAGGCGAACCGGGTCGTCCGTGCGGCTCAACGCCCCGGGAGTCAAATCGATCTCTTTTTCGTTCTCTTCGCCCCCGTCCCCGTCTTCACCGTCGTCGGCGGCCTCGTCGCGATCGCGGCCCTTCTGTTGGCGCTCGCTGCCTTCCGGCGCATCCACGATCTCGATGTCCATTTCGCCGAACATCGTCATGATGCTGCCGAACTGCTCCGAGGAAACCACCTCCGCCGGCAGCGTGCTGTTCAACTCGTCATAGGTCAGGAAGCCCTTCTCCTTGCCGATCGAGATGAGCTTCTTCACTTCCACGAGCAATTCTTGTTTCGCCATGCTTACTCCTTGACCAATGACAAGACGGCGGCAGGCCGTCCGGCTTTCTGCAATCGCAGTTCGTTCATCTGGGCGTTCAGGGCCTGGGCTTCCTCCAGACGCCCGGCTCGTTCGGCGGCCTTGAGCTGGGCGATGAGATCCCGCATGATTCCGTCGGTCCGCTTGCGCTCGAGTGTCTCCAGGCAGCCCTGTATATGGGCACGAACATCGTCGAAATGTTCCTCGAGCATCGACAGTTCCGTGGCCAGCGCCCCGCAGTCTGGATCGTCGACGACGGCGTCGAGGAGATGCCGCAGCCCCACGCGGCCGTCTTGCCCCAGATGCACCAGCGCTTTCTCCACCAACAGGCGACAGGAAGAAACGGAGAACGTGTCCGGCCTGAGGCGTCGCACGTCGGCCGGCGTGAGATGGCCGTGGAGCAACAGGTACACCAGATCGCGCTCTTCCCGCACGCCTTTGAACGGTTGAGGAGACTGGGCTACTGTGTGTCGACCGGCCGGCTTTCGCTCCTCTCGGGACAACAAGGTCGGATACCGCTCGATCAGCCGTTGTTGGTTAATCCCCAGCCGCTCAGCCACCACACGGATCCGTTCTTCGCGTTCGATGGGATGCTCGCTCTTCTGGAGGATCTTCAACACCTCGTCCACGCTGCGGATGCGCCCTTCGACCGTACTGGCCTCAGCTGTTTGCAGACTCTGCTCCAGGGCAAAATCCAAGAGACTGGGCGCCCGCTCTTCCAACTCCGCGAAGGCGCCGGGCCCAGACTTCCTGACAAACGTGTCGGGATCGTCTCCGGCGGGAAGCGTCACGACTTTCACGCCGAGACCGCTGTTCACGAACAGATCAAGGCTCCGAAGCGCCGCACGGACACCCGCGGGGTCCGGATCAAACAACAGCACGACCTTGGAGGCGAACCGCCGCAGCACCTGGATGTGGTCCGGCGTCAGCGCCGTACCGAGTGTGGCCACTGTATGGGTCAGCCCCGCCTGGTGCAGCGCGATCGCGTCGAAATACCCTTCGACCACCACGACGGTCTTCGTCCGGCTCACCGCCTCCCGCGCGACATCGAGGGCGAAGAGCGTCTGGCCTTTCTTGAACAGCGGGGTGTCCGGCGAGTTCAAGTATTTTGGTGTTCCCTCGCCTAACACTCTGCCGCCGAATCCAACCACCCGCTTCCGCAAATCGGTGATGGTGAACATCACCCGAGCACGAAACCGGTCATAGAAACCTGAGCCGTTGTCGCGTGCAATGACCAACCCTGCTGCAGCCAGCTCCGACGGTTGAAATCCCTGGCGTCCGAGCGTTTTGAGCAGGCCGTCCCATTCTCCAGGCGCAACCCCGACGCCGAATCGCTGGATCGTGGCTGGCAGGATACCGCGGTTCTCGAGATAGGCACGGGCCTCCGTACCGACTCGCTCATCCTGCAAATTCTGCTGAAACCACTGGGCGGCCGCATGATTCACTTGCTCGATACGCGCAGACAGGGCCGCCTGCGGCCCGCTCGAACTCGGCGCGTCCGGGATCTCGATCCCCGCCTTCCGCCCTAATTCTCGTACCGTCTCTGGAAAACTCGCTCCTGTAATGCGGGTCAAAAATGTGAACACGTTGCCCCCGGCTCCACAGCCGAAACAATGGAAAATTTGGCGGGAAGGGCTGACGGTGAACGAGGGAGACTTTTCCTGGTGGAAAGGACAGAGCCCTTTGAGATTCTGCCCGGCCCTGGTCAAGCTGACGTGTTGCCCGACGATCTCCGTGATGTCGATCCGGTCTCTGATTTGATTGATGATGTCCTCAGAAATCAGGCCTCGGCCCACGGGAGTCGCGGCTCCTGTTTCCCCGCCTTAGACCAGCGGGGTCGGCAAACGTAAGTGATCGAAAAATTTGAAGGGTTAACCTAACAGACCGAACGGAAATCTGTCAATGCTGTGGAAGTGCTGAGTGGCGTGACGACTCCTGATCTCGAGTCATCCAGGCGGCCACCCCATAGGCCGCCCGCCCAAGACATGCAGATGTAAATGGAACACGGTCTGACCTGCATCACGACCGGTATTGGTGACGATCCGATAACCCGACTCGACCAACCCCTTGTCTTTCGCCACCTTCGTGCAACTCAGCAGGAGCCGGCTCACTAGGAGGTGATCCTGGGCACTCAACTCCTGGACTGAGCTGACATGCCGCTTCGGAATGACGAGCGTGTGTATCGGAGCTTGAGGATTGATGTCGTCGAAGGCCAGCGTGTCGTCGTCTTCATGGACGAGTTTAGCCGGTATTTTCTTTGCGACGATCTTGCAAAACAGACAATCGGCCATCGCTGCCTCCTCGACTCCTACGCTCCGGCTCGCAGTCCCAATTTGCCGTAACGTTTCCCGAGCTCCTCGTAGATGTCCTGCATCGAGATGTCGTGATACCCCAATACCATCAACGTGTGGAAGAAGAGATCGGCCACTTCGTAGATGATCTCGCTTTTCGTGCCCCCCTTCGCAGCGATCAACACTTCGCCGGCTTCTTCCGCGACTTTCTTGAGAATCTTATCGTGGCCCCCTTCGAACAACTTCGTCGTATAAGAACCGGCTTGCGGATGAGCCCGCCGATCCTGAATCGTGCGCAGCACGGCATCGAGAATAGTGCCCTGAGCCTCCACACTGGCTCCCTCGCCCGGAATACCGGCTTCGTCGAGTTTGGAGAAGAAACAGGCCCGCTCTCCCGTATGACAGGTCGGACCTATCGGATGGGCCTTGACTAACACGGTATCCCGGTCACAGTCGATGAACAGATCCTTCACCAGCAACTTGTGCCCGGAACTTTCTCCCTTTTCCCAGAGCCGTTTCCGCGACCGACTCCAGAAGTGCACGGTCTTCCGTGACAGCGTCTTCGCGATGGCCTCTTCGTTCATGAAGCCAAGCATGAGGACGGTGCCGTCCAGCCAGTCCTGTACCACCGCCGGCATCAAGCCCTGCTCGTCAAATTTGTATTGGTTGTTCCCCACCTGTCCCCTGTTCAGCATTCAGCCGGAACTCCCACCGCCATCCGAACCGAAACCCCCCGGTCGCGCAGATAGGCTTTCGCCTGCGGGATGGTATAGGTTCGAAAATGAAAAATCGAGGCCGCGAGCACCGCGTCGGCCTTCCCGGTGACGAACCCCTCGTAGAGATGTTCGAGAGTCCCCACACCACCCGACGCGATGACGGGAATCGACAATGCCCCGGAAACCGCCGCGGTCAAACCCAAGTCGTACCCGCGTTGCTGCCCATCCTGATCCATGCTGGTCAGGAGAATCTCTCCCGCGCCGTACCGCTCCATCCGTTGAGACCAACCCACCGCGTCCAGCCCCGTCTCTCGACGCCCGCCATGGGTAAACACTTCCCAACCAGCGCCCTTACGCTTAGCGTCGATCGCGACCACGATACACTGCGTGCCGAACCGTTGAGCCGCTTCCTGTACGAACTCGGGACGTTGCACCGCCGCCGTGTTGATGCTGACCTTGTCTGCCCCGGCATTCAGCAGCGCTCGGATGTCTTCGAGTGTCCTCACGCCCCCGCCGACCGTCACCGGCATGAAGACCTTCGCCGCCGTACGCTCGACGACGTCGAGGATCGTCTTTCGATTCTCATGCGAGGCCGTGATGTCCAAAAAACAGAGTTCGTCCGCACCTTCCCGGTCATACACCGTGGCCACCTCGACCGGATCGCCGGCATCTCGGAGATTGACGAAACTCACACCCTTCACCACACGCCCGTCTTTGACATCGAGGCAGGGAATGATCCGTTTGGTCAACATACAACGCCATGGCAAGCGAAGCGTGACAGGTCAAGCGAGTCCGAAGACATTGGCCTCCTCACCGAGTGCACCTACATGTCGCGAAGAGCCGCGAAGGCGCTTTGGTAGTCCAGCTTGCCGTCATAGAGCGCCTTCCCGACGATCGCACCCTCGACTTTCTCGCCGAGCGCCCGTACGGCTCGAAGATCTTCGACTCTCGTGATGCCTCCTGAGGCGATGACGGGAAACGACGACTGCTCCACCACTTCTTTCAGTGCGGGAACATTGGGTCCGTTGAGCATGCCGTCGCGGGCGATATCGGTATAGATCACGGCACCGATGGCCAACCCGCTCAGCTCCCGGAGCAGATCGATGGCTTTGGTGTCGGATACGGCCGTCCATCCTTTTACGGCCACCTTGCCCTCCTTGGCATCGAGTCCCAATAGGATGCGGTGTGGGAACTCTTGGCAGGCCTGTTCCAGAAAAGTCCGATCCGTCAGGGCCGCCGTTCCCAACACCACACGAGCGACACCGGCCGTCAGGTAGCGTCGGACGGTGTCGATGCTCCTGATGCCGCCGCCGACCTGAACCTTGACGTCGACCGTCTTCATGACGGCTTCGATTTCCGGGAGGTTTCGTGGTGCGCCGTCGACGGCGCCGTTCAGATCCACCACATGGATGATCGATGCACCTTGTGCTTGCCATCCGGCGGCCACCGCGGCCACATCGCCCGAGTACACGGTTTCAGCCGCCATATCCCCTTGCCGAAGCCTGACACAACGCCCGTCTTTCAAATCGATTGCCGGAATGATCAACACCCGTTAGTCCTCCGACGCTCCGAACGGGAACTCTTTCAACACGGCATTCACCCCATAGGCCGCCAGATCATCGGCGGTCACGAACACCCCGCCATGCTGGAAATACCCGATGAAGTCCTGGGTCAGCGGCTTCTGCCGTTCGTAATAATTGCCGACCCACAACACCAATCCGTCGGCGGAAACCGCCTTGACTTCAAACCCGACGGAGGCCGGAGGATTCGCTCCCAACTTCCCACCGACCCGCTCCTGATAGACCAGCACCTGCCCCAGCAAGGCGACGTCGGCTTTCAACGCTTTCGCCACCGCCGCAGCCTGGGCCTCCAAGGTCACTCGGCCTTCCTCCGCTGGCTTGACCACGGCACGAGCGCTCTGACCGGGAGACAATACCGCAACCTGCTTGCGGTCCTTCAAACGGCTCCAGAACAATTGGGTGATTTTCTCAGCCGCATAGGGGGGAACTCTGAGTGTCTGCCGGATAGACGGCTCCCCTGCAAGCGGAACGCCCATTGAAATGTCCGAGCGGCGCACACTCTGCGGAGACGACAAATACATATCGAGATTGTCGGCGACCTGCGGGGTCGCCATTGTCGTAAACGGCAACAAGGCGAGCGTGCGCACCTGATAGCGCGGCAGTTCCGATGACGCCTGGGTGGTCACCTTGCTCCCGCTACAGCCGATGGCAGCCGACAGACAACTGAGAAACAGAAGCGGGACAAACCGTGGGATCGTCTTGGCCGGCAAAAAGCTCACGTCCAATTTCCGAAGTTCTTGATCAATTGTAGTCCGACCGTCTGACTTTTTTCTGGATGGAATTGGCAGGCCAGCAGGTTGTCACGCCAAATGCTCGACACAAAAGGCACGCCATAGGTGGTCGTCGTGGCAGCCACCGTCGGGTCGACCGGATCGACATAGTACGAATGGACGAAATACCAATGTGAACCGTCGGCGATACCATCGAACAGCGGACAAGCGCGTTGGAGGATAGCTTGATTCCAGCCCATGTGTGGGACCTTCAGCTGGCCGGCCGGTTCCGAGTTCGGCCTTTCTCCCCCTTGGGCTACAGGAGGAACCTGCCCCCAGGGAAAGCGCACGACCCTTCCCGAAATGATGTCCAAACCCTTATGCACGCCAAATTCCTCACTCTCTGTGAACAGCAATTGCAGGCCGAGACAGATTCCTAAGAACGGCTTCCCCGACCGTACGGCGGAACGGATCGGCTCGATCAGACCGTAGCGTTCCAGATTGGCCATACAATCGCCGAAGGCACCGACTCCGGGCAGGACGACCCGACTCGCATCGCCGATCGTGCGGACATCGCGAGTGACCACGGCCCTGTGCCCGACGGCTTCAAAGGCCTTGGACACGCTGCGGAGGTTGCCCATGCCGTAGTCAATAATGGCGATCATTTCTGAATGCCCCCCGGGACGATCAGCGCGTAACCTCAACCTTCCGGCGCTTTCCAGAGCGCTGTACCATACCGTAATTCCTTCCTGCCCGCCACCGCAAGCTCACGACAACCCACATACCGCATTCATGCATCCTTAATTTGGGCTTGATCGGAGGGCTTTTTCCGCCCCCTCGATCTGTGATAGGGTGCCGCCGCATGTGACATATGAAATCCGCCGTGTTATTGCGCGCAGCCATTCTTCTAGGAGGAGCGACCGCTCTCACGCTTCTCGCGTTGCTTTGTGCACCACGGCACCTACCGCCCCCGACGTCGACGCCGATCCCAGCCAATTTTCATGCGAGACTTGAACAGGGAACCTTGACCCTTCGCGGGTCCGTTCCCGATCAGGCATGGCACGACCGAATCCTTCAACAAGCCCACGCACGGTACGACCTGGCGAAGGTCAAGATCGACGATCAACTCGTCATCGATGCGCAGGTGGCTCCGGCGCCTTGGCTCGATGCGCTTCCAGGCATTCTGCCCGTGCTCGGGCAGATGAACGGGCGCGGCTCCATGATTGTGGATGGCAAGTCTCTCGTACTCAGCGGCCGCGTAGCCAGCGAACAGGCCAAAGCAAGCCTGCTTCGAACCATCTCCCCCATGACCTCATCCGGGTTGACCTTGGAAGACCACATTCTGCCGGCCACCGGGGGGGCCATATCCTCGGTTCGCCGCGGCTCGCTTCAAAGCCGGCTCGACGCCATCCTGTCCCGCACGAAGATCGAGTTCGATTCGAACAAGGCCACCTTGACGGCCAAAGGCGTGGCCACGCTCGACCAACTGATCCCTGTGCTGGCAGACGATCCCCGCGCTACCATTGAAATCGGCGGCCACACGGACCCGTTCGGCGCCCCCGAATACAATATGGAACTCAGCCATCGACGGGCCGAAGCCGTGCGCGACTACTTCATCAAACATGGACTCACCAATCGCTTCATCGCCGTCGGCTACGGCGCCACAAAACCCAGGACGAAGGAGCAAACACAAGCGGCCCTCCAACGCAATCGGCGCATTGAACTCCGTGTGACCGCGAATGGTGACTTATGATCGGAGCAGTCGGCGACATCATCGGATGCCTCTTGGCGGCAGCCGGCATCGGCGGCGTGACCGGGTGGTTGTTGCGGCAAGTGTCCATCTCCGAGTTGAATCACCATATCTACGACATCACCACGGCCTTGCAAATCAAAGAACAGGCGCTGCACGCTGCGCAACTCGAATTGAAAGCCAAAGCCTCAACGATTCTCATCTACGACAACAAGATCTCCGCAGCCGAATCTCTCGCGCAGTCGCAACAGCAAGAACTCACGGCACAGGCTGAGCGAATCCGTGCGCTTCGCGATCAATGGGAAACGGTGACCCGAAAGATGGCGGTCATGGAACAAGAGCACCAAGGCGCCGCCCAGCGGTACGAACAGAGCGATGCCACCATCGCCGCCTTCGAACAGGAAGCCCGGCAAGCCAATGCCGCCCGATCCGCGGCCCAGCAGGCGTTGGCCGAGCAGGAAGCGGAACTCACGGACCTTCGCGCCCGTCTTGCGGAAGCCGAGACCAACATGGCGAAGCTGGAGCGGCTTCGCATCCAACTCCCTGATCTGGAGCCGGCCCAAGGTCGAGTGCACTGGTTGGAGGTCCAGCTCAGCGAGAAGGACGTGCAGCACCGAGCGGCGATCCACGAAGCAGAGGAACAGAAGCAGGCGCTGGAACGCAGGATCGCCGAACTGGAACCGCTGGCCAGACAGGCCGCTGATTTCGAGTCTATCCGGCACGACCTCGAAACCAAGTACCAGAAATTGCTGAAGCAACGGTCGACAGACGCCGCGCTACTCAAGACCCAGGCGACCGCGATGAAGAAGATGGAGAAAGCACTCGCAGAGCGGGACCAGGCCCTCCAGTCCAGGGACAAGACTATCGCCGCACTCCAAGGCCGCCCCGGCCTGTTACCGGGCCTAGAACCGGACGAGACCGGCAAATCCGAAACCGTCAGGGCCGGATTGCGGTTACAAGCCGATCACCAAACCCGCCTTGCGTCTGCCGACGGCCCTAATCCCGATCAACTCGCGTTGCAAATCAAATCTCCAAGCCGCACTCCGAAAAAGTAAAACCGACGAGCTCGCGTATGGTGCTATCCGCCATGACAAGACTCTTTCAAACGACCCTTTCACCAGACTTTTCTTCCAGTTAACGTTGTCTTCAACTAATCCGGTATCCGCATAAGGGGCTTGACCTGGTACCCCTCGATTCGTTACATCAAACACCCCTCGCTCCCTTACATAAGTAGGGATAGACCGACTTCGGATCCTCTCGTAACATGGGGCTCTCGATGTGGTGGAGCGGATCA
>FRDC01001953.1_pt1 | contig 26939 bp, 21 predicted proteins | sample 1106171 | NCBI WGS metagenome assembly FRDC01 (sample SAMEA3930566, study PRJEB13176) | freshwater metagenome | biome: Drinking water system; feature: drinking water; material: water | place: Singapore | collected 2014-12-20 | reverse complement strand
CGACCGTCAGCGCAAACGCCGCGACTTCCTGATCAATATGGCCGATGAGTACGCGCGCTACCGCCGCCTGAAAGAATTTGCGGTTCATCTGAAGCAAGAAATCGGAGTCGCGCGAGACCAGCCGACCGACAGGCTGTTCGAAGAATTGGGCCTGCTCCTCCGGACCATGGAAACAGAGTTTTTGCGCGAGGCAATTGAGAATGCGGTCACTCGTCTAGGCCTGTTCGCAGGCGACGACCTGCGCGAATTGCCGGGTGCCGTGGATGCTGATTGACGCGATCTTCTCAGTTGCCGACTTCGCGGTCATACAGTCTATCGCGCACACCAGGCGTTTCGACGATTGCAGTCGGCGGCAGCGGCAGCAGGCCCCGCAAAGGGCGGTCTGGCCGGACTTACTGATTTTCTCGACATATTTCAGAGATGCGTCAACGCGATCGAAATGTCTCGGCGACATGTCGAAAAAGGAAAAAATCCGACATACTCTTTAGCCAAGCCATCCGGCTTGGAAGTTCCATAGGACCGGAAAAATCGCTCAAATGCCTCCGAAAGCGGTGGGACACTAATTCAAAAAAACCCAATAAACTCAGTCAACCAAATGTGTCCCACCAAGGCGTAAGCAACTGAAAATGCTCGATTGTGGGGGTCCTCTTCTGGCACCAGTTATGCTTCTAATGTATTGTTTTCATTGAATAATTTGGAACGGTCGAAAATCAGACCCCTCCGCAGCTGACCCGTTGACGCGCTGAGGCGCCTCGGGAGCATAACCGGGTCAACATCACGCCTGCCCCCGCGTCAAAATCGCGTTCATGCCCTGGCCAACGACGACAGGAGGCGTTGCAGCGCGGGGTTTGGAAACCTGCGAGGCATCGTCAGCGCGTAGAATGTTTCGCTGATGCCCGGGAGCGCTTCGAACTCCGCGAGCCGCCCGTTAACCAGTTCATCTTTCACGACGATCGGCGGCACGATCGCGAGTCCGATATCTTCGCGCGCCAGAACGCGAAGCAGCGCCATGTCGTCGACCTCAGCGAAAATCTTCGGTCGGACGCCAAGCCGTTCGACAAGCACATCAAAACCCAGACGAATGCTGCTTTCCTTCGTCGGCAAGAGGAGCGGCTCGGTCTGCAGCAGGGTTTTGAGGCTGCGTTTTCTGCGGCGCTTCGGGTTTCCGACCAGACTGACATTCTGTTCCGAGATCAGGTGCACGAGCCAGGCAGAGTCAGCGCTTCTTACCGGCGCCTGATTGGTCAGAACCACGTCGATCTTTTGACCTTGCAGCAGCTGCGTGAGTTCGCCGAGGCTTCCCGAACGGACCATGATCCGGGTCTGGCTGTCCCCGAACAACGGCTTGAAGAATTCGATCTGGAAGTTCCGGGACAGCGTCGACAACGCGCCCACCCTTAATACGGTCTCGTTGTCGGCGTCACGCTCCAGCAGCGTGTCGAGCAATTCGTCGCCGGCAGAGAAAATGACATTCGCATGGTCAAGGGCGATGACGCCGGCCTCCGTCAGAATCAGCTGCTTGCCACGCCGCTCGAAGAGCTGCTGTCCGAGGCGTTCTTCAAGTTTCTTGATCTGAAGCGACAGCGCGGACTGCGAGACATGGAGTTTCTCTGCTGTACGCGTCAGGTTGCCGTCATGAGCGACAGCCCAGAAATAGCGCAAATGATTGTAGTTGAGGCTTGCCATTTTTCGTTCGTTTTTATGAAACGACTTGATCCTTAGTATATATTTTATCGATGAAAGGGGCGCGGGTAAACCCCCGGCGGATTTCAAGCTGGAGCACCTGCATGACCCTGACGCCGAGCGACTTCCTGGCCTTACTGACCATCGCGGCCTTGGGGACCGGGTCTGTCTTTTGCCGGCTGGCAGGGCCGCGGCGCGGGCCGTTGCTGGCCAGCATTGCCGCAGGCGCCGCACTGCTTTTTGCGGGTCTCGCGGCGACCGGCCTTGCGACTGGATGGGGCGCCCGGCCCGACGCCCCTGCCTCGGCGGTGCTTTATGACGGTCTCAGCGCGATCATCCTGACGCTGATCGCTTTCGTCGGCCTGATCGTCGTTCAGTTTTCAATGAACTATCTCGGCGGCGATCCGCGCCGACATCTGTTTTCATCATGGATAAGCGCAACGCTCGCTTGCGTCGCCTCACTCGTCATCGCAAACGACATAATCCTTTTTGTCGTCGCATGGATCGCGACCAGCCTCTGCCTGCATCAGCTTCTCCTGTACTGTAAGGAGCGGCCCCGTGCGATCGTCGCAGCCCGCAAGAAGTTCATCATAGCCCGCTTCGGCGATGTGGCGCTCGTCGCCGCCGCGACGCTTCTCGCGAACGCCTACGGGACGACAACCATTTCGGTCATGCTGACAGCCGCGGAGGCGACAAAAGCGGCAGGCTCGGCCGGTTGGCCGCTTTTGCTCGCGCCGTTTCTTTTGGCCGCCGCGGCGATCCTGAAATGCGCGCAGTTTCCAAGTCATGGATGGCTTGTCGAAGTCATGGAAACGCCGACGCCGGTCTCGGCTCTGCTTCATGCCGGCATCGTCAACGCCGGGGGCTTTCTCATCATACGCTTTGCAGATGTCATGGCGTTGAACGCCGGCGCCATGCACTTGCTGGCGCTGATTGGCGGCTTCTCTGCGATTTTCGGGTCGATCGTGATGCTGACGCAATCCAGCATCAAGACCTCGCTCGCTTATTCGACGGTTGCACAAATGGGCTTCATGCTGCTGCAATGCGGCGTCGGCGCCTTTGCGCCCGCGACCCTGCACATTGCGGCTCATTCACTTTACAAGGCCCACGCCTTCCTCTCATCGGGACGCGCGGTTCTTCTCTCGCGAATTCCGCGGCCGGCTCTTTCGTCACGCAAACGCGACGCGGCGATCGCACTCGGCGCATCCCTCGCAATCTACCTAGCGGTCGGCGCGCTCATCGGCGGCTCCGCCGGCGAAGCGCCCGCCGTAGTGGCGCTCGGCGTCATCTTCGTCATCGGGCTCTCCATGTATCTGTCGGCCTTGATGACGACGCCGGCCGGCCGCGTCATGGGACTGAGCCTCGCCGCAATCGCCGCCGGACTGTATTTCGCCTTACAGAACGTCGTCGCCGCGATCCTCGCCGGCGCGATTCCTCCTTATCCTGACATCGATATCGTCGGCGTCGGCGTGATCATCCTTGCCGTCGGCTCCTTCGCCCTTCTCGCGCTTGCGCAGATTTATGAACTGCCGGGCTTCACCGGACTTCGCCGGCGCTTCTATGTCCACGCGTCGAACGGCTTTTACTCGAACGCATTTTTCAACCGGGCCATTGGCGCGCTGCGCGTTCGCGCGGCCGGCTGAAGGAGAGGAACCAAGAATGAACAAGGAAATTTCCGCCAACGAGCGCCGCCAACTCGATGCTGTCGCAACTGGGGCGGCTGCGGACCGCACGCTGATGGATGACGCAGTCGCCGCCTGTCGCCAGATCTCGCCGCTCTGGCCCCTGAAGGACTTCGTCGCCGTCAATCCGATGCTTGGTCAGACGGATGAACCATTCGATGCGGCGGCGGCGCGGCTTCCCGTCGTCTCCGGCGCGAGGCTTTTGCGCAAGCCTGCGGACTACGCGGAGGATTATCGGCGCGCCGCCTTTGACGACCGGCATCTGGGCGCGGCAATCCGGCGCCTCGGCGGCGTGATGGTGGAAACGCCAGCAGGCGTCGTCGACGCGCTTTCTAAACCCGACCGTGATGCACCGGACGCCCACAAGACCGTTTCCGAAGTCGCTTTTGACGTGACCGGGCATGATTGGTCACGCTTCATCGTTGACCAAATATCGTTCTGGGCCGGCGGCTATTTTGACGAAGGACAAGCCGCATGGAAGAATCCCTGGCGGACGGAAGCGCCATTCGTCGCCTGGCGCGCGCAGGCCATGATTGACAGGACTCCGGAGATTCTAGGGCTCAAAGGCTTTCGCGCGACCGTTTCCGGGCTTTCGGCTGATGCAGCGACCGCGCTTGCAGACATTGTCAGGGCGCTCGGCGTCCCGCCGGCGCAACGCACCGATTACTTCCATCGCCTGCTGTCGACGATCGCCGGATGGGCCGGTTACCGGCGGTATCAGGGCTGGGCCAAAGAACTCGCCGGCGACGGACCTGCCGGCGTCCTTGATCTTCTCGCGATCCGCGCATCATACGACTACGCAATCTACCGCTGCCTCGGCTCCGCCGAGCTCAAGGCGTCATGGCGTCATTCCCTCGACACAATCGCAAAAGGACGCCAGACCTCAATCCGTCCTGCGCTTGTCGCCCAAACCGCGCTGGAATACGCCTACCAGGAACGCCTCGTCGAAAAGATCGGCGGAAATGAACCGACAGCAATCAAAGACCGGCCGGCTGCGCAGGCAGTATTCTGCATCGATGTCCGGTCCGAGCGGATTCGCCGCGCCATTGAAACCGTCAATAACGACATTGAGACCTTCGGCTTCGCAGGCTTTTTCGGATTTCCGATTGCGATCATCCGCGCCGGCGACAGCAAAGCGCAGGCCCAGTGCCCTGTCTTGCTTGAGCCTAAATTCCACGTTTGCGAGACGCCGCGCGAGAGCATTCGCGCCGCCACATTCGCCGGTGCGTGGAAACGGTTCAAGACCGGAGCCATTTCCTCCTTCGCATTTGTCGAAAGCCTTGGCGGCGTTTTCGCCGGCGCGCTGTTGCGAGATTCGAGCCGGCGACCCGCGCCCGAGACTGCTCCGCTCGGCGCACTTGATATAGCCGCATCGAATTGCGTCCACGCAAACGCGATGTCTGTCGACGACAAGGTCGCGCTCGCCGCGGGGGCGATCGCCGGCATTTCGTTCAATGGTCGGTTTGCCCGCCTTATCGCCCTGGTCGGGCACGGCGCTTCTACGACGAACAACCCCTACGCGTCCGGTCTCGACTGCGGCGCCTGCGGCGGTCACAGCGGGGAGGCGAACGCCCGGACCGCCGCCGCCGTCCTCAATGACAAAGAGGTTCGGACTCGGTTGGCCGCGCGCGGCGTTTCAATCCCCGATGATACAGTCTTCCTGGCCGCGCTGCACGACACGACGACGGACGAAATCCGATTGTTTGACTCCGATCGCGCGCCCGCTTCGCATGGCGACGAGCTCGCACGACTGACGCGCGACTTTGCAGAAGCCGCGATCATGACCCGCCGCGAGCGCGGTCCCTCGCTCGGCCTTGCGGCGACTGCAAGCCTCGACAACCGAATTAAGGCGCGGAGCCGCGACTGGTCGCAGGTACGGCCGGAATGGGGCCTTGCTGGCTGCGCCGCGTTCATCGCCGCGCCCAGAGGACGCACGCGCAGGCTCGATCTCAATGGGCGCGCGTTCCTGCACTCCTATGATTGGCGATGCGACGACGAAAACGCCGTCCTTGAGCTGATCATGACCGCCCCACTCGTTGTCGCGAGCTGGATCAGCCTTCAGTATTACGCGTCTTCCGTCGACAATCGCGCCTATGGCAGCGGTGACAAGACGCTGCACAACGTCATCGGAGGCATCGGCGTTCTCGAAGGCGGCGGCGGCGACTTACGATCTGGCTTGCCAATGCAATCAGTTCATGACGGCCAGACGCTGTTCCATCAGCCGATGCGCCTCGCCGCCGTCATCGAGGCCCCGCGCGAACGCATTGACCGCGTTCTGGCGAAGCATGCGCATGTTCGGGCGCTGTTCGACAATGGTTGGATGCACCTTATCGCCATCGTCGACGATGGCGCCGGCTTCATGCGCTATGGGCCGAACGGCGCATGGACGCGCGTCAATCGCGCAGAGGCCGATCCCGAAAACTCCGTCATATGAGCCTGCGTCCCCTCACTGCGGCGCCGGGCTTCGGCCGGATCGATCAGATCACAGGTCTTCCCTACGAGGCCTGCATGGGAGAACGCACGCTCGTCAAACGCCTTGTTTTCGGTTGCGCCCGTTACGAGCCGCGGAAACGGTCGCCGCGTCCTGACAACTCGCCACGGCTACGCCGACTTACCGCCTCATCTGCAACCCCTCGAGCTTCGCAAACGGGATTCCCATGCCAAACAGACGCCTTGTCGCTAAACATCTCGGAGAGATGATGCGGGTTGTGTCGCATCCAGACCGTATTCAGATCATCCAGCTTCTGGCGGCGTCCGGCGAACACAGCGTCGCCAGCATCGCGGATTCGCTGACGCTTCCGCCGACGCGGGTTTCCCAGCATCTCGCCACCCTCAAGGCCTATCGGCTCGTCGAGGAACGCAGCCACGGCCGATACCGGATCTACATCCTCACGGTCCCCCAGATCGCGCACTGGCTTGTCGACGGCGTTGATTTCGTCATCGACCGCTTTGATCAAGTGTCTCCCGAACAGGGAGAAGACGCAAAGCGGCTCTGGCGCGAGGCGTTTGCGTGAGGTTCAGGCGGAGTGAACAAGCCTCAGACTGCCGAGCGTCGTTCGCACTCTCGCGTTTTCACCAGTTTTATCCCGGTATTTCGCCACCGGAAGTCGGGCGGGCTCCCTGCCCAGCCGCTCCGCAACGCAAGCAATGAAATCCAGGTCGGAAAGACGCCTTGTATAAGGCGCGATCAAAGGCGCAGCGCTTGTATGGAGATTATCCTCCAGCGCGCTGAACAACGCATTACTGATCTTCGCCGCCGCCTTGGGAAAGCCGCCGGCTGCGATGATTTCTGCGGCGGCGCTGATCATGGCTTCGGCGCCGATCGAGCAACCGGACATCTTGTCAGAGATCGCGAACGCGCGGCTGCTGATTACCTCATCGCAATAGTCCACGCGTGTCGCGATCCATCTGTCGCCTGCAAGCTCGTGTGCGATCGATGCGAGGACTTCAGCGTCTCGCCAAGACGCGAGCGCCAAATCGTAAGGAAAGGCGTTACGCGCTATCATGGCCGCAACGTCCGAAAGTTCGATCGCCTCGAGCGCGTCGATATTAACGCCGTCCATTCTCGTCGCCGGCGCAAGATCGTCCACGCGCGTGCCGCGATCAGGTCGTATCAACACCGCGCGGTCGCGCCCTTCCGACCGCGCGAGCCGAAGGATTTCTGCTGGCGCCGACTTTTCCGGATCGGGCGATGCGATAATGCGCAAGTTGATTGACGGCGATACGCTTGCGACTGTTCCCTTCAAGGACATAACCACTGTAGTCGAGACGGGAGGCTGTCGGCGCTGCGCGTCCGTCTGGGCCGAACGGGAAAGGCTGGAGCCTTCTACACGCCGCAGTGACAAGCAGAATGGGTTCGGGCTTGCGGCGACAGTGACTTCAACCGGAAAGGGCGCGGGGTCGAGTCGTATGGCGGCGGCGTTTTCGTCGATTGCGCCGCTCAGCAGTCGCTGGATCGCATCGATTATGGACGGGTTCCCAACGCCCGTGAACGCAATCCCAATCGTATTGGAACGAGACAGTCCGCCATCGATTAGTTCAAGTTTCGTCGCCATTTCGAGAGGTCTCATCAAATGTTGCGACGTGCATAACGTCCGAATACGGTTCTAAAAAATAGATTGTTGCGAACGATCCGTTTTATGATTGTGAATGACCTTTCCCTCCGGAGAAGGACGGAAGCGCAATCACCGGGACGACAATCCGCTTCCGCTCTGCGGGCCTCCTGCTCGTTCCTGAGCTCAGACGACGCCTGTGAGAATAGGGGGGCTGCGCGGCAAAAGGCGGTGTAGATGGCGCCTACAAGGCCCGGCTCAGGCAAGCCTCGCCCGTAGCCGGAATTTCACGGCGTCGGAAAGGTGGAGTTCAAGCTTGGACCTGCGCCAGAGAATGTCATCTGCTGAAACGGCGAATTCCTCGCGCTTCAGATAATCGATCTCGCGATCGGTGAGCCCGGCGCCGTAGAGCTCGCCCATGTCCGCCATGGAGCGCGCATCACCGATGAGCCGGCGCGCCCGCGTTCCATAGGCGCGCGCGAGGCGAAGAAGCGCCTCCCGCTCCAACCATGGAAACTCGCGCGCGAGCCCGTCGAAATACCCATTGAAGTCCGCATCCTCGATGTCGCCGCCCGGCAGCGGCGCGCCGGCGGTCCACGCTCCGCCGCGCACGCCGATCGCATGGCCAAGCTTTTCGAGCGCATGTTCCGCGAGCCGGCGGTAGGTCGTGATCTTGCCGCCGTAGACAGAAAGAAGCGGCGGCGCGCCATCGATGTCGAACACATAATCGCGCGTGACGGCGGACGCGTCCTTGCTGTCCGCGTCGTCATGCAGCGGGCGCACGCCGGCGAAGGTTCTCCGCACCATGTCGGGTGTGACGGGCCTTGCAAAATACTCGCTCGCCGCGGCGCAGAGATAGTCGATTTCGTCCCGCCCCGCAGCGACGGCGGCCGGATCGCCGTCATAGGGAAGGTCCGTCGTGCCGATCAGCGTGAATTTTCTTTCATAAGGAATGGCGAAAATGATCCTGCCGTCGGCGTTCTGGAAGATGAAGGCGTGATCGCCCTCGAACAGGCGATCGACGATGAGATGGCTGCCCTTGACGAGACGGAGCGCAAGACGCGGCGGCGCATTCAGGCGCGCGACGTGGCGCAGCACGTGATCGACCCACGGCCCTGCAGCGTTGACCAGCGCGCGGGCGCGCACGCGCCGCTTGGCGCCGTCCGGGCCCGCAACTTCGACTTCGAACGCGTCGTCGTCGCGGCGCGCCGAGCGGACTTCCGTCCGGGTAAGAATTGTCGCGCCGCGCTCACGCGCATCGACGGCGTTGAGGACGACAAGCCGCGAATCCTCGACCCAGCAATCAGAATATTCGAACGCCGTCTCGAACATCGGCTTCAGAGCGTCCCCGCGCGGATCGCCCTTCAGCGAAAAGCCTTCGGTCGGCGGCAGGATCTCGCGCCCGCCGAGGTGATCGTAGAGAAACAGTCCGGCGCGCAACATCCAGCGCGGGCGAAGGCCCTTGTGATAAGGCAGCACGAAGCGCAGCGGCCAGATGATGTGCGGCGCTGCGCGGAGCAGCGTCTCGCGTTCGCGGAGCGCCTCACGCACCAGACGAAATTCGTAATGTTCGAGATAGCGAAGCCCCCCATGAACGAGCTTGGTGCTCGCCGAGGATGTCGCGGATGCAAGATCGCCTTTCTCGCACAGCATGACGGAATAACCGCGCCCGGCGGCGTCGCGCGCGATGCCGGCGCCGTTGACGCCGCCGCCGATGACAAGGATGTCGACTGCGTCTTGCATCGCCTGGCCCCTCACCTCTTCAAGTGGAGCGCCGCGGCGTCGCTTGCAAGCGACGCCCGGCTCAAGAGGACATTCGATTCTTCCGTCTCGCCGGCGAGAGCGCAAAGCTCGGTGAACAGCGCCGGCGCGAGAGCGAGCCCCGAATTCGCTGCGGACGCGCGATTTTTGAGGCGCATCGCGCCCGGCGGCCGCACGCCGTCCTCCGTCGCCATCGCCTCGAGAAGCGCGGCCATGCGCGTGAAATAGGCATCGCCGGCGAGCGGGCCGGGATCGATCGCGATCAGCACCTGGCCGACATCGGGCGGGGGCCCCTCGCCGTCAAGAAAGGAACTTGCCTCGAAGCCGAAATTCGATGCGGTGAGCGCGGCTGCGACGATCTCAATCATCAGCGCGAGCGCGGCGCCCTTCGCACCGCCGACCGGCGCCATCGACCCTTTCAGCGCCGCGGCGGGGTCCGTTGTCGGCATGCCGTTGGCGTCAAGCGCCCAGTCAGGCGGAATCCTGTCTCCGGATTTCTGCGCCGCCATCACCTTGCCGCGTGCGGCGACCGACAGCGCAAGGTCAATGACAAGCGGAGGGCGGTCGGGGAGCGGCGCAGCGAACGCGACCGGATTGGTGCCGATCATGGGCGCCTTGCCGCCCCAGAACGCCATCGCCTTCGGTGAATTGCCGAACAGGAAAGCGACGAGACCCTTTTCCGCCAGCCGTTCGACATGCGCGCCGGCCTGTCCGAAATGATGCGAGCGCCGGATCGCCGCCATCGCAATGACGGACTTTCGTGCAAGCGCCTCCAGCTCTTCGATCGCGAGGTCGATCGCGGGATAGGCGAAGCCGTTCCCGGCGTCGACGATCGTCGCCGCCGGCGACAGACGCCGCGCCATCGGCGCGGCATCGACCTTGACTTTTCCGCAGCGCACCTGCCCCACATAAGATGAAACGCGCGACAGTCCGTGCCCCTTCTGCCCGTCGCGTTCGGCGGCGACGAGGGCGCGCGCGGTCGACAGCGCTGCGGCTTCCCCGACGCCGACACGACGCAGCGCCTTCGCGGCGAAGCGTTCGGCGTCGGCAAGGCTCACGGTGACGACGGCGCTCATGGCGCGGGATTCCCTCGCCGGCGGATGCGCCGGCGTCAACGATGCGCCGGATCAGGCGCTGCGATAAAGCTTTGTCATGACGAATTCGCGATGGCCGAGCGCTTCGGCCGCCGTCACCCGTCCGTTGGCGGTGCGAACCACCATGTCGATGAGCGCATCGCCCGCGCCATTGATCGTCAGTTCACGGCGCAAGAGCCCCGACACATCGAGGTCGATATGCTCCGACATGGTGCGCACGGTGCGCGGATTGGCGGTGAGCTTGATGACAGGAACGATCGGGTGGCCGATCACATTGCCCTGCCCGGTGGGGAAAGTATGGACCGCAAAGCCCGCCGCCGCCATCAGCGTCACGCATTCGGCTGCGGCGGAGGATGAATCCATGAAATACATTCCAGGTCCTCTTGACGGCGCCTCCGCCGGGCCGAGCACGTCGATGTACTGGACCTCGCGACCGATCTTCTCAAGGTTGCCCATCGCCTTTTCCTCGATGGTGGACAGGCCGCCCTCGATGTTGCCTTTCGTCGGCTGGCTCTCGGAAAGGTCCGAAGTCTTGTGCGCCTCGATCACGTCTCGCTGATAGGCCTCGAAGGTGCGGATGAATTTCTCGCCAGCATCTTTCGTCGCCGCGCGCATCTTGCACAGATGCTCCGCGCCGGTGAGTTCGGAGGTCTCGCCGAAGACGCCGTAAATTCCCTTCGGGATCAACTTGTCATACATGTTGCCGACGGTTGGGTTGGCGCCGCAGCCCGACGTTGTGTCGCTCTCGCCGCATTTCGTCGAAATCCAGAGGTCCGAAATCGGACATTCGACGCGGTGCTGTTCCGAGACGAGATGCAAAAAGTCCTTCGCCTGACGCGCGGCCTTCGCGACCGTCATGATGTCGCCGGTTTGCTCGATCGAGAAGCCGGCGACCGGCTTGCCGGTCGCGGCGATTCCATCGACGACTTTCTTCGTCCAGCCGGGCTCGATTCCGATCACGACGCAGGCTGCGACATTCGGATTGGCGCCCGTGCCGATGATCGTCCGGAAATGAAGGTCGAGGTCTTCGCCGAATTGCAGGCGGCCGTAAGCGTGAGGCAGCGCTAACGTTCCCTTGATGTTGGCGGCGACCGCCTCCGCGGCGGCGTTCGAAATGTCGTCGACCGGCAGGATGATGACGTGATTCCTGACGCCTACGCGGCCATTCTCACGCCGGTAGCCCCAGAACGTGTCGCGTTTCATGCTTCTCACCAGCGCTTTGTCTTGATGTTGTGGACGTGGACGTGCTCGCCCTTCGCAATATCGGCGACCGCGCGGCCGATGTCCTCGCCATATTTGTAAATGGTGTCGCCGGATTTCATGTCCTTCAGCGCGATCTTGTGGCCGATCGGCGCGCCTTGCGCCGCCCGCATTCGAAAATCGGAATCGTCTTCGGTGACGACGCAAAGCATGTCGGTCCCCGCCTCAAGGCCTTCGACGACGACGACGCCGACATTGTCCTTGCGGCTGTGGACAAGAAGATGGGGAACGCTCATGCGCCTTCATTCCTTTCGATGGCCCCATTTCGGCCGGGGGCGCCGCCTCTGACGGACCGCGGCGACGAGTCGCCACGTCTTATATATGACACTTCAGGTCAGATAATCCGCAATCCTGCATGTCGCGTCCTGGTTTGCCGGTCATGACGCTCGCCTCGCGCCAGTCCGACCGGCCCGGATTCCGCCTCCTTTACCAGCAGGTTCGCGACCTTCCGCTCGCTCGCATGGTCGCCGGCGTCTGGCGACCCGCCGGCCCGCTCCCCATTGAGCAAACGCTCGCGAACGAACTGGGGGTCAGCAACGGGACGGTCAGGAAAGCGCCCATTTCCGCTTCTTCAAGATCGCCTGTCCGGGCGGCGAGCGCGCAATGCCAAGCTGGCGCAAGGCGACGACCTCGGAACGGCTAGCAAGACCCGCAGAGCACCGGCGCATCGGACTCGGCGCCGATGCGCGCGTTTTCGAGATAAAGCGCGACCGCCAGATCGACTGCGACGTCGCCGCGCGTGAGGTGATCGTCATCTCGACGGCGCTATTTCGCGGCCTCGACGCGCGCCAGCCCTTACATCGGCAAGACGCTCGGTGCGAATTTCAACTGATCGCTTTGGCGCAGGGAGAAGCGAACTCTTCCCGCGTAGACCTGACGTCCTTCCATCCCGAGAGGGCGTGCGGACGTCGATGAGGCGGCGGGATCGCCGCGGCCTCGGCGTCTGCTCTTTTCATGGAGCGAGCAAGCGCCTCAGTGATCGAGAGGCCTTAGCGTCTCACGCGCCGCCTTCGCGGCGATGTCAAACAGGCGCGACGTTTCATCGGCATAATCGCGGAACGCTTCTTCAAAAAACTCAGCATGCGCGCTTAGCGCGTCATCCCCGTTTCGCGATCGCATGAACGCCGATGCGGCGTCGAAATCCTTTTTCATGCGCCGGTTAAGGAAGTCGAACATCTCGCGGTTTATTCCGGTCGCGCAGGCGAAACACGCTCGCGTCGCGCGTGACATGAACTCCATATTACGCTGATTAAGCCGCGCCATTTTGGCAGGCTCGAACGACGGGATGGTCTCCCCGCCATTCGGTTTCAGGGCGGTTTCAGCGTCTGTCCACTTTTCCTCCGCCATTTCTGGTGCTCCTTTGCTGCTAAACTCAAATTTACGCGCCCGCCGCGGCATCGACTTGACCGAGGTCAACTTCGCAGCGGCGACTCCAGCCGGGCGTCAGCATCGACGGACAGATTTCGCGTGTTGCGGGGCCTGCGGCGCCGGGCGCGCTGTCGGCGCACGAACGCGGAATCTACTCCGCCGGAACGGCGCTGGCGCTGGCCTCGGCGCGGTAGCGCGCGCGGATTTCCTTTGCCGTGAGGCCTTCGCCGTTCGGGCGCCATCCGGGCGGGCCGAAGAGAAAGCCCGGCCAGTGACGCACCGGATGCGTCCGCAAATCGGCGATCATTCGGCCCCATTCATGAAATGCGATGGCGAAAACATTCGTCGAGCCGACCGGCTTCACAAGGCCGAATTCGCATGGCTCGACGTCCCGCTCGGCCTGATACGTCCCGAAGAGGCGGTCGAAGATCACTGTGACGCCGCCGTAATTGCGGTCGAGGTAGTCGGCGTTCTTCGCATGATGCACGCGATGCGCCGAGGGCGTGTTGAGGACTCCTTCGAGCGGCCCGAGCTTGCCGATCAATACGGTGTGGAGCCACGACTGATAAAAGAGGTTGAGCGCCAGCATCGTCGCGACGGAAGCAGGTGTGAAGCCGATCAGCATCAGCGGGATGTGAAAGAGGTAGCCCATCGACAGCTTGTTGGTCCAGCCGAGGCGGTAGGCGCCGAGGACATTGAGCTCCTCAAGGCTGTGGTGGACGGCGTGCGTCGTCCAGAACCAGCGCACCTCGTGGCTCGCCCTGTGGAACCAGTAATAGGTGAACTCCAGCAGCACGAAGAGCGTCGCCCAGACGCGCCAGTCGTCCATCGGCAGCGTGATAAAGCGATGCTCATAGGCGAGGACGGCGAGCATCCCCGTAAGGCTCAGCGGGATGAGACCGATGAGGCGCTGGCCGACGCCGATGCCGATCGAGGCGAGCGTTTCGCCTTTCGTATAAAGCGTCAGGCCGCGCTTCTTCCCTTCCCGCACCTCCCACGCGATGAGCGCAAGGAACAGCGGCAGGAACCAGTAGAACAGCGGTCCGTTGATGCCCATGGGCGATCCTTGCGGCGACGCGGACAATATGAGAGAATTTCTCAGTTTCGAAAACTCGCTTTTTCGAAAGGCCGCGGTTGACCCGCGTCCCGGCGCCGAAAAACGCCAAAATCCTTGAGGAAGCAAACCCGTCAGGAGCGCTCCCAGGCGATGATTGCTTCCCGCCTGCGTTTAAGTAGAGTCCGCCCCGCATCGGAGGGAGGGACGTTCCATGCGGGGTGGATCGTGCACGTCGGGGGTCGCGGGTATTTTTTTTATAGCAGCAGGACTGGCGACGATCGGGATCGCGTCGGCGAGCGCCGACGATCTATCACGCAAGATGGCACGGGATGAGCCGGCCGCCTATGACGCCGCCGCGGCCCAGGCGCTCGACGAGGCAGGCCTTGCGTTCAAATTTCTGGAGGGCGATTTCGCTTTTGAACCATGCGGCGCGGCGGTCGTCGTGTTCTTTGATCTTGATTCCTCCGAGTTGACCCCGGTCGCAAAGAAGATACTGGCCGACAGCCTTTCTGGGATCGACCGCAACTGCGTAAACATTTCCGTGTCGATCGAGGCGGCGACGGATTCTAGCGGCAGCGCCAAACGCAACCAGGCACTGTCGGAGCGGCGCGCAGAGGCCGTGCGCTCCGAGATCGCAGCGCTCGGCTTTTCCGGGTCGCAGATCAGCGTGTCAGCGGTCGGCGAGACAAAGCTTTTGAGGGCGACAGCCGACGGCACGCGTGAGCCATCGAACCGGCGCGCCAGCGTCGCTGCGTCAGGCGAGCAGCGGCCTGACGGTCTTGCCGCCGCCGTCGCTGCGACGAGGGGCGCGGAAAAGCTGCCAACGACCACGCTTGCGAAGGCCGACATGCCGCAATTCGGCCTCGGCGACCGCAACACGGAATATGACATTGTGCTCCAGCCCGGGCATTATCTGCGCACCAGCGGGGCGACGGGCGCATCAGGCGCCAAGACCAGCGAACAATCCATGGCCTCGCAAATCGTCGGCCGCATGGCGCGCCTGCTTCGCGATCGCGGCAGGACTATTGTTGTCTTGCCTGCCGATGATTTTCGCCGGCCCCTTAAGACCAAGGTCTTTCTCACCGTGCATTTCGACGGCGCCGATCCGGCTTGCTCTAGCAATTCTAGCCTTGGCTATGGCGATGACGCGCACGAATTCGCTAGTCACGCCTTCGGGTTTGCGCTCGCCAGTGCGCTCGGTAAGCAGCCAAAGGATTTCATGAACGATAATTTCACCAAAAACCTCCGCGAATACTACGCCTTCAAACACATGAACGCGGACCGGTTCGAGGGCATCATCGAAGTGGGCGAGCTGAGCTGTCCCGCGCAGGAAGAGGTCCTTATCGATCGTGCGCATCTCGTCGCTGAAAATCTGGCGCTGGCGGTCGAATTCATGCTCAACATAGCCGCTGAACGTTAGCGCCAGCCGCCCAACGATAGGAGCCCCCCATGAAAGAAGAGATCGTCATCGCCGGCATGGCGCGGACGCCGATCGGCAATTTTCAGGGCGCTTTCACTGGTGTTCCCGCGACCGCGCTCGGTTCTCATGCGATCAAAGCCGCGCTGGCGCGCGCCGGGGTGAAGGCCGAGGCGGTCGAGGAAGCGCTGATGGGTTGCGTGCTGCCAGCCGGATTGGGCCAGGCTCCTGCGCGGCAGGCCGCGCTCGGCGCCGGACTGCCTAAGTCAACCGCCTGCGTGACGGTCAACAAGGTCTGCGGCTCGGGCATGCGCACCGTGATGATGGCGGCGGACTCGATCGCAGCCGGCAGCGGCGACACGATTGTCGCGGGCGGCATGGAATCGATGACCGGCGCGCCCCATCTCCTTCTCACCGGGCGCAGCGGGATAAAGTACGGACACGGACAGATTTTCGACCATATGGCCTATGACGGCCTCGAAGACCCCTACAACAAGCACGCCGCGATGGGGATCTTCGCCGAAAAATGCGCGCGCGAATGGCAGTTCAGCCGCGCCGAACAGGATGAATTCGCCATGCGCTCGGTGACGCGCGCGCAAGAGGCGATCAAGTGCGGCAAGTTCGCCGCCGAGATCGCGCCTTATGAGGTCGAGACGCGCAAGGGCCCCGTGAGCGTCAAGGATGATGAGAAGCCCGGTACGGTCGACGCGGCGAAAATCCCCGCGCTGAAGGCCGCCTTCGAAAAGGACGGCACGGTGACCGCGGGCTCGTCCTCCGCGATTTCAGACGGCGCCGCCGCGCTTGTCATCCAGTGCGGGAGCAAGGCGTCAAAGGCGCTCGCGCGCATCGTCGCGCAGGCTACCCACGCACAGGAGCCCGAATGGTTCACAACGGCGCCGGTCGATTCGATCCGCCGCGTGCTAGACCGCGCGGGCTGGTCCGTGAAGGACGTCGACCTCTTCGAGATAAACGAGGCCTTCGCGGTGGTGCCGATGGCGGCGATGCGCGAGCTCAAGATCCCGGCGGAGAAGGTCAATATCCATGGCGGGGCGATCGCGCTCGGCCATCCGATCGGCGCTTCCGGCGCGCGCATCATCGTGACGCTGCTCAACGCGCTGAAACAGACCGGCGGCAAGCGCGGCGTCGCCTCGCTCTGCATCGGCGGCGGCGAAGCGACGAGCGTCGCAGTCGAACTCATGTAGGGCGGGCCTCGGCCAGCCCTACGCGACCTCTCTGTCCGCTGGCGCCGGCTCAGGGCGCGGCGGCGTCACGGCGTCCGTCGCGCCCTTGATTTCAGCGAAGATCCGCTTCGGTCGCCAGACACCGAGAACGACATTGGCGACCGAGAGCGCCATGACCGTCCAAAGCGCTCCCCACTCAAGGCCGATGAGCTGGTCCAGCACATCCGGCGGCGCCGTTCCTTCCGCGATCTGGCGCGACATCACCGCGGCCCGGCCTGCTTTTGCGCTCACGATCGTCAGGATGCCCTTGAACATCAGGATGCCAGTCGCGGCCTTGATCCAGACCCAGCCTTTCTCTTGAAACGGATAATGCACCACCATCGCGAGGAGCCCCGTCACGAGCGCGAGGGCGAGCGAAGGCAGCAGGAGATAATCGCTGATCGCTTTGATCGTTTCTCTAAGCGTCGCGTAGTCGGCGGGCGTCGCCTGCGGCGCCAACATGAGCATCAGCATATAGGCGGCAAGCCCGCCGATAAGCCCGCAGGCCGCGATCGTATGAAGGATCTTCAGCGTGATCTTGGCGAGCATCGGCAGGCTCCTTCTGGCGATTGTGGGTCTGTTTGTAATACGCGTGGGGCGCGCTGCGGGATCGGCCGCCCGGAGCGTTCACCTGTGCCTGACGAACCATCCCGGCGTCCGCCCGAAATGCGCGCGGAAGGCGGTCGTCATGTGCGCCTGACTGGAAAAGCCGCAAAGCGGGGCGATCGCCGAGAGCGGCAGCGCGCCCTCCGCGATCATCCTTCGCGCGTGGTCGAGGCGGCGGCGGATGAGGAACCGGTGCGGCGACACCCCCATCGCCGCCTTGAACCGGCGGGAAAAATGATAGGGGGAAAGATTCGCGGCCGCCGCCAATTCGGCGACGCCGATCGCCTCTCCGAAATGGGCTTCGATGAAGTCGTGCACGCGCCGCATCTGCGCCGCCGGCAGGGGGCTCGCGTCAGCCGGCTTGCGGGCGGCCGGCGCCAACCGCTCCGCGAGCGTCTGCACGGCCAGAATGGACGCCTGGTCAACCCATGCCTGCCCGCCGTCGCCGCCATCGTCGAGGCGCGACCACAGCCGGTCGAGTAGGCCCGACAAGAAATCATTGCGCCACGAGCGAACCGCCGCGCGCTCCCAGTCTGGCGCGGCGCCATCTAGCGCTTCGCCCGCAAGCTGGCGCAACCACGGTCCGTCGATCGCGGCGATTTGCACGGTGACGGCGCCGTCGGCGAAACCGCTGACGCCATCCTTCAGGTGCTGCACGATGAAGTCGCCGGGATAGGTGCGTTGGCGAATCGCAAAGCCGGCGAAGTCGCATTCGACATAGGGCGCGCCATGGATCGGCGCCGTCAGAAGGTACGTGTCCCCGGCGGGGTCGCTGAAGGGAATGCCGCCATGCGTCACGCGCACCATGCCGACGCGGCGGCTGCGCGTCAGGCGCGCCTCTGCGACCGCTTCATCGCGCAGCGGCAGGCGATGGCGATGCACGTACTCTTCAGGCGTCATCATGGCGGTGTTGCTCGATTGAAGTCGTCTTCGTCAGATAATTCGCAGCGTATTGGACCCGCCACGGCACGATTTTGAAAAAAAGCGGCGCTTCCATGAAAGCATGTCGGATCGCGTCACACTAGCGTGAGATCCGCCGCGGCTATGGCGCCGCGTGCGATTTCCCCTGGAGACAGAACATGCCTGTGACCGCAGGATTGAAGCGCCTCGCCGCCGCCCTCGCCCTTTGCGCCGCCTTGCCGGCGACCGCCGCGCATGCGAGCGAGGCCGCGCGCAAGGCCGCGCTGACACGCCTTGCGCCCGAAACGACCGCCTTCATTTATGTCGATTACGTCACAGGCCTAGACAACCTGATGAACACCGTGCCCCCGGCGCAGTTCAGGAACAATGTCGCCGCCTTTGCGAAGATCGCGCCGCTGTTCAAGGCCGACCACGCGGTGCTGGGGGAGGAGAACGACTATTACGGCGCCTTCCTCCCGGAAATAAAACCGCTCGTCGACGCCGGCGCGCCGCGATTCCCCCGCACGCAGGTCTCCGGCTACACCAAGGACCTCGCCGCGTGGCTGAAGAAGACGGGAAAGAAGAATGTCGTCATCGGCGGCATCTCCATCGACAACTGCACGCTTCTGATGTCGCTCGACCTGCTGCGCGCCGGCTATAATGTCTATGTCGTCGCTGATGTCTCGGCCACCAACAACAAGCTCGCGGAAGACGCCGCCCTGATGCGCCTCGCGCAGGCTGGCGCGGTGACGGTCGGCTGGCTCAACGTGCTGACTGAGCTGGGCGGCGATTTCGAAGGGCCCTACGGAAAAGAGATGGCGGCGATCATCGGGCGGCACTGGCCCGCCTCAACTGTTGGACCGGTAACGGATTTCAGCCCTGACGGACGGGGATTGCAGTTGCCGCGCTAGCGCCTCGATCCCGGTAATCAAGCGGCGGTTTACGGTCGCCGAGGAGGGATTTGTACTTGTACTTGGCCCCGCGCGCAGCGTCGATTTCGGCGCGCGCGGCCTTGCGCAGTTCCGGGTCCTGATAAAGCTTGAATGCGGCGAGGCTCATCGCCTTCGCCGCGTTCGTCGCGCCCTTACAGCCGATCGACATGCCGCTCGCCGCGACCGCCTGCGATGAATGGGCCGAGACGCCCGAAACCCATGTCGCCGTCGTCAGGCCGACCATCAGCGTGGCTTCATATCCGCGCACTGCGCAAGCGCAGCGCATTGGCGATGACGCTGACTGAGCTTGCGGCCATCGCGGCCGCAGCGACGATCGGCGAAAGCAGCCAGCCGAATACGGGGAAGAAAGCGCCCGCGGCTACGGGAATGCCCGCGACATTGTAAACGAAGGCGAAGAACAGGTTCTGGCGGATGTTGCGCATGGTCGCACGGCTGAGCGCGCGCGCGCGAACGATGCCGTTGAGATCACCCCTGAGCAGCGTGACGCCGGCGCTTTCGATTGCAACGTCTGCGCCCTCGCCCATCGCGATGCCGACATCAGCCGCAGCGAGCGCCGGCGCGTCGTTGACGCCGTCGCCTGCCATTGCGACGACCGCGCCCTCGCTCCTCAGGCGCTTTACGACGGCGCTCTTGGCGTCGGGCAGCACTTCCGCTTCGACATCGGCGATCCCCAGGCGCCGCGCGACCGCCTCGGCGGTTGTGCGATTGTCGCCGGTCAGCATGATGACGCGGATGCCTGCCTCCTTGAGCGAGGCAAGCGCCTTTTCTGTCGTAGCCTTGATCGGGTCCGCAATGCCGATCACGCCAGCTGCTTTGCCGTCAACGCCGACAAAGATCGCTGTCGCCCCGTCCGCGCGCAAACCTTCCGCCTCCGCTTCGAACGCGGCGGCGTTGACGCCGCGTTCTTCCAGAAACGCCGCATTGCCGATGATCACTGCGTGGCCGTCAACAGTTCCAGAAATGCCCTTTCCGGCCGGCGAATTGACGCCCTGCGGTTCGCTGAGGACCAGGTTGCGTTCCAGCGCCGCGTTGACGACGGCCCGCGCCAGCGGATGCTCGCTGACGCGCTCAAGGCTGGCCGCGATTCGAATCAAGTCGCGCTCGGAAAAGCCGTCGGCCGGCTTCAAGGCCACGACTTTCGGTTTGCCTTCCGTCAGGGTTCCGGTTTTGTCGATGACGAGCGTGTCGATCTTTTCCATGCGTTCGAGCGCTTCGGCGTTGCGGATGAGAACGCCGGATTGGGCGCCGCGTCCTACGCCGACCATGATCGACATCGGCGTCGCAAGCCCAAGCGCACAAGGGCACGCAATGATGAGCACGGCGACAGCCGCGATCAAGCCGTAGCTCATCGCCGGCGACGGGCCGAAAATCGACCATGCAGCAAACGCCGCAGCCGCAGCGACGATCACCGTCGGCACGAACCATCCGGAAACCTGGTCGGCGAGGCGCTGGATCGGCGCGCGGCTCCGCTGCGCTTCAGCGACCATAGTCACGATCCGTGACAGCATCGTGTCGGCGCCGACTTTCTCAGCGCGCATGACAAACGCGCCGCTCTGGTTGACGGCGCCCCCGATCACGGTCGAGCCCGGAGACTTGGCGACCGGCATCGATTCGCCTGTGACAAGACTTTCATCGATGGCGCTGCTTCCTTCCAGGACGAAGCCGTCGACGGGGACTTTCTCGCCAGGCCGCACACGCAACCGGTCGCCTGCCTTGACCGCTTCGAGCGGGATTTCTTCGTCCGCACCGTCATCGCGGATGCGGCGCGCGATTGCTGGCGCAAGCTTAAGCAGCGCGCGAATGGCGCCGCTCGTCGTCTCCCGCGCGCGAAGCTCAAGGACCTGACCTAGCAGCACCAAGACTGTAATCACCGCCGCCGCCTCGAAATAGACCGCGACAGTTTCGTGCGCAGTCTGGAACGCCGGAGGGAACGACGCAGGCGCGAGCGCCGCGATGACGCTGAAGCCCCAGGCGACGCCGGTTCCCATCGCGATCAGCGTGAACATATTGAGGCTCTTGTTCAAGATTGAGGCGAAGGCGCGTGCGAAAAACGGCCATCCGGCCCACCAGACCACCGGCGTCGCCAGCGCCATCTGCAGCCAGCTATTGATCCGCACCGGGATGATCCGGTCGACGCCGAAGAAATGCGCCCCCATTTCGAGGAAGACCACCGGAAGCGCGAGCGCAGCCCCGACCCAAAACCGCCGCGTCATGTCGGCGAGTTCGGGATTGGGCGCGTCACTTGCGGATGGCGTCATCGGTTCGAGCGCCATGCCGCAGATCGGGCAGGCGCCGGGCCCGTCCCGGACGATTTCCGGGTGCATCGGGCAGGTCCATCTTGCGTCCGGACCACTCCCTGTCGCCGCATCCGCCGGTTGGCGCATCTCAGGCGCCGCGCTCCCATGGCCTTTTGTCTCGCAGCCGGCATGCGGGTGTCCGGCGTGCGCATGTTCCACGCCCGAGCGACCTGACGCGCCCCCGCCGGGCTCCTTTGTAAAGCGCGCGGGATCGTTCTTGAATTTCGCCCGGCATCCGGCGCTGCAAAACAAGATTTCCCGCCCGCCATGAATGAGGCGATGCTGGGCGCCCGATGCGGGCGTCATTCCGCATACCGGGTCGACGGGACGTTCGGGCGGAAGCAGCGGGGCGTGGCGTGAGGGCAGCATGGCGGCATCCGCTCGTTCTTGAAACGAGAATTCCGATACCCCCTATGGGTATATTTGTCAAATACCCCCACGGGGTATCTGTCCTCCCCCGTCCGGCAAGACGCCGGCGCTGTCCGGCGGCTAAAACCTTGCTGCCCGCAGGCGCTCTCAATCCCGGTAATCAAGCGGCGGCTTACGGTCGCCGAGCAGCGATTTGTACTTGTATTTGGGCCCGCGCGCGGCGTCGAATTCGGCGCGGGCCGCCTTGCGCAGCTCCGGGTCCTGATAAAGCTCGATCGCGGCGAGGCTCATGGCCTTCGCCGCGTTCGTCGCGCCCTTATAGCCGATCGACATCCCGCTCGCGGCGACCGCTTGCCAGGAATGGGCCGAGGTGCCTGGAACCCAGGTCGCGGTCCCAAGGCCGACCGTCGGCGCGGCCCATGAAACGTCGCCGACATCGGTCGATCCGTAGCCCAACGATTTCTCAAAAGGCTCGATGCGGGATGCGTCCGCAAGCGTGCGCGTCGGATTGTCGAAGGTTGCGTAGATCTTTTTCGCGAACGCCTCTTCTTCCTTGGTGTAGGCGACACCGCCGACAGCGGTGAGGTGTTCATGCATGCGCCTCGCCAGCGTCTCGTTGATGAGGAGCGGATTGTTGCCGTGAATGATCTCCCATTCGACTTTCGTGCCGGTGCCGAGCGCAGCGCCGCGGGCGGCGTCTTCAAGCCGGGCCCAGATCGCCTCGACGCCCTCGGGCGTCGGATGGCGCACATAATAGAACGACTCGGCGAAGTCCGGCACGACGTTCGGCGCACCCCCGCCCGAGGTCACGACGTAATGCATGCGCGCGTCCTGCGGCATGTGTTCATGCATCATGTTCGCCATCATGTTCATCGCCTCGACCCCGTCGAGCGCGGACCGGCCGCGTTCGGGCGCGCCAGCTGCGTGCGCGGAAACGCCCGTGAAGCGGAACTTCGCCGAACGGTTTGCCAGCGTCGTGCGCGCGTCGGCTGTATTCTCGTCACGCGCGTGCCAGTGGATGGCGAAATCGACGTCCTTGAAGAGCCCTTCACGCACCATGTAGACCTTGCCGGAGCCGCCCTCCTCCGCCGGCGTGCCGTAAAGCCTGATCGTTCCCGGCGTCTTCGTTTCGGCGAGCCATTCCTTCACCGCGATCGCCGCGCCGAGCGAGCCGGCGCCGAAGAGATTGTGCCCGCAGGCGTGGCCCGCGGCCTTGCTCGCAAGCGGCGCGCGGCTCGCCTGACGATCTTGGGTGATGCCTGGCAGCGCGTCGAATTCAGCGAGGATCGCGATGACTGGTCCGCCCGAGCCGTAGCTCGCGACGAAGGCGGTTGGAATGCCGGCGACGCCTTCAGCGATGGAGAATCCCTCCGCACGCAGACGGTCTTTCAGAAGGCCGGAGGACTTCTCTTCCTTGTAGCCGACCTCGGCGTAATCCCAGAGCGCTCCCGCGACCTCCGCGATCTCCGCTTGCCGCGCATCGATCTTCTTGAGGAGCGCTTCAGCCGCGGAGGACAGCGCCGGCCTTTCCTCGGCGAAGGCGGGGCAGGCGAGCATGGCGGAGGACAGCAGCAGGGCGGCAAAGCGCATCGGAATACCCCTCTTGAAGATGCGGCGCGACCCTGCCGCGCCTCGCCGCGCGCGACAAGGCTCATTGGCGCCTTAACGCAGGGTTTCGGCGACGTCTAAATTTGACGCGGACAAGCTTGCCGGACCTTGACCCGGGACGGGCAGGATGAAGCCGCCGTTTCCGGAAGAGCTTCCTTGCGCAAGCGCTGTTTTATCCGTCCCCTGTTCCTTGCAGCCGCAGCGCTGACGCTCGCCGCGTGCGAGGACAAGAGCGCCGTGCCGGATGGCGACCCGCGCAAGGGCGCGGAGCGCGACCTTCGCGGCCTGGCCTATCGCGAGGACGCGCTCGCCGACGCAGAGGGCCGCTTTCACTGGTCGCAGGCCGCAATCGCCGGCTACCGTCCCGCCGACCAGAGCCTTTATCCCGCGCACATCGAAACGCTCGACACCGGCTCCTGCCTGCTGACCAAACCGAATGAAGGCGATGTCATCCGTCACGTCATCGTCGAGCGCGGCGTCGGCGAGACGCCGCTCTACCAGATGAGCGAGGAAGACATCGGATCGCGCGCCAAGCGCTATGTCGACAGCTATGTTGCGACCGGCGGCAAAGCCAAGCCGAGCGCGGGCTATGACGACGCCGACGTGATGCGGCTCGTCAATGTCGTCGTAACGGAGAAATCCGCGCCCGTGCATCTGGTGCTGTCGTCCGAGACGAACGTCATCTGGAACATCCTGCCCGCCGCAGGCGCGAAGATTTCCGCGATCGCCGTCATCAGCGGGGACGGCGTCGGCGTCGCCCACGCGCCCGAAGGAACCGTGATCGAAGCGATCTACGGCGAGGCGTTGAAACGCTGCGACGTTCATCCCGCACGCCGTCCGAAAGACGACTGGTCCTTCGTCCGGAACGCGAAGGGCTCCGGCGGGTCCTATCTGAAGCAGGCGCTCGCCGACAACAATGCGCGCGCGAGCGCCTACGCCTCGTGGTTCAGCAAGCGCTTCGGGGCGTCCGCGGAAAACGGCGCGATAGCGCATCGCGGCCTCGGCGCCGTGCTGATCGGTCCGATGCCGACAGGGGAAGGCGCGCGCGCGCCGATGGCGACTCTTGAAGGAACGACAGTGCTTCTCTCCCGCAGCGATTATTTCGTGCTGGGCGCGCAGCGCGAGTATCAGCGTGCGCTGCGCGGGTTGACGGAAGCCGCGGCGAAGGCTGGCGCCGGCGGCGATCTCAAAGGACTTCTCGGATCATGAACTATCTTGAAGGCGCGATTCAGAAAGTCGCCGCGCTGTTTCTGGCTGCGGGCGCAATCCTCTATTTCGGCGTGAACGCCTATGTCTACGGCACGACCGCCAGCATCATGGACGAACACAACGAAGCGCAGAATCCGCGCGATCCGTGGATGGCGCGCAACATCACCATCGTCGATCACCGCAATCCCGGCGGGCGCGGCTTCAAGCCCGGCTATCTCGAAATGACGAAGGGCGACGACATCCGCGCGAACCGCTTCGTGTCGGTCACAGCCTATGTCAGACTCGACGAACTTCTGGCCGAGGGCGAGAAGCCGCCGCAGAAATCCTTGGAAGAAGTCTTCGCCAAATCGCGAGCGGTCATTTTCGCGCGCGCGGAGTGCGAGCGGCTTCTTGAAACGCTGGCGCGCGAATGCGTCGTCGCCGGCGCCGAAGGCCGCATCGACGGCGCTCTCGTGCGCATGAACGCGATGTTCCGGTTCATCCAGCGCGACAGCTTCGGCGCGCTCGACGAAGGCGGAACCTATGTGTTCACGACGGCGGACACGGTGATCGAAAGAGACGCCCGCGTCTATCAAAGCGGCGCCGCGGCCGCGCGCACGGCGCTCTACAAGAAGGCCGCAGCCGAATGCGCCGCCATCCGCCGCCGAGACGGGAGTTGCGCGATCACCAGGCTGACGATCGCGGCCCAGCGGCAGGACGGCGGCGTCATCCGCCATACGGCGATGGCGGGATATGCGTTCCTGCTGAAAGCGCGGACCTAGAAGGGGTCGCCCCCGCGACCCTCGGCCGCCATTGGCGCCCTGCCCGGGCTTCTCTATACCCCGCCGGCCATGACGCCGCTCAAAAACATCCGCAATTTCTCGATCGTCGCCCATATCGACCATGGGAAGTCGACGCTCGCCGACCGTCTTATCCAGAAGACGGGGGGCCTCGCCGACCGCGAGATGAAGGAGCAGGTGCTCGATTCGATGGAGCTTGAGCGCGAGCGCGGCATCACCATCAAGGCCCAGACCGTCCGCCTCGGTTACCGGGCGAAGGATGGCAAGGACTACGTCCTCAATCTCATCGACACGCCGGGCCATGTCGATTTCGGCTATGAAGTCTCGCGCTCCTTGTCCGCCTGCGAAGGCGCGCTCCTCGTCGTCGACGCAAGCCAGGGCGTCGAGGCCCAGACGCTCGCCAACGTCTATCTCGCGATCAACGTCAATCTTGAAATCGTGCCGGTTCTCAACAAGATCGACCTGCCGGCCGCGGAGCCAGACCGGGTGCGCGCGCAGATCGAGGAAGTGATCGGCATCGACGCCTCGGAAGCGCTCGAAATCTCCGCCAAGACCGGCGTCGGGATCGACGAGGTGCTCGAAGCGATCGTCACCCGGCTGCCCGCGCCGAAGGGCGATGCGGCCGCGCCCCTGAAGGCGCTGCTCGTTGACAGCTGGTATGACGTCTATCTCGGCGTCGTCGTCCTTGTACGGATCGTTGACGGCGTCCTCAAGAAGGGCATGCGCGTGCGGCTGATGGGCACGGGCGCGACCTACACGATCGAACAGATCGGCGTGCAGACGCCGAAGAAGGTCCCCGTCGCGAGCCTCGGGCCCGGCGAGATCGGCTACATCACCGCCTCGATCAAGGAAGTCGCGGACACCCGCGTCGGCGACACCATCACCGACGACCGCAACCCGACCGCGGCGCCGCTGCCGGGCTTCAAGCCGGCGCAGCCGGTCGTGTTCTGCGGCATGTTCCCGGTCGACGCCGCGGAGTTCGAGGATCTGCGCGAGGCGATGGCGAAGCTGCGCCTCAACGACGCGTCGTTCGCATTCGAGATGGAGACCTCGGCGGCGCTCGGCTTCGGCTTCCGCTGCGGCTTCCTCGGCCTCTTGCATCTCGAGATCGTGCAGGAGCGGCTGGAGCGCGAGTTCAACCTCGACCTCATCACCACGGCGCCGAGCGTGGTCTACAAGATCCACCAGACCGACGGCACCATGCTGGAGATGCACAATCCCGCTGACATGCCGGACCCGGTCAAGATCGACCACATCGAGGAGCCGTGGATCAAGGCGACCATCCTGGTGCCGGACGAGTTCCTGGGCGCGATCCTGAAGCTGTGCGAGGAGCGGCGCGGCATCCAGACCGACCTCACCTATGCCGGCAACCGCGCCATGGTGGTCTACAAGCTGCCGCTGAACGAGGTGGTGTTCGACTTCTACGACCGCCTGAAATCGGTGTCGCGCGGCTATGCCAGCTTCGATTATCACCTAGAGGAGTACCAGGAAGGCGACCTGGTGAAGCTCAACATCCTGGTGAACGGCGATCCGGTCGACGCGCTCTCCTGCATCGTGCATCGCACCCAGGCGGAAGCGAGGGGCCGCACCCTGTGCGTGAAGCTGAAGGACCTGATCCCGCGCC
>FRDC01000583.1_pt1 | contig 26991 bp, 23 predicted proteins | sample 1106171 | NCBI WGS metagenome assembly FRDC01 (sample SAMEA3930566, study PRJEB13176) | freshwater metagenome | biome: Drinking water system; feature: drinking water; material: water | place: Singapore | collected 2014-12-20 | reverse complement strand
CGTGGAGCATCTCGGCGGTGCAGCTGGTCGTGCCGGGCGCGGCGACGCAGGCGGCGGCGGCGGCGGCGGCGAGGTCGGCGGCGTTGGCGCTCTGCGCGCCGGCGGCGAGCGCGAGCGCGAGCGCGGCGGTGAAAGTGTCCCCCGCCCCCGCCGCACGGCTATCCGGCGCGGGGCTGGTGAAAGTGCGATAAGGCTCGCATCCCTCGTCGAACACCACCGCGCCCGCCGTGTCGAGCGTCACCGCCAGCAGCCGCGCGCCGGTGCGCGCGGCGAGCGTGTCGCGCGCGGCGATCATCTGCTCGACCCGCTCGATCCCCTCGCGCGCCGGCAGATCGGCGAGCGCGATCGCCTCGGCATAATTGGGCTTGGCTGCCGACAGCCCGGCGCCCGCCCAGCGCCGCAAATCCTTGGCATCGGCGACGAGCACGCGCGGGTCGCGGCGCTGGAGCCGGGCGATCGCGGCGATCACGCGATCGGTGCAAATGCCATAGCCATAGTCGGAGGCGATCACCGCGTCGGCCCGCGCCCAGGCGGTGGCGAGCGCGTCGATCAACCGGCGTTCGATCAGCTCGGGCATGTCGCCCTCGCTGCCGCGATCGAGCCGCAGCAGCAGCTGGCCCCGCGCGGAAATCCGCTGTTTGACGATCGTCTCGCGCCCCGGCACGGCGAGCAGCGCGTCGGTGTCGACGCCCGCGTCGGCGAGGCGTTCGGCGAGGATCACCCCCGCCTCGTCTTGCCCGATCACCGAGAGGAAGGCGCACGCGCCGCCGAGCGCCGCGACCGCCATGGCGGTATTGGCGGCGCCCCCCGGCACGTCGTGGCGTGCGTTGAGCGCGACGATCGGCACCGGCGCCTCGCGACACACCCGGCCGACGCTGCCGCTCACATAGCTATCGAGCATCGCCTCGCCGATCACCAACACGCGAAGCTCGGCGAAACGCGCGACCCAATCGGTGAGGGTCATGCCGGGGTCCTTTGCTTGCGAGGAAAAAGCTCCTCCCCTGGAAGGGGAGGTGGCGCGCGGAGCGCGTCGGAGGGGTGTCCCCGGCTGACCAAGGGCGATACCCCTCCACCATCGCTTCGCGACCACCGGCTTGCTTCGCAAGCCGGGCTCCGGCGGATCACCTGCCCCCGGCAGGTGATTTGCCCGCCTACGCCCCCTCCCCTTCCAGGGGAGGAGCTTGGCAATGCCACGATCAGACCCGCCGCCTCCGCCAAATCGCGGCACACCAAAGTCGGCGCCCGATACGGCCCGCCGACCCATTCGGTCTCGCCGCCATTGTCGATCAGCACGGTGCGGCACCCCGCGCGGTTGCCGGCTTCCACGTCGTGCAAAATGTCGCCGATCATCCAGCTCGCCGCCAGATCGGCGCCGATCGCGCGGGCGGCGTTCAGGATCATCCCCGGTCGCGGCTTGCGGCAATCGCAGTCGATCGCATAGCGCGCGACCACGCCCTCGGGATGGTGCGGGCAGTAAAAGAAGCCCGCGAACCGCACCCCGAGCAAATCCTGCAACTGCCCGGCGACCGGCCCCAGCGCCTCCGGCGTGAAATAGCCGCGCGCGATCCCCGATTGGTTGGTGACGACCGCGAGCGCATAGCCCGCCGCCGCCAGCGCCCGCGCCCCCTCGCGCGCGCCGGGCTTCAAGCTGATCCGCGCGGGATCGACATTATAGGGCACGTCCTCGACGAGGGTGCCATCCTTGTCGAGGAACACCGTCTTCATGGCCAGCTCGTCTCGCGCATCGGCACCACGAGCAGCTCGGGGATCACCGTGTCGCCGGGCTGGTCGAGCAGGAAGCGCACCGTCTCCGCCACCGCGCGCGGGTCTTGCAGATTTTCGAGCGGGGTGTCGGGGAAGCGATCGAGAATGAACGGCGTGCGCATCCCGCCCGCGAGCAAGGCGGTCACCTTGATCCCCAGCGGCCGCCCTTCGACATGCATCGCGTGGCTGAGGCCGAGCAGCCCCCATTTGCTCGCGTGGTAGGCGCTGGCATTGGCCCAGGCGCGCTTGGCGGCGGTCGAGACGATATTGACGATATAGCCACGCCCCCGCGCCTTCAGATGCGGGAACGCCGCCTTGGCGAGCGCGAAGGGCGCGCGCAGATTGACGTCGAGCACGCGGTCGAAATCGTCCTGTTCCAGCTCTTCGATCGACAGCGTCTTGTCGGTGCCGGCATTGTTCACCAGCACGTCGAGGCCGCCACCCGCCGCCACCCGGTCGATCAGCACGCGGCACGCCTCGGCGTCGGTCAGATCGAGGGTGAAGGCCTCGCCGCCGATCTCGCCCGCCAGCCGCTCGGCGGCCTCGGCCTGAACGTCGGCGATGATCACCTTGCCCCCGGCCTCGGCCAGCACGCGCGCGATCTCGGCGCCGAGCCCGCTCGCCCCGCCGGTGACGATGATGCGGCCGCCCGCGATCACGACACCACCTCGAGCGACGCGGCGGGCGCGGCGAGCGCGCGGGCTTCGACGAGTTCACAAATCAAATGCAGAGCCAAGCTTTGTACCTCCTGAATGCGTGCGGTATCGGTCGAGGGAATGCGCACCGCCGCGTCGGCGAGCGCGACGCAGGGGCTCAGCGCGCCGCCGAGCAGCGCGACGGTCTTCAGCCCGCGCTCGCGCGCCTCGCGCATCGCGGTGACGACGTTCTTGGAACGCCCGCTGGTGCTGATCGCGACGAGCACGTCGCCCGGCTGGCCGAAGGCGCGCACCCCGCGCGCGAACACGTCGTCATAGCCGATGTCGTTCGCCCAGGCGGTGACGAAAGCGGTGTCGGCGCCCAGCGCGATCACCGGCATCGCGCGGCGCGCGTCGCTCTTGAAGCGGCCGACGAATTCGGCGGCGAAATGCTGCGCGTCGGCGGCGCTGCCGCCATTGCCGCAGACCAGCACTTTTCGGCCGCTCAGCAGCGCCTCGGCGACGAGATCGGCGGCGGCGCGGATCGGCTCGCCGAGCAAATAGCGCGACCGGCCGAGCGTTTCGGCGAGCGCCGCGAAGCCATGGTCGATCACCCCCGACTCGCGGCGCGGATCGAGCCGGGCGATCCTGCCGCTCGCGCGTTTGGCGAGCGTCTCGCGATAGACTTCCTCCATCTGCAGCGCGACCTGGCGCCAGGTGAAGCGCTCGCGCACCCGCGCCAGCCCGGCCTCGCCCATCGCCGTCGCGCGCGCGGGATCGCCGAGCAAGGCGCGCAGCGCCGCGCCGAGCGCCGCTGGGTCGCGCGGCGGCACGCGCAGCCCGGTGACGCCCTGGTCGACCGTGTAGCGCAAGCCGCCGACGTCGGACGCGATCACCGGGCGCGCGCAGGCCATCGCCTCCAGGGGGGTGATGCCGAATGGCTCGTACCAGGGCGCGGTTACGAACACGTCCGCCGCGCCATAATAGAGTTTGAGCACGTCGCGGCCCCGGCTGCCGGTGAAGGTCACGCGCTCGCGCACCCCGGCGCGTTCGGCGACCGCGATCAGCCGCGCGAGCTCGGGGTCGCGCGCCGGATCGGGCACGGGCGACGACCCGCCGACCACCACGAGCCGCGCCTCCTTCTGGGCGAAGGCGAGCGCCTCGATCGCGGTGTCGACCCCCTTGCGCGGCACCATCCGCCCGAGTTGCAGCGCGATCGGCGCGTCCACCGGCAGATCGAGCGCCGCCCGCGCCGCCGCCTTGTCGAGCGGCGCGAATTCCTGCGGATCGAAGCCGCACGGCACCATCCGCAGCCGCAGCGGATCGGCGCCATAGAGCGACAGCAGATCGCGCTCGTCCTCGGGGCATTCGGCGATCACTCGATCGGCCTCGGCGACGATGCGCTCCTCGATGGTGAAGCGCGCGTCGGGAAAGCCGTCGGCGGCCTGTTGATGCAGCCGCCGCACCTTGCCGAGCGCGTGGAAAGTGACGATCGCGGGAATCGCGAAGGCGCGCGCGAGTTCGATCCCGACCAGGCCCGACATGAAGAAATGCGCGTGGATCAAATCGGGCGCGCCGCGCGCGGCGAAGAAATCGCGCATCTCATCGGCGAAGCCGTCCATCAGCGGCAGCAGCTTTTCCTTGCGGATCACCCGCGCCGGCCCGGCGACGACATGGACGACGCGCACGCCCGGGGCGAAATCGACGATCTCCGCCACCCCCGGATCCTCGCGCCGGGTGAACACGTCGACCCGGTGGCCCAGCGCCGCCAATTGCCGCGCGAGCTGCGCGACATAAACATTCTGCCCGCCGCCATCGGCCCCGCCCAAGGTCGCGAGCGGCGAGGCATGTTCGCTGATCATCGCGATATCCATCACGCCGCCCTTTCCATGCCGCCCGCCGCGACCGAGCGCAGCAGCGCGTCCCAATCGCGCGCGAAGCGATCGATGCCGAAACGCGCCAAGGCCGTCGCCCGCGCCCCCTCCCCCAACGCGCGCGCCAGGCCTGGGTCGGCGAGCAAGCGGCGCATCGCCGCGTGCAGCTCGGCCTCGCTCGTCGCGATGAAGCCATTCTCGCCATCGCGGATGATCGTCGGCAGCTCGGTCGTCGCAAGACCCACGATCGGCAGGCCGAGCATCATCGCCTCGAGCAGCGCGAGGCCGAGGCTGGTGTAGCGAATGGGGTGGAAGAAGAAGCGGTAGCGCGCGGCGAAATTGGGAAGATCGGCGAGCGGCACCTCGCCCAGCCCGCCGGCTTCCTCGGCGAACATGCCCACCAGATCGAGCGGCACGCGCGCGCGCGCCCGCTCGAAAATATCCGCGCCCAGCCGCCGGCCGCGCCGCTTCAGGCCGTTCACCACCACCAGCCCGCGATCGAGCGCGCCGGTGTAGCGATGGCCGAGATCGGGCACGCCGTGATCGATCACCGCGACCGGGTTCGCCCCATTGTCCCACATCAGCGCGTTGAAATGCGTGACATGGACGATCTGGACGCTCGGGTCGTCGACAGGGTGGCGTGTGTCGGTCGGGCTGTCGCGCGGCGGGTCGTGCTCCAGATAAACGGCGGGCAATGCGCGCAGCGCGGGGGGCAGCGCGAGGCGATCGACGCGCCAATTGCGGTGCGATTGATAGAGCACCAGGTCGAAGCGCTCGGCCGCCAGCCGATCGACCGGCACCTCGTGAACATTGCCCCCCCAAGCGAAATTGGGGGTGCGCCCGCCATGCCCCTCGCCGCGCTCGGGCGTCACCGGCAGGCAGAAATCATGCGGCGCGTGCGTCAGATAAAAGAGATAGCTGCCATGGACGTGCCAGGTGAGGACTCGCAGGCGGCGCATCACGCCATCTCCATCAGGCTGGTGGCGGCGCGCAGCACTTGGTCGACGCTCGGCAGGCTGGGGGCGATGCCGTGCGGCGGCGCGCCGATGGGGACGTCGGGCACGCCCGCGCCGACCGCGACATGGCGCGCGCGATCGGCGGCGCCCCAGCGCGCGGGGTCGGAGGCGATGAAGATCGTCACGCTCGGCGCGGCGAGCGCTTCGGCCAGATGCGCGGTGCCGGTGTCGTTGGTGACGACCAGCGCCGCGCCCGCGACCAGCCCGCCCATCGCGCCGAGATCGGTCGCGCCGCATAAATTCTGGGCCCGCGCGCCCATCTCGGCCTCGACCGCCGCGCACAACGCGGCCTCGCCGGGCGTGCCGGTGAGGACGATGTCATGGCCCTCGCGCGCGAGCCGATCCGCGACCTGGGCGAAGCGCGCGGGCGGCCAGCGGCGCTTGGGGTCGCTCGCGCCGGGGTGGATCAGCGCGTAGCGGCGCGCCAAGCCGAACCGCGCGGGCGCGGCGCGCTCCTCGGCGCTCAAGGGGAAGTCGGGGCTTGCCGCGCCTTCGGTGCAGCCGAGCCGCTCGACCAACGCCAGCCAGCGATCGGCCTCGCGCAGATGATCGGGGAACGGCGCGCTGCCCTCGGGCGCCCAGAGGCCGGGCACATGATAGCCCGCGAAGCGCCGCGCGCCGAGGAGCGCGGTGAACACGTTCGACACGCTGCCGCTGCCATGCATCTGGATCGCCAGATCGAAGCCGGGTACGCCCGCGCGATCGGCCAGGAAGCCCGCGAGCCGCTCGACCGCGAAGGGCGCCTCGACGATGCCGGGAAAGCCCGGGAAAGGCAGAAAGGCGTCGACCAGCGCGGGATAGCGCGCGACCACGGAGCGCACTTGTTCCAGCCCCATATACGTGATCTCGGCCACCGGATGCGCGTGGCGCAGCCGCTCGAGCGCGGGCACGGCGGTCAGCACGTCGCCCAGCCCGCCCAACGCGCGCATGACGAGCACGCGCTTCATCGCTCGATCCGAGCGACGAGCGCGGCATGGTCCGAAAAATCGCCCGGCACCAGCGCGAGCGCGGTCACCAGCGGCGCGGTCGCGCGTTCGAGCACATAATCGATCCGCCGATCGGGCGCGCCCGTCGGATAGCTATGCCCCGCCTCGGCCCGGTTGAGCCGCGTCCAGGGGTCGACGAACCCCGCCTCGGCGAGCGCGGCGAGCGCGGGGCTTTCGGGCGGCTGGTTGAAATCGCCGACCAGCAACGTGTCGCCCAGCCCCGCGAGCGCGCCGAGCGCATCGGCGACATTGGCTTCGGCCTGCGCCGTGACCCAGGAAAAATGCCCGATCGCCACCACCGGCGCGGGCGGCGCGAGGCGGACGATCAGCAATTGCCGCTGGAACGGATCCTCGGGCAGGCCGAGCTGGCGCAGCGGCACCGCGTCAGCGGCCTCGATCGGCACGCGGCTGAACAACGCCATCCCGCCGGCGCGCGCGAGATGCGGGTGATCGCCCAGTTCGAGCGCGAGCGCGGCGAGCGGCGCGTCACTGCCGCCCGCATCGACACCGGCCTGAACCGCGACCATATCGGCCATGTTTCGATCGATGATCGAAATGATCTGCTCAAGTCGTTCGGCGAAAGGCGCGATTTGCTCGTTCGAACCGGCAACGTTGATCTGCATCAAATTTAGACTAGCGCCGCCCATGTTTCGTCCGCGAAAGGCACGCGACGCAGGACGCGCGGCGCCGTTATTGACCGCTTGCTTCAATTCTCGAGAGGCGCGGGCGGTTCCGAAACTTTATTTGAGCTGAACGAAACGAGCTTATTCGCGCGCCAAGCGTCGCCCCGGCGAAAGCCGGGGGCTCGCCGAAACGGGGCGCTCCGGTTGCTCGAGGCCCCAGCTTTCGCTGGGGCGACGCTCTTGGACCTACGGGCGCTGTACCCCTAGTCCGCCCGCCCCCAATACCACATGCGCTGCAGCTCGCGCTTGCCGTCCACCAATTGGTGTTTCAGCGCGCCGGCGATGTGGAGCGCGACGAGCAGATAAACGAGCCAGGCGATCAGCTCATGCGCTTCGCCAAAGCCGTCATGCACCGCCTTCTTGGTCGCCGGGTCGAGCGCCGTGATGAACGACAGCCGGGGCCATTCGAACAGGCCGAACCAATAGTTCGGGTTTTGCGCCGCGCGGTCCCAAGCGCTGTCCATCACCCAGCCGGTGATGGGCATCGCGAAAATGACGAAATAAAGCCCCCAATGCGCGACGTGCGAGAGTGTTTTTTCCCAAGGCGCATAGCCCGCGGGCAGTTCGGGCGGGCGGTGCGACAGCCGCCACAGCAAGCGCAGCAGCGCCAGCGCCAAGATGGTGATGCCCACCGATTTGTGGCTGTCGATCAGCGGGCGCACCTGCGCATCGGGCAGATTGGGCCAGACCCAGGCGAGCAGGACGTTGGCGATCACCCCCGCCGCGATCAGCCAATGAAGCGTGATGGCAAGGCTGGTATAACGACGCTGCATCGCTTGCTCCCTGTCGGTTCGATGACCCTAGCGCTCGGCCGCTTCGTTCCTACCTTAACGCTGGCCTCGCTCACTGCAAATCGAGACGATCGTTGAACTTACTCAGTCGCAGATTGGCGAGCGAGTCGCCGCGCTTTTCGCCGCGCCCCGTGCCGATGTCGGCTTATTTGATCGCGCTCGCCGGGGCTTTGCTGTTCCTGCTATTGACCGCGCAAGCGTTCGTCCGGGTGGGGCTCGCCGGTTGGTCGGTAGGCGTCGCTTATATTCTGTACGATAGCGCACTATTGGCTTTTACCGGGCGCAAGATCGGCACGATCGCGCGCGCGGCCCCGGCGCCGCTACCCGCCGGTCCCGCGCCGAGCCTGGGCGTCATCATCGCCGCGCATAACGAGGCGGGCGTGCTGAAGGTGACGATCGATCATCTCCTCGCCGAACCGCATCCGCCCGAGCTGATCCTGATCGCCGACGACGGCTCCACCGACGATACGCCGGCGGTGCTGAAGGCGCTCTATGGCCTCGCCCCGCCCCCCTTGGGGGTGATGAGCGGCCCCGCCCCCGCCGAGCCCCGGCTGCGCTGGCTGCGGCTGCCGCACGGCGGCAAGGCGCGCGCGCTCAACCAGGCGATCCCCTGGCTCGATACCGAATTGGTGGTGACGATCGACGCCGATACGCTCGTCGATCCGGGCGCGCTCGGCGCGATGCGGTCGGCCTTTGCCGCCGAGCCGGCGCTGGTCGCGGCGACGGGCGTGCTCACCCCGATCTGCGGGCCGAGCCTTAAAGGGCGCTTCTTCGAATGGTTCCAGCGCTACGAATATGTCCGCAATTTCCTGTCGCGCTATGCCTGGGGGCGAGTGAACAGCCTGCTCCTCGTCTCGGGCGCGTTCGGGGCATATCGCCGCCAGGCGCTGCTGCAGGTCGGGGGGTTCGATCCGGCATGCCTGGTCGAGGATTATGAGCTGATCCACCGGCTCCACCGCCATTCGTCCGAGCGCGCCCTCGGCTGGGAAGTCGCGGTGATCGGCCAGGCGACCGCGCGCACCGACGCGCCCGCTTCGTTCCTGGGCTTTCTGAAACAGCGGCGGCGCTGGTTCGGCGGCTATTTGCAGACGCAATATTGGAACCGCGACATGATCGGCAATCCGCGCTTCGGCGCGCTGGGGCGCGCGCATATGCCGGTCAAGACGCTCGACACGCTCCAGCCCATCTATGGCATCACCGCCTTCGGCGTGCTGGTGTCGCTGCTCGTGACCGGGCGCTTGTTCGTCGCCAGCGCGGTGCTCGGCGTGATGCTCGCGAAAGTCGCCTTGGACCTGAGCTACCACCTCTGGTCGATCCGGCTCTACACGCGCTGGACGGGCAAGAGCGAAGGGCTCGGCTTGGGGATGGCGGTGCTCGCTTCGCTGCTCGAGCCCTTCACTTTCCAGCTGCTGCGCCATTTGGGCGCGCTGTGGGGCTGGCACGCGTTCCTCACGGGCCGCGAGACCTGGGGCTGGCAACAGCGCACCGCGATCGGCGCGAGCGTGGGGCGGTAGGGCTCGTCCTCGAATAACCCCGTCGCCCCGGACTTGATCCGGGGCTGGGCTCCTGAACGACGGTCGCCAGCGAAGAACGAACCTAGCCCCGGCTGTCGACTAGGCTATTCTTCGTCGGCCCTATAAGCTCAGCAACAGCGTCAAATTCAGCCCGATGAGCAGCCCCGCCACGCCCCAGGCGAGGCCGCTCAGCCAGCGCGGCGCGGCGAGCTCGCCCATCACCCGCCGGTCGGCGGTGAAGGCGACGAGCGGCACCACCGCGAACGGCAGTTGCAGGCTCAGCACCACTTGGCTCAGCACGAGCAGCTCGGTCGCGCCCTTGTCGCCCATCCAGGCGACCACCCCGACCGCGGGCAGGATCGCGATCGCGCGCGTCGCCAGCCGCCGCAGCCAAACCGGCAGCCGCAGATCGAGAAACCCCTCCGCCACGATCTGCCCGGCGAGCGTGCCGGTGATCGTGCTATTCTGCCCCGAGGCGAGCAGCGCCACCGCGAACACCACGCTCGCCGCCCCCGCGCCCAACAGCGGCGAGAGCAAATGATAGGCCTGGTCGATCTCGACCACGTCGGTGCGGCCATTGCCGTGAAACGCCGCCGCCGCCAGGATCAGGATCGCGGCGTTGATGAACAAAGCGAAGAACAAGGCGAGCGTCGAATCGATCGTCGAGAGCCGGATTGCCTGGCGCTTGCCCGCGAGATCGCGCGCGAAGGCGCGGGTCTGCACGATCGCGCTGTGCAGATAGAGATTATGCGGCATCACCGTCGCGCCCAAAATGCCGATCGCGAGATAGAGCATCTTGGGATCGCGCACGATCGCGGGATCGGGCGCGAGCCCGCCGAGTACCGCCGCGAGCGCCGGCTGGGCGATCGCCAGTTCATAAGCGAAACAGCCCGCGATCACCACCAGCAGCGCGATGATGAACGCCTCGAGCAGGCGAAATCCCCAGCGCTGGAGCCCCAGGATCAGCAGCACGTCGAAGCCGGTGAGCAGCACCCCGGCGGTGAGCGGCAAGCCGAACAGCAATTGCAGCGCGATCGCGGTGCCGAGCACTTCGGCGAGATCGCAGGCGATGATCGCGAGCTCGCACAGCACCCACAGCAGCAGCGCGACGGGCCGCGGATAGCGCGCGCGGCAGGCTTGGGCGAGGTCCATCCCGCTCGCCACCCCCAGCCGCGCGGCGAGCGCCTGGAGCAGCATCGCCATCAGATTGGCGGCCAGGATCACCACCAGCAGCCGATAGCCATAGGCCGAGCCGCCGGCGATGTCGGTCGCCCAATTGCCCGGGTCCATATAGCCGACCGCGACCAGAAAGCCCGGGCCGCTGAAGGCGAACAGCCGTCGCCACCAGGCGGCATGCGCCGGCACGCGGACGCTGCGATGCACTTCGCCGAGCGAGGGCCGCGGCGGCGCTGGCGGGGGGAGCACGGCGCTCGGGTCGGCGGCGAAGGGCGGCGGGCTCATCGCGCGTGCATGTGGGGCCAAGGCGCGGGGGATGCAATTCGCGCGCGATCGGGCGCCGCAAAATCCTCGCCATTTACCGGGAGGTGGCGCGCGCGTTAGCGCGATTTCCAGGGAGGTGATTTGCCCGCCTCCAACCCCCTCCCCCTGTGGGGGAGGAGCTGCGCGCTTGGTTCCGCGGGTGCGGTTTGATGACGATGAGCCGTAGTGCCCGCCAGTAGAATCGCCGCCGTAGAATTTCGGTGTGGTTAGCGTAATGATAACCATATCGGCCCCATAGCACCCGCAGCCGACGCGCTGGACCCGTCGTCGGCCACCATTGGGAAGGGGTGTTGAACCATGAAGAAAATCGTGATGCTCGGCCTCGCCGGGCTGGCTTCGTTCGGCGTGGCGGCGCCCGCCGCCGCGCAAACCGCGACCGGTGACGTCACCGTGCGCATTCTCCAGGCGATCACCGTCAGCAAGACCGCCGATCTCAACTTCGGCCGCGTCGTCGCGGGCACGGCGGCGGGCAGCGTCGTCGTCGGCGAGGATGGCGCGCGGACCTGCCCGGCGGCGCTGCGCTGCCTCGGCACCTCGACCGGCGCCGCCTTCGCGGTGACCGGCACCGCCGGCGAAACCGTCGCCGTCTCGATCGACACGCCGAGCATCCAGCTCACCAGCGGCAGCAACAAGATGACCGTCGCGCTCGTCACCCAGACCAAGACGATGACGCTCGCGACCGGCCCCAACGCCTTTCGCGTCGGCGGCACGCTGAGCGTCGGCGCGGCGCAGGCGGCGGGCACTTACACCGGCCAGTTCACCGTTTCGGTCAATTATCAATAACGCGCGCGCGCGCCAGGCGAAGGAATTGACCATGATCCGCTTGATGATGCTGGCGGCGGGCCTCGGCCTGGCGCTGGCGGCGGCCCCCGCGCGCGCGCAAGGCGATCTCCTCGTCGCCCCCACCCGGCTCGTGCTGGGCGCGGTGGGCGGCGGCGAGGTGATCGTCAGCAACACCGGGCAGCGCACCACCACCTATCGCATCTCGCTGGTGCTGCGGCGGATGGACGAGGCGGGCCAGATCCGCCCGGTCGACGAGGCCGAGGCGCGCCCCGCCGAGGCCGCCGCGCTCGACATGCTCAACCATGCCCCGCGCAAGATCACGCTCGCGCCCGGCCAATCGCAGACGGTGCGCGTCGGCGTGCGCGCACCGGCGGGGCTCGCGGCGGGCGAATATCGCGCGCATCTGTTGTTCCGCGCGGTGCCCGACGCGCCCGAAGCCGCGCCGCCGCCACCCCCGGGCGCAACGCCGCCCGCCGCCGACGGCATGTCGATCGCGCTCACCCCGATTTACGGCGTCGCGATCCCGCTAATCGTGCGCGTGGGCGAGGTGCCCGGCACCGCCAAGCTCGCCGACGCGCGGCTCGAGGGGAGCGCCGAGGCGCCGAGCGTCACCGTCACGCTCGAACGCGGCGGCGCGCGCTCGATCTATGGCACGCTCGAACTGCGCGAGGCAGGGCGCGCCGAGCCGGTCGCGCTCGTCAAGGGGATCGCCGCTTATCCCGAGATCGCGCGGCGCAGCGTGAGCTTGCCGATCGATCCCAAGAAGCTCGCCCAGGCCAAGGGCGCGCTCAGCGTGCGCTTCGTCGAGACCGATCCGGCCGCGAGCGGCGCCAGCCAAAGCGAAGTGCCGCTGGCGCGCGCGCCGGCCAAATAAGCCATGATCACCGGGCGGGGCTGGTGGCGCCGGGGGCGCGCCGCCGCCCGCGCGCTGCTCGCCGCGCTCGCGCTCCACGCCGCCCCGCTCGCCGCGCAAGCGCCCGCGCCCAAGGTCGATCCCGACGACGCGCTGCTGTTCGACGCGCGGCTGGGGTCGCTCCAGATCGGGCATGGCGTGCGCGCCTTCGATACGCGCGCCGGGCTCTGCCTCGATTTCGGCGACGTGCTCGACGCGCTCCAGATCGCGATCACGATCGATCCCGGCGCGCGCGGCGCGCGCGGCTTCGCCTTCGACGAGAACCACCGCGTCGAGATCGATCGCGACAAGGGCGAGGTGCGTTTCGCGGGCGAATATGCCAAGCTCGGCGCCGAGACGATCTGGGAAAGCCGATCGGGCTGGTGCGTGATCGCGACCGATCTCGGCCGCTGGCTGGGGGTGAGCTTCACCGCCGACACGAGCAACGCGATCCTCACCGTCGCGGCCAAGGGCGCGCTGCCGCTGGAGGCCGCCGCCAAGCGCGCCGCCGCCGCCGAACGCCTGCGCGGCGGCAAGGACAAGGCGCCCGATCTGCCGCGCGTCGCTTTGCCCTATCGCTTCTGGCGCAGCCCGGCGCTCGACGTGATCGCCTCGGCCGCCGTGCAGGATCGCGGCGGCGGCACCGCGCGCGAGACGCGCTACGAGCTGTTCGGCGCGGGCGAGCTCGCCTGGTTCTCGGCCGAAGCGCGGCTCTCCTCGGACGCGGGCGGGGCGCCCCAGGCGCTGCGCGTGCGGCTCTATCGCAGCGACATCGCCGCGCGCCTGCTGGGGCCGCTGCGCGCGAGCGAATTCGCGCTGGGCGACGTCGCCAGCCCCTCGACCGCGCTCGGCGTGCAGGCGACCCCGGGGCGGGGCGCGGCGATCACCAACCGCCCGATCGGCACCGCGAGCCGCTTCGACACCACCGATTTCACCGGCGTGCTGCCGCGCGGCTGGGACATCGAGCTCTATCGCAACGGCGAATTGCTGCGCAGCGAAACCGGCAACGCGCTCGGCCGCTATGAATTTCGCGACGTCGAGCTGCGCTACGGCGTCAATGCCTTCGAAATCGTCGCTTATGGCCCGCAAGGCCAGATCCGGCGCGAGCGGCGCAGCTATAATATCGGCGCGCAAATGCCGGTGGCCGGCGAGACCTGGTATTATGCCGATATCGTCGAGGATCGGCGCGATTTGATCGAATTCTCGCGCGTGCCAGCCACCGAGGCGCGGCGCTTCGGCTGGCGCGCCGATCTGGGGGTGGAACATGGGCTGGGGCGCGGCACCTCGATCGCGCTCGCCGCGCACCGCGTGCCGGTGCTGAACGGCGCGCGCACGCTGATCGAAGGCACGCTGCGCGCGAGCCCGTTCGGCACGCTCGCCAGCCTGGAGGTCGCCGCCAACCCCAGCGGCGGTCAGGCGATGCGCGCCAATGTCTTCGGCCAACTATGGCGCACCAATTTCTCGATCGAGACGATCCGCAATTTCGGCCTGGCGAGCGAACGGCTCGACCCCGCGCAGCGCGCGATCACCGCGATCGCGCTCGACAAGCCGGTGCGCGCCTTCGGGCTGATCGTGCCGATCCGCTTCGATTTGCGCGAAACCCTGTCGAAGGGCGAGCATCTCCTCGCCGCCCGCGCGCGCGTGTCGATCGCGACGCGGCGCTTTTCGGCGAGCCTGATCGGCGGCTGGCAGCGCCAGCGCATCAGCGGCGGCGGCAGCCGCGAGGAGGCGGTCGCGGGGCTGTTGCTCAACAGCCGCTGGGGGCGAGTGCGGCTGCGCGGCGAGATCGACCTCGCGCTCGCCCCACGCGCGACGCTCCAGAACGTCAGCGTCGCGGCGAATTGGGCGCTCGGCGCGCGCGACGAGGTGCAGGCGACGCTCCTCCACGATGGCCGCGAGGGGGTGAGCAGCGCGGGGCTGAGCTATACCCGCGATTTCGACGCTTTCTCGCTCAGCGGCAATGGCCTGGTCGATAGTCGCGGCGGCTTCGCGCTCGGCCTGTCGCTGCAATTCGGGATCGGGCGCGACGCGCGCGGGCGGTTCGGCCGCTTCCGCTCGACCGCGCAAGCCGCGAGCGGCGCGGTGGCGGTGACGGCGTTCCAGGATCTGAACGGCGACGGTCTGCGCCAGGCCGATGAGCCGCTCGCGATGCCGCCCGGCCTCATCGTCAACGACGTGCCGATCGCGCCCCCCAAACACCCGCGCAAGGGCGAGACCGCGATCCTGATCGACGGCTTGAGCCCCGCGCTGCCGGTGCGCGTCGCGATCGACGAAAGCGCGCTGCCCGATCCGTTCGAGCTGCCGAGCGACAAGGGCGTGGCGGCGGTGCCGCGCGCGGGGCTGGTGACGCCGGTGCTGCTCGGCATCACCGCGACCTCGAGCGTCGACGGCACGCTCATCATCGACGGCCGCCCGGCGGCGGGCGAGGCGATCGAGCTGGTCGACGCCAAGGGCCAGGTCGCTTATCGGCTGCGCACCGAGTTCGACGGTTTCTTCAGCTTCGAACGCGTGCGCTATGGCAGCTACCGGCTGCAGCTGGCGCGCGGCGCGCGCCTGCTCGCCGAGCGCGTGACGGTCGGCGCCGACCGCCCCGCGATCCGCCTGGGCACGATCGAGCGCCAGCAGAGCCTGGCGGCGGCGCCGTGAGCGACGCGGGGCGCGTCGCGCCTTGCGCACCGGCAAGTGATTTGATCGATTTGGAAATCGCTTTAGGGGGCTAGGCGATGAAGCCGCGACTCACCCGACGCTGGCGCGTCTTGCTGCGACGACATGGCCCCGCCGCCGCGATCTGGCGGCGGCGCATCGCGATGGGCATGGGCGGGATCGTCGTCGGCCTCGCCGCCTTGCTCTTCGCGCGGCTCGCCGATGGCGCGAGCGACGCCTTCGATCTGCTCGCGCGCCGCTGGTGGTGGGCGCCGCTGCTGCTGACCCCGCTCGGCTTCGCGCTGATCGCGGGCGCGACGCGGCGGCTGGCGCCGGCGGCGGCGGGATCGGGCATTCCACAAGTGATCGCCGCGACCGACGCGCCCGAAACCGCCGACCGCGTGCTGGTGTCGCTCAAGACCGCGCTGTTCAAGGGCGCGGCGACGATCGCCGCGCTCGCCTGCGGCGCCTCGGTCGGGCGCGAGGGGCCGACGGTGCAGATTTCGGCGGCGATCCTCGCCTGGCACGCGCGGCTGCTGCGGGTGCCGATGCGCGCCTCGATGATCATCGCCGGCGGCGCGGCGGGGGTGGCGGCGGCGTTCAACACCCCGCTCGCCGGCGTTGCCTTCGCGATCGAGGAATTGGCCGACGCCTATGAACAGCGCGTCGCGCTGCTGGTGATGTCGACCATCTTGATCGCGGGCATCGTCAGCCTCGGGATCGCCGGGGATTATGTCTATTTCGGCGCGATGGGCGAGACTTTGCCGGCGGGGGCGGTGCTGCGGATCGCGCCGGTCGCGGGGGTCTTCGGCGGGCTGACCGGGGCGTTGTTCGCGCGCGCGATGCTCGGCGCGGGCGCGGCGCGCGATCGCTGGCTGCCGGTGCTGAAGGACCGGCCGATCGCCTGGGCGGCGTCGTGCGGGGTGTGCGTCGCGCTGCTCGGCGTCGCGACGGGGCTCACCTGGGGCACGGGCTATTCGTCGGCGCGCGCGATCATCGACGGGACCAACGCGCCTTATTGGTTCGCCCCCGCCAAATTCCTGAGCTCGCTCGCGACCGCCGCCTCGGGGTTGCCGGGGGGCATTTTCGCGCCCTCGCTCGCGACCGGGGCGGGGCTCGGCGCGGTGCTGCGCTTGCTCTTCCCGCAGGACCCCGGCGGGGCGGTGGTGCTGCTGGGGATGGTCGCCTATTTCACCGGCGCGGTGCGCGCGCCGCTGACGGCGGTGATCATCATCGTCGAGGCGACCGCGAGCCGCGGGCTGATCCTGCCGCTGTTCCTCTCGGCGCTGATCGCCAATTCGGTGTCGGCCCTGGTGTGCAAGGAGCGGCTCTACGAGGGGCTCGCCAAGTCCTGGCGCGCGGCGAAGCCGGCGGCGGATGACGTGGCGCCCGATCCGGGGAGCGCCACCCGGCCGGGGTAGCGCTTCCTAAGGCCGAACCACCGCCCCCTCACCCCGCCGCCACCGCCTCGCCGATCAGCGCGTCGGTGAAGCGGCGGCGCCACCAATAGACGTCTTCTTGCCGCACACCCTCGATCAGCGCCCGCCAGCGCCGCTGGCGCTCCTCGCGCGGCATTTTCTGCGCGGTGAAGATCGCATCGGCGAGTTCCTCGGCGCTGTGCGGGTTGACGAGCAATGCCTCGCGCATCTGCTCGGCCGCGCCCGCGAAGCGCGACAGGATCAGCACGCCGGGGTCCTCGGGGTCCTGCGCGGCGACATATTCCTTGGCGACCAGATTCATCCCGTCGCGCAGCGGCGTCACCAGCGCGATCTTGGCGGCGCGATAGACCCCCGCGAGCACGTCACGCGGATAGCCCTGGTTGACGTAGCGGATCGGCACCCAATCGAGATCGGCATAAGCCCCGTTGATCCGCCCCGACAGGGTCTCGAGCGTCGCGCGGATGCGCTGATAGCTTTGCACCGCCCCGCGCGACGGCGGCGCGATCTGGAGCAGGAAAACTTCCTTGCGCTCCTCGGGATGCTCCTTCAGGAAGCGCTCATAGCCGAGGAAACGCTCCTCCAGGCCCTTGGAATAATCGAGCCGATCGACCCCCACGATCATGTCGCGCCCCACCGCCGAATCGCGCATCTGGCGATAGGCGAGCCGCGCGCGCGGGCTGGCGGTGTCGCGGAGGAAGGCCTCGGCGTCGATCCCGATCGGGCAAGCGATCAGCCGCACTTGCCGCCCGCGACACGTCATCACCCCGTCGGCGTCGATCGTCGCGTCCATTTCGGCGGCCACGAAATCGCAGAAGCTCTGGCGCCATTCCTCGGTCTGGAAGCCGACGACGTCGTAGGCGAGCAGGGTTTCGACCAGCGCCTGCGCCTCGGGCAAGGTCGCGAGCAAGCGGCGCGGCGGCCAGGGGATGTGGAGGAAGAACCCCATGCGATTGTCGCATCCCAGCGCGCGCAACGCGCGGCCGAGCGGGAAGAGGTGGTAATCCTGCACCCACACCGCGTCTCCCGCCTCGATCAGCGGGCGGACGGTCTCGGCGAAGCGCTGATTGACGCGCTCATAGCCGCCCGCGAAATCGCGCTCATATTCGGCCAGGTCGATCCGGTAATGGAACAGCGGCCATAAGGTGCGATTGGCATAGCCGTTGTAATATTCCTCGACGTCCTGCTCCTCCAGATCGACCGTCGCGGTGGTATAGCCCTGCCCGCGCGCGAGCGTGACCTGGCCGGTGAATTGCTCGGTCAGCGCGCCCGACCAGCCGAACCAAATGCCGCCGAACTCGCTGAGCGCCGCCCCCACCGCGACCGCAAGCCCGCCCTGCGCGCCCGAGGCGCCCTCGCCCGGCACCGCCACGCGGTTCGAAATCACCACCAGCCGGCTCATCTGATCGCACTCCAAGGTCGGCTGAGCAGCACCGCGCAATTGATGATGCCGACCAGCGAATAGGTTTGCGGATAATTGCCCCACAGCTCGCCGCTCACGGGGTCGATATCCTCGGAAAGCAGCCCGGCGGGCGTGCGCCGCGCGAGCATCTCCTCGAACAAGGCGCGCGCCTCGGCGGTGCGCCCGGTCGCGTGGAGCGCCTCGATCAGCCAGAAGGTGCAGACGTTGAAGGCGGTTTCGGGCAGGCCGAAATCATCCTCGGTCGCGTAGCGCAGCATGTGCGATCCGCGCCGCAGCCCCGCCTCCACCGCGTCGAGCGTGCCGCGAAAGCGCGGATCGTCGGGGGCGAGGAAGCGCAGATCGAGCAATTGGATGAGGCTCGCGTCGAGATCGTCGCCCTCGAAAGTCGCCGAAAGCCGATTGGTCGCGGGGCGCCAGGCGGCGGCCTCGATCCGCGCGCGGATCGTCTGCGCGCGCTCCTGCCACAGCGCGGCGCGCGTCGCCAAACCGAGCGCGACGGCCGCATTGGCGAGCCGATCGCATGCCGCCCAGCACATCGCGGCGCTATAGGTATGCACATGGCGGCGCGTGCGCAGCTCCCACAACCCCGCGTCGGGTTGGTCGAAGAGTTGAAAGGCGCGCTCGCCGATCCGCTCGAGCGCTTCGAAATCGGCCGGCCCCGCCATCCGGTGCAGCCGCTGGTCGAAAAAGGCTTGGGTGTTCGACAGGATGATCTGGCCATAAGCATCGTGCTGGACCTGCTCATAGGCCTGATTGCCGTAGCGCACCGGCCCCATGGCGCGATAGCCGGCGAGGCCCGGCTCGGTCCGCTCCTCCAAGCGCGCTTCGCCGAGCACGCCGTAAAGCGGCTGGATCTGCCCGCCCTTCGCCGCATCGACGATGTTGCGCAGATAAGCGAGATAGGCTTCGAGCACGTCGAGCGCGCCGAGCCGGTTGAGCGCCTGCACGGTGTAGTAAGCGTCGCGGATCCAGCAGAAGCGATAGTCCCAATTGCGCCCCGAATGGGCGTGTTCGGGGATCGAGGTGGTGAGCGCGGCGACGATCGCGCCGGTCTCCTCGTGCTGGCATAATTTGAGCGTGATCGCCGCGCGGATCACCGCGCCCTGCCAATCGAGCGGGGTCGCGAGCCCGCGCACCCAATCGCGCCAGTCGCGCTCGGTATCGGCGAGCATCGCGTCGAGCGTCGTCGCGATCTCGCCGACGAAGCTTTCGTCGGGGCCGAGGAAGAAATGGAGCGGCGCCTCGACGCGGAACGCCTGCTCCGCCTCGATCAAACCGACGGGCGCCGTGGTGCTCAGCCGCAGCGTCATCGCGCCGGGCTGGTAGCGAATGTGATTGGTGCCGCCGATCCGCTGCGGGCAGCGCGCGCCATCGGCGCGGCTCGGGCGCAAGCGAACGCGGATGCGCGGCGCGCCGGCGATCGGGCGCACGATCCGCGCGAAGGCGACCGGGCGATAGGGGCGGCCCATGCGGCGGAAGCGCGGCGCGAAATCGATGATCTCGATCGCATTGCCCGCCGCGTCCTCGATCCGCGTGACGAGGATCGCCGTGTTGCGGCGATAGGCCTGGGTGACGCGGGCCGCATCCTCGAGCTCGATCGCCCAATAACCGGCGTCGGGCGCGTCGCCGCCGATCAGCGCGGAGAAGATCGGCGCGCCATCGACGCGCGGCACGCACCCCCAAACGAAGCGCGCGCGCGGATCGACCAGCGCGCTCACCTGGCAATTGCCGATCGGCCAAAGATCGAGCGTCGCGCTCACAGCGCGGCGAGCGCGGCGCGGAGCCAGCCATGGACCGCGGCGACATCGGGCAGCGCGAAGCGCGCCGCGCTCGCCCGCCGCGCGCCGACCAACACCCCCGCGCCGCCGAGCGCGACGGCGGCGGCGTGCGCCGGTTCGTCGGTATCGTCGTCACCCATGAAGACAGGACGCGTCACGGCGCGCTTCGGTTCCGCCATCAATCGGCGCAATCCGGCGCCTTTGTCGCCACCGGCGCCGCGCAGCTCGACCATCGCCTTGCCCGTCTGCAGCCGCAGCCCCTCGGCCGATGCCCAGGCCGCCGCGAGCGACTGGACGGCGGGGCCGTGATCGGGCGCCTGGCGATAATGGAGCGCGACCCCGATCGGCTTGTCCTCGACCAGCACCCCGGGATGCGCGGCGGCGAAGGCGGCGAAAGCGGCGCGCGCGGCGTCGAGCCCGGCAGGGCGCGGCGGGCGCGTGATCGCGCCATCCGCCGCGCGGTGTTCGAGCCCGTGGCTGCCGATGATCTCGATCCCCGCGACCGGCAGCAGCGCCGCGACGTCCGCCGCCGCGCGCCCGCTGATGAGCGCGACCCCACCCGCCACGCGGTCGCGCGCCGCAGCGAGCAGATCGAGCAGCCCGGGGGCGACCACCACCGCGTCGGGGCGCGGCGCCAGCTCGATCAACGTGCCGTCGACGTCGAGCAGCAGGGTCGCCCCGCGCAGCAGCGCGGGCGGGGGCGGCGGCAGTGGTTGCATCAGTGCTGGACCACCGCCTCGGGCGCGCGGGCGATGATCGCCGCCGGCTCGGGCAGCGCCAGCCGCTGGCGGGCGAGCGCCTCGGGCATCTGGTCGCGCAGATAAGCGATCAGCGCCTCGCGCACCTCGCAGCGCAGATCGAACAGGCGCCCGGCGTCGGCGGCGCTCACCAGCGCGCGGACTTCCATTGTCTGCGCGGTCGCCTCGGTTACTTGCAGGCCGACCACGCGCCCATCCCATTTCGCATTGGCGCGCGTCACCCGCTCGAGCTCGGCGCGCAGCTTGGGAATATCGGTGCGCGGGTCGAGATGAAGGAACACCGTGCCGAGCAATTGGCTCGTCTGGCGCGTCCAATTCTGGAAACTATCCTCCAGAAACTTCGACACCGGCACCACCAGCCGCCGCTCGTCCCAGATTTTCACGACGACATAAGTCAGGCGGATTTCCTCGATCCGGCCCCATTCGCCGTCGATGATCACCACATCGTCGAGCCGGATCGGTTCGGTGAACGCCATCTGCACCCCCGCGACCAGGTTCTTGAGCAAGGGTTGCGCCGCCGCGCCCACCGCGAGCCCCGCGATCCCCGCCGAGGCGGCGAGCGTCACCCCGATGCTGCGCACCGCCGGGATGCTCATCAGCATCATCGTCAGCGTCACCAGCACGACCAGCGTGATGACGACGCGGTAGAGGATGCCCGCGCGCGTCTGTTGGCGGCGCGCGCGCAGATTGTCGGCGGCGGAAAGATCGCCCGATTGGCGCAGCACGTCATAAGCGACGCCGATCAGCCCGACCGCGAGCCAGCCGAACAGCGCGGGCATGATCAGCCCCGCCGCTTGCGCCCACCAGCCCTGCGCGCGCGCGCCGATGTTGAGCGTGGGGCCGGCGGCGGCGAGCCCCGCGCCGATCAGCAGCCAGCGGCTCGGCTCGCGCAGCCGCTGAACCAGGCAACGCGTCGGCAGCCAGCTGACGCGCGCGCCGATGCGCTTGAGCAGGATCAACGCGATTTGGTGGACGAGCAAGGCAAGGGCGAGGCCGATCGCGAGCTTGGCCCAAGGAAGCAACCCGGGCGGGATCCAGCGCAGCCAGTCGTTCATCTCGGCGCGGGTAACGGGCGGGGCGGCGATGCGTTCCCCATCGCGCGCCGGGCGGGCGCCGGCCGGCCGGTTAGCGCGCGATCAGGCGGCGGGGCGCTTGTCCCAAGCTTGCGCGGCGATGCGCCAATCGCCGTCCTTCACTAGCAGCAGCATTTCGACCGTTCCCGGCGCCGGCGCGCCATTTTCGTGCACGCGGCATTCGACTGCGGCGACCGCGACCGTGCCGAACACCAGGATCGATCGCGCCGCCACCGCCTCATCGAAACGCTCGAGCCCGCGCGCGCGGACGCCGCCCATCCGCTCGACGAAAGCGGCGACCGACGTTGGCCGCGCCGGCCGCGCCGAGGGATAGAGCGGCGCATCGGGCAAAAAGCCCGCCGCGAACCCCGCCCAATCGGGGTCGCGCCCGGGCGCCCAGCACAGGCTCGCGAATTGCGCGGCGATCAACGCGTCGATCGCCGCGACATCCTCGGGCGGCCCGGTCCAGTCCATGATTATTCGGGGCCGGTGCCCGCCGGCATCCCCGCGAATTCGCGCAGCTTGCGATAGCCCGCGAGCACCGCCTCGGTGAAGCCCAGCCGCTCGGGGGCGGCCTTCACCACCGCGCCGATCTCGGCGCTGCCCATCGTTTGGCCCGAAAAGCCCCAATTGCCGTGCTGAATCTCATGGATCATCACCCAATCGCCGGTGCGATTGGGGAAGCTGCCGTCGACCCCCAACACCTCGTCGAGCACGTTCTGGATCGCTTTGTGGAACTCGGTCTTCGCCGCCTGCGGGCTCGAGCCGAGCGGGAAGACGGTGTCGATCATATAGCGCCCGCCCTTGGGCGGGCTGGGCTCGATCCCCCCGGCGACATACCAATCGGTCGTCGCATCGTCTTCCTGGAAGATGATGTTGGCGACCGGACGGCCATGCTCGGTATCGGCGCCGATTTCGCCGATCAGCACGGCATGGGTGAAGCCTTCGGCGAGGCGATCCTTCTGCGCCTGGGTGAAGGCGCCCTTGGTGTGGGTGACGCGAACGAGCGGCATGCTGCTCTCCTTGAATGGCGCGCGCAGTCTCGCGCCGATCGCCAGGGCCGTCTTGGACAAACGCCGCAGTCGTTTCGCGCGCGGCCGATCGCGCGCGGCGTTCGCGCAAGACGCGCGCGCGCGCCGCCGTCATGGTGCTCGCATCGCGGCGCGTCGCATGCCGGCCGCCGCCGGGAGACGAGAAATGAGCCACACCGACGGCGTCTACGCGCTCACGCCGGGGTTCGACGAACCCAGCGCGCGCCAGATGTTCCAGAGCGCGACCGATCTCCAGACGCTCGTCATCTATTGCCCCGATCCGCGCGCTTATGAAATTCCCGGCAAGATCGCCGAGGAATTCGGGCTGCGCTGGCCCGGCACGGTGGCGCGGGACGAACAGGGCAACAAGGTCGCCTTCGACACCCAACTCGCGCTCGCGGTCACGGTCGGGGGGCGGTCGATCGATGCGATGCGCACGGTCACCACGCTCGGCCATTTGCTCGCGCTGAAGAATGTGGTGGTGGTCCACCACACGTTCTGCGGGCTATCGGCCTTCACCGCCGATGGGCTGCTCGCGGGCTTCAAACATGATCACGGCCGCGATCTGGGCGGCATCTATGATCATGAAAGCCTGGCGATCGGCGATTATGAACGATCGGTGCGTTATGACGTCGATCTCTTGCGCAAGGCGCCGGGCGTGCATCCCGGCATCAACCTCTATGGCTATATCTACGACATCAAAGCCGAAACGCTGATCAAGGTGGTGGAGGATCCGGGCAGCGCGGGCTGATCCGCCCCGACGGGCTTTACGCGGCGCGATCGGCGAAGAGATCGACGCGGTTGCCGTCGGGATCGGCGAGCATCGCGTAGCGCTGCCCCCAGGGCGAATCCCACGGCGCCTGGCGCCCGGCGAAGCCTTGCGCGGTGACGGCGGCATAGACCGCGTCGACCTCGGCGGGGCTGTCGCAGCGGCAAGCGAAAGTGACGCGCTGGCCGACCGGTTCGACCCAATCGGGATAGGCCTCGCGCATCATCGCCTCGGTCAACAGACCGAGCGTCGCGCCGCCCGGGGTATCGATCTGCACCTGCGGCGCTTGCTCGGCGCCATCGGGCACCGCGAGCCCCAGCGCGCGGTAAAAGGACAAAGCGCGTGCCATATCGGCGACGACGATATCGATGCTGTGCGGCACCACCGCCATGTCGCTTACCCTTCCGGTGCTTGAGTCGCGTTTAGCGATACGGTAGCGTTTCATATGTCGACGTCAAGAGTAATTGGACGGCCCCGTAGCGAAACTTCGCGCCGCGCGATCCTGGAGGCGGCCTTCGCCTTGCTGGTCGCGCGCGGCTATGCGGGCTTCGCGATCGAGTCGGTCGCCGCGGCCGCCGGGGTGGGCAAGACCACCGTCTATCGCTGGTGGGAGAGCAAGGCCGCGCTCGCGGTCGACGCCTTTTTCCATGCGACCGAGGCCGAGCTGCGCTTCCCCGACACCGGCCTCGCCGAAAGCGATTTCCGCGCGCAAATCGCCGAGCTCGCCGGGCTGCTGCGCGGGGGCCGGGGGCAAGCGCTCGCGGCGATGCTGGGCGGCGCGCGCACCGATCCGCTGCTCGCGCGCGCGCTCGGCGAGCGCTGGCTCGAGCCGCGCCGCCGCTGGGGGATCGCGCGCATGACGACGGCGGCGGCAGCGGGCGAGCTCTTGCCCGACACCGACATCGCCGCCGCGCTCGCGCTGCTCTATGGCCCGCTCTATGCCCCGCTGCTGTTCGGCGGCGCGGTGCCCGAGCCGGCGGCGGTCGCGGCCTATCTCGACCTGGCGTGCCGGGGGATTTTCCGGCCGCGCGCGTAGCGGCGGCGGGGCGACTTGCCCTCGCGCTCTATCCCCCCGCGCTAGGCGCCGGGATCGCGGCGCCGTCGGGGTCGCGGCCCTGGCGGCGGTCGATCGAGCGCATCACCGGGGTCACCGTCAAGCCGTGGAGCAGGATCGAGAGCAGCGCGACCAGCCCGACGATCGCCCATAGCCGCCCGCCCTCCCCCAGCGGCAGATGGTTGAGCCCATAGGCCAGATAATAAAAGGAGCCCACGCCCCGGATGCCGAAGGCGGCGAGCGTGACCTTCTCGCTCCAATCGGCGCGCAGGCCGATCATCGCGATCAGCCCGGCGAGCGGCCGCACGACCAGGATGATCGCGAGCGCGGCGAGCAGATCGACCCAGCCGAGCGGCGCGATCAGCCCCCACACCAGCGCGCCGCCGAACAGCAGCAACACCAGCATCATCGCCAGCCGCTCGATCTGCTCGGCGACGTCGTGAAGCTGGTGGTTGAAATCATGATCGCGGTGCGCGCGGCGCAAGGTGAGCGCCGCCACGAACACCGCGAGAAAGCCATAGCCCTCGATCATCTCGGTCACCCCATAAGCGACGAGCGTCACCGATAGAGCGATCAGCCCGTCGCCCGTCTGCGCGAGCTTGCTCTCGGCCGGGACATGGAAGGTCAGCCAGCCGAACAGCCAGCCGATCGCGCCGCCCGCCGCGATGCCCGCCGCGACCTGCCAGAGCAGATCGTGGAACAGCCAGGTCTCGAACCAGGACTCGCCGGGCCGCGCGAGGCCCATCGCCAGCGCGAGATTGACGAAGGGAAAGGCGAGGCCGTCGTTGAGCCCCGCCTCGGAGGTAAGGCCGAAGCGCACCTCGTCCTCCTCGCCCGATTTGGGCGGGCCGACCTGGACGTCGGCGGCGAGCACCGGATCAGTCGGCGCGAGCGCGGCGCCGAGCAGCAGCGCGGCGACCAGGCTCAGCCCCAGCCCCGCCCAGCCGATCAGCGCGATGCCGGCGATGCTGAGCGGCATCGTCACCGCGAGCAGTCGCCAGGTGACCCCCCAGCGCCGCCAATCGAACGGCCGATCGATTTTCAACCCCGCCCCCATGAGTGCGATGATCACCACGAATTCGGTGAGCCGCTCGGTGATGAGCGGATAAGCGAGCGGCAGCGGGCGCAGCGGCGCGGCGGGGCTGGCGAACAAAGCGGCGCCGATCGCGATACAGATAATCGGCAGCGACAAGGGCAGCCGCTTCAGCGCGAGCGGCAACCAGGCGACCAGCGCGACGAGCAAGCCGCCGCCGGTGAGCCAGAGAATGTAAGGATCGGGCATTCGCTCACAACCGTCCCCGCCGCGATCCGTTCAGCGCGCGCGCGAGAAAGGCGCCCCGCTCGTGCCCGGCGCCTACGCAATGCCCCGTAACTTTGATCGCGGTCAAAGGCAGCGCCGCGCCCCCCGCGCAACGTCGCCCCGGCCTAGGCGTCGGAGTGAGGGGGTAATGGCGGATAATGCGGTAAGTTGGGCGGGGTTGTGGCTGATGGCCGGGCTCGCCTGTATCCTGGCGGCGATCGGCGCGGCGGACGCGCCCTTCGCCGTGCATATGGGCATCGCGGCGAGCGCGGCGCTGATCGCCGCGTTCGTCAACATGCACGGGGTCGGGCTGAGCGCGGCGGCGCACGCCGCGCGGCGGCCGCTGACGCGCTATGACGACGACGTCATCCGCTGGGGCGTGATCGCGACCGTGTTCTGGGGCGTGGTCGGCCTGCTGGTGGGGGTGTTCATCGCCGCGCAATTGAGCTTTCCCTGGCTCAACTTCCCGACCGAATATACCACTTTCGGGCGGTTGCGGCCGCTCCACACCTCGGCGGTGATCTTCGCCTTTGGCGGCAACGCGCTGATCGCGACGAGCTTCTACATCGTCCAGCGCACCTGCCGCGCGCGGCTCGCGCTGCCGGCGGTCGCGCGCTTCGTCTTCTGGGGTTACCAGCTGTTCATCGTGCTGGCGGCGACCGGCTATGTGATGGGCGTCACCGAGGGCCGCGAATATGCCGAGCCCGAATGGTATGTCGATATTTGGCTAACGATCGTCTGGGTCGCCTATCTGCTCGTCTTCGGCGGCACGATCCTGAAGCGCCGAGAACCGCATATCTACGTCGCCAATTGGTTCTATCTCGCCTTCATCATCACCGTCGCGATGCTGCACTTGGTCAATAATTTGACCGTGCCAGTCTCGTGGCTCGGCGCCAAATCCTATTCGGCTTTCTCGGGCGTGCAGGACGCGCTGACCCAGTGGTGGTGTGGCCATAACGCGGTCGGTTTCTTCCTGACCGCCGGCTTTCTGGGGATGATGTATTACTTCGTGCCCAAACAGGCCGAGCGGCCGGTGTATAGCTACCGGCTGTCGATCGTCCATTTCTGGTCGTTGATCTTTCTCTATATCTGGGCGGGGCCGCACCATCTTCATTACACCGCGCTCCCCGATTGGGCGCAGACGCTCGGCATGGTCTTTTCGATCATGTTGTGGATGCCGAGCTGGGGCGGGATGATCAACGGGCTGATGACGCTCAACGGCGCGTGGGACCAGGTCCGCACCGATCCGATCATCCGCATGATGGTGTTCGCGCTCGCCTTTTACGGG
>FRDC01003685.1_pt1 | contig 26997 bp, 24 predicted proteins | sample 1106171 | NCBI WGS metagenome assembly FRDC01 (sample SAMEA3930566, study PRJEB13176) | freshwater metagenome | biome: Drinking water system; feature: drinking water; material: water | place: Singapore | collected 2014-12-20 | reverse complement strand
TCGGCGATGCCGGGCGCCACGCTGGCGAGCGTGGCCTGCTTGACGTTGCCGATCGCCACGAAGGCGTTGACGATGCCCCAGACGGTGCCGAACAGGCCGACGTAGGGGCTGGTCGAGCCGATCGTCGCCAGCAGGCTCAGGCCGCCTTCGAGCTTTTCGGTCTCGCGCGCCATCGCCACGCGCATCTGCCGCTGCACGGCGGCCAGCGCATCGTCCGGCGGAATCTTGGCGCCCTGCTGGCGCGAGTATTCCTCGTAGCCGGCCCGGAAGATCTGCGGCAGGCCTTCCTCCGGCTCGCGCGAACGGCGCAGCGCTTCGTACAGCTCGGCCAGCGAGCCGCCCGACCAGAAGCGCGTCTCGAACGCGACCGCCTGGTTCTGGATGCGCGACAGCAGGCCGCGCTTGGCGAGGATCACCGCCCACGACGCCAGCGAGGCGGCGAGCAGCGAGCCCATCACCAGCTGCACCGGGACGCTGGCCTGCAGGACCAGCTGGGTCAACGAGATCGTGCCACTCATTCGGTTAGTTCCCTTGTCTTGTTGGGGCAGGTTTCAACGGTGATCGTCCGCCACGAACCGGGCGCGATCGCGAAACAGCGGCGGCAGCGCCGTCGGCCTGAAGCTTGCGGCATCGACGCTGGCCACGCGCACCTCGGCGCTGGCCAGAAGCCGATCCGGCTGCTCGCGAAGGCGCAGCGTCTGGCTCAGCACCAGGCTCGCCCGCTTCAGCTCCGTAACCGCCACCGTCGCTTCAAGTTCATCATCCAGGCGCGCCGGCGAGCGGAACGCCACGTTTATCTGGCTGACCGTGAACACCACCTGAACCTCGCCTCGCAGCCGTTCCTGCGAACAGCCGAGCGCGCGCAGCCACTCGGTGCGGGCGCGCTCGAAGAACTTCAGATAGTTGGCGTGATAGACCACGCCGCTCAGGTCAGTGTCCTCGTAATAGACCCGCAAAGGCCACGAGAACACCGGATTCAGGGTCGACATTTGTCTGACAGTTTAGCCGATGCGGCAGCGCAACAACACAAACTGATCAATCACCTGCGGCGCTTTCGAAGAGATCTGGCGGAAGCCGGCCAGGCAGCGGGATCCCGTAGTGCTGATAAGCCAGCTTGCCCACCATCCGGCCGCGCGGCGTGCGCAGCAGATAGCCCTGCTGGATCAGGTAAGGCTCGATGACGTCCTCGATGGTGTCGCGCGCCTCGCCGATCGCCGCCGCCAGGTTGTCGAGCCCGGCCGGACCGCCGTCGAAGCGCTCGATCAGCGCCATCATCAGCTTGCGGTCCATCAAGTCGAAGCCCTGGGCGTCGACATCGAGCATCTGCAGCGCCGCCGCCGCGATCGCCGCGCTGATCACGCCGGTGCCGCGCACCTCGGCGTAATCGCGCACCCGCCGCAGCATGCGGTTGGCGATGCGCGGCGTGCCGCGCGAGCGGCGGGCGATCTCGAAGGCGCCCTCCTCCTCGACCGGCACGCCGAGGATGGCAGCGGAGCGCTTGACGATGGTGGTCAGGTCGGCGACCGAATAGAACTCCAGCCGCTGGATGATCCCGAAGCGGTCGCGCAGCGGCCCGGTCAGGCTGCCGGCGCGGGTGGTGGCGCCGATCAGCGTGAACGGCGGCAGGTCGAGGCGGATCGAACGCGCCGCCGGCCCCTCGCCGATCATGATGTCGAGCTGGTAATCCTCCATCGCCGGGTACAGCACTTCCTCGACGACCGGGCTCAGGCGGTGAATCTCGTCGACGAACAGGATGTCGCGGGGTTCCAAATTGGTCAGCAGCGCGGCCAAGTCACCGGCCTTTTCCAGCACAGGACCGGAGGTCTGCCGCAGGTTGACCCCCAGTTCGGCGGCCAGGATGTGCGCCAGCGTCGTCTTGCCGAGCCCCGGCGGGCCGAAAATCAGCACGTGGTCGAGCGCTTCGGCACGCGCCCGCGTGGCGCTGATGGCGATGCCCATCTGTTCGCGGACGGCCGGCTGGCCGACGTAGTCCGCAAGCCGCTGCGGGCGGATCGCGCGATCAACGCGGTCCTCGTCGCTGCGGGCGCCGGCGGAAATCAGCCGTTCGGGCGGAAGGTCGTCAATCGGGGCGGAGGGCTTGCGCGGCATGGCCGGCATTGTAGTCGGACTGCTCCCGCCAACGGCCGTCCAGTGGCCGCGCGCTTCAGCCCGGCTGATAGCGCACCGACAACAGCTCCAGTTCCGCCTCGCCGCCCGGCAGGGTCAGCTTCACCACCTCGCCTTCGCCGCGCTTCAGCAGCGCCTTGGCCAGCGGCGAATCGATGGAAATGTACCCGCGCGCCGGGTCGATCTCGTCCGGGCCGACGATCCGGTAACGCCGTTCCTCGCCATCGGTGTCGGCGACGTCGATCCAGGCGCCGAAATACACGCGACGCGGATCGCTGGGCGCGCCGTCGACCACCTTCAGCTCCGGCAGCCGGACCTGCAGGTAATGCACCCGGCGATCGATCTCGCGCAGTTCCTTCTTGCGGTAGATGTACTCGGCGTTCTCCGAGCGGTCGCCCTCGGCTGCCGCCGCCGACAGCGCCCGCACCACTTCCGGCCGGCGCACCCGCCACAGCTGGTCGTACTCGGCGCGCAGCCGCTCGGCGCCCTCGGCGGTGATGTACGGCGCGCTCTTCGGCGGCGGCTCGCGATAGCGGCTCACCGGTAACACCTGCTGGGCTCAGTCATCGTCCGGCGGGTTCTGCAGGCTTTCGTGGACGATGGCGATGAACTGCGGCCCGCTGATCGCCCCCTGCCCCCAGACCGCGTCGTAGGCGGCGGTCGGCGGCGCGTCCTGCTGAATCTTCGCCAGCCCGTCGCCGCGCAGCATGGCTTGGCGCACTGCATTGCGGATGGTCGCCAGCATGTCGCGGTAGGCGATCAGCGCGTCGCGATCCAGCGCCGGGCCGCGCTGCGGCAGGTAGCGGGTATCCGGCGTGCCGAGATTGACCAGCCGGCCGATCGCGGCGATCAGGCCGGCGATCGAGCCGCCCTGGCTGACGTCGATGTCCGGATACTGGCCTGGCGTCAGCAGGCCGCCGAGATGCACGGTTTGGGCTGCCGGCAGCAGCACCGCGCTGGCGCCGGAGACCAGACCGCTCGGCACCCGGAAGATGCCGATCTCCTCGCCGTTGAACGCGAAGCTGTCGCCGCTGGCGAAGGCGATCATCGGCCGCGTGGCCGCCGCCTCGGTCTTGAACGGCTTGCGCGCCTCGCGCTTCAGCAGCGCGGCCACCGAGCTGCGCACCACCGCACCCTCGCGGCGCAGCACGGCCGCCCCTTCGCCGGTGGCCGACAGCGCGGCGTCGTCCGGATCGGTGTCGATGACCAGACGCGGCACCGCTTCCCCGAGCGCGGCGACGGTGCCAGCGTCGAGCCGGCCGTCGAAGCTGCCGATCAGCAGCAGGCCGTCGGCGCCCTGCAACGCCGTGACATTGCCCCCGTCGCCGACGATAACCGAGACGCCGTCGGGCAGCGCGCGCAGCGCCAGCGGCAGCACCAGCAGCGCGCTGCCGGCCAGCGTCAGCAGCGCCCGAGCCAAGGCCGGCCGGCGATCGACCGGCACGCGATCACATCGCTTCATTTGAGCAGGGCGGTCATCCGGGCGATGCGCTCGGCCTGGATGCGGTTGAGGTTGCGGAAGACGGTCGCCGCGATCGCCGGATAGCGCTCGCGCAGGCGCTCCAGATCCTGGGAATTGAAGCGCAGCAGCCGGACCGGCGTGGTGCTGTCGACGCTCGCCGTGCGCCGCTGGCCGAAATAGCCGGTCTCGCCGATCACCGCGCCGCGGGTCATCGTCGACAGCACCAGCCGTTCCTCGTGGCGTTCGACGGTGGCCTCGACGCCGCCATCGATCACCACATAGATGTCGCGCGACAGGTCGCCCTCCTGAATGATCCGGGCGCCGGCCGGATGGCGCTCCAGCCGCGACATCAGCGCGAACAGCCGGGCCTGGCGCATCGACAGCCCGGACAGCAGCGGAATGGTGTGCTGCGGGCTCTTGCCGAGATCCAGCCGCAGCAGATCCCACAGGGTGACGATGCGCAGCCGCGAGCCGAGCGCCGGCGTCAAGGTCATGTCGGCGATCCAGGCGACGAACAGCGTCCAGGCGCCCAGCAGCCCGAACTGCACCTGGTTGTTCAGCTCCGACGCGGTGAACACCAGGAAGCCAAGGCACAGGCAGGCGGTGGCCAGCGTGATCGGCCGCAGCACCGAATTCAGCGCCGAACGCACGGCGCCGGCTTCCTTGCCCTGCTCGCGGGCATCGCTGTTGAAGCGGGCCAGGAAGTGCACGGTGTCGTTGACGGCGATGCCGAGCACAATGCAGGCGATCAGGCTGGTGGTCGGATTCAGCGGCAGGCCGAGCACGCCCAGGGTGCCGAAGTAGACCGCGATCGGCACCAGGTTCGGCACCGTGGCGACCAGCCCGGCCTTGACCGAGGTGAACATCAGCGACAGCAGGCAGGCGATGGCGATCACCGCGATCGCAATCGACGCCAGATGGCCTGCCGCCAGCGCCTCGACGGCCCGCGTGGCCAGCACCGAACTGCCGGTGAAGCGCGCTTCCAGCGACGCCGGCAGCGCTGCCGCGCGGGCTTCGGCGCGATCCAGAAAATCACCGATCGCCTGCGAGCCGTCGACATTGATGCGCACCGAGATCAGCGCGCTGCGGTACTGCGGATCGATCAGCCGGTTCAGCGTGTCGGAGGCTGCGAACAACAGGATCTGCTTGACCGCGGCATCGTCGTTGGGAATGCCGAAATGCAGCGGCTCGTTGTTGTTCAGCGCCAGGTTGGTCAGCTTCAGCTGGTCGACATAGGAAACCGCCGCGCCGACTTCCGGCTGTGCCCGCAGCCAGTCCTGGAAGCTGTCGATCGCCTCGATCAGGCGCGGATCGGTCAGCGCATCGGGAACCCGCGCATCGATCAGCACGGTCACGAAGTTGGCGCCATTGAACGCCTGCGCCACTGCTTCGAAATCCTGCCGGACGCGCGCCGAGGCATCGAAGCTGGCGATGAAATCGGCGCCGCCGCGGATCCGCGTGGCGGCCGTGAAGCCGAGGACGATCAGCAGCGCGGCGGCCACGATGATCGCCCGCCGGTAGCGCAGGTCGAACTCGGCGAGCGCTGCGGCAAAGCGGCCGAACAGGCGGGTGGCGATCGGCGGCGTTTCCCGCGTGCAGCGCAGCGCATTGAGCAGCGCCGGCAGGAAAAGATGGGTCAGCGCGCCGACGTACAGCGTGCCGAGGCTGGCCAGCAGTGCGAAGCCGCGCACCGCCGGCAGCGGGTTCAGCAGCAGGCTCAGAAAGCCGATCACCGTGGTGGTGGCCGACAGGGTCAGGCCGGTGGAGATGCGCCGCATCACCCATTCGGCGCGCTGGCTGTTGCGGGCATTCGGCAGCACCGTGCGCGACAGGAAATGCGCCGCCAGCAGGTGCACCGTGTACGACAGGCCGATGGTGATCACCAGCGGCGGCACGATGGCGCTGACCAGGTTGAACTGGATGTCCAGCAGCACCGCGCTGGCCACGGTCCAGACCAGCGCGATGGCCACCGACAGCAGCGCCGAGCCGGCGGCGACGACGCTGCGGAAGGTCGCCAGCAGCAGCACCGCGATCGCCGCGAACACCGCCGGCACGGTGCGCTTCAGGGTTCGGTCCAGCGCCTCGCGGGTGGCGGCGCGCACCGGCAGCGTGCCGGTCAGGTAGACCTCCGACGCGCCGCCGACGTCGGCGACGACGGCCCGCGCCTGCGCATCGAAGCCAAGCCGCAGGTAGTCCTTGGGCGTCAGCGCGTCGATGGTCAGCGCGAACGCCGCCATGCTGCCGTCGGCCGATACCAGCGTGCCGCGATACAGCGGATTGGCCTGGATGTCCGCCGCGAACTGGGCGACGACGGCCGGATCGCGGGCCGCCTGGTCAGCGAAGCTGGTGACATCGATCTCGTCAGCGCCGGCCTTGACGTTCGGCGCGTTGGCCAGCGAGTGGACGTCGGTGACGCCCGGCAGCTGACGGAAGCCGTCCGCGATGCGGGCGATGCGGGCGATGTGATCGGCGCTGTAGACGCTCGGCTCGAAGCGCACCGCGATCACCAGCGGATCGTCGATGCCGAAGGTCTTGCGCACCCGGTCGAGCACAGCGCGCCCAGGATCATGGGCCGGCAGCAGAGCCTCCGCCGCCGGATCGACCTGGAACCGCACCTCGCGGGTCACCGGATTGACGCACAGCAGCAGCGCGATGACGGTGACCGCCGCCACGGCGGCCAGCACGGTACGCGGCCGTCGTGCGACGCCGCCGAGCCAGGCGACGGTATCCATCAGTTGCCGCGGTAGAAAGAGGTCGGATCGAACAGCCGCGACGGCAGTTCGTCGGCGCTGCCGCTGACGCCGGTCACCTTCAGCCGCGTGCGGGTATTTTCCTTCAGGTCACGCATCAGCAGTTCGGACAGATACCAGTAGCCGTCGGCGCGCTTCAGACTGTCGGCCGAGGCGCTCAGCTCCTTGCGCAGGGTCTTGCCTTCGAAGAATTCGGCTTTCAGCGCCGTGCACGACTGGCGGTCGACGTAGGCCAGCACCCGGCTGTAGCGCGATGGCGACCCGGCGGGCGGCAGCAGCCTGAGCACCTCGACCGGCCGGTCGCCGAGCACGGTCGGCTTTTCCAGCGCCGGCCGGGTATCGCCGAACGCCGCCTGCAGCTGCTTCATGTCGTTGTAGCTGAAGTCGGTACCGAGCAGCGCGCCATCGCTTGACGCACCGCTGATCTTGCGCACCCGCTGGATCGCCGGCAGGTACAGGAAGATCTCGTCGCTGCGGCCGGCGCCGCCCTCGCGCATCAGGTAAGCGGCACCGTCGAGATCGCGCGGCCGCGACACGCGCAGCAGTACGCGGATCAGCCCGTCGGCGCGCGAGGCGTAGACCTTGCCCTTCAGCTGGCGCTCGGCGCCGCTGCGGTCAGTCGAGTTCAGTTCCACTTCCTTGATCTGCAGCGACGGCGGAATGTTGGCCCGCATGCAGTCGAGCAGCTTCTGCGTTGCATCATCGGCCTGCGCCGCGCCGGCCATGGCCAGCAGCAGCGCGCCAAGCCAGCTTGTTGCCTTCATGTGCCGTCCCCGGATCCCCACGCCAAGCCTACCGCGCCCGTTGGCTGAACGGTCAGTCTTTCGGGCGGGCCTGCTCGAAGGCTGCCTGCTGCGCCGGCGTCGCCTCCTTCTGGTACAGCCGCTTCCACTCGCTGTACGGCATGCCGTAGACGCGCTCGCGGGCGGCGTCATCACTGACCTCGGCGCCAAGGTCGCGGGCGGCGGCGGCGTACCACTTCGACAGGCAGTTTCGGCAGAAGCCCGCCAGATTCATCAGCTCGATGTTCTGCACGTCCTTGCGCGTGTCGAGATGGTTCAGCAGGCGCTGCAGCACGGCGGCATCAAGACGGTCCCGAAGTTGCTGGTCCATGGTCGTGGCGGTGGTCATTCGAGTGGAAGCGCGATTGTGCGCGATGCCCGCTGACCACCGCGACACCCCTGCCCACCTGCCATCACTTGAGACAGTCAATGTCCTCGCTTCCCCGCATCGTCATCGTCGGCGCCGGCTTCGGCGGCCTGACCGCCGCCCGCGCACTCGATGGCCTGGCCGTCGACCTGACCGTCGTCGACCGCCGCAATTTCCATCTTTTTCAGCCACTTCTGTACCAGGTGGCGACCGCCGGCCTGAATCCCTCCGACGTCGCCTGGCCGGTACGCGGCATCCTGAGCCGGCAGCAGAACGCCCGCGTGCTGCTCGGCGAGGTCACCGGCGTGGCCACCGGCAGCCGGGAAGTGCTGCTCGCCGACGGCCGGAAACTGCCGTACGACTGGCTGATTCTGGCGACCGGCGCCACCCATACCTATTTCGGCAACGATCACTGGGAACGTCACGCTCCGGGACTGAAGCGTGTCGATGACGCCACACTGATCCGCCGCCGGCTGCTGCTGGCGCTGGAGCACGCCGAGAACAGCAGCGATCCGGTCGAGCGCCGGAAGCTGATGAGCGTCGCCATCGTCGGCGCCGGGCCGACCGGCGTCGAACTGGCCGGCGCGATCGCCGAGCTGTCGAGGAAAGTGCTGGTCCGCGACTTCCGCTCGATCGACCCGCGCGAAGTCCGCGTGGTGCTGGTCGAAGGCGCCGACCGGGTGCTGCTGTCGTTCCCACCGGCGCTGTCGGCGTTCGCGCTGTCGGAGCTGCGCAAGAAGGGCGTCGAGGTGATGCTCGACACCCGCGTCACCGGCTGCGATGCCGACGGCCTGCGCTTTGGCGACGGCAGCCACCTGGACGCCGCCACCGTGCTGTGGGCAGCCGGCGTCTCGGCCTCGCCGGCCGCGCGCTGGCTCGGCGTGCCAGCGGACCGCGCCGGGCGCGTGCAGGTGCAGCCGGATCTCAGCGTCGCCGGCCAGCCGCAAGTGTTCGTGATCGGCGACACCGCCGCGATCGTCCAGGACGGCAAGCAGGTGCCGGGCGTAGCGCCGGCAGCCAAGCAGCAGGGCCAGCACGTGGCCCGGACCATTCGCGCCGCGCTCGCCGGCAAGAAGGCGCCGGGGGCGTTCCGCTACCGCGATTTCGGCAATCTGGCGACCATCGGCCGCCATTCGGCGGTGATCGACTTCGGCTTCGTCCGCATCAAGGGCCTGATCGCCTGGTGGCTGTGGGGCGTCGCCCACGTCTACTTCCTGATCGGCGCGCGCAACCGCATGCTGGTCGCGACACAATGGTTCTTCAACTACCTCAGCTATTCGCGAGCCGCGCGCCTGATCGTCGGCTCCGATCCGGACGCCACCAAGCCTCGATGACCCTGCCCCCGCTGACGCCGCGCTTCGCTGCCCTTGGCGAGCCGTACTCGCTGCCGATCCCGGCCCGGCCGCTGCCGGACCCGCAGCTGCTGCACCTGAACGGGCCGCTGGCCGCCGAACTGGGCCTGGATGCGGCCGCCGCAGCCGATCCGGCCTTCACTGCCCTGATGGCCGGCAACGCGGCGTGGCCGGGCTTCGATGCCCGCGCCTCGGTCTATGCCGGGCACCAGTTCGGCCAGTTCGTGCCGCAGCTCGGCGACGGCCGGGCGCTGTCGATCGCCGAGATCACCGACGCCGCCGGCCGGCCGCAGGAACTGCAGCTGAAGGGCGCCGGGCCGACACCCTACTCCCGCCATGCCGACGGCCGCGCCGTGCTGCGCTCGTCGATCCGCGAATACTTGTGCTCGGAGGCCATGCACGCCCTCGGTATTCCGACCACGCGGGCGCTGGCGCTGGTCGGCTCGCCGCAACCGGTGCGCCGGGAAACGATGGAGACCGCCGCCGTGGTCTGCCGTGTGGCGCCCAGCTTCCTGCGCTTCGGCCATTTCGAGTTCTGGTATTACCGGCGCGAGCACGAGCGCCTGCAGCCGCTGGCCGATCACCTGATCGCCGGTCACTTCCCGGAATTCGACGGCGATCCGGACCGCCACACGAAATGGCTGACCGAAGTCGTCGAGCGCACGGCCCGGCTGATGGCACAGTGGCAAGCGGTCGGCTTCTGCCACGGCGTGATGAATACCGACAACTTTTCCGCGCTCGGCCTGACCCTCGACTACGGCCCGTTCGGCTTCCTCGATGCCTTCGATCCGCAGCACATCTGCAACCACACCGACCAGGGCGGCCGCTACGCCTGGGATCGCCAGCCGATGATCGGCCACTGGAACTGCACCAAGCTGCTGCAAGCCTGCCTGCCGCTGCTCGGTGATACCCCGGAAGCTGCGGTGGCGCGCGCCCAGCCGATTGCTGATCGTTACCCGGACGCCTATGCGGCAGCGATGACCGCGCGCTGGACCGCCAAGCTCGGCCTGCGCGAAAACCGCGATGGCGACGAGGCCCTGATCAACCGCTGGCTTGGCCTGCTGGCGTCGAGCAAGGCCGACTTCACGCGCAGCTGGCGCCATCTGGCGCGCGTCCGGATTGCCGACGATCGGCCGGATGCGGTCGCCGGTGCCGGCCTGCGCGAAGAAATCCTCGATCTCGCCGCGTTCGACGCCTGGCTGCCCGACTACCGCGCCCGGCTGCGTGCCGAACAGAGCGAGGACCGCGAACGCGCGGCTCGGATGAACGCCGTCAATCCGAAATTCGTGCTGCGCAACCATCTCGCGCAGACGGCGATCGCCCAGGCCGAAGCGGGCGATGCCCGCGAGGTCGCGCGGCTGTTCACCGTGCTCGCCCAACCGTTTGCCGAGCAGCCCGGCCACGAGGCTTACGCCGCCGAGCCACCGCCGGAAGCGCGTCATATTGAGGTCAGCTGCTCGTCCTGACACTCGACCGGGCCGGCACCTTCAGCCGGCCGCCGGACGCGTTGGCGGCAACTGTGCGGTTCGTCACAGTTGCCGTGGTGAACGGCTCGTCAAGAATCCGTCGAAAGCCTGAAGATCGTGCCTTCGTGACGCAGCGCACCTTTGCGCCCTGACGCCTGTCGGCGCCGGGCGCGCAAGCGGTGCGATGACCAGAACAACACGCTCATCACAGGCGACGGGGATGCCGAAAAAGATCGAACCTGACTTCAGTCAGCGCGCCGGTCCTGCACTGCACAGCGCACGCTGGCGCTTCGGTGCGTTCGAGCTGGACGAAACCCGGCGCGAACTGCGCCGCGATGGCGAACTGCTGGCCATCGAGCCGAAGCCGCTGAACCTGCTGATGCTGCTGGTCCGCCATCCCGGCGAGCTGATCACCAAGAGCGAACTGCTGGACGCGCTGTGGACCGGCCGGATCGTCAACGAAGCCGTGGTCGGCAACTGCGTGTCCAGCGTCCGCGAGGTGCTGGGCGAACAGGGCGGCACCTGGCTGAAGACCGTGCACGGCTTCGGCTACCGCTTCGATGCACCGGTGCAGCTGCTGGAAGACGACCACCACACCGCCACCGTCACCGAGGCGAAGCTCGGCTTCCAGATCGGCGACCAGCCGCCGCTGCGGCCCAACTGGCGACTGCTGCGCCGTCTCGGTCAGACCGGCGACACCTGGCTGGCCGAACACGCCAAGCTGCGCGAGCACCGCGTGTTCAAGTTCACCACCGACGCCAACGGCCTGTCGGCGCTCAAGCGCGAGGTGACCATCCACCGCCTTCTGCGGCAGAGCCTCGGCGACAAGGACCACTACGTCGATGTGCTCGACTGGAACTTCGACGAGCCGCCGTACTTCATCGAAACCGAGTACTGCCAGGGCGGCAGCCTGCTGGAATGGTTCGACGGCCAGGGCGGCCCGGCTCGGGTGCCGCTGGAGGCGCGCATCGAGCTGGTGGCGCGGATCGCCGATGCGCTGGCCGACGTCCATCTGGTCGGCGTGCTGCACAAGGACCTGAAGCCGGCCAACGTGTTCGTGGTACCCGGCAGCGACGACATTCCCGGCATCCGCCTCGCCGATTTCGGCGCCAGCCGGATTCTCGATCCGAGCGTGCTCGCGCGGCTGGAAATCACCCGCGGCGGCTTCACCCAGGTGATCGACCCCAGCGCCGACCTGAACGCCGGCACCCTGCTCTACCTGGCACCCGAAGTCGCCGCCGGGCATCCGGCCACCGCCAAGGCCGACATCTACGCACTCGGCGTGATGCTCTACCAGTTCGTGGTCGGCAACCTGCGCCGTCAGCTCGGCGCCGGCTGGGAAATCGGCATCGACGACCCGATGCTGCGCGACGACATCGCGGCCGCTGCCGAGAACAATCCGGAGCGCCGGCTCGCCAGCGCCGCCGAACTGGCAACCCGGCTGCGCGCGCTGGCGGCCCGCCGCCAGGCCCATGTCGACGCCATCGAAGCCGCCCGCCGCGCCGAAGCGGCCCTGCGTGCCACCGAGCGGATGAAGGCGCGACGCGTGGGTGTGATTGCAGCCTTCGCCGCGCTGTTCGTGGGCTTTGCCGTCAGCACGATCCTGTATGTCGATGCACGGGCTGCACGCCAACTGGCCGAACGTGAATCGACGCGTGCCGGCGACGAAGCCCGGCGGGCCGAAGCCGAAGCGCGTCGGGCCCAGGCGGTCAGCGAATTCCTGACGCATGACCTGTTCGCGCCGGTGACCGCGTGGAAGGTGCCGGTCAAGGACATGACGGTGGCAGCCCTGTTGAAAGCAGGTGCCAGCCGCGTCGGCGAACGGTTCGTCGATGATCCGGGGACTGCCGCTGACCTGAACGCCGCGCTCGGGCTGTCGTTCAATGCGCTGGAGATGAGCGCCGAGGCAGAGGAACAGCTGGAGCGTGCGCTGGCCGGTCATCTGGCCGCCGGAGGCCGCGACGAGCGCAGCGCCGTCCGCGATGCGGCCGAGCTGGCCACGCTGAAATTCGCGATGGGACGCGACCCGGCCCATCTCGCCGACTATCAGGTGCTGGCGCAAGCCGCCGCCGAACGCTACGGCGCGCTGGACAGTTCGGTACTGCGGCTGCGCTCCCAGGTCGCCTGGTCCTGGCTTCACCGGGGCCAGCTGGCAACTGCCCGGGATGCGTTCCGCAGCATTCTCGACGACCAGCTCAAACACCACCCTGACGACGACGCGGCGATCGCCCTGACCTGCGATGGTCTTGCTGTCGCGTTGTCCAAGTACGGCCACTACGACGAGGCCGCTCAGGTCGCGAACGACGGCATCGCGCGGGCTGTGCGGGCGCACGGCGCGAGCCACGAAAGCGTCGGGCTGATGCAGCTGACGCTCGGACAGATCGCCAATGAAACCGGACGCTACAACGATGCCGAGGCCGCTTTCCGAAGCGCACTCCGGATCGCCGATGCCTGGGGCGAAGCGCCGAGCGGACCGCGTATCACCGCAATGGCAGGGCTGGCCAGAACCCGCCTGCTGCAACGGCGTCACGACGAATCGATCGACCTCGCGCGCCGCGCCTTGTCGGCGCTTCAGAACGAAAGCGGCTTCGATCAGTCGGTGCTCGTCAGGCTCGTGCTCGGCGAAGCCTTGCTCGACAAGGGCAACGTCGCTGCCGCCGGCAATGAACTGCAGGACGCCCTACGCCGCAGCAGCACCCACTACGGGACGAACCACATCCTGACCCGGCAGATCCGCCTAGCACTGGCCCGCCAGGCACTCGCGGCCGGCGACACGGCGGAGGCTCGCCAGCAGCTGGCGACACCGGTCGCGCTGCGCTTCGACGATCTGGCGCCGACCCATGCTCTGACGAAGGCATGGACGCTGATCAGCCACAGGCTCGGCCAGGATGCCCGAGAAATTGCCGAGTCGCGGCTGCCAGCGGCGGAGAGGCCGGCGCCGTGAGGCTTGGCATCGAGATCACGTCGCGTTGCAATGCCCGCTGCGCGCATTGCTCCGCCGCTTGCGGCCCGCAGGGCACTGCCGCGCTCGGCACCGACGAACTGCGTGCCGTGATGGACCAGGCCGCGGCGCTGAACACCGGACAGCTGGAGTTCGCCCTGACTGGCGGCGAGCCGTTTCTCGACCTGGCGCAGCTTCGTGCACTCATTGCGCATGGTCAGGCGCTGGGCGCCATCGTCGGCTGTGTCAGCAACGGCTTCTGGGCGACCTCGGTATCGCGCGGGGTCGAGGTGCTGGCGCCACTGGCCGACGCCGGACTGCAACTGCTGGGCATCAGCAGCAGCCACTTCCATCGCGCCTTCGTTCCGGCAGAACGGGTGGCCCATGCACTGCAAGCCGCGCGGCAATGCGGGCTGCGCACGGTACTCAAGCAGGCGGTGATCGAAGCCGATCTGTCGAGCGCGCCGGACGCCGATCTGTCTGCCGCTGCCGCCTGGGCTGACGAGGTCGAGTCGTTCGCCGTCATCGGCCCCGGACGAAGCCAGGGCGCGGTTGCCGATCACGAGCTGATACGCCCGCGTGGCATTCCGCTCGGCCGTTGCCCATCGGAAGACACGATGATCGCAGCCGATGGACGGGTGCTCGCCTGCTGCAGTTCCGGGCCGGTTTCCGAGCTGCACACGCTGGGCGATATCCACACGGCGACACTCGCCAGCGCACTGGATCGCCTGCGCCGCGATCTCGTCCACCAGCGTCTTCGTGCTGCCGGGCCAGCATCGTTTCTGCCTGCCGTGGTACGCGCGGGTCATCAGGATCGGCTACGCGAAGGCTATGTCGACACCTGCGATCTCTGCACACATCTGGCGTCCGATCCGCAGCTGGCATCGGTCGTCCGCGACAGTGCCCATGAAACTCACCCTGAACGATCACCACGAGGAGCTTGACCATGACTGAAGGATTGCGTGCGCCGACCGTCGGCGATCTGATTGCGGCCTTCGAAGCCGCCATTGATGACGACGCTGCGGCCAAACTGCTGACGACCGACCCCACGACGTTCGCTGAGGAGCACGGCTGGACGTTTGATGGCGACGGCGATACCCGCGTGGCGAAGTTCCTGAGTGTTCAGCCCGAAGCATTCGGTGCTGCGCGTGAGCTGCTGAAGCTCACTGCGGGAACAGACCGTGCCGTCGCCGCGAACCTCCTCGCCAAGACCTTGTGTGCTGCCTCGCGCATCGTCCGCTGGTCGGCGGCGAAACCGGAAGACATTGCGGTACGCTGCTGACGTGAAAATCCGGCTACAAGAACGGTAGCCGGATCATCCTACGAACGGCATTCCCGCTGCGCGGAGCAAGGCCTCCAGATCGAACTTGCCTTGATGCATGAGGTCTGGTCGTGGCTCGAAGTTTTTGCCGTCACGCAGGATTGAGCACGGATCCTTCTGCAGCACCCCGATGATGGTTTCGGCGACGATACGTGCGCCAAGACCTGCGAGCCTGCGTCCGCCATCGCCGTGCAATTCCGCCTCGCGCAGGATGTAGAACCAGAGTGGCACCTCGGCAAGTCGATAGGGTTCAAAGGAAGACCATATCGCCGCCTCATCCAACGGCTGGATTTCCGAGGTCGAGATCAACGCCGCTGCAAACATGGCGGCGGCCCGGCCATCAGGCAGCCGAAGGTGCGCGCCGCGCAGCAAGTTTCGAACCGCCAACACGCCGCGCTCGGGGGCGTCACGAAGTAGGTCGACGGGTAATGCACGTAGTGGCTCGGATAATCGAGGTCCGATCCTCAGCGATCGCTGCACATCGTCGCCCTCCCCGATCAGGAACGACCAATTGACCACGTCTCGTTGCCGAACTGGCCCGCCCTGCAGGCTGGGGCGCGGGTTGGTGACACCCGGAAGCTCGAACCTGTCGGGTAACGGCGGTGCGGGGAAGGTCGGAACGCTTTCTTGGGTTTGGGCGTTGATCCGATAGCTCGCCCGTACCTGGCTGTGTCCGAAGCGAAATGCCGCAACGGAGAACTCGATCGGGATGAATGCCTCCTGCGCTTCATCGATCGGGTCATAGAGCCTTCGGTTGCTACTCAGAAGGTCTTTGACGAGCTGTTCGCCGACAACCCTCGGCAGGTAATCGTTAAGCACGACCCACTGATAGTGCCAACGCAGCATTTGCTTGGCCGCCTTGTGGCGATCACGCCAGTCCTTGTCCGCCTGCTCGTCGGCAAATCGGTTGTGCAGGCGCAGGAAAGCAACGGTCAACTGGCTGACCAGCAGGTTTTCATCGTTCCGGGGATCAGCGATCAGCGCTGTTCCGTCCTCGAGACGTGGCAGATCAAATTCCAGATCGCCTCCGTCGGTGGCGTCGCGTACCTCGCCAAGGCGAAACTGGTCTCGAAACCGCTGGCGATAGAGGAATGGCGAGCCGTGCGGGCCGAGCCCGTACAACGAATCCAGTTCGAGTGCCGCAGTCCGGAAATTTCGGCTGGCTGTCTGATCGATCTCGGCTTCAAAAGTCGACACCAGATCAAGCGTCAAATCGTGATCGATGAACTGTCCGAAGTAGGTGTAGGCAGCGGGAACTCGGTCATTGTCGATCGACGGACGGCCCGCGCTTTCGATCATCGCGAGGCCAAGGTTGCGCAACGCCTTTGTGCTATCGACCCTGCCACCGATCAGCGGCGGCGGCAGTAACCGGCCGTACTTCGCAGAGGCCGGCGAGAATGCCGGTGATTTGATCGGCCGAATGCCGCCCTGGCTCATTCCGATGATCCTCCGTCAAACCGTGAATGGCCGCACGAACGACTCCACGCTGCGGGCCAGCGCGAACAGGTCGTAGCCGCCTTCCAGCGTCGCCACCACGCGGCCGCTGGCGTGGCGATCGGCCCATTGGCGGATGCGGCTGCCGATCCACGAGAAGTCGTCGAATACCAGATCCAGGCCGGCCAGCGGGTCCTGGCCGTGGGCGTCGAAGCCGGCGGACACCAGGATCAGCTGCGGCTGGAAGGCGTCGATCGCTGGCGCCCAGCGGCTGTCCACCGCCGCTCGGAACGCTTCGCTGCCGTCGCCGGCGCGAAGCGGTGCGTCGACGATGTGCAGCTGCAGCGGGTCGCTGACCCAGCCGGGGTAGTACGGATCCTGGTAGGTGTTGCAGACCAGTACGCGGGGATCGTCGCGGAAGATGTCGGAGGTGCCGTTGCCGTAATGCACGTCGAAATCCAGGACGGCGACACGCTCCAGGCCGCTGGCCAGCGCATGGGCGGCGCCGACGGCGACATTGTCGAACAGGCAGAAGCCCATCGCCCGGCGGCGCTCGGCGTGATGGCCGGGCGGGCGCACGGCGCAGAACGCGAAACGGGTTTTGCCGGCCAGCACCTCGTCGACCCCGAGCACGACCGCGCCGGCGGCGGCCTGGGCGGCTTCGGCGCTGTGGGCGTTCATCGCGGTATCGCCGTCGATGCGCTGGTAGGAACCCGGCTGCGGCCGCGCGGCGAGCAGGAAATCGACCAGCCTCGGCTCGTGCACCCGCACCAGCGACTCGCGGCTGACCAGCGGCGCGGTGGCCTGCCGGAACATCGGCAGCAGGCCGCTGGCGATCATCCGGTCGTGGATCGCGTGCAGGCGCTCGATCGATTCCGGATGGCCGGCCCCCATCTCGTGGCGGGTGCAGGCGGGATGGGTGATCCACAGCGGAATGGCGATGCTCATGGCGGCATTTCGGGTGGCGGCAACGGCGCTGTCAAGCGCGGTGGCAGCCGATGGAGGAGGCCGCTCCACCGGCACCCCACGGGCACCGCTTTCGTGGTTTGCTATCGCCACAACTCGAACCACCTTGAGGAGATCCCGATGCGCCGCATCCCGTCTGCAGTCTTGATGGCCCTGCTTGCGGCAGGCCTGTGGTCCGGCGCAGCGCGCGCCGCCAGCAGTGCGGCGGGCGACTACTGCCGCGAGCATCCGGAAGCCTGCGCAGCGGCCGGCGAACGGCTGAAGCAGCGCTGCGCGGCGGATCCGGCGGCCTGCGAGCGGGTGCACGAGCGGGTCGACGACCTGAAGGCCCGCTGCGCGGCCAATCCGGATGCCTGCGAAGCCCGCAAGCAGGAACTGCGCGAACGCGCCGAAACGCTGCGCGACCGCTGCGAAGCCAACCCCGAAGCCTGCGAGCAGCAGAAGCAGAAGCTGCGCGAACGCATCAAGGAACGCCTGGACCAGCGGCCGCCGTCGACCCCGCACTGAGCCGCCGTGCAGGCGTCGCAAGCCGCCCGGGCCGTCCGATGACTGAATCCGCCCCCCCGCCCGGCCTGGTCGACAGCGCCCGCCGGGTTCCGCTGCTCGACTGGCTGCTGCTGGTGCTGGCGCTGGTGTCGATCGGCCTGCTGAGCTGGGAAAGCTGGGGCCGGGTATCACCGGCACTCAGCGCCCGGCTGATCGCCGCCGACTACGCGATCTGCGCGATCTTCGCCATCGAGTTCCTGTGGCGCTGGTGGCAGGACGGCTGGAGCCGCCGTTATCTCGTCCGCAACTGGTACGAGATCCTCGGCATGATCCCGGTCTCCGAACCCGCGCTGCGCGGCTTCCGGCTGTTCCGGGTGGTGCGGATCGTGATCCTGCTGTCGCGCTTCGGCATGGCCGCCGATCGCGCGCTGGGCGACGAGTTCACCTATCGCCTGGTCAGCCGCTTCAAGGACGCGGTGCTGCGCGCGATCGGCGGCGTGGTGACCTTGGCGGTGCTGGCGGAAGTATCCGAGGTGCTGAAGAAAGGCACCTACACCCGCAACATCGCCCGCGCGCTGGAAGAGAACGACCGCGAGCTGCGCGCGATGATCGCCGACAAGCTGAAGGCCCATCCGCGTACCAAGGCGCTGAACCGGCTGCCGTTCTACGGCGACATCGTCAACTCGGTGATCGACACTTCCATCGGCATCGTCCATGACGTGCTCAACGACCCGCGCACCGATGAACTGGTGGCCGATGTGCTGCGCGAGAACATCGACCAGCTGCGCGCCGCCGTGCAGGCCCGCGAGGACGCCCGCCACCCGCCACCGTCGACGCCGCCGGCGCCGACCACTGTTCCGGCACGGCAGCCGTAGCCGATGCCTTTGCACTACGTTTCCGGCCTCGACAGCGTCTCGCTGCCGAAGCGGCGGCTCCTGACAGCCGCCGCCCGCACCGGGAGCTGCTGCAGGTGATACCCCGTCGCAGACGCAAGCTGGCGATGATCGCCCTGGCCGCCGTGGTGGCCGGGCTGCTGCCGCCGGCACTGACCCTGGCGGTGACCTGGCAGCGGGCCAACGGCGATGCCCGGCAGCGGCTGGACCGCTACGCCCTGCTGCTGGAGCACCGCGCCGACGAGGTATTCGGCGCCGCCGAAACCTCGCTGGCCGAGCTGGTGACGACGGTCGATGCCGGCTGCCCGGAGGCCAGCCTCGAGCGGCTGCGCAAGGCCGTCTACACCTCGCTGTACTTCCGCGAAGCCGGCCTGCTGGTCGACGGCCAGCTGGTCTGCTCCAACCTGCGCCGCTTTGCGCCGCCAGTACGGGTGCCGAATCTCGATCCGCCGCCGTGGCCGGCCGATGGCATCCACATCGAGGCTCCGGCGCTGACGCTGGAGGACGAGGTGTCGATCCGCGTGCTGCGCAGCGGCGGGCCACAGCAGGCCGCCGGGCTGGCGATCAGCCTGCTGCTCAATCCGCGCGAACTGCTGGAGCCGGTCCGGGCGGCGATCGACGAAAGCTCGATCGCGCTGCGCATCGAACGCCGCGATGGCCGGGTGCTGGCGCGTGCCGGCAGCGCGGCGGTGATCGAGGACGCCGACAGCCTGGTCCGCCGCCGCGAATCCCGACGCTATCCGCTGCGCATCGTCGTCAGCGGCTCTCGTGACGAGTTGATCGGCGCCTGGTGGGAGAACACCGCAGGCTTCGTCGCGCTCGGGCTGGCGATGTCGCTGCCGCTGTTCCTGCTGCTGGTTCGACTGGACCGCCGCGAACGCTCGATGGACGCGGCCCTGGTCGACGCGCTGGAGAACGACGAGCTGCGCGTGCACTACCAGCCGATCCACGCCAGCGATGGCCTGCGGGTGGTCGGCGCCGAAGCGCTGCTGCGCTGGCAGCACCCGCAGAAGGGCCTGATCATGCCCGGCGTGTTCGTGCCGCTGGCCGAGCTGTCCGGGCAGATCATCCCGATGACGGCCTGGCTGATGCGCCAGGTGCGGCGCGATCTGGAAAGCCTGCTCGAAGCCTATCCCGGCTTTTACGTGGCGCTGAACCTGAGCCCCCGGCATTTCAGCGATCCGGAACTGCCGACGCTGGTGCACGACGTGTTCGGCGATCGCTTCGCCGATGGCCGGCTGGTGTTCGAGATCACCGAGCGGGAGCTGCTGTCGTCGTCCGACAACGTCGCCAGCCAGGTGATCGACACGCTGCGGGCGCAAGGCGCGCGGATCGCGCTCGACGATTTCGGCACCGGCTATTCGTCGCTGCGCTATCTCGCCCAGTTCCACTTCGACCTGCTGAAGATCGACAAGGCCTTCGTCGACGCCATCGGCACCGAATCGGTCACGGCCGGGCTGGTCGAAGACATGGTGACGATGGCGCGCCGGCTCGGCCTGGCCACGGTCGCCGAAGGCGTGGAGACCGATTTCCAGATCGAGCGCCTGCGGGCCGCGGGCGTCGACTACCTGCAGGGCTGGCGGCTGGCGGCGGCGCTGCCGCTGGCCGAGCTGCGCCGCTACCTGGAGCGCGGCGGCAAAGCCGGCTGAAGCCGCGCCGGGGGCAGACCCGGGTCCCGTGCGGATGGCGGCGTGCTTCGGCAACAATGCGCCGCTGATCCGCCACCGAGCCCGAGCACCCGATGACCGACATCGCCGCCCCGCTGGACACCGCCGGCACCGTCCGCGACGAGAACGCCTTCGATCCCGCGCGGATCCTGCCGTTCCTGAAATCGCAGATCCCCGACCTTGCCGACGGTCCGCTGGAGCTGCGGCAATTCCCCGGCGGCGCCTCGAACCTGACCTACCAGCTGACGGTCGGCAGCCGCCAGATGATCCTGCGCCGGCCGCCGTCCGGCACCAAGGCCAAGGGCGCCCACGACATGGGCCGCGAGTTCCGCGTGCTGGCCCGGCTGAATCCGCACTTCGCCTGCCCGAAGCCGCTGGCCTACTGCGAGGACAGCAGCCTGATCGGCTCGGATTTCTACGTGATGGACAAGCTGACCGGCGTGATCCTGCGCCGCGACCTGCCGGCCGGCGTGCAGTACAGCCCGGCGCGCGCGCGCCAGCTGTGCCTGAACCTGATCGACACCCAGATCGCGCTGCACGAGCTGGACTATCAGGCCGCCGGCCTGTCCGACATGGGCAAGCCGGCCGGCTATGTCGCACGCCAGGTCAGCGGCTGGAGCGAGCGGCTGGCGCGCGTCGTCACCGACGACATCCCGAGCTACGACGCGATCATCCGCTGGCTCCACGATCACATGCCGGCCGACTCGGCGCAGCCGGCGATCATCCACAACGACTACCGCTACGACAACGTGGTGCTGAGCCCCGACGACGGGCTGACCGTGATCGGCGTGCTCGACTGGGAAATGGCCACGCTCGGCGATCCGCTGCTCGATCTCGGCTCCTCGCTGGCCTACTGGGTCGAAGCCGGCGACCCGCCGGAGATGCAGGCGATCCGCATGCAGCCGTCGAACATCCCCGGCATGCTGAGCCGCGCGGAAATCATCCGGCACTACGAGGAAAAGACCGGCCGCGCGATCCCGAACGCCGACTGGTACTACGTGTTCGGCCTGTTCCGGCTCGGCGTCATCGCCCAGCAGATCTACTACCGCTACAAGCTCGGCCAGACCACCAATCCCAAGTTCAAGGCCTTCGGCCTGTTCGTCACCGTGCTGGCGCAGGTCTGCGAGCGGGTGATGGCCCGCTCGCCGCTCTGAGCCCGCACGGCATGGAGCTACACGACCCGATCAGCGCCGACGACGACGCCCGTCACGAGCGCATCCTCGAACGGCTGCTGTCCGCCGCCACCAGCATGACCGGCATCTGCGTCGGCCTGCTCGGCGCGGTCAATGCCTTTGCCCGCTCGCGCAACATCGAGACGCTGGCCGACGACGTGCTGGCGCTGAACGCGCTGATGTTCCTGATCTGCTGCTACCTGGTGGTCTGGGGACTGCGCACTGGCAGCCGGCGCACCACCGCCAGGCTGCTGCGGGCAGTGGAGACGCTGTTCCTGGCATCGATGACGCTGCTGGTGGCGATCGGGTTCTTCGTCGTCTATTCGGTGCTGTAGCCGGCACCGAAAAACCCGGCCCGGGCTCAGGCCCGATAGATCAGGCTGCCGGCGGCCATCCGGGTCGCCCGCTTGAACAAGGCCTTCAGCTCCGAGCGATGGACAGCCACGGTCAGGGTATCGGCAAGGTCCAGCGCCCGGCGGATCTCGGTTTCGGCGAGCGCTGGCTTGATCCGCTTGTACCAGCGCGGCTTGACCAGCAGCAGCCAGGCCGGCTGCTCCGGAAATACCGCAACCCGCTTGCGCACCAGCCACAGCTGGCCCAGCCAGGGCAGCGTCGCCGCATGTATGCGCAGCCGATCGGCCTCGCCAGCATCGAGGCCGTGATCCAGGTAGTCGTCCTTCGGCCGGAACTCCGCGCGTTCGGCGGCGGCCTGCTGCTCCAGATCGTCGCGCGCCTGCCAGGCATCGAGGTACGGCCGCGCTTCCGCTTCCCGCCCCCGATCGGTCAGGTACTGGTGAATCAGCACCGCCCCGGGCTTAATCGCATTCGGGTCTTGCCGCATCACCACATCGATCAGCGCGATGCCGGCGTCCTCGCCCTGGCCGAGCAGGATCTGGCCGATCGCGTAACGCGCCTCGGCGCTGTCCGGATAGGTTTCGGCGAAAGCCTGGAAACGCGGCAGCGCCGTCGCCGGATCGTGGACGATCTCGGTCAGCAGCGCCTGCCGCCAGAGAGCCGCGCGGTCGAGCGCGCCGGCGCCGGCCGCCTGCTCGTCGAGCATTGCCAGTTCCTGCCGCTCCTGCTGGCGCTGCTCGTGGCGCTCGCGCCATGGCTGGCTGATGCCGGCACGCCAGCGTTCGTCGAATTCCCGGGCCAGCACCTCGGCGGTCGGCCCGAGAAAGGCGGCGGCCGCCGATTGCTCAGCGGCTGGCGGCACCGCCGCCGTCGCGCCGAGTGCGGCGAGCCGGTCGCCAAGCGCCGGATGCGTATCGGACCAGCCGGTCCGGCGTTGCAGGGCTCGCTGCAAGCGCGCCGGGGCGTCGCTCCAGTCGGCATAGCGATGACCGCCCGCGAGCAACTGCGCGTAGGGCCGCGCCAGCGGCTCGGGATCGTGCGGCAGCCGCTGCCAGACCGGCTGCCAGACCTGGCTTTCCTGGTAGTCGTGCCCGATCTGGGCGATCACCAGCGCTTCGGCCGCCGGCAAGGTGCCGACCAGCCGGGCACTGTCGGCATCGGCTGCGTACTCCTGCGCCCGCGCCAGCACGAACGAATAGGCATTGAACTTCGGCCCGAACCAGGCGAAGAAGCGCCGGAAGAAAAAGCCGCCGCGCTGATCGAACTGCTGCTGCAGCCGCGCCCACAGCACCCGCATGCGGTAGATGCGGCCGGTGAGCCGCGAATCGCCGGCGCCGAAGTGGCCGAACTCGTGGGCCAGCACGGCGCGGAACTGATCCGGCGACATCGCCGACATCATCGGCAGCCCCAGGATCAGGTAGTTGCGCCACCCGCCGAGCGCGCCGAGCCGCGCATGCTGGGCGACGGCGGCGTTGTAGTCGTCGGTGACCAGCACCTGATGCGGCTTCGGGCATGGAATCGCGGCACGAATGCGCGCGATCTCGGCAAACAGTGCCGGCGCCTCGGCCGGCTTCAGCGGCCGGCCCTGCGGCGGATCGAAGCGCACCCAGATCGACTTCAGCACCGACCACGAGAACCAGATCGGCAGCCAGATGATCTTCAGCAGCTTGACCAGCAGGATCGGCTGCAGAAAGCAGATCACCACCAGCACCAGGCTGCTCAGCAGTGCCAGCACCACCAGCAGCAGCACATAGAGGTAGCCGGCTGCCGCCAGCGCGAACACTTCCAGCCGGAACCGCGCTGGGTGCCGCTGGGCGCGTTCGGTGAGACGCTGGACCAGCGCCTGGAAGCCCTGCTCGGTCATGCCTGCCCCCGGTTGTCGAGTGGTGATCGCCAGCGCTTCGCCGGAGGATCGCTGCGGCTAAACTCGCGGCTCGCAATCACGATTATCGACCCGGAGCGGCCATGGCGACTCAACTTTTCGATCTGACCGGCAAGGTCGCGCTGATCACCGGCGCCTCGCGCGGCATCGGCGAAGCCACCGCCCGGCTGCTGGCCGAACAGGGCGCGCATGTGGTGATTTCCAGCCGCAAGCAGGAAGACCTCGACGTGGTCGCTGCCAGCATCGTCGCCAGCGGCGGCAAGGCCACCGCGATCGCGGCGCACCAGGGCGAATCGGCCGCATTGAAGGCGCTGATGGCCGAGATCGAAGCCGGCCTCGGCAGGCTCGACATCCTGGTCAACAACGCGGCCACCAATCCCTACTTCGGCCATATCAGCGACACCGAGATGTCGATGGTCGACAAGACCCTGCAGGTCAACATCAAAGGCTATTTCGAGCTGGCGGCGCTGGCCTCCAAGCTGATGAAGAAGAGCGGCGGCGGCGCGATCGTCAACATCGCCTCGATCAACGGCGTGAAGCCGGGCATGTACCAGGGCATCTACTCGATCACCAAGGCGGCGGTGATCAACATGACCCAGGCTTTCGCCAAGGAATGCGCGGCCTGGAACGTGCGCTGCAACGCCGTGCTGCCGGGGCTCACCGAAACCAAGTTCGCTTCGGCGCTGACCAAGAACGAGCAGCTGATGAAGCAGGTGCTGCCGCAGATTCCGCTGGGCCGCGCCGCCCAGCCGGCGGAAATCGCGCCGGCGATCCTCTATCTGGTGTCGCCGGCATCGAGCTACGTGACCGGCACCACGCTGACGGTCGACGGCGGCCTGATCGGTTGCGGCGGGCTCTGAACCGGACAGCCGCGGCGATGGCGATGGAAATCCCGATCTTCCCGCTCGGCACCGTGCTGTTCCCCGGCGGCCGGCTGCCGCTGCGCATCTTCGAGCCGCGCTACGTGGAGATGACCAAGGCCTGCATCCGCGACAACAGCCTGTTCGGCGTGGCCCTGATCGTCGGTGGCTTCGAGGTCGGCACGCCGGCGGTGCCGGCCAAGGTCGGCTGCACGGCGCGCATCACCGACTGGGAAGTGCCGAACCCCGGCCTGTTCACCCTGAACACGCGCGGCGAAAGCATCTTCCGGCTGATCGACCGGCGCACCCAGCCGGATGGCCTGATCATCGGCACCGTCGAACTGATCGACCCGCCCGACCCGACCGGCGTGCCCGAACGCTACGCGCCGCTGCAGCAGCTGCTGGGCGATCTGATCAAGGAATTGGGCGAAGAGAATTTCGCGCAGCCGACCCGCTTCGACGACGCGGCCTGGGTCGCCAGCCGGCTGGCCGAACTGCTGCCGATTGCGCCCGAGCGCAAGCAGAAGCTGCTGGAAGCGACGCGCCCGCTGGCGATGCTGGCCGATGTCGAAACCCTGCTGCGGCAGCTGCGGGACGATCGCCCATGAACCAGACGCCACCGCCGGCGCTGCATCCGGTCGAAGCCCAGGTCCGCGCCTGGCTGGAAAGCATCGTCATCGGCCTGAACCTGTGTCCGTTCGCGGCGCGGCCGTTCCGCGACAACCGGGTCCGGGTACTGGTCAGCGAAGCCCGCAGCGGCGTGGAACTGCTGACCGATCTGCAATTGGAGCTGGCGCGGCTGGCCGATACGCCGCCGGCGACCCTGGAAACGACGCTGATCGCGATCCCGAATTTCCTCGCCGACTTTCTCGACTACAACGATTTCCTTGACGACGTCGATGCCCTGCTCGACCAGTACGAGTGGTCCGGCGAATTCCAGGTGGCCAGCTTCCATCCGCACTACCAGTTCGCCGGCACCTTGCCGACCGAAGCCGGCAACTACACCAACCGCTCGCCGGTGCCGATCCTGCACCTGCTGCGCGAGGACAGCGTGGCGAGCGCAATCGACAGCCACCCGGACCCGGAAGGGATTCCCGAGGCCAACGTCGCCAAGCTGGAGGCGATGAGCCTTGCCGAACGCCGGCGCCTGTTCAGCTTCCTGAAGCCGGGCTGAGGCACTGCCCTGCGTCCTCGCACGGCAACCCTGCGGCTATAGTTCGCAGCGCTGCGCGGCAGCCCTGCCGCCGCTTGTCGAAATCATGTGAATCGCGTGCCGTCACAGGCGCCCGCCGCGCCGGCTGGCACGCGATCAGACGCTGTTCTTCACCTACTCACCGAACGCATCAGGAGACCCCACGATGACCTCGCTGCCGCCGATCGATCGCACGCCGTCCGCCTACAACTACCAGCTGCTGATCAAGCACCTGCTGACCAGCCCGATCAATCGCGCGTCGAAGAACGAGATCGTCTATCGCGACAAGGCGCGCTTCACCTATCCGCAGTTCGTCGAGCGCGTGCACCGGGCCGCGAACCTCCTGACCGCGCTGGGCGCCAAGCCGGGCATGACGGTGGCGGTGATGGAATGGGACAGCCAGCGCTACCTCGACCTGTACTTCGCGATCCCGATGCTCGGCTGCGTGATGCAGACGGTGAACATCCGTCTGAGCCCGGAGCAGATGCTCTACACGATGAACCATGCGGCGGCCGACATCGTGCTGGTCAACACCGATTTCGTGCCGGTGCTGGAATCGCTGCTGGACAAGCTGGAAACGGTCAAGCAGTACGTGGTGATCGCCGAGGACGGCCAGCTGCCGGCGTCGAAGATCCCGTTTGCCGGCGAGTACGAAACGCTGCTCGCGCAGGCGACGCCGTGCTTCGATTTCCCGGAGTTCGACGAGAACGCGCGGATGTCGACCTTCTACACCTCCGGCACCACCGGGCTGCCGAAGGGCGTCTACTACAGCCATCGCCAGATGATGCTGCATACGCTGGGCGTCGCCTCCACCTTCGGCACCGCGCCGGTGCAGGGCCGCGTGCATCAGGACGACGTCTACATGGCAATCACGCCGATGTTCCACGTCCACGCCTGGGGCATGCCGTACGTGGCGACGATGCTCGGTCTGAAGCAGGTCTACGCCGGCCGCTACACGCCGGACATGCTGCTGCAGCTGATCGCCAAGGAAGGCGTCACCTATTCGCACTGCGTGCCGACCATCCTGCACATGATCCTGAGCCACCCGATGGCCAAGGAAGTGGACCTGTCGCGCTGGAAGGTGCTGATCGGCGGCTCGGCGCTGCCGAAGGGCCTGGCCAAGGCCGCACTCGATCGCGGCATCGACGTCTTCACCGGCTACGGCATGTCGGAAACCGGCCCGCTGCAGATCATCAACCACATCCCCACCGACCAGCTCGGCGGCGACAACGACCATCAGGCATCCCTGCGCGTGCGCACCGGACGCCCGGCGCTGCTGTGCGACGTGCGCGCCGTCGATGCCAACGTCCAGCCGCTGCCGAACGACGGCAAGTCGACCGGCGAAATCGTGTTCCGCTCGGTCTGGACCACGCAGGGCTACTACAAGAACCCGACGGCCTCCGAAGAACTCTGGCAGGGCGGCTGGATGCACTCGGGTGACATCGGCAGCTTCGGCGACGACGGCGTGCTGGTGATCTCCGATCGCGTCAAGGACGTGATCAAGACCGGCGGCGAATGGGTGT
>FRDC01000095.1_pt2 | contig 27091 bp, 39 predicted proteins | sample 1106171 | NCBI WGS metagenome assembly FRDC01 (sample SAMEA3930566, study PRJEB13176) | freshwater metagenome | biome: Drinking water system; feature: drinking water; material: water | place: Singapore | collected 2014-12-20 | reverse complement strand
AGAAAATCAAACACTAAAATTTGGATTTTTCATCAGCCAATTAGAAGCATTTTCATTTTTTGCCGCCTAACAAGGATCCCTTGCCCACGCAATCCCCTCCGTCTCCAGTTTTGCAAGCAGCCTCCGATTTCTGAGGCCATGCCCCTCCAATACATTGAGCAGGACATAACGAGAAGCACTCTGAAACTGCCGACCCCAATCTACAATCTTCGACCATACCAAACCTACCCAAAATTTCTGAGGACGACCCTTCACGGCTCCAGTCACGAGCGTAGCTACCCTGCCTGCAAACTCTCTTAGAAATGCCTGCAATTCTGCTCTCTTCTTTACATGCACCAATAGATGCAAGTGATTTCCAACATTAGCAAAGCGATAGACGCGCACATGATACTTCTGGGCGGTCTTTTGCATGAGATCCCACACCCTCCATTTCTGTCGAATCATCGAATGCCCAAGCGCGCGCATTGTCACATGGAGAGCGCGCTTAGGATCGAAAGGCCGGGCGATCTTACGCTTCCCTTTCCGAAAACTACCCCCGTGCTCTCGTTGGACGGATGGAAGGAAGCTGAGCTGCCGCGCTTTTCGCATGCAGTCCTTTTATATCGTTTACGAGTAGTTGCAACAGAAAAAAGTCGGGGCAATGGTATTTTTAGATTCTGAATCCACGCCACGAAAAATGAGAACTGAAAACTAGCTCGAACTTATTTAGAGGCAAAGTCACCTCAACAAGCCCCCCTCGCTGCCTAAAATCTAGTAAAACCAACCAGCAAGGTATCGCCGTGCGCAGGCGCTCCTCACCACGACCAAGTTCTCAAACAATCTTAGGCGGCCTCGCCTGAGCCCGGACGAGTCAGGCGGCGCTTATCGAGGCCGTACTTTTCGACCTTCATAATCAAACCAGCGCGCGAAATTCCCAATTCCTTGGCCAATCGGCTTTTATTCCAATTGGTGCGGCGGAGACCTTCGCGAATCATGGTCTTTTCGAGTTCCTCGAGCGCGTCCTTCAATTTGCCCGCAACGCGAACGCCCTGGACCTTCGATTGTTCACCGAAGTCGCGAATCCGTTGCGAGAGCAAGTCTGCCGAAATGCGCTCTTCGTCGCCCGTCAGGACGATCAAGCGCTCGACTTCGTTCTCGAGTTCTCGGATGTTACCCGGCCACGGGTAATCAAAGATTTTTTCCATCGCGCGCTTCGCAAGCGCTTTCAAAGAAACACCCTTCTCCTTACAGCCACGAGTCAAGAAATGATCCACGAGAATCGGGATATCTTCTTTACGATCGCGCAGCGGCGGAACCACGATGTTGATGACATTGATGCGATAGTACAAGTCTTCTCGGAACGTGCCCTGCTCGACCATTTCTTTCAGATCTTTATTCGTCGCAGCCAACACACGCACTTCCACTTTTTTCTGCTCGGTGCCGCCGACGGGAGTAAGCGTTCCTTCCTGCAATACACGCAAGAGCTTCACTTGCATGGCAAGCGGCATGTCACCGATTTCATCTAGGAACAGAGTGCCTTTATCAGCGACTTCGAAGAGACCCTTCTTGTCTTTGATAGCACCCGTGAACGATCCTTTGACGTGACCGAAGAGTTCGCTATCCAAAAGATTTTCGTTGAATGCCGAACAGTTCACGGTGACGAACTGACCATTCGCGCGTGGCGAGTTAAAGTGAATCGAACGAGCGATCAACTCTTTACCAGTACCGTTTTCACCTTGAATGAGAACGGTCGATTCCGAGTGCTTGATTTTGTCGAGAAGCGCGTAAAGATCCTGCATGTTCTTCGACTTACCAATCATCGAATCATAGCTATAGCGAGTACCCAACTGATTGTTCAGAGCGCTGATGCGTTCTTCGCGCTTCGTGATTTCCGTGTGGAAGGTCACGATTTCTTGCGCAACAAGATCTACCAGTTCATAGAGATATTTTTTCTCAGCCACCGTAAGTGGGCGCATACGGCCCATGGCTTGTTCAAAAGCATCTCCATCCAATCCCATCGACTGAACGTGGTTCTTGGCTGCAGCTTTCTTATCCGCAGAGACTTCGTTTTCAACGAAGCAATAGGCAAAGACGCTTCCTAGAAAGTCATTGTCGACTGCGATTCTGGAAACCAGAACCTTTTCAAATCCTGCCGGTCCATCCAAAACCAAGTGGCTCTGATCGCTCTTGAATGCTTTTTCGTTCGCTTCGGCAATCGCCTTCAACACCAACTCGCGGCCTTTGTCTTTCGGAAGAAGGGTGGCGCAGAGAGGGTTCTTAAACTCTCTTTGACGATCGAGCGGATCGTAGTTCCGAACCTGGCCGCGATCATCGACGAAGAAGATCTCCGTATTGAACCACTGAGCCAGAATCTCTTCGAGTTTTCGAATGACGTGAATGTGTTTGAGCTCGTCCCAATTGATCATATGAAAGGTTCTCCACAAAACTTATCGGCTAAACTTTGGTCACTCCTGAGGGGGGTGTTCATTATTCCGACGGCAATGTCGAAATTCTAGTCACGACGGGGGCTTAGCTGAGTATGGATTGTTAAGAAAAGCGCTGTAGTTCCCAGGATATGGCACCTTGCAACGGGATCTAACTCTTGGCAATCCTCGCAATCTTCGTTAAATAACCTAGGTGAAGAACCCACTATTTTTTGATCACGCTTCGACCACCCCTGCGTGCCCGCAGGCAGTTGAAACGGTCCGCAAATACGCGAACGAGGAATTCGGCAATCCATCTTCGGCACATGCCTTGGGTCAGAAATGCGCCCAGGCCATTCGAGACGCCCGCAAGTACTTTGCCCACCATTTCCGAGTCGAGCCCGAACAAGTCATCTTCACTGGCGGGGGAACGGAATCCGACAATCTCGCCATTCAGGGCACTGCCCTTAGAATTTTAAGCCGCGCCAAGAACCCTGACGAAGTGGCCCGAACGCGCGTTCTGGCTTCCGCCACTGAGCATCCGGCGGTTACAAAAACAGTCACCTCTTTGAAAGACTTTGGCTTTGATTGCCAATTCATTCCCGTAAAAGGCGACGGACAGATTAACCTCGATCGCTTCTCTCAATTGCTTTCACAAGACACGGCGATCGTCAGCATTCAGCAGGTGAACAACATTCTAGGCACCGTTCACCCGGTGGAAGACCTGGCTCGCTTCGCTAAGAAAGTAAACCCGTCTTTGATCTTTCACACCGACGCCGTCCAGGCTTTTGGCAAAGTCCCCTCTCCCAAGGCGCCCAGCCCGGTCGATCTCGTCTCTATTTCCGCCCATAAAATTGGGGGCCCAAAAGGCGTCGGCGCTTTGATTGCACTCAATCCAGCGATCGTCAAACAAGCGCTGCTTCGCCCTTTGATTTGGGGAGGCGGCCAAGAAGACGGCATGCGCAGTGGCACTCAAAACGCCGGATTGATTGCAGGCTTTCATCTCGCTGCTGAAGAAACCATCAAGGCGACTGAAGCTCGTCAAAGACATCTCGAAACTCTCAACAAAGTTTTGAAGAAGAGCCTGATTCAAAGAAATTTATTAAGCGCAGACCCGAAACAGATTTCACCGTTGGTTTGGAATTCGTCTGAGAAATCGATTCCTGGAATTGTCAGCTTGAGCGCACCCGGCCTGCCTTCGAGCTCTTTGGCCATGTTACTCGAACAAAGAGGCATCGTGGTTTCAACAGGCTCGGCTTGCTCTTCTAAAAAGATGGAACCGGATTCCGTTTTGTCTGCCATGGGCTGCCCACTCGAAATCAGCGGATCAGCTATTCGTATCAGCATGTCGCATGAACATACGGAGGCGGACATCTCTACATTGGCTGCAACTTTTGACGACGCTGTTCAACTCATGACCAAACTTTATAAACCCCGCCGCGAACCTCACTGAGCAGATAGTAGTACCATGACAACAAAAGCAGTACTTCTGCGGTATCATGAAATTGCCCTGAAAGGCGCAAACCGCGGGCGCTTCGAACGGCAGCTCTGCCGAAATGCGGAAGCGATCATTCGACGATCGACTCAAAAAGAAATCATTGTTCGAGCTGAACAAAACAACGGTCGAATTATTTTAGAGACCCCCGAAATCAGCGACTCTGATTTCGACCGGGTTTCAAGCGCTTTAAACCATGTTTTTGGAGTGACCAGCTACAGCACCGTCCGCCAGGTTCCCACTCATTTAGATCAAATCCGAGGGATCGCATTCGAAGAGTTTGAAAAATATATTCAGGTACACGGGCTCCCAAAGACTTTTGCTGTACGGACTCGTCGAAGCGAAAAAGCCGTCTCACAAACTTCATCAGAAGTGGATCTCTTCGTAGGCGCGGCGATTCACGACGTGTATCCGACCTTGCAGGTGTCATTGAAGAATCCTGAACTCACCATCGGAATTGAAATTCGCCGCGATACTTCCTTTGTTTGGGTCGGAAAGAATCCAGGCTTAGGCGGCTTACCAGTAGGAATTACGGGAGACGTACTGGCACTTCTCTCCGGAGGAATCGATTCGCCCGTCGCTGCCATGCAGCTCTTAAAACGCGGGGCACGAGTCAGCTTTCTTCATTTCGACGGCCAACCCTTCATCGGACCCCAGTCCCGCCAAAAGGTAGAAGACCTGGTCCAGATTCTGAATCGCTATCAACCCAAACCCATGCCGCTCTACATCGTTCCCTTCGGAAAGATTCAGGAACAAATCGCACTCGTCACCAATCCGAAACTTCGAACCGTGCTCTACCGTCGCATGATGTTTCGAATTGCTTCAAGAGCCGCGGAAAGAATGGGTGCGAAAGCACTGGTGACTGGCGATAGCCTGGGACAAGTGGCAAGTCAAACACTCGAGAATATTGCCACCATCGACGACTGCAGTGGCCACACTGTGTTTCGTCCGCTCATCTCGATGGATAAAGAAGAAATCATTTCCCTTGCTCAGAAGTACGGCACTTTCGATATTTCAATTCGCCCAGCTGCAGATTGCTGCACCCTTTTTGCAGATCGACATCCGTCCACTCGACAGAGAATTGAAGTGATTCAGGCTCAAGAAGAACGCTTCTCACCTCAGGAACTCGTAGAAATTGCGGTTAAGTCTGGGGAGCGCTGGTTGCCGCCTTTTGCGTGGTAAACTTCGAAACGAGCTCATCCAACGTTTTTGTAAATTCAGCAGAATCCCAAGCCTGCGGCCCAATCCACTTATAAAGAATTTTTCCATCGGGGCTGATCAAGTAGCTTTCGGGGAATTGGTAACTGCCATAGAGATCCGGAACCTTCAGTTCCGCATCTAAAACAGAAATGACATTCGGAGAAAGTTTGCTGTCGGGTAAAAGCTTGTGAGCAAGATCCCAGGTTTTATCCAAACTAATGGCTAGCCACTTCACCGGTTTTCCATCTGCCTTTTTCGCAGCAGCAAGCCATTGCGGAAGTTCTTCAGTGCATGGCGGACACCAAGTCGCCCAGAAATGCAGAATCACAAGATTGCCCTTCAACTCGGAAAGAGAACGGGTTTTCCCGGAACCATCCTTCAACGAAAAATCAGGCGCAGGCTGAGGTTGTGATGAAAGCTGAGGAGACTTGCCACCCCCCAACGAATTCATTTTTGCGTAGTAAGCCCCTGCCACCAAAAGCAGGAGGGCAGCGGCAAATCCGACCGAGCGCATATTCTTCATCTCCTTGTTGTAAGTCAGGACTTTCGCGAGATCATTCATTTTTTTCCATTTTTGTGCAAAGACCGTCGAAAAACCGACGCAAAGTGCCATGGTTTTGAGGGGTTGCAAGAATTTTCAAAAATCCTCTATAATATTCATATGGCACATGCGTTGGTACTCAATGCATCCTTCGAGCCTCTGCATATCGTAACCTGGCAAAGAGCTATGCAATTGCTCTTTCAGGGTAAAGTTGAAGTGATCGAAGAGTCTGAGCAGGAAGTTCGCACCGTCCGTCTCACGATCAAAGTCCCCGCGGTTCTGAGGCTCCTCAGTTACGTCCCGTTGAAGCGTAAGAAACAAATCGTACGTTTTTCACGCGCCAATATCTTTTTGCGCGACAACAATATTTGCCAATACTGCGGTGAACGATTTAGCAAAACGCACCTCACCTTAGATCACGTGATTCCCATAGTTCAGGGTGGGAAAAAGTGCTGGGAAAACATCGTCACAGCCTGCAAAGCCTGTAACCAGCGAAAAGGGGGACGCACCCCAGTTCAAGCAGGAATGCACCTCATTCGGAAAGCCGCTTGCCCGATCTGGCTCCCCATGGCCACCCTCCAAATGGGTTTCACCATGGCGCCAAAGAGCTGGCGAATTTACCTCAAGTTAGAAACCCCAAAAATGGCAGAAAATCAGGAAGACAACGACTTGCTTGACTCTCCTGACGATGAATCCTAGCCTAAGTGAACCTTGGCAAAGAACGTGGCAAAAAATCAGAAGAATTCCCAGCCTGCTGCCCCTACTGAAACCTCCGCGCCCGTCGCGCAGGAAGCTGTCCCAGCTGAAACTACAAAAGCCAAGCCTGCAAAAGCAGCTGCTCCTCCAAAGAAAACAGACGTCGATCGTCTCTGTGATCTCTACGGAGACCTTATCTTCGATGTCTGTGAATCGGTTTTATGGAGTCCCCTCAATGCACAGGTGGCATTTCGAGCGATTTTGAAAAGACTGCGCGTGCTCAAAGCCGCCAATCAATACGAAGAATTTGAAAGAATGTGGGTATTGAAGGTCACCTGCGACAAACTTCGCGAATTTGCCAAGAAGCACGGACGACGCTTAAGTCCTTCTGAGCAAATCATGCTCGATGCAACTCTCGCTTTTGATTCGCGCATTAGACAATTCGATTCTTACTTTCACCGCCTCACCGCCGAAGATCAACTGCTTCTGCTTTTGCGAGACAAACTGAAAATTCCAGATCCAGAAATTGCTGGCGCCATGGGCTACCCCATCGGCTCCATAAAAATTCTGAGACAACAGGCTTTTGATCGCCTCGAAGAATGGATCTGGGATCCGGTATGATGGGCTGTTTCGATTTTCGAAGCAGAATCACGGATTACATTGAAGACGCGCTTCCCATCGACGAAGCTCAACTTCTCAGCCAACACCTAAAATCTTGCAACAAGTGCACACACCGCCTAGAGCATTTCAACAAACTTGCGGAGATGATTGCGGCACAGCCAAAAAAACCGATGCCTGCAAACGTTCGGAAATCTCCGCTCGCTCCGCTGGCGACTCAGTCTTCTCGTTCGCAGTTTAAGAATTCCCGCTCACGCTGGGAAAGGGCCCCCTGGTTTGTACGAACGGGGGTCGAAGGTATGGCCATTGCGGTTACCATTCTACTCGTTGTAGTCATGGTGCCAAAACTGAGAAGCCTTTATGAGCAACGTTTAGAACACCGTCTCGACGACTACGGCCTGGAAGAAATCGACTCCAACATCAAAGCTGAAAGCGAAGAAGCAGCTAAAATTCCGATGGCTCGCGGTCGTGTAACAAAAACCCCAGAAGAAGCTGAGGAAAAGTCCGAAGACTTTACCGGTGGCGAAGCGAACGACTCTGAAGAAGGCGAAATTCGAGTAGGAAACTCTGAAATCTGGCGCTTCAATATTAAAACCGCTAGCCCAGAAGAGCTCCGCATTCGAGTCGTACAAATGCTTTCAGAGCTGAGACTCTCCCCTGAAACCCCAGGTCTTGGCGGCACCAAAGTTCCCGGCGGAATTCAATTCGACCTCCTGATTCCCAAAGGTTTGGTAGGAACACTTCGCAGCCAGCTCAAAAAACTTTCTGCAGCAGAAGACCGGGTCAACAATACCGAAAAAGAAATTCGCACTTTTACCTGGTATAAAGACAAATCTCGACGAAAAATCCCAGACGGGCGCGCACGCGTGGTGATCTGGCTCTCACTCTTAATGTAATAGGATTTATTTCACTTGCTGCATGCGACCAATCTGCGAATCAAACTCGGCCGAAGGCATGAACAACCACTGGTTCTTGGTATTTTCAGAAACAGGGAGTTTGTCCGCCATAATTTCTTTACCATCACTGGTTGCTACGGTGCTTTTAACAGCGACCTGGCTGGCATCAATTGCTGACGACGTATCGGACTTCTTGGCAACTTCCTCGCTTCCCTTCACTGAAGCGGGCTTACGAGACTCATCGTTCTTCACGATCCCGGCATTGACAACGTCTACCATCACATTGCGAGCGCTTTCAAAAGCATCACGCTGTTCTTGAGTTGTTACTTGATCTAGATTTCCTCTAACCATTTTGGGACTCCCAGGAGCTCCGTAGGCATCTAATGCAGCCGCTATTTTCTTTTCAGAAGCATCGCGTTCAGCACCTTTTGGGTTCTGCTCCGCCCACTCGCGGTGCGCCTTAGCCCAGGCTTCTTCATCGACCAACGGACGACCAGCTCCATCTTTGACAAGAACGGTGATCATTTCTGCTTTGGGACTTTTGTCCGTCAAATCTTTTTTGCGTTCTACGAACTTCGGAAAATCTTCGCGCTGAGGTTCGCGCTTTCCTTTGAAGTCTTCCTTCCAAGCTTGGTAATCTTCTGAAATAGATTTCGGCATGAAGTTGTCATGACGTTTTTGCAAAGTCGCATACTTCGGAACGTAAGGAACAATTGCCTTTTTCTTGCTCTGATCGTCAGATCTTTGAAAATCAACCGATTCCGGTTCTCCACCCTTGATAGAGGCTGGGCCGCGATAAGATGCTGAAACGCCGTTGCGAAGCTGTGAAGCCTTGTCGCTGTTTTCTGCCATCTTGTTTCGAGTCTCTCGAAAGTAACGAACTTTTTCTAAGCGATAAACTTCGAAGCAGCTCTTCACTTCAGACTCATCCGCACTCGAAGCAGTTCCAGTAGCCTGACAGAATTCTTTCAAATTACTGTAAACCGTCGTGTAATCGCCCGCCTTCATCCGCTCTTCGAGAGTGTTATAAAGTTTGGCGTCGGTTAAAAAACCCAGAATGATGTGTTGATTGCCCAAGGAGTAGTAGCAGTCTTGCGTACATTCCCGGTGAGTCTTGTCGATGTTGGCAAACTCGCCGTCATCGACTTTCTTTTTAAATTGAATGGTCGGAGTAGCCATCGGGCTGATTCCAGAAAGACCTTCCATCACGGCAGAAATGGGACCTGCGGCTTCAGCCGAATTCAGAGACCAAACTAACAAGAGCACTGCCTTGAGAGCGATCTTTCCGATGATGAGGATTTTAAGATTCTTGGATTTCATCCCTCTACTCTTCCCTTACCCTAGAATAAGCAAAGAGCAGGCCAATCCATTAAACTAACTACATGAAACTTAAGGTCTTTTTAGTTAACAAAACGCCGACACAGGCCCAAAACTGTCTAAGGATTAGACGGGAGGATCAAAAACAAACAGAGGGACCCCCTGCGACAAGCGGCGCGAGATTTTACTCGACCCCACCAGCACCGCTCGGTCGTCCTTCGGTGGAACTTCCAATTTCAGACAGACTACCTGTCCTGGCACATACTTTGTTATTAACCAATTTATCTCTAAACGAGATAGCTGCATCTAGATTAAGGGCTCCATCAAATCTTTTTACGAGCTGCTTCGTTCCATAGTAAACATCGAATATGGTAGTTCCCTCGGGGGTCCTCCACGAATGAATCCTGCACTCCTCTTTTAATGACCCTAAGCTACAAACTTCACTTCTAACCATTCGATCTCTAAACGAGATAACTGCGTCTAGATTAGAGCTTCCATCAACTCTTTCTACGAGTTTCTCCCCCTGGTAGACATCGAATTTGGTCGCTCCATAGCGGTTCATCCATGGGTCAACTCTGCATTCATCCATCGCTATAACTGGGGTTGAAACCAAAATAGCTAAAATCATAGCGGGCACAAACTTCATGACCACCTCTCAGGTTTTCTTTTGCAGCCTAAGTGGGCTGCTTCGGGTAATGGCTTTGGATTAAGAGCTGCCGCCAGTTTTGCTGCTGCCACCGCCAGCGGGAGTTTTACGACCAGCGCCACCCTTCGGTGCACGACCAGCCTTACCACCCATTTCGCCAACCTTGGACTTACCGCCGCCCAACATCTTGCGGAACTTTTTGAACGGATCCGTTGCTACGGCCTTCGCGTCGTCAGCACCTTCAGCTTGCTTCGCATCAACTGCTTTCGGCTTACGCTTGCGATCTAACTCCGGACGATCCACGAGTTCGAGGATTGCCATTTCAGCAGCATCACCCCAACGACGTTCCGAAAGCTTCAAGATGCGGGTGTAACCGCCAGCGCGGGTCTTGTAACGATCAGCGAGAGTCGAAAACAACTTCTTCACCACTTCCTTGTTACGGGAGCGACTGAAAGCAACACGACGTGAATGGAGAGTTCCATCCTTTGCGAGAGTGATCAGGCGATCTACCACCCGGCGAGCTTCCTTCGCCTTTTGAATCGTGGTCACGATCTGTTCACGCTCAATCACCGCATTAGCAACGTTCTTCAACATCGCTACTCGGTGCGAGGTGTTTCTACCAAACTTACGACCGTCTATGTTGTGACGCATAAATCTTAATCCTCAAATTCTTCTGACTCGTCTTCGTCGGCTTTGCGATCATTCATGATGCGATTCTCATCGACATCCGAATCAGCCGGCTTCGGCGGATGCGAGGGTGGTACGAAACCATCCAGCTTCATTCCGAGGCTCAGGCCCATTTCCGAAAGAATGTCTTTGATCTCGTTCAGCGACTTACGGCCGAAGTTCTTCGTCTTGAGCATTTCAGCTTCGGTCTTTTGAACGAGTTCATAGATGTACTTGATGTTCGCATTCTGCAAACAGTTTGCAGAACGAACGGAAAGTTCCAGCTCTTCAACCGAACGATAGAGGTTCGGATTGAATTGGCTTCCGCCTTCTTCCTTCATCTGAGCAACCGGTTCCGGCTCCTCTTCGAAGTTCAAGAATACAGAAAGCTGATCTTTCAAAATCTTGGATCCGAGAGAAACTGCATCTTCCGGATTCACCGAACCATCGGTCCAAACTTCGAGAATGAGCTTATCGAAGTCCGTACGTTGACCGACGCGGCTTTGAGTAACAGTGTAGTTCACGCGGCGAATCGGCGAGAAGAAGCTATCCACCGGAATCCAGCCTACAGGCATGTCTTCGGTCTTATTGTTCTCAGCCGGTTGATAACCGCGACCACGAGCCACTTTGATTTCAATGCGGAGCTTAGCGCCCTTACCCAAAGTAGCGAGGTGCTGCTCAGGATTCAAAACCTTGACGTGTTCGTTGACGATGATGTCCGAAGCCTTCACTTCACCCGGACCGGCTTTTTCAACCAGAACCGTGGTTTCTTCAGCGTGAAGACCAAAACGGACTTCTTTCAAATTCAAAATAATTTCTGCGACGTCTTCAGTGACATCCGGAATCGAGGTGAACTCATGGAGAACGCCGTCGATCTTGATGGAGGTTACTGCTGCACCCTGAAGGGAAGACAGCATCACTCTGCGGAGAGAGTTTCCGAGAGTCAGACCATAGCCACGCTCGAGCGGCTTAGCCACAAACTTGCCGTAGTTTGGAGTAAGAGTTTCTTTATCTACATCCAAAGCCTTCGGCTTAATTAAATCGCGCCAATTCTTTTCTAACATTTCAATCTCCTGTCATCCCCTCGCTGTCATCTTGATCAGCCATGCGGGGAGTATTCAGCGGTTAACAAGATTGCTTCTAGGGCGTCCTGCCCAAGAAGGTCCTGCATTCAAACAAAACTACTTCGAGTACAACTCGACAACCATGCGCTCTTCCATCGGTGCGGTGATATCATCACGCGACGGCAAATCCCGAATTCGAGATTTGAAAGCAGCTGCTTCAAGTTCTAACCATTGCGGAATCTCACGACGCTTCACGCCTTCAAGAGCTCCGTTGATGGTCGTAGAATTTCTGCTCCCTTCGCGGACTTCAACCACATCGCCCTTACCAACGAGGTAAGAAGGAATGTTCACGCGCTTGCCGTTCACAGCAAAGTGGCCGTGACGAACGAGCTGACGCGCTTCCGAGCGGGAATTTGCAAAACCCGAACGATAAACCACGTTGTCCATACGACGCTCCAACATGGTCAACAGGTTGGAACCAGTAATACCCTTCATGCGCTCAGCGCTTTCAAACAGATTGCGGAACTGCTTTTCGAGCAATCCGTAGATTCTTTTAATCTTCTGTTTTTCGCGGAGCTGCAAACCGTACTCAGAAAACTTAATACGACCTTGGCCGTGTTGTCCTGGCGGATAACCGCGACGCTCAAATGCACACTTTTCGGTGTAACAACGATCGCCCTTCAAAAAGAGCTTCTGATTTTCTCTTCGGCAAAGTCTACAAACTGAATCACAATTCCGAGCCATGAATTAAACCCTTCTTCTTTTCGGCGGACGGCAACCGTTGTGTGGAATCGGCGTGACGTCTTCAATGTAAGTAACTCTCAAGCCAGCAGACGAAAGCGCTCTCAGAGCAGACTCTCTACCGCCGCCTGGGCCGCTGACATAAACTTGAACTGAACGCATGCCGTTTTCTGCGGCTTTGCGAGCACAGTCTTCTGCAGCAACCTGAGCAGCAAACGGGGTGTTCTTACGCGAACCGCGGAAACCCTTGCCGCCGGCGCTTGACCAGCAAACTGCGTTGCCCATCGTGTCCGTGATGGTCACGATAGTGTTGTTGAAGGTTGCCAAGATGTGAACGTTTCCAGCAGAAACGCTTTTCTTGCCCTTCTTTACTTTTTTAATCTCAGGGGCCGCGCCAGCTGCTGCCGGTGCTTCCTTCTTGGATTCTTTTGCTTCAGTCTTCTGTTCTGACATTTAAATTCCCTTACTCCTTAAACCGTTACTTCATTGCCTTGACAGACTTCTTACCGGCGATTGCGACTGCCGGGCCTTTTCTCGTTCTTGCGTTCGAGTGCGTACGCTGACCGCGAACCGGCAAGCTCTTGCGATGGCGGGTTCCGCGATAACAGCTGAGGTCTACCAAACGTTTAATATTGAGCGCCGTTTCTCTGCGCAGATCACCTTCTACGCGAAACGAACGGTCGATGATTTCACGAATCTTCGCGACTTCTGCTTCAGTCAAAGCGTCGGATTTCGTGTTCAGATTAATTCCTGCTTCAGTCAAAATCTTTTTCGAAGCAGCGCGACCGATTCCATAAACATAGGTCAGCGCAATTTCAATTCTCTTATTTCGCGGAAGATCAACACCTGCAATGCGTGCCACTCAATAACTCCTTCTTAACCTTGACGTTGTTTGTGACGCGGATTTTCACAAATCACACGCACAATGCCTTTACGACGAATGGTTTTACATTTGTCACAAATCTTTTTTACTGAAGCTCTTACTTTCATATTCAACCTTACTTCACTCGGTAAGTGATTCGCCCACGAGTTAAATCGTAAGGCGACATTTCTACCGTCACTTTATCTCCCGGCAAGATCTTGATGTAGTGCATCCGCATCTTTCCCGAGATATGAGCCAAAATTACATGTCCATTCGGTAACTCTACTCTGAACATCGCGTTGGGGAGCGGTTCTACCACCGTTCCCTCCACTTGGATTGCTTCTTCTTTCGTCATTTACCGAATTACCGTTACCTACTCCGTTTTTGCCAGGGTTAAAATCTCCGGACCCGCCGGGGTGATTGCAACCGTGTGCTCAAAATGAGCTGAAAGGGATTTGTCTTTAGTGACAGCTGTCCAGCCGTCATCAAGAACTACCACTTCAGGACCACCAATATTGACCATCGGCTCGATCGCTAACACCATGCCTACCTTGAGGGGTATGCCTTTACCACGAGCCCCGAAATTCGGGACCTGAGGATCCTCGTGTAACGCTCTACCTATGCCGTGGCCAACGAACTCCCTTACCACGCTGTATCCAAGCGATTCAACATAATTTTGGACAGCGTAACCGATGTCAAATACGCGGTTTCCTTCGAAACATTGCTCAATTCCGAGGTGCAAACTCTTCTTAGTTGCATCCATGAGTTTTTGGGCAACAGCATTGATTTTACCCACCGGCACAGTGCGAGCGGAGTCGCCAAACCAGCCCTCATAGCTCACACCGAAGTCCAGGCCGACGATGTCGCCCTCCTTCAGGATCTTCTTAGAGGAGGGGATGCCATGAACGATCTGTTCATTCACCGAGATACAAACGCTCGCTGGAAAGCCGTGGTAGCCCTTAAAAACGGGAATTACCCCCAGCTCCTTACAACGGGATTCTGCATATTTATCAAGCTCTTTAGTTGATATACCGGGACGAACCATCTTCTCCATTTCGTCCAAAAGAAGGGCAACAGCCTGGCCGGCCTTTCTCATCAGATCGATTTCGCGTTCGCTCTTAAGGGTAATCATGGATCACTGAAGAGCCTGCTCAAGCTGGTTATGAACATCATCCTGCTTTTGAGCGGCGTTAATGGTTTTGAGTTTGTGCTGCTTCTTGTAGAAATCGACGAGTGGGCTCGTTTGCTGATGATAAACGGAGAGACGTTTTTGAATCACGTCGGCCTTATCATCATCTCGCTGAATCAGATTCGATCCGCAAGCATCGCAAACGCCGTCCTTCTTGGGCTTCGCTGATTCGACGTGAAACATCGTTCCGCACTTCGAACAAGTCCGACGTCCCGAGAGTCGACGAACTAATTCCTTATCTTGAATTTGGAAAAAAATCGCACGATCCACCGGGCGCATCGCATCTGCTAACATTTTATCCAAAGCTTCAGCCTGCGGAATGGTGCGTGGAAATCCATCGAGAATGAATCCCTTCCGGCAATCATCCTTCGACATCCGATCGGAGATCAAACCAATCACGACTTGGTCGGGAACCAATGCCCCCTTATCCATAAAGCTCTTCGCTTCAAGTCCGAGCTGAGTGCCATTTGCAATAGCACTGCGGAGCATGTCACCCGTGGAAAGCTGCGGCCACTTTCTTTCAGTGGCAAGGCGCTTCGCTTGCGTTCCTTTCCCGGAGCCGGGTGGGCCTAATAAGACAATAATCATGTGTAGGCTGTCCGACCTTTGAGACGAGTGTGCTTCATAAAGCCTTCGTAGTTCCGTGAGAGCAAGAAGGTTTCAATTTGAGCCACTGTATCCAACGCCACACCCACCAAGATGAGAACGCTGGTACCGCCGAAATAAAATGGAACATTGAGCTGCTGAGTAAAGATTGTCGGCAAGACGCAGATCAAGGAGATGTAAACAGCGCCGCCCAGGGTGATTCTCGAAAGAACATAGTCGATGTACTCAGCCGTGGGTTTTCCCGGACGAATGCCTGGAATGAACCCGCCATATTTTTTTAGATTATCCGCGACATCGTCCGTTTTGAACGCAACAGCAGTGTAAAAGTAACAGAAAAAGATGATCAAGCTGACAAACAGAATTTCATACAACAATGCGCCGGGCGCCAACTGAGCGGAAATCTTTTGCATAAATTGCGAAGGAAAAAAATTCGCAACCGTAGCGGGAAACATAATCAACGACGAAGCAAAGATCGGCGGAATAACGCCTGAAGTATTCACCTTCAAGGGTAGGTGCGTGTTCTGACCGCCATAAACTTTTCTGCCCACAATTCGCTTTGCGTACTGAACCGGAATTCGACGAGATCCACGCTCTACAAAGATGATTGCGAAGAAGGTCAAAATAATGATTGCAGTGAAGATCAAAATCTTTAAGAAGCTCAATTCACCCGAACGATAAAGGCTGAACGCGCTTCCGATTTCTTGTGGAATGCGGGCTGCGATACCTGCATAGATCACCAACGAAATGCCGTTGCCGATGCCGCGCTCGGACATCTGTTCACCAATCCACATTAAGAAAACAGTACCAGTGGTAAGAGTAATCATGGTCATGAGACGGAAAGCCAATCCCGGTTCAATGACTACGGACGGATTACTGTAGTGTTCAAGACCCGCAGCGATTCCGTATCCCTGAACAAGCGCCAGAACGACGGTGCCGTAACGAGTATATTGAGTGATTTTCTTGCGGCCATGTTCCCCTTCCTTCTGCAATTCATGCAAATAGGGCCACACCACCGTGAGAAGCTGAAAAATAATGGAACTGCTGATGTAGGGCATGACACCGAGAGCGAAAATACTGAAACGCTCGAGGGCGCCACCGCTAAATAAATTGAAGACACCAAAGATGGTGCCCTTCATATTGTCAAAAACTTGCTGAAGAGCGCCGCCGTCGATCCCCGGAGTAGGAATGTGAATTCCCAATCGGTACACAGCCAACATCATCAGGACGAAAAGGATGCGTTTTCTCAACTCCGAAATTTTTACTAGGCCTTCAATTCCAGACATCCTGCATCACTCCTCTAATTGTAGAAAACTGAATGGCTTACTTTGCAGCAGCAGCGGCTTTTTTCTTAGCCTTTTTATTTTCGCGCGGTTGCGGACCTGGAACTGGAATCAGTTCCACTTGGCCGCCGGCTTTTTTAATTTTATCTTGAGCCGCAGCACTCACGCGATGAGCTTTCACGGTGAAAGCCTTGGTCACTTCACCGGTGGCCAAAACAGCCAAGCGGTCAAAACGACCCTTGAGAATTCCAGCCGCCGTTAAAGATTCCAAGGTCACTTCTTTCGCAGCCAGCTTGCTGAGTTGAACCAAATTCACTTCAGCAGTGGTACGACGACCCGGATTTGCAAAACCTTGTTTCGGAATTCGGCGATACAAAGGCATCTGACCGCCTTCGAAGCCTGGGCGAACCGAGCCGCCAGATCGCTGGAGCTGACCCTTGTCCCCTTTACCTGCAGTAGGACCGTGACCGGAACCAGCACCGCGGCCGAGACGCTTTCTTCTGTGGGTGGCGCCAAATTTCGCCTTAATTGTGTTTAGCTCTAACATAAAATCTCCTATTGCTCTGAAACCACTTCAACCAGGTGAAGAACCTTTTTGATCATTCCGCGTACGGAAGGAGTGTTCTCGAGAGTTTTCATCTGATGGCGCGACTTGAGTCCCAAACCATTGACTGTTGCTCTCTGGTCAGGAGGACAAGCGATCGTGCCCTTCTTCAGTTGAATCGTAATCGTCTTCTTCTTAGCCGTGGTTGCTGCCATAATTCACTCCGAACTTAAATGATCTCCGCCACGGATTTTCCGCGAGCGTCAGCAATGTCTTTAAAATAACGAAGTTCTTTCAAAGCCTCAAAAGTCGCGCGAACGACGTTGTGAGGATTGTCTCTGCGAAGAGACTTCGTCAAAATGTTTTGAATTCCTGCTACTTCAAGAATAGCGCGAACCGAAGAGCTAGCGATGATTCCAGTACCTTCTGGAGCTGGCTTCATCAACACTTGGCTAGCACCGAAGTGCCCGATCACTTCATGAGGAATGGACTTACCATCACCCTCGATCGGTACCCTCATAAGATTCTTCTTGGCTTGCTTTCCGGCCTTTTTAATAGCTTCCGGAACTTCACCTGCTTTACCGAGGCCTACACCGACCTGACCCTTCTTATCGCCCACCACAACGATGGCCGAGAAGCTAAAGCGACGTCCACCCTTCACCACTTTTGCGCAGCGATTGATGTGAATCACCTTGTCTTCAAAGTCAGATTCTTCTCTCTGTCCTCGGTCGAATTTATTATTCTTTTCGAATGCCATGAATCTTTTTTCTCCAATTCCTTATTAGAACTTCAATCCGCCTTCGCGAGCAGCATCTGCAATGGCTTTAATTCTGCCGTGATACAGATAACCGCTACGATCGAAAACCACCTGCGAAATGTTTTTCGCCAAAGCACGTTTTGCGATCAACAGGCCGACTTCCTTCGCACCAGCGAGGGTCGCCTTGCTCTTGCCGCGAGTATCTTCTTCGTTGGTCGACACAGCCACGAGGGTGTGCTGCTTCACATCGTCGATCAACTGAACGTAAAGATGCTTGTTCGAGCGAAACACTGAAAGTCTTGGACGTTCAGCATCGCCTTCCACACGCGAACGAATTCGCTTCTTACGTTTGAACCGAATGACTTTCTTTTCGTCGGTTCTTTTTCTAATCTTGGTAGCCATTGTTCATTTACCTCTTTACGCCCTAAATTACTTGGCGCCAGCAGCTTTACCTTGCTTACGAATGATGTGTTCATCCACGTATTTAACGCCCTTACCTTGATACGGTTCAGGCTTCTTGAATGAACGAATTTTTGCAGCCACCATTCCTACTAAAATTTTGTCTGCGCCAGAAACAACGACGCGGGTGTTGTTTTCAACCTTCACTGCGATGCCGGCCGGAGCTTCGTATTCTACTTGGTGCGAATAGCCCAAGTTCATCGTCAAGGTCTGACCCTTGACTGCAGCTCTATAACCGACGCCGACAATGTCGAGCTCCTTGGTGAAGCCAACAGCTGCACCGTGAACCATGTTGTAAATTAAAGTACGGGTCAAGCCTTGGAGTGCCGAAGCATTCGGAGCAACTTTCAAATCGCCCGTTACCAAGATTGCGCCGTTTTCAACCTTTGCGGTGATGCCAAGCGGAATCTTGTGCATGGTCTTACCCTTGGGGCCTTCGACCTTGATCGTACTATCTTTAATATCGACCTTCACGCCCTGAGAAATTTTGACAGGGACCTTACCTACGCGAGACATAAATCACCATACCTCACAAAGAATTTCGCCACCGATCTTCTCGTTCCGAGCACGAGCACCGGTCATTACACCCTTCGAGGTTGAAACGATCGCGATGCCAGCTCCACTCAACGGACGCGGCATAGTTTCATACCCGGTATACTTGCGCAGGCCTGGACGGCTAATGCGCTTAATACCTTGGATTACGCTGCTGCCCGTTCCGGTGTACTTCAAGTAAACCTTGATGGTCGGGCGACCTTCTTCGCGCTGCAAGCGGAAGTTCTTAATGTAACCTTCCTCTTTCAACACGCGAACGATATTAGCCTTCAAGCGGGAAGCTGGAACTTCCAACTTTTCGTGCTTCTCTTTCGCTGCGTTGCGAACTCGGGTCAACAAATCTGCTACAGGATCAGTCATGCTCATAAATAGTCTTCCTTGTTACCAGCTCGATTTAACGACGCCGGGCAATTGGCCTTTCAGTGCCAACCCACGAAAGCAAAGTCTGCACATATTAAATTTACGCATATAAGCGCGAGGACGTCCGCAGAGTGGGCAACGATTCCGCGTTCGGACGTTGAACTTCAGTTTCTTTCCAATTTTTTCCAGTTTGGACTTAGTAGACAATGTATTTCTCCTTCAGCCGCTTACTTACGGAACGGCATTCCCATTTCCGTCAACACCGCGCGGGCGTGTTCATTGGTTTTTGCCGTTGTTTCAATCGTTACTGTAAAGCCTTTGATCTTATCGACCTTGTCGTAGTTGATTTCCGGGAAAATGATCTGCTCACGGATACCGACTGAATAGTTTCCACGACCGTCGAAAGATTTTGCACTCACACCTTTGAAGTCACGAACGCGAGGAAGCGCGACATTCATCAGGCGATCTAAAAATTCGTACATACGAGCGCGACGCAAAGTCACCATGACGCCGACTGCGTTGCCCTTACGAACTTTGAACGCAGCGATAGCTTTTTTAGCGCGAGTGAGAACTGGCTTCTGACCAGTAATCGCCATGATCTCCTCAAGAGTCGAATCCAAAACCTTCGGATTCGCCACAGCGTCTTTCACTGCGCAGTTCACAACCACCTTAGAAAGGCGAGGAACCTGCATCGGGTTCTTGAATTGGTATTGCTTCATCAACGCCGGCACTGCCTTCTCGTGGTAGTGCTTGAGAAGACGCGGAGTATAGCTCGGAGAAACTTTGGTTTCGCCCGGAGCCGCGATCTTTACAGCGGATGCAGCCGCATCAGCCTTGGCTTTCTTGCCCTTGGCCTTGGCAGCTTCCGCAGCGGCTTTTTTCGCTTCTGCTTTAGCTTTAGCCGCGCCTTCGTCGACTGTTGCTTCGTCTTTTACATCTTTAGCCACGTTCTAAATCCTCCTAAGGCCCGCTTACGCGGTGGCCTCCAAACTCGAATCACACTTCTTACAAACTCTGACTTTCGTCGCCTTCTTCTCAGCGCCCTTCTTACCCTTGGCTGCCTTCTCGGTCATTTTGCTGCCATGGCGAACGCCTTTTGAGCATTTGGTGCAATATAAAAGGACGTTTGAATAATGCAGGGGAATTTCCTTCTCGATGACTCCGCCCTGTGGATTCTTTTGGTTCGGCTTCACATGCTTCTTCATCATGTTAGTCTTCTCAACAACCACACGTCCTTTGACGTGATCGACACTGAGAACCTTGCCAACCTTGCCCTTTTCACGACCTGCAATCACTTGCACCTGGTCGTTTTTTCGAATCGAAAGTTTTCCTACTACTACTACTGAGTTCAACATAATTTCCTCACAGCACTTCCGGAGCTAAAGAGATGATCTTGGTGAACGCTCTTGCTCTCAGTTCACGTGCCACGGGTCCAAAGATACGGGTCCCGATCGGCTCGTTTTGTGCGTTGATCAATACGGCTGAGTTCGTATCGAATCGAATATGTGTTCCGTCGTGACGGTTCACTTCTTTCCGAGTTCTCACGATCACTGCCTTCAAAATTTCGCCCTTCTTCACTTTCGAATTCGGGCTTGCATCTTTCACGGTCACAACGATGACATCGCCGACAGTAGCGTATTGACGTCTGCTGCCACCGAGCACCTTAATGCACATGACGGACTTGGCGCCTGAATTATCTGCAACATCAAGTCGAGTGCGCATCTGAATCATAAAAAAACCTCCGGCTCCGCGTCCTTAAACTGTTTGTGCCTCGTCACGCATTTCAACAACCTGAACCGCCTTGCGGACGATGGATTGAAGTGCCCAACGCTTGCTACGGCTCAACGGACGAGACTCGATCATTTGAACGAGATCGCCCACCTTTGCCGTGTTGTTCTCATCGTGAACCTGGAATCTACGGGATTTCGCAATGTATTTACCGTAGAGGCCGTGTTTCACTTGGCGATCGATCTTTACGACGATCGTCTTTTGCATCTTGTCGCTGACAACTGTTCCAACCAAAACTCGGCGCTTCTGCAACGGATTCATCGAAGCGCGGGGATCAGTCGAAGGAGAAGCAGCTGGCTTAGGAGCCTTTTCTTTCTTAGGCTTCGGAGCAGCAGGAGCTGCTGAATGGGCTTCAACCTTCTTGGAGGCGGCTTTTGGAGCAGCACTCTTAGCGGCGGGTTTGGATTTAGACGTTTTCTTTTCTACCATAAACTATTTGCCCTTCGTCATCTGGGTATGGAGCGTCTTTGCTCGTGCCAGATTCTTACGCATGCGCCAAAGCGATGCGGTGTCTTCCAACTGGCCGGTTACTTTCTTCATGCGAGCCTGAAAGAGTTCCTTCTCGAGCTCACGTGTCTTGGCCGCCAATTCTGCAGCAGTAAGATTCTTAATTTCCTTTATTTGCTTGGTTGCCAAGTTTCTTTACCTCCATCTCCTTCGAGATCGGTTTGCAGTGAATCGGGAGTTTGTGATTCGCCAAACGAAGAGCTTCAAAAGCCTCGTTCTTCGGAATACCGTTCATTTCGAAAATGATACGGCCCGGCTTAATCACCGCTGCCCATTCCTCAACGTTACCTTTACCGGAACCCATTCGAGTCTCAGCCGCCTTCTTAGTGATGGCCTTGTCTGGGAAAATGCGGATCCAAATCTTTCCACCGCGTTTCACATATCGGGTCATCGCTACGCGGGAAGCTTCGATCTGTTTCGAAGTGATCTTTCCGCATTCGGTAGCCTGAAGGCCGAACTCGCCGAAAAACAAGGTGCCGCCGCGGAGTGCTTTCCCGCGCATCTTGCCCTTCTGATGTTTACGCCATTTGACTCTTTTAGGTGCCAACATGAACCGTTACTCCTTAGTTCGCTTGAAGCGCCTTAGCTTCAGCGACTGCCTGTTTCTTCAGTGTTGCGATTTCACCGTGATAGACCCAAGTCTTCACGCCGATCACGCCGTAGGTGGTGCGGGCTTCAGCAGTGCCGTAGTCCACGTTAGCGCGCAGGGTGTGCAGAGGAACGCTGTCTTCGCTGTACCACTCGGTACGAGCGATTTCAGCTCCACCCAAACGACCCGAAACACGAACTTTAATTCCCTTGATGCCTTGCTTGAAGGCAGCGGTCATACACTTCTTCATGGCGCGACGGAAAGCGACGCGCTTTTCAAGCTGCGATGCCACGTTCTCAGCGATGAGGGTTGCGTTGGCTTCTGGCTTCTTCACCTCGATAATGTTGAGCTCGACTTTGTTGCCCGAAAGCTTCTGAACGTCAGCCTTCAAGGACTCTACGCCGGAACCCTTCTTACCGATCACGATACCTGGACGAGCCGTGTGTACGTTGATCGTCACGCGGTTAGCAGCGCGCTCGATTTCAATTCGAGCAATGCCCGCGCTGAACAACTTTGCCTTAAGATGCTCGCGCAACTTAATGTCTTCATGAAGAAGCTCGGCATAGTCCTTCTTGGCGAACCAACGGCTATCCCACGTGCGGGTAATTCCTAAGCGAAACCCAATTGGATTAACTTTCTGACCCATCGTTCTTCCTTTACGTACGCTCAGCCAGTGTCACAGACACGTTGCTGGTTCTTTTGTTAATTCGGAAAGCCGAACCCTTTGCGCGCGGACGGAATCTCTTCAAGATCGTCCCGCCACCCACTAAAATCGTTTTCACGAAAAGTTTATCCACGTCGACAGTACCCTTACGGTCAGCGTTGGCCACAGCACTCTTCAAGAGAGTAGCGATCACGGTAGCCGTGCGCTTGCGTGGCGAAAACTTCAGGTAAGTCAGGGCATCGTTGATGTTCTTGCCGCGGACTTCATCCACGATCAGTCCCATTTTTCGCGGCGTGATTCTGACAAAATTCACTTTTGCGTTCATGGTTTAATTCCTATTCCCTTTCCTTAACCTGCTGGCTTCGCTGCCGGAGCTGCTGCCGGTTTAGCGGCTGCTGCTGGAGCTGCTCCGCCCGCTGCTGGTGCACCTGCTGCCGGAGCACCTTCAGCTGCCTTCTTATCGGCAGGCGTATGACCATGGAAGGTACGGGAGGGAGAAAACTCACCCAACTTGTGTCCCACCATGTTCTCAGTCACATAAACTGGAATAAACTTTTTGCCGTTATGAACAGCGAAAGTCACTCCAACGAAATCTGGAAGAATGGTCGAACGTCTCGACCAAGTCTTGATCACTTTGCGATCTTGCGTCTGCTTGGCAGTTGCCACCTTCGACGAAAGATGCTCATCACAAAACGGACCTTTTTTAATTGAACGAGCCAAGTGACATTCTCCTCTTCTTACCTACGATGCTTTACGATGAAAGCTTCAGTACGCTTATTATTTCTAGTCTTGTAGCCCTTCGTCGGAACGCCCCATGGAGTTCTCGGATGGCCACCGCCGGACGACTTACCTTCACCCCCACCGTGTGGATGGTCGATCGGGTTCATCGAAACACCGCGGTTCGTGGGACGAATTCCCAACCAACGACTGCGGCCGGCTTTACCAATTTTAATATTTTCGTGATCGGTGTTGGAAAGCTGACCAATCGAAGCGCGGCAGCGCGAGTGGATCAAACGAATTTCACCGCTCGGCATTTTCACTTGGCAGTAGGTGCCGTCTTTGGCCATGAGCTGTGCGCAATCGCCAGCTGAACGAGCCATCTTGCCACCCTTGCCCGGAGTCACTTCGATGTTGTGGATCAGCGTGCCCACAGGAATCGCACTCAAAACCAGATTGTTTGCTGGCTTGATGTCGGCCTGATCACTTGCGATCACAGTATCGCCCACATTGAGATTGAGCGGAGCCAAGATGTATCGCTTCTCGCCATCTGCATAGTGCAGAAGAGCAATGTAAGCGGTACGATTTGGATCGTACTCCAACGAAGCAACCTTCGCCGGAATCTCACGCTTCTCACGAGCGAAATCGATCACACGATATTTTCTCTTATGACCACCGCCGATGTGACGAACGGTCATCTTGCCCAAAGCATTGCGACCACCCGACTTCACCAACGATTGAGTCAATCGGCGTGGCTTCGAAGGTTGATCCTTCTTAGGAGTGAGGATGGAGAAATCAGCAACAGTCTTGAATCGCTGTGCCGGAGTAATTGCTTTATAAGATTTAATCGCCATTAGCTACCTCTACTTACCTTACTTAGCTTGGAAGAACTCGATCTTCTGACCTTCGGTCAGGGTGACGAGTGCTTTCTTCCAGTTCGGGCGCTTTGCCATGAACTGGCCAGCACGCTTCATCTTTCCATGAACAATCATGGTGCGGACTTCACGTACCTTCACATTAAACATCTTTTGAACGGCGTCCTTGATCTCGAACTTGTTGGCCTTGATGTCGACTTCGAAAGCATATTTGCCGCCGACTTCAGCAAGAGCCGTACTTTTTTCGCTGATCACAGGGCGTTTGATCACTTCATAAACGCTGTTCATATATTATTCCTTCTTAGCCTTTTCCTTCGGAGCCAAGCGAGCTTCAACAGCTTGCACAGCACTCTTGGTCATTACGAGCCAAGGGAAGCGAATCACGTCATAGACATTGATTCCTTCAGTACGAAGAACCTTAATGTTCGGAATATTGCCGGTGGAACGCTCAAGAGTTTGATTCTTGTCAGAAACAATCAAAGCCTTCTCGAGTTGCAAACCCTTCTTGAAGAGTTCGTTAGCAACCTTCGTCTTAGCGTCCTTCAGCTTGAACTCATCGATAATGAGAACACGGCTCGCCTTCACTCGGTCTGAAAGAGCCGAACGAAGAGCTCCGCGCATCATCTCTTTAGGAGTTGCTTGCTCGTAAGAACGTGGAATCGGACCGAAGCTCTGACCGCCACCCGGATGAAGCGGAGAACGCGTCGAACCTTGTCGAGCATTACCCGTACCCTTTTGACGGAATGGCTTACGACCGCCACCGCGAACTTCTGACTTCACCTTGGTCTTTGCAGTACCTTGGCGCTTGCCAGCCAACTGAGCTTTGATCACTTGATGAACGAGCGGAACGTTCACCTTCACTCCGAAAACATCTTCGCGGAGTTCGATCGTGCCGACCTTTTTCTTTTCCTGATTAATGACGTCTAAAGTTGGCATATATCCCTACTTACCTTTTCCGCTTTTTGGCGTGCGCTTAACCGCAGGAGAGATCGTCACGATCCCGCTGCGAGGACCCGGCACGCTGCCGTTCACCAGCAAGAGCTGGTTTTCTAAATCCACGCGGACGACTTGCACGTTCTGAACAGTGACCTGCTCATGACCCATGTGGCCGCCCATCTTTTTATTCTTGAAACACTTACCGGGATCGGCGCGGTTACCGATAGAACCCAGCTGTCTGTGCGAAACCGAGGCACCGTGCGATTTATAACCGCCGGCCATGTGGTAGCGCTTCATACCGCCCTGAAAACCCTTACCTTTGCTCATGGCGGTCAGGTCGATCAAATCGCCAGGCTTCAAAAACTCAGCCGTAAGCGATTTGCCCACAGCGTAGTCTTCAGCCTTCGCTTTGTCCGCGAGACGAAACTCTTGATAATGATAGAAGCCGCCTTTTACACCGGCAGCTTTCACATGACCTTGCTCAGCTTTCGTGGCGTGCTTCTCTTTCTTTTCGAGGAAGCCGATTTGAACAGCTTGATAGCCGTTCTTCGCCTTGGTCTTCACCTGAGTGACCATGTTGGGGCGTAGATCGATCACAGTCACTGCGATCGAGTCGCCTTGCTCGTTAAAAACTTGCGTCATGCCTGCTTTGATTCCCAAAATACCACCTGGGTTTACGGACAGTGACCCGCCCGTTGCCGTGGTGGCTTGAGATTCAGCCTGTTGCTCCATATTCTTCTCCAAAAGCGATTCACCTTCACAGCATCACCGGGAAGCTACTTAATAAATTAAGCCGCCGGATGCTTTCATGAGATGACCGTCTGAGCTCCTGACTTTCCTTCTGGGAAAACTGCCGAAGCAGCTGCAGAAAGAAGTATCAGTCCCTCACTTCCCAAACCGAGATCTACAACCTCTGTTTAAGATTTGATTTCCACGTCTACGCCGGCAGAAAGGTCGAGTTTCATGAGAGAATCGACTGTCTGCTGCGTCGGCTCGAGGATATCCAAAAGCCGCTTATGCGTTCTTACTTCGAACTGCTCGCGGGATTTTTTGTCTACATGAGGCGATCTGAGAACGCAATACTTATTGATCACGGTCGGAAGTGGGATCGGCCCTCTTACCGTCGCGCCCGTTCTCTTAGCTGTGTTCACGATTTCCCAGACCGACTGGTCCAGAACTCGATGATCAAAAGCCTTCAATTTAATTCGAATCTTATGTTCCATAGCCATAGCACTACTCCTTAAAAAACCCGGGGAGTTCCCTCTGCCCTGTGCTATCGGGGCCGAGCAATCTCTCCCAGTACGTCTGAGTTACCTCATTTAGAGGGCGGGAACATACCGGGTTTAAAAGGGAAAGACAATAGGTATTTCTGACGGTTTCGGGCGGACGGGCTCGTACAGACCTGGAGGTTAAGTGCACGCCTCATAGCTTCGAAGCGTTTCTAAGACCTTTTATACTCTGAGCTTCCTTGCTAGGTGGGCCAGCATGAAAATCTTATCTTTAGTTGTTTGGAGTCTCTTTCTATCTATTAACGGTTTTACGGCGGACCCCGTTGTGAAAGCCGTTTCTTGCAAGGACAGTTTGCCGGTCACCCACCCTGGTGATCCGGTCCCTTTAATGATCTTGAAGAAGGTGGGCACCAACTATGAACTCCAGGTTCTCGCCAGTATCATGGAAACAGGGACACCTTACACCCACCCATCCCCTCTAGAATGTAGATTTGACACCTTAGAACCCCAGGTCTTTTTCTGCAAAAATCTAAAAGGAGATCAACGCTTACAAGTGAGTGGAGGTAGAAATCTGGTTCGATCTTTTAGGTTGGGCGTATTTGGAGGTGTAGACGAACTCAGCTGGCTGGAGCTTAAAATTGAAGGCGTCTTCCCTCTCGACGTGCGCTTCCTCTCAAAGGACTGTTCCGTAGAAATGGAATAGTTAGGTCCCGGACGGTGCGGGGATTACCCCTGCTTTGATCTTAATCTCTTCGGCGAGATTCGGCGGCACAGGCTCGTAGTGCGAGAACTCCATACTGAAGCTCGCTCGGCCCTGCGAAGAAGAACGGAGAGCGGTCGAGTAGCCGAACATCGTCGCCAGAGGCACTTCCGCTTTGATCACCTGAAGGCCGTG
>FRDC01000236.1_pt1 | contig 27140 bp, 30 predicted proteins | sample 1106171 | NCBI WGS metagenome assembly FRDC01 (sample SAMEA3930566, study PRJEB13176) | freshwater metagenome | biome: Drinking water system; feature: drinking water; material: water | place: Singapore | collected 2014-12-20 | reverse complement strand
TCGAACGCCATGTCGGGGAAGCGCCCGGCGATCGTCGACAACAGCCGCGCCTTTTGCGGCGCGGTCAACCAATCCGCTTTAAGCAGATCGAGCGCGCGCGTGGCGATCGCCTTGTCGCGCGATCGGCCGAGCAGATTGACATAGCCCGATTTCACCACCGGATCGGCGGTGCCCTGCGCGAGCGCGCGCAGCGCATCCCATTCCTCGGGCGTCGCGTTCACGGCATAGCTGATCAGCACCGCCTGGCGGATCGCGGGCGGGATCGCGGTCGGATCGCTTTGGAGCGCGGCGAAATAGCGCCGCGCCTCGCCTGCCACCCGGGCTTCGCCATTGCTCCCGAGCCGAGTAATGAGCTGCTCGCGCAGCGTCGTCGCGAGCGGCGCTTCGCCGGGGCGCGCGGTGAAGCCGATGCGATCGAGCACCGGCCCCAGCATCGCGTTGGTCCGCGCGCGCAGCGGCGCTTCGAGATCGCTGCCCAAATACAGGCTGATCAACCCGCTCAGCTGGCCGTTGACGGTCGACCATTCGAGCGGCGTCGCCTCGGCCGGCACCTGCCCCAGCAGCGCGAAGTAACGCGCCATGTCCTGGTCGCCGGAAAAAGCCAAGGCATAATCATCGGCGAGGCTGCCGAGCTTGTCGGCGAGCGCGAGCCGCGCATAATCGCGCACCAGCGCCTGATGCCCCGCCTCGTCGTAAAGAATGCGCGTATAGCTCGCCTTGTCGAGATTGGCGACGACGGTGCCGCACCCGTCGAGCGTCACCCGGTTGGGCGCGCCGGCGGTCACGACCATTTCGCGCGACTGGCCGCCGAGCGTGCCGATCCGCAGCGGCACTTGCCAGGACTGGGGCGCCTTGGAAGCCGCGTCGATCGCGAACCGCCCCTGGGTGAGCGTGACCGTCGTCTTGCCTCCCGCGCACGCCCCGCTCGCGACGCGGATCAGCGGCACGCCGGGTTGCAGCGTGAAGCCGCGCGCGATCTCGGCGACCGGGCGCCCAGTGGTCTTGGTCAGCTCGGCCCAAAGCTGGTTGGTCTCGGTATTCTGATATTTATACTTGGCCATATAGTTGCGCAGGCCGGCGCGAAACTTGTCCGGCCCCAGCGCGGACTCGAGCATGGCGATCACCGCCTGGCCCTTTTGATAAGTGATCTGGTCGAACGCGGCGCTCGATTGCTCGACGGTTTCGACATGGCGGATCACCGGATGGGTCGCGGCGGTCGCGTCGATCCCCATCGCCGCCTCGCGCGCGCCGATCACGGCGGTTGCGCGCGCGTTCCATTCGGGGTTGAGATCGGCCGCCGATTTGCTCTCCATCCACGAGGCGAAGCCCTCGTTCAGCCAAAGATCGTCCCACCATTTCATCGTCACCAGATCGCCGAACCATTGGTGCGCCATTTCATGCGCGACGACCGTGAAAATCTCCTGCCGGTTGCTCTCGCTGTTGCGCTTGGGGTCGAACAGCACCAGCGGTTCGAAATAGAAGATCGCCCCCCAATTCTCCATCGCGCCGAAGAACTGGCTGGAGCCCGGCCCTGCGATCATATCGAGCTTGGGCAGCGGATAGGGTTGGCCGAAATAATCATTATAATAAGTGAGCAGCCGCTTCGCCTGGGCGAGCGCATAATCGCCCTGATCGACCACGCCGCGCCGGGTGATGATGCCGATCTCGACGCCGTCCTGCATCACCGTCTTGCGCTCGACGTCGCCCATGCCGAGGAACAGCAAATAGCTCGACATCACCGGCGTTTCGGCGAAGCTATAGAGCTGGCGGCCATCGGTGAGGGTGGAAACGCGCGCGGGCATGTTGCTGAACGCGGTCTGCCCCTTGGGCGCGACCGCCGAGAGGCGATAGGTCGCCTTGAAGCCCGGCTCGTCGAACATCGGCGCGAGGCGGCGCGCGTCGGGCGCCTCGAACTGGGTGACGAGCATCCGCGCGTCGCTGCCGTCGAGATTTTTGTAATCGATCGCGAAAAAGCCGGCGGCGGTGTCGTTGATCTTGCCCGACCAGGCGAAGCCCAGCTTGTGCGCGCCGGGCTTGAGCGGCGCGGCGGCGGTGAGGGTGATGCGCTGCTGCTTTTCGTCGAAGCTCAGCTTGGCCGGCTTGCCGTCGATCGTCGCGCGGGTGATATTCAGTTCGGCGGCATTGAGCGTGACGGCGCGGGTCGGCGCGGTCACGCGGACCGCGATTTCCTCTTCGCCGGTGAAGGTCTTGGCCTTCGCCTCGGGATCGACGCGGATCGTGTACGTCGTCGGCAACACCGTGCGCGGCAATTGTCCCGCCGCCAGCGCGGGCGCCCCCGCGCTCGCCAAAAGCCCCGCCATCACCCAATGCCGCATGTTGCTCTCCTAAGACTCCTCGGGGCGGAGCCTTAAGCGCTCGACCGGCAATTGCAATCGCGCGGCGCCGCGCGCTTCGGGAGGATCGGAACGGCGGCGGACTGGACAAGGCGCGCCGGCCCGTTATGCCTCCAACCCCATGAGCCTCATCGCCCCGCTGGATCGCCTGCGCCTGCCCGTGATCGGGTCGCCGCTGTTCATCATCTCGAACCCCGCGCTGGTGATCGCCCAGTGCAAGGCGGGGATCATGGGCAGCTTCCCGGCGCTCAACGCGCGGCCCCAAGCGCTGCTCGACGAATGGCTCCACCAGATCACCGAGGAACTGGCGGCGTGGAACCGCGCCAATCCCGATCGCCCGGCGGCGCCCTATGCGGTCAACCAAATCGTCCACCGCTCGAACGATCGGCTCGAGGCCGACATGGCGACCTGCGCCAAATGGCAGGTGCCGGTCGTGATCACCTCGCTCGGCGCGCGCGAGGAAGTGAACCGGGCGGTGCAGAGCTGGGGCGGAATCACGCTGCACGACATCATCGACGATCGCTTCGCGCGCAAGGCGATCGAAAAGGGCGCGAACGGCTTGATCGCGGTGGCGGCGGGCGCGGGCGGCCATGCCGGGCGGCAGAGCCCCTTCGCGCTGGTGCAGGAAATCCGCCAATGGTTCGATGGGCCGCTCGCGCTTTCGGGCGCGATGGCGACGGGCGAGGCGGTGCTCGCCGCGCAAGCGCTGGGCGCCGATCTCGCTTATATCGGCTCGGCCTTCATCGCGACCGACGAGGCCAATGCCGCCGAGGCCTATAAGCAGGAAATCGTCGCCTCCAAGGCCGCCGACATCGTCTATTCGGACCTGTTCACCGGGGTATGGGGCAATTATCTGCGCGGCTCGATCGAACGCGCGGGGCTCGATCCCGACAATCTGCCCAAGGGCGATCTTTCGACGATGAATTTCGGCGGCAATGCCGGCGCCAAGGCGTGGCGCGACATTTGGGGATCGGGGCAAGGCATCGGCGCGGTCGACGCGGTGCTGCCGGCGGCCGAGCTGGTCGCGCGGATCGGCCGGGAATATGTGGCGGCGCTGGAGCGCGTGCGCGCGCTGCCGGCACCGATCCTATAGCGGCCGCCGCGCCACCGGATTATGCTGCGCCCGACCGATAGGGAGGCGCGCTGATGGTGCAATCGACTTTGGCCACGGTCGATGCGTGGATGGCGGCGCTCGTGCCCGATCGCGCGCCCGCGTTCGAACGGTTGCGCGCGCTCTGCCAGGCGCGGCTGCCGGGCTGGGTCGAGCGGATGCAATGGGGCATGCCGGGCTACGCCCCCGCCGAGCGCGACCCGGTGGTGAGCTTCAACAGCCAGAAGAACCACATCGCCTTCTACGCGGGGCCGACCGCGGTCGCGCGGTTCGCCGATCGGCTCCAGGGAATCGATTGCGGCAAGGGCTGCGTGCGCTACCGCCGCCCCAGTCAAATCGATTTCGATGTGATCGCGGCGATGCTCGACGATATTTACGCGCGCGGCGAGACGATGTGCTAGCCGCCGCCGCACGTCGATCCGCGCGACGTTAGAACGCGCCGCGCAATCGTTCGATCATGTCGCGCGCGGGGCTCGGCGCGGGGCCGTCGTCGAGGCTCGCATCGAGCGTCGCGTCGAGCCGGGCGGTGCGGCGGAACAAGGCGATGCTCCCGTCGATCAGCGCGCGCGCGCGCGGCGGCATCGCGGCGAGCGCGCTCGCGTCCGAATAAGGCGCCGCCCCTAGCCGCCGCGAGGGCGCGCGCGCGTCGGCCAAGGCCAGCTCGCCCGCCGCCACCGCGCGCTGGGTCAGCAGCCAGGCGATCACGTGCATCAGCCGCGTCGTCACTTTCAGGGACTCGCAGCTGAACGCCACCCGCGCCATCGGCTCCAGCGCCTCGCGCTCGGCGCGTCCGCCCTCGTCGAAATAGCCGCGCGCCTCGTCGGCGAGGAGCATCGCCTCGGTATAAAGCTGGCTCACCAGTCGCGGATGAATCACGGGCGCGGGCATGATCCTAGCGCTGCCAGATTTGCGGCCCCGCGCAAACACCGGGGAGCGCGCGGGCGGCGTATCGTTTCAAGACGGCGCACCGATCAGCGCGTTCGCGGCACGCGCGCTGTGGCGTTCGGGCAACGCCTGGGGCCGTTTATCCCCCGTTCATGCAACTCCCCGCCCCGCCGCGCCATTGAGCGGGTCCGTCCCCAATGTTTCGGGGGACCGGTATCGTGGAGTAGCATATGCGTTTTGTTTCCTTGGCCGCGCTCGTCGCCGGCCTGTCCGCCGCCCCCGCTTTCGCGCAAGACGCCCCCGCCCCTGATCGGGTATTCGACGGCCCGCGCGCGGGCGTGATCCTGGGCTATGATCGGCTCCAACCCGGCAGCAGCGAGGATTCTGACATCGCCGGCGACGACGAGGGCGCCGATGGCCTGCTCTATGGCGGCGACATCGGTTATGACGTTCAGCGCGGCCGGCTGGTGTTCGGGGTCGAGGCCGAGATCACCGGCTCGACGTCGCGCGTCGGCAATCCCGCGCGCGCGAACCTGGGCTTTGGCCGGGTGAAGGCGGGGCGCGACATTTACGGCGGGGTGCGCATCGGCACCACCCTCACCCCGACGACGCTCGCTTATGCCAAGGCGGGCTATACCAACGCCCGGCTCGATTTGACCGCGAGCGACGGCGTCACCGAAACCGGCGGGAACTTCAATCTCGATGGCTACCGCGTCGGGCTCGGGCTCGAAAAGGCGCTGGGGCCGCGCACTTATGCCAAGATCGAATATCGCTATTCGAACTATGGCGACGCGCGGTTCGAATTTCCCCGGGGCGGCAACACCAATAATTTCGGGATCGACACCGATCGCCACCAACTCGCCGCCGGCGTGGGCTTCCGCTTCTAAGCGAAACGAATCGCGCACGCGCGAAGGGTCGGGGCGCTTGCCCCGGCCCTTTTTATGTTTAAGGAATGAACAAGACCTATGGTCCCATGACCCATCAGGCACGGTGAATCAGGGGGGCCCCGGCCGGGGTGACACGATGAAGGCGACTATCGAACGCGCGACCTTGCTCAAGGGGCTCAGCCACGTCCAATCGGTGGTCGAGCGGCGCAATACCATCCCGATCCTCTCGAACGTGCTGATCGAAGCGGCGGCGAGCGGCACGCTGAAGCTGATGGCGACCGATCTCGATTTGCAGATCAACGAACATGTGACGGCGGCGGTCGACACCCCCGGCGCGACGACGGTTTCGGCGCACACTTTGTTCGACATCGTCCGCAAATTGCCCGAGGGCAGCCAGGTGTCGCTCTCGGCCGCCGAAGGCCGGATGACGATCATGGCGGGCCGCGCCAAATTCAGCCTGGCGACGCTGCCGCGCGACGATTTCCCGGTGATCGCCGAAGGCGAGCTGCCGCACCAGTTCGAGCTGCCCGCCGAAACGCTCAAGCAGATCATCGACAAGACGCGCTTCGCGATCTCGACCGAGGAAACGCGCTATTATCTGAACGGCATTTTCCTGCACGTGAGCGACGAGGGCCAGCCGGTGCTGAAGGCGGCGGCGACCGACGGCCACCGGCTCGCGCGCGTGACGGTCGCGCGGCCCGAGGGCGCGGAAGGGATGCCCGATGTGATCGTGCCGCGCAAATGCGTGGCGGAGCTACGTAAATTGCTCGACGAGGTCGATGGCTCGGTCGGCGTGTCGCTGTCGGGAAGCAAGATCCGCTTCGATCTGGGCGCGGCCTTGCTCACCTCGAAGCTGATCGACGGGACCTTCCCCGATTACAACCGCGTGATCCCGACCGCGAACGACCGGCTTTTGAAGATCGACCCGCGCGCGCTACAGGAAGGCGTCGACCGCGTCTCGACCATCGCCACCGAAAAGACGCGCGCGGTGAAAATGGCGCTCGACCGCGACCGCGTGACCTTGTCGGTCACCAGCCCCGAAAACGGCACCGCGGCCGAGGACGTGCCCGGCGATTACGCCGCCCAGCCCTTCGAGATCGGCTTCAACAGCCGCTATTTGCTCGATATTTTGGCGCAAGTGGAGGGCGATCACGTCGAAGTCCACCTGGCCGACGCCGCCGCCCCCACGCTGATCCGCGAGAATGACAAGGCACCGGCGCTTTATGTGATCATGCCGATGCGGGTGTGAGGGGGCGGGCTCAAGCGGGCGTCGGCACCATACCCCGCCGCACCGCGACGATCAAGCCGACCAGCAGATAGACTCCCATCATCGCGGTGACGAGCGTCCAGGCGTCGGCCTCGGGCGCGAGCTTGAGCCGGGTGAGTGCCGCCCAGGCGAACAGCGCGAGTTGGAGCAGCCAGAAACAGACAGCGCCGCTTTGGGTGATCACGGCGCGTGTGAGTTCGTCGCCGTCGCGCCAGAGGCGATAATTGATCCAGCTTTCGAGGAGCAGCAGCACGCCAATCCCGCCCGCCGCGAGCGCGCGCCCCTCGAAACTCAGCCCGAGATGCGCGAGAATGGGCGGCGCGCCGAGCATCAGCCCGGCGAGCCCCGTGACCAACGCCTGGCGGCGGCCGCTCACCAGCGCGGTGGGATCGACCGGTTCGTCGGGCGGGGTGTACTCGACCATCTCGTTCCAGCGCCGCGCGCTCGTCGCGGCCCAGGCGGCGTAGCCCGCGCTCACCAGCAGCCCCAGCGCGATCACCAGGCTGAACAGATCGGCAAGGCTCCAATCGCGAAACGCCGCCAATTCGCGCTGCCTGATCGCCGCTCCCACCCCATAACCCGCAACGCCACCAAGCGGCGCGCCGATGATCAGGGCAATGACCATCCTGCGTAGCAGATTGCGGTTAAACACGATTTCCATCGGGGCTCCAATCATCGAGGAAGATTTCATCGACCGGCACTCCAAAAATCTTCGACATTCTAAGCGCGAGCGGCAGACTCGGATCATATTTGTCGGTTTCCACCGCGTTGATCGTCTGCCGCGACACGCCCAACCGCAGCGCGAGCTCCTGCTGGCTGATGCCCGCTTCGGCGCGAAGCACGCGCAAGCGGTTTCGCATGATCGTGACCAGACCTCTTTACGTTATGACAAGAACTCTTTACGATGCCAGGCTGTCGGTGTCAAGAGTTCTCGACATCACGCGGATATTGAAACCGACAGCGACGCACGGCATATTAACAACACTGTCAGTAAGAGACTCGCGCCATGCCCGCCACCCCCCTCCCCGATCGCCGCGACTGGAAGACGGCGTGGCGCGCGCTGCGCCGCTTGCTGAGCAATGGCGACGATACCGAGCAAGTCTTCGTCATCATGCGCGCGCTCAACGCGGGCAATGGCAAGCGCAATTTCGCGCGGCTGGTGCGCACGGTCGAAGGCGGGGCGATCGCCTTCGCGCAGGAAGAACTCGCCGAGCGGCTGTCGAACCCCGATTATATCGCGCGCTTCGCGCCGGGCACGGTGGGCGCCGCTTATCGCGAGTTTTTGCGCGAAACCGGCTATTCGGCGATGGGGCTCGCCGAAGTCTCGAACCTCGACAAGGCCGAGCGGCCGATGCCCCATCCCTATGCCTGGTTCGGCCGCCGCATCCGCGACACCCATGATATCTGGCACGTGCTCACCGGCTATAAGGCCGATGAGACGCTCGGCGAGGCGTGCCTGGTCGCGTTCAGCTATGCCCAGCTCGGCGGGCTCGGCTGGGCGTTCATCGCGAGCGGCGCGGCGCTCAAATCGCTCGCGGTGACCAAGAGCAGCTTGTTCGCGCGCACAGTGTGGGAAGGCTATGCGCGGGGGCGGCGGACCGCCTGGCTCGCCGGCGAGGATTATCACGCGCTGCTCGAGGAGCCGATCGCGGCGGCGCGCGCGCGCCTCGGGCTCGGCGCCGCGCCGCTTTACCTCCGCGCCCAGGCGGCGCTGGGGGCGGGCGCCAGCTATGCGAGCCTGAAGCCCGCCTGACCCCCGGTAGCTCCGCGAGCTATGCGCCCGCCGCGGCGCCCGCTACGGCCCGCATCATGGCGACGCTGCGCCGCAAGCTGATCTATGCCGCGCTCGCCCTGCTCGAGCGCGACGGGCTCGAGCGGCTGTCGCTGCGCGGGGTGGCGCGCGCGGCGGGCGTATCGGCGATGGCGCCCTATCACCATTTCGCCGATCGCCGCGCGATGCTCGCCGCGGTCGCCGCGCGCGGGCTCGAACGGCTTTATGCCGCGCAAATGATCGCGGTGCGGCAAACCCCCGATCCGCGCGCCCGCGCCGCCGCCGCCGCCGAAGCGCTGGTGCGCTACGCCGCGCTGTTTCCCGAACTCTTCCGGCTGATCGGCTCGGCCGAACTCGCGCGGCCGGGGGTGGAGGAACGGCTCGATGCCGCCCATGCGCGGATCGCCGCGCATTTCGCCGCGCTGCTGGGCCCGCGCGGGCCGCTGCTCCACGCGCTCGCGCAAGGGCTCGCCGCGCAAGCGATCGCGGGCGCGCTGCCGATCGAGCGCGCGCGGGCGCTCGCGCGCGAGGGCGCCGCCCTGCTCGCCCCTTCCGCCTGAGCGGCGCGCTCGCTATATGCCGGCGATGCCCGACACCGCCGTGATGCCGATCCCCGGCCATATCGATCCCGTCCCCGTGCCCCGCGCGGTGCCGCCGCGCGCCGATGGCAAGCGCGATCTGATCGGCCTGCCCAAGGCGGCGATCCAGGCCGAACTCGAAGCCGCCGGGCTCGATCCCAAGCAAGCCAAGCTGCGCGCCAAGCAATTATGGCATTGGATCTACAATCGCGGCGTCACCGATTTCGCCGCGATGACCGATATCGCCAAGGCGCAGCACCCCTGGCTCGCCGAGCATTTCGTGGTGAGCCGGCCCGAGGTGGTGACCGCCCAGGTCTCGAGCGACGGCACCCGCAAATGGCTGCTCCGCGCGCCCGATGGCCAGGACTATGAGATGGTGTTCATCCCCGACGCCGATCGGGGCACTTTGTGCGTTTCGAGCCAGGTCGGCTGCACGCTCAACTGCCGCTTCTGCCATACCGGCACGATGCGGCTGGTCCGCAACCTGACGCCCGGCGAAATCGTCGGCCAGGTGATGCTCGCGCGCGACGCGCTCGGCGAATGGCCCTCCGCGCCCGAAGGCCGGCTGCTCACCAACATCGTGATGATGGGCATGGGCGAGCCGCTCTATAATTTCGAGGCGGTGCGCGACGCGCTGAAGCTGGTGATGGACGGCGATGGGCTCGCGCTGTCGAAACGGCGGATCACCCTGTCGACCTCGGGCGTTGTGCCGATGATGGCCCGCGCGGGCGAGGAGATCGGAGTCAATCTGGCGGTGTCGCTCCACGCCGTGCGCAAGGAAGTGCGGGACGAGATCGTGCCGCTGAACCGCAAGTACGGCATCGAGGAATTGCTCGCCGCCTGCGCGGCCTATCCCGGCGCCAACAATGCCCGGCGCATCACCTTCGAATATGTGATGCTGAAGGACAAGAATGACAGCGACGCCGATGCGCGCGAGCTGGTGCGGCTGATCCGCCATTATCGGCTGCCCGCCAAGGTCAATCTGATCCCGTTCAACCCCTGGCCCGGCGCGCCTTATGAATGTTCGAGCCCCGAACGCATCAAGCGTTTTTCCGACCTCATCTTCGAAGCCGGCATCTCGGCGCCCGTCCGCACCCCGCGCGGGCGCGACATCGACGCCGCCTGCGGCCAGCTGAAGACGGCGGCCGAGCGCAAGAGCCGCGCCGAGCTCGATCGGCTGGCGGAAGAAAAACAGGCGGCGCTCGGCTGATGGTGACCGACGCGCTCCGCCGCGCGCTGATCGGCGAGGTGCGCGCGCTGTTCAACGATCAGGCGCGTGGCGAACAGCCGGTGCAGCGCGCCGCCGATCCGTTCATCCCGGCGGGCTCGGTCGCCTGGCGGGTGCATGGCGATGTGACGACGATGATGGTGGGCGGCGTCGCCGCGCTGCTGCTGCAGATGCTCCACCCCGGGGCGCTGGGCGGCGTGTGGGATCATAGCGATTTCCGGCGCGACATGCGCGGGCGGCTGCGGCGCACCGCGCGCTTCATCGCGGTGACGACTTATGGCTCGCGCGCCTCGGCGCTGGCGGCGATCGCGCATGTGCGCGGCATCCATGCCAAGGTCGGCGGGGTGCAGCCCGATGGCACGCCTTATCGCGCCGATGATCCGCGGCTGCTGGCCTGGGTGCATGTGGCGGGCAGCCTCTGCTTCCTCGACGCCTGGCGCCGCTTCGGCACCCCGCTCTCCGCCGCCGAGCAGGACGCTTATTTCGCCGATGTCGCGCCCGTGGCCGAGGCGCTGGGCGCGGAACCCGTGCCGCGTACGCGCCGCGAGGCCGAGGCGCTGCTCGCGTCCTTCCGCCCGGACCTCGTCGCCGATCACCGCGCGCGCGAGGTCGCGCGCATCGTCCTCGCCCAGCGCGCCGAGCAATTGCGCGACGTGCCGGCGGCGGCGGCGCAAGGGCTGATCGGGCGCGCGGCGATCGATCTCCTCCCCGGCTGGGCGCGCAAGATGCACGGCTTCACCGGATCGGGCGTCGCGCGCCCGGCCGTCGACGCGCTGACGCTGGGCGTCGCGGGCACGCTGCGCTGGGCTTTCTCGGCGCCGGCGCGGGCGTGATCGCGGGCGTGGTGCTCGCAGCGGGCGCGGGGCTGGTGGGCGGTGCGATGAACGCGCTCGCGGGCGGCGGCACCTTCGCCACCCTGCCCGCGCTGATCGCCTTGGGCCTGCCCGCGAACCTCGCCAACGCGACCTCGAACGTCGCTTTGCTCCCCGGCGCCGCGACCAGCGCCTGGGCGTTTCGCGACGAACTCGGCCCGATCGGCGGGGTCCGCGCGCGCGCGCTCGGCGCGATCACCTTCGCGGGCGGGCTCGTGGGCAGTCTGTTGCTGGTGCTCACCCCGACGCGGACCTTCGACGTGCTCATCCCCTGGTTGTTGCTGCTCGCCTTTCTGGTGATCGCCTTCGGCAAGCGCGCCGCCGCCTGGTTGCATGAGCGCGTCACCATCGGCCGGCGCAGCTTGATGGGGGCGCAGGCCGTGCTCGGCATTTATGGCGGCTATTTCGGCGGCGGCGTGGGGCTGATGACGACCGCGACCTATGGCCTGCTCGCCGGCACGCCGCCGCGCGAGTTGTTCGCGGTCCGCACGCTGATGCTCGCCATCGCCAATCTCGCGGCGGCGATCCTGTTCATCGGCTTTGGCTTGGTGCGCTGGTGGGCGTGCCTGCCGATGCTCGCGGGCGCGATTCTCGGCGGCTGGCTCGGCGCGGTGATCGGCAAGCGCCTGCCGGCGCGCGCGGTGCGCTGGTGGACGCTGGGCGTGACGGCGGCGACGACGGCGGTGTTCTTCTGGCGCGCTTATGGGTGAGCGAAAAAGGGGAGCCGAACGGCTCCCCTTCCCGAAGGGCGGACGCTTGCGCGCCGCCAGTCACTCCCTTGCGGGCGACGGACACCCGAAGGCGCCGCATGCCAGGGTATATATTATACCCTGTCCTTCAATTCAACTAACGTCGGCTTGCATCGTTAAACGGCGGGCAGCGTCGGCAGCCAGGCAAGGATCTTTGTCAGAATGGCATTGAAATGCTCTTCCGCCAAGCGCGGCACCGTACCTCTTATCTGCGAAAATCGGCTCGGGGACACGGTATAGAGGTGATTGCAGACGACCCAGGACGCTCGCCCCTTTTCTAATTCGATCGGCAGAGGATAGGCCCAGGCCGCGCTCCTACCCTCTTGCGGGTCGGTCGAGATCGGCACTACCGTGCAGGGACCGTTCAACAAATTGCGATAAGAGATCACGAGTACAGGGCGCGTCTTCCACATCTCCGGGAGCAAGGCGTCGTGCCAGAAGTCACACCAATAGATATTTCTGATCTTTGGCGCGGCGACGATAACGGGTTTGAGATAAGGCGGCTTGTCCATTCCCCAAGCGTAACAGCAATGGCGCGGCGCCTCCAAGCCTTGGCTAATCCGGCCGTTTCATCCGGAACTTCGCGGCCTCGGTCACCTCGAAATAATCGCCCCAGCCGCCGCCGCGCAGCACTGGTTGGGCGGCGGTCGTTCGGTAGACGCCGCCTTCGATCGTCTCGGGCGCCAGATGCACCCCCACCACTTCGCCGAGCACCAGCCAGCTTTCGAGCGGCGCCCCGTCGGCGCGCTTCAGCTGGTGGATCTCGATCAGCTTGCACTCGAACGACGCCGGGCTCGCCGCCACGCGCGGCGGCGCGACCAGCCGCGAGGGCGCCGCCTCCAGCCCGGCGAGCACGAATTCGTCCGCTTGCGGACCAACGCTCGCCGAACTCGCGTTCATCGCCTCGGCGAGCGGGCGGCTGACCAGGTTCCACACGAATTCGCGCGTCGTGGCGACGTTCGCCACGCTATCCTTCCAGCCGATCGAGGCGAAGCCGATGATCGGCGGCACATAGTTGAACAGCTGGAAGAAGCTGTAGGGCGCAAGATTCCGGAATCCCTCGGCGCTCAGGCTGCTAACCCAGCCGATGGGACGGGGGGCGATGATCGAATTGAGCGGATCATGTGCAAGGCCGTGGCCCTGCCCCGGTTCATAGAAATGGTGTTTTTCCATCTAGTGTGTCAGCCTCGCTGTCACCGATCACGCGCTATGACCGAATCCGTCCGGTGACAGCCATGCCCCACGGGAGCACCGCGCGCAAAGGGGCCAAGCATGGAGGCGATGATGAGTTCCGCGACCCTGGCCGATACCAGCCCCGCCGATGGCCCGGCGATCGAGACCGGCGACGCCGCGCCCAGCGCGCCCGCGCGCTACGTCTACAAGCACAAGCTGTGGACGCGGTTGTGGCATTGGACCAATGTGTTCGCCTTCTTCATCATGGTCGGCAGCGGCCTGGGCATTTTGAACGCCCACCCGCACCTCTATTGGGGCGATCACGGCGCCCAGCCCGATCATCCCTGGCTCGAACTGCCGCATTGGCCCGGCTGGGCCACCATCCCCGGCAGCTATAATCTGGCGCTGTCGCGGCGCTGGCATTTGTTCTTCGCGCTGATCCTGGCGTTCAACCTGTTGATCTTCATGATCGTCAGCCTCGCCAACAAGCATTTCCAGCGCGATTTGACGATCCGCCGCCGCGAGATCGCGCCCGGGCATCTGTGGCACGACATCAAGGAACATCTCGCGCTGCGCTTCCACGATCCCAAGGATCCGGCGGCGTTCAACGTGCTGCAAAAGATCAGCTATGCCGCCGTCATCTTCGGGCTGTTGCCGCTGATCATCTTCACCGGCCTGTCGCTGTCGCCGGGCATCAACGCGAGCTGGCCCTGGCTGCTCGAATTGTTCGGCGGTCGCGCCTCGGCGCGGTCGATCCATTTCCTGGCGATGGTCGGCCTGCTCGGCTTCGTCGTCGTCCATCTGGCGCTGGTGATCCTGGCGGGGCCGATCCGCGAGGTCGGCTCGATGATCACCGGCTATTGGAAAACGCCCAAGGAGCATTGAGATCATGAGCACCATCATCACTCGCCGCTGCCTGGTCGGCGGCGGCGCGCTGGGCGCGGGGTTGCTGCTGTCGGGCTGCGACCGGCTGATCCAGAACGAAAGCGTCTCCAAGCTGATTCATAGCGAGGACCGGCTGCATTATTCGCTGCAGCGCGCGCTCACCGATCCCGGCACGCTCGCGCCCGAATATCGCCCCGATCAAATGTCGCCGGTGTTCCGCGCGAACGGCACGCTCAATCCGGGCGGCGAGCAATATAATGGCTGGGTGGCGGATAATTTCCAAAGCTTCCGCCTGGTGATCGACGGGCTGGTCAACCGCCCGCAATCGCTCTCGATGGCGCAGATCCGCTCGATGCCCGCGCGCACGCAGATCACCAAACATGATTGCGTCGAGGGCTGGACCGCGATCGGCCAATGGCATGGGCCGACGGTCGGCGCGCTGCTGCGCCTCGCCGACGTGAAGACCAACGCCAAATATATCGTCTTCCACTGCGCCGATCATTATCGCGGCGCGCCCAACCCCTATTATGAATCGCTCGACATGTTCGATGCCTTTCACCCCCAGACGATCCTTGCCTGGGCGATGAACGGCAAGCCGGTGACGGTCGCGCACGGCGCGCCGCTGCGGCTGCGCGCCGAGCGGCATTTGGGGTATAAGCAAGCCAAATACGTCACCCGGATCGAGGCGGTCGAGTCCTTCGCGCACATCCAAGGCGGCAATGGCGGCTATTGGGAGGATAATGTCGATTATGATTGGTATGGCGGACTTTGATCGAGTGCCTCTAGCTCCTCCCCTGTAAGGGGAGTTCCGAGTCGGATCGTTTCCCGGACGATCCTAAACCGTGTGGGGCGCGGTTTACCCCGAACTGGCAGTGGCGTAAGCAACCAACGGAGGGGTATCGGCGCGGCAAGCGGGCGTTCGAGGCGGAAGGATAAGCTTAGTGATCCGTCCTGCCCTATTGGAAGATTTCACGGCGATCGACATGTTCGACATCTTCGCCGGCGATCGCCACGCCGAGATAGTCGATAATCGATTGCTGGTGGCAGAAATCGACGGCCATGTGGTCGGCTATGTGTCCTGGCTACCCGGCGGGTTCGTCGGGCGGGACTATATTACCTTTCTCAATGTCGATCCGTCGCATGAACGTCGCGGCATTGGCCGCGCGCTCCTCCAGGCGGCCGAAGCCGCGATCGGCGCGGGTCGGGTGTTCGTGTCCACGGAAGACGACAACCACGCCATGCTAGCCCTGCTGCGGGTCGAGGGCTGGATTCATGCGGGCGCGGTCGCCGGCGCCAATGCTGGCGATCGGGCCGAAATGTTCTTCTACAAGGACCGTCCCGCCCGGGCTGAAGAGGAAACGTCATGACCGATCTAAACGTCGAGGCGATCCGCGCCGAGGTCCGCGCGATGAACTTCACGCGCGGCACGCCGGCCGAGGTCGCCCAGTGGCGCGAAGACCTCGCGGAGTCGCGCGCCAATCTCGCGATCGAGGACATGACCCCCACGCCGAACGAAGATGCGTTCTTCGACATGCTGCTGGAGGAGGGCGTGTCCCCTTCCCTCATGTCACAAATCCTGCTCCGGCTATACGATCATCCCAATGCCGATCGATCTCTCCCGATCACGCCCATGCGGATCGGACCCGCCGAATGATCGGCAAGCCCGCCCTCGCGACGATCGGCGTCGTGATCCTTGTCGGCTGCTCGCCGCCCGCGCCCAATCCACATGGGGTCAACCGGGACGAAACCTAACCGCCCGTTCGAGGGCGACACCCCCTCCACCATCGCTTCGCGACCACCGGCTTGCTTCGCGAGCCGGGCTGCGGTGGATCACCCGACCCCGGCAGGTGATTTGCCCGCCTCCGCCCCCCTCCCCCTGTGGGGGGAGAAGCTTAGGGCTGGTCTGAACTGCCTTGAGCCGCTAGCCAAGCGCGCATGGCGCTGCTCGATTTGTTCCTCGGCCGCGTGGTGAAGCGCGGCCAACTGACGGTTAGGCATCATGGCGGGGCGGTGCGCGTGTTCGGCGCGCCCGATCCCGCGATCAAGGACGTGACCATCGCTTTCACCGACGCGGGCGCGGCCGGATCGATCGTCCGCGATCCCGCGCTCGGCGCGGGCGAGGCCTATATGAACGGCCGGCTGGTGGTCGAACAGGGCGATGTGCTCGATCTGGTCAAGCTGATGACCGCCAATGATCTGTGGGAAGCCGGCGGCAACGGCCTGCGCCCCAATTTCGCGACCCGCGCGGTGGAAAGCGTCACCCACCGAATCGGGCGGATCAACATGGCGCGCGCCGCCAAACGCAACGTCGCGCATCATTATGATCTCTCCGATCGGCTCTACGACCTGTTCCTCGATGCCGATCGCCAATATAGCTGCGCTTATTGGACCGATCCGGCGAACGGCCTGGAACGCGCCCAGCAAGACAAGCTCGCGCATATCGCCGCCAAGCTCGCGATCGAGCCCGGCATGCGCGTGCTCGACATCGGCTGCGGTTGGGGCGGGATGGCGCTCTACCTCAACCGCGCATTGGGCGCCGAAGTGCTCGGCGTCACCCTATCCGAGGAACAGCTGAAGGTCGCCCGCGCCCGCGCCGCCGAAGCGGGCGTCGCCGACAAGGTGCGCTTCGAGTTGATCGATTATCGCCACGTGACCGGCCAATTCGATCGCATCGTCTCGGTCGGGATGTTCGAACATGTCGGCCCGCCCAATTACCGCGCTTTCTTCCGCCAATGTTTCGATCTGCTCACCCCGCAAGGCGTGATGCTGCTCCACACCATCGGCCGCGCGAGCGAGCCGGGGGTGACCGACAAATGGACGGTCAAATATATCTTCCCCGGCGGCTACAACCCGGCGCTCTCAGAAATCGTGCGCGGTTATGAAGGGCTGCGCATGTTCTGCACCGATATCGAGGTGCTGCGGCTCCATTATGCGCACACGCTTCAGGCCTGGTATGACCGCACCACCGAAGCGCGCGAGGCGATCATCGCGCTTTATGACGAGCGCTTCTTCCGCATGTGGCAATTTTATCTCGCGGGCGCGCTCTGCGCCTTTCGCTTCGGTGCGCTCGTGAACTATCAGCTGCAATTCGCGCGCGACCGCCACGTCCTGCCGATCACCCGCGATTATATGGCGGCGGGGGAGCAGGCGCTGCGGGGCTGAACCATCGCCTCGCTTTCGTCGCGCGGCTTGCGTAAGGGGGGCCGCGCCCTTAAAGCGCGCCGCTTTTCGACCCGCAGGAGCCCGCCCATGTCCGATCCCGTCGCCCGCGTCGTCCTTGCCTATTCCGGCGGACTCGACACCAGCGTGATCCTGAAATGGCTGCAGCAGCATTACGCCTGCGAGGTCGTCACCTTCACCGCCGATCTCGGCCAGGGCGAGGAGCTCGAGCCCGCGCGCGAGAAGGCACTCAGGGCCGGGGTTCGCCCCGACCATATCTTCATCGACGATCTGCGCGAGGAGTTCGTGCGCGATTTCGTTTTCCCGATGATGCGCGCCAATGCCCATTATGAGGGGCTCTACCTGCTCGGCACCTCGATCGCGCGGCCGCTGATCGCCAAGCGCCAGATCGAGATCGCGCGCGCGGTCGGCGCCGACGCGGTGGCGCATGGCGCGACCGGCAAGGGCAACGATCAAGTCCGCTTCGAGCTGAGCTATTACGCGCTCGCCCCCGACATCAAGGTGATCGCGCCCTGGCGCGAATGGGACCTCACCAGCCGCTCGAAACTGATCGAATTCGCCGAAGCCCATCAAATCGCCGTCGCCAAGGACAAGCGCGGCGAGGCCCCCTTCTCGACCGACGCCAATCTGCTCCACACCTCGTCCGAAGGCAAAGTGCTCGAAGACCCCTGGGCCGAAGTCCCCGACTATGTCTATTCGCGCACCGTCGCCCCCGAGGACGCGCCCGACGCGCCCGAGATCATCACCATCGATTTCGAGCGCGGCGATGGCGTGGCGTTGAACGGCGAAGCGCTGTCGCCCGCGACGCTCCTCACCCGGCTCAACGAGCTGGGGCGCAAGCACGGCATCGGCCGGCTCGATCTGGTCGAGAATCGCTTCGTCGGGATGAAGTCGCGCGGCATGTACGAAACGCCGGGCGGCACCATCTATGCGCTCGCGCATCGCGGCATCGAGCAGCTGACGCTCGATCGCGGCGCGGCGCATCTGAAGGACGAGCTGATGCCGCGCTATGCCGAGCTGATCTACAACGGCTTCTGGTTCGCCCCGGAACGCGAGATGCTGCAGGCGGCGATCGATCACAGCCAGCAGAAAGTCACCGGCGCGGTGCGGCTGAAGCTCTATAAGGGCGGGGTTTACGTGATCGGCCGCCAATCGCCGCATTCGCTCTACAGCGAAAAGGTGGTGACCTTCGAGGACGACCAGGGCGCTTATGACCAGCGCGACGCGGCGGGCTTCATCAAGCTGAACGCGCTGCGGCTGCGGCTACTCGGGCGGCGCGATCGGTGAGCGCGCGTTAACCAAATATTGGCCGCTTTGCGGCACGTCAGGCGCTGATCGTCATGCCGGGGGAACAGCGCGATGTTGCAGCAGGTCCATGCCAGATTCGTCTTCGGGCGCCGAGTGCGGCGATTGGCGGCGCTGATCGCCGAACGCCTGCCGCAGGGCGCGCATGTGCTCGACGTGGGCTGCGGCAGCGGCGATCTGGCCGCGCTGGTGATGCATATGCGCCCGGACGTGCGGATCGAGGGGATCGACGTGTTGGTTCGCCCCGAAACCGCGATCCCGGTCACCGCTTATGACGGGCTGCACATTCCGCATGCCGACGACAGCTTCGACGCGGCCATGGTGGTCGACGTCCTCCACCATACCGACGACCCGACGGCGGTGCTCGCCGAGATCGCGCGGGTCGCGCGGCAGGTGGTGATCAAGGACCATTTCCGCGACGGTATCGCCGCCGGCCCCACGCTGCGGCTGATGGATTGGGTCGGCAACGCGGCGCATGGGGTTCGCCTGCCCTATAATTATCTCAGCAGCGGCGAATGGCGCGACGTTTGGCAGCGGCTGGGGCTGAAGACCAGCGCGCTCGCGACGCGGCTCGCGCTCTATCCGCGCCCCTTCGGGTGGCTGTTCGATCGCCGGCTGCACTTCGTCGGCGTGTTGAGCCGCTAGAACGGTCTCGCAAGACCCTGGCATGTTCGCCCCGCGCCCCCGGGACTCGGGGGGCGAGCCCCACCGCGCGTTCAGCGTTCGCCGCGGTCGATCAGCCCGATCAGGAAGCTGGTGAAGATCGTTTGCGCGCCGAGCAACGTCGCGAGCATCGCGGGAATGGCGAAGCGCATCAGCATGACCGGCTCCATCGGCCCAAAGCCTTGGCGCTCCCACCGCCACAGCAACGCGCCCGCCCCCGCCAGCCCGGCGAGCATCACCGCGGCGCCCAATTGACACCCGCGCTCGACGCTGAACCAACGGCGGAAGCGCGCGACGCGGGGGCTCACCGGCCACATCGCGTTCGCCGCGCCGAAAAGCCGCGCGACGATACCGAAGCCGATCAGCTGGCTGCCGAGCAACAAGGCCATCGCCGCGAACAACAAGGTGGTCGCGCTCAATTCGACGCCCGCCACCTCGACACTGCCGGCGGCGAGCACCGCCACCGCGATCAAGCTCGGCAGCGCGAGCGCGAGCCCGGGAATCACGAACAGAACCCGCGGGGCATAGGTCAACAAGAAGCGCAAATGGCGCCAGCCGTCGCGCCAGGTGCGCAAATGGGGGGCGCGGCTGCGCCCGTCGGGCTGAAGCGTCGTCGGCACCTCGCGCACGTCGAGCCCGTAAAGCACGGCCTTCACCACCATTTCGCTGGCGAATTCCATTCCCCGGGTAGTCAGATTGAGCGAGTCGATCGCCGCGCGGTCGAAACCCCGCAAACCGCAATGGAAATCGCCGACGCGCGCATTGTAGAAGCGGCGGCCGAGAAAGCTGAGCACGGGATTGCCGAGATAACGGTGCAGCAATGGCATCGCGCCGGGGGCGATGCCGCCCTTGAAGCGGTTGCCCATCACCAACTGTCCCCCGGCGCGCAAGGCCTCGACGAAGGGCATCAGCTGGGCGAAATCATAGCTGTCGTCGGCATCGCCCATCACGACATAGCGGCCGCGCGCCGCTGCGATCCCGCCGAGCAGCGCCGCGCCATAGCCGCGCTCGCTCACCCCCACCAGTCGCGCGCCCATCCCAACGGCGATTTGGCGCGAGCCATCGGTCGAGCCATTGTCGGCGACGATCACCTCGCCCGCCACGCCGCTCGTTTCTAGAAATTGCCGCGCCTTGCGAATGCACAGGGCGAGTGTTTCGGCCTCGTTGAGACACGGCATCACGATCGAAAGTTCGATCGCGCTCGCTGGAGCCCCGCCCGCCTGTGGCGCCTGCCGCGTCAATCGCGGCGCTGCGGCTCGCATATCGCTCTCCCCCGGTGGTGACGCCGATGGAATGCCAGCCAGGATTGAAAACATGGTTAAGCATTGCCGGTTATGGAGAGCGCGAGGAGGGCATTCATGTATTTTCAGCCGATCGAAGCGCCGACCGCGGCCTCGCGGGACCGCGCGCGCGACCTGATCGTCGCGGTCGCGCTCGCGCTGATCCTGTCGACGGGATGGCTCATCACCGACTGGGCGCGACTGCGCCATCTGCTGCTGCCCGATCACGACGACATGATGCGGCTAGCCCAAGTGCGCGATTGGCTCGCGGGCCAGGCGACCAATGATTGGACGCAATATCGCATGGCGCCCCCGCTCGGCGCGCCAATGCATTGGTCGCGGGTGAATGACGTCGGGATCGCGGCGATCATCCTGCTCGTCCGGCCTGTGCTTGGCACCAGCGCCGCCGAAATGGCGGCGGTGCTGGGCTATCCGCTGCTGCTCTTCGCGCTCGCGCTATTCCTGTCCGCGCGGATCGGGCGCCGGCTATGGGGCGCGCAGGGCGGCCCGATCGCGGCGCTGCTGATGGCATTCGCTTATCCCGGCACGCTCGCGTTCCTGCCCGGGCGCATCGATCACCACGCCTTGCAGGTGGTGCTGATCCAATTGCTCGTGCTCGCCGTGATGGCGGCGCCGACTTGGCGGGGCGGGCTAGGCGCCGGGCTGTGGGCGGGCATCAGCCTGGTGGTGGGACTGGAAACACTGCCGCAAGTCGGCGTGCTGATCGCGGTGCTCGCGCTCTTATGGGTGGCGCACGGCGTCATGGAGCGCGCGCGCTTGCTGGGGTTCGCGGGCGGCCTGGCGGGCACCACCTTGCTTTTTCTTGCCTTTTTGCGGCCGACCCTGTGGAGCGCGGCCTATTGCGACGCCTTCACCCCGGCATCGGCGACGGGCGCGCTGTTGACCGCCGGCGCGCTCGCGCTGCTCGCCGCGATGACCCCGTGGCTGCGCCATTCGACCCCGCGGCTCGCGGCGGGCGGGCTGCTCGGCGGCGCGGTATTGGCGGCAACGTTGATCGCCTATCCCAGCTGTTGGCGCGGCCCCTATGGGGTGATGGACCCCTTTTTGGTCAAATGGTTCTTGCCCTTCATCGACGAGGCCAACAGCCTGTTCGATCAGCGCCCCTTGCGCGCGATCGCATTTAGTGGCGTCTGCGTGGTGGCGAGCTTGGTCACGCTGTGGATGCTCTGGCGCGACGCTGGCCGGCGCGTGTTGCTATTGCCCCTTGGCGCGGTGATCCTGGTCTCGACGCTGGTGATGCTCGCGCAGGTGCGCGGCGTCTATATCGGTGCGCCGCTCGCCGCGCCGATGCTCGCCGGGCTCGTCATCACCGCGCGGAACGCAACGCGCGGGCGCGTGGCCAAAATCGTCGGCGCCTGGCTCGCGAGCGCCGGCATCCTCTATGCGACGCTCGGCGACCAGATCGAGCGCCGGCTCGGCGCGGGTCCCGGCGTCGCCCCGGTCAAGCAGCAAGTGCTCTGCAGCGCGGGCAATCCCTGGGCACTGATCGATCGCCAGCCCAAGGGCGTGGTGATGGCCGGCACCAGCATCGCCGCCTATCTGATCGCCGCGACGCATCACGCCACCATCGGCGCCGGCTATCATCGCAACGATCGCGGCAATATGGCGATGTACCGCTTCTTCCTGAGCCCGCCCGAACGCGCGCGTGCGATCGGGCGCGCCTGGCGCGCCGATTACGTCGCCTTTTGCCCGGGCGATTTCGACGAGCTCGGGGTGACGCGCGCCTATCCGGCGAGCCTCGCCACGGCGCTGGCGCGCGGGCGAGTCCCTGCATGGCTGCGCCCCGTCCCGATCGGCGACACGGCGCTGCGCCTCTACCGTATCCGCCGCTGAGCCACGCCCCCCTTGCCCCCGCCCCCACCCGCCTCGTAAGGGCGGGCGATGGCAGAGCGGGTGGCCGGCGGGCGGCATTGGTGGGAAGAACGGTGGTTCGTGATCGCGGTGGCGCTGATCGCGGCGATACCGCTGCTCTATCCCCAAATCCCGCCGCTCGTCGATCTGCCGGGGCATATGGGGCGCTACCGCGTCCAGCTCGATCATGACCAAATCACCTGGCTGAACGATTGGTATGAATTCAAATGGCAATTGATCGGCAATTTGGGCGTCGATCTGTTGATCGTGCCGCTCACCCCGTTGCTCGGCGGCGATTTGGAGCTCGCGGTCAAGCTGATCGTGATCGCGATTCCGGTGCTCACCGTCGCCGGGCTGCTGTGGATCGCGCGCGAGGTGCATGGCCGCATCCCGCCCACCGCGCTGTTCGCGCTGCCGCTCGCTTATAGCTTCCCGCTCCATTTCGGCTTCGTCAATTTCGCGCTGTCGATGGCGCTCGCGCTCAACCTGTTCGCGCTGTGGCTGCGGCTCGCGCGGCTGGGCAAGCTGCGGCTGCGCGCGGCGCTGTTCGTGCCGCTCTCGTGCGCGCTATGGGTGTGCCACACTTTCGGCGGGGGCGTGCTCGGCGTGCTCGCTTTCTCGGCGGAGATGATCCGCCAACACGACCGGCTGCCGCAGGATTATGCGACGCTCACCGACCGCGCGCGCCATTGGCTTTCGGCCTGGGTGCGCGCGGGGCTCGGCTGCCTCCCGCTCGCGCTGCCGATGCTGCTGATGATCGCCTGGCGATCGGGCGAGCATGTGACCGGGCAAACCGGCGATTGGTTCAACTGGCGCGCGAAGTTCGGCTGGATCGTGATGGTGATGCGCGACCGCTGGCAGGCGTTCGACGTGGGCATGACCGCGATCCTCTATTTCATCCTGTTCCGGGGGATGCGCGATCCGACGATCGAATTCTCGCGCAATCTGCTGCTGTCGGCGCTGTTCCTGTTCGCGGTGTTCCTGGTGCTGCCGCGCATCGTGTTCGGATCGGCCTATGCCGACATGCGGCTCGCCCCCTTCATGCTCGCGATCGGGCTGATCGCGCTGCGCCCGCGCAAGGGCGTGTCGCTGCGCGGTGCCTCGACCCTCGCGGCGATCGGGCTCGCTTTCTTCCTAGTGCGGATCGGCGGCAACACGCTGAGCTTCTATCTCTACGCCAAAAGCTATGAGCGCCAGCTCGCCGCGCTGGAGAAGCTGCCGGTCGGCGCGCGCCTCATCAGCTTCGTCGGCGAGACGTGCAACAATCAATGGTTCATGAGCCGGTTGCAGCACGTCCCCGCGCTCGCGCTCGAACGCAAGCTCGCTTACACCAACGATCAATGGTCGATGGCGGGCGCCCAATTGCTGACGGTGCGCCACCGGCTGCGCGGCTTCGCGCATGATCCCTCGCAATTGGTGACGCATGAGCAATGCCCGCGCGAGTGGTGGCGCCCGCTCAAACGCTCGCTGGTGCTCTTCCCGCGCCACACTTTCGATTATGTGTGGATCATGATCCCGCCGCCCTTCGATCCGGCGCTGCTGAAGGGCCTGAAGCCGCTCTGGTACGATCCGGCGACGCGCAGCGGGCTCTACGCGGTCGACCACGATTCCGAAGGCCCCAAGGTGAGCCGCGAGGAACTCATTCCGCCGCCGCCTTCCGGAACGGCGTCATAGTCGCGAGGAATTCGGCGTCGGCGGCGACCGCCTCGCGCTCGCGCGCCAGATAATCGGCCACCGCGCGGCGGAAATGGGGATCGGGGAGAAAATGCGCCGACCAAGTGGGCGTCGGCTCGTAACCGCGCGCGAGCTTATGCTCGCCCTGCGCCCCCGCCTCCACCGTCTTCAGCCCGCGCGCGATGGCGGCGTCGATCGCCTGATAATAGCAAAGCTCGAAATGGAGGAAGGGCACTTCCTCGGTGCAGCCCCAATAGCGGCCATAGAGCGTATCAGCGCCGATCAGATTGAGCGCGCCCGCGATCGGCCGCCCTTCGCGCTCGGCGAGGATCAGCAGCACCTCGTCCGCCATCCGCTCGCCGAGCAGCGAGAAGAAGCGGCGGGTGAGATAGGGCCGCCCCCATTTGCGCGCGCCGGTATCCTGGTAGAAGACCCAGAACGCGTCCCATGCCGCCTCGCTCAGATCGGCGCCGCTCAAATGGCGGATCGCGAGCCCCTCGATCGCGGCGGCGCGTTCCTTGCGGATCGCCTTGCGCTTGCGGCTGGCGAGCGTCTCCAGAAAATCGTCGAACTCGGCATAGCCCTGGTTGTGCCAATGGAATTGCGTGCCGAGCCGCACCAGCCAGCCCGCGTTTTCGAACAGCGGCACTTGCTCGGGCGCGACGAAAGTCGCGTGCGCGCTCGATAGATCATGCGCGCGCGTCACCGTTTCGATCGCGGCGATCAGCGCGGGGGCTTGCGCGGGATCGCGCAGCAACAGCCGCGGCCCGGGCACGGGCGTGAAGGGCACCGCGACCTGCAGCTTGGGATAATAGCGCCCGCCCGCGCGCTCCCAGGCGTCGGCCCAGGCGTGATCGAACACATATTCGCCCTGGCTGTGGCTTTTGGCGTAAGCGGGGGCGATCGCGGCCGGCGCGCCGTCCGCGCCGTCGATCACGATCGGCAGCGGTTGCCAGCCGGCGCGCGGGTGGACGCTCCCCGATTCCTCGAGGATCGAGAGAAAGGCGTGGCTAAGGAAGGGGTTGGCGCTGCCGGCGCAGGCATCCCACGCCTCGGGCGCGATGCTGCGGACGCCATCGGCGATACGGGCGGTGATCGAGCCGGTCACCCGACCGACATAGGTGCGGCGGCGGCGGCGGGGAAGAGCTCGGGCGAGGAGACGGGATAGGATCATCGCGCCAAGCTCCTCCCCCGATGGGGGAGGTGGCAGCCGCGCCAGCGGCTGACGGAGGGGTGTCCCCGGTAGATCGAGGGCGATACCCCTCCACCACGCTTCGCGTGGTCCCCCTCCCCTTTCAGGGGAGGAGCTTGCACCAGATCTCCTCGGTAACCGGGCGCCCTACAGCGCGTTCTGGACCTGCACGATCGCGTCGATCTCGACCGCGACGCCCAAAGGCAGGCTCGCCACTCCCACCGCGCTGCGCGCGTGGCGGCCGGCGTCGCCAAACAGCTCGACCATCAGGTCCGAGGCGCCGTTCGCCACCTTGGGCTGATCGGTGAAACCCGGCGCCGAATTGACGAACACGCCGAGTTTGACGATCCGCTCGACCCGATCGAGCCCGCCCAGCGCGCGCTTCATCTGCGCGACCAGCATCAGCGCGCAGCGCCGCGCGGCGGCGACGCCATAGTCGAGGTCGCGATCCTCGCCGAGCCGCCCCGTCATCAGGCTGCCATCCTCCGCGAAGGAAATCTGCCCCGAGATATGGAGCAGCCCCCCCGCCTCGACCGCGGGCACATAAGTCGCGACCGGCGCGGCGGGTTCGGGGAGGGTGAGGCCGAGCTCGGCCAGCTTGGTTTCGACTCGATTGCTCATAGGCGCGGGCTTGGCGAGGCGCGCCGCGCCGGTCAAGCCTCGGCGGGGCCGTGCGCGAGGCGCGCGATGATCCAGGGCAAGGCCGCCGCCCAATCGTCGATCCGCGCGTGCGCGTGCGGCGCGGGCGGGATGTGCGGCGCGAGTTCGGGCTCGCTCACCATGTGCAGCCGGTGGACCTGGGGCGCATGGCGCGCGACCGACTCATGATGCACCGCCAGATCGTCGACGAACACCGCGACCGAGGCGCCCGTTTCGGCGAGGAGCCGCGCGACCGGATCGCCCTTCCCGCCCTGGTTGGTCACCACCCGGTGCGAGATGCCGAAGCGCGCGAGCTGGGCGATGCGCGCGTCGCGGCAATGATCGCCCAAATTGGTGAGGATCACGATCTCGGCCTCGGCCGAAAGCGTGGCGAGCGCCTCGGCGGCGCCGGGCACCAAGGTCTGGCGCTCCATTTCGGCGGGGAAGAAGCCGTCGAGCAGCGCCCACATCGCCTCGCGCTCGACGAACGAACCGTCGGCGCGTTTGAGCGCGCGCGCGAAATCGCCGCCCGCCATGTCGAATTCGATATCGTGCCGCTCGCGCAGCCACACCCCGAAATGGCGCACCATGTGGAGCAGCACTTCGTCGCAATCGCAGATCACCAGCTTGGTCATGAATGCTCCAAGGTCGCGCGCGCCGCGACCAGCGCGGCGGGGGGCACATCGAGCGCGTCGGCCGCGGCGAGCAGATCGGGCTCATGGCTTTCGAGAAAGGCGAGCACGGCGGCGAGCAACGCGGGTTCGGCGGCGCGCGCGCGCAACTCGCGCGCGCCGAGCCCGGTGAGCGCGAGCAGCCGCTCGGCGCGGTTCGTATCCGCGAGCACGAAGGCCAGCGCGCGCAGCGCCAGCGCGATCGGATCAGTCTCGGCCATTGCCTGGGGCGCCCCGCTCTTTATGCTGCGCCCCCGTGGCAAAACGCGTGCTGGTTGTCGAGGACAACGAACTCAATTTGAAACTCTTCACCGATCTGCTGCGCGCGCACGGCTTCACCGTCGCGGGCGTGCGCGACGGACGCGAGGCATTGACCCAAGCGCGCGACTTCGCCCCCGATCTGGTGATCACCGACATCCAGCTGCCGCATGTGAGCGGGCATGAGCTGATCGCGCAGTTGAAGGGCGATCTGATGCTGCGCGACATCCCGATCCTGGCGGTGACGGCCTATTCGAGCCGCGCCGACGAAGAGCGCATCCGCGCGGCGGGGGCGGCGGCCTATGTCTCGAAACCGATCGCGCTCGCCCCGTTCATGGCGCAGGTGAAGGCGTTGTTGCCGGAGGACGAAAGCGCGACCTAAATCCTCCCCGTTCACGGGGAGGTGGCAGCGCGTTAGCGCTGACGGAGGGGGTGCGACCCTGTGCGAAACGTCGCGACTGGCGCCCGCCCCCTCCACCGCTCGCGGTGCGAGCGGTTCCCCTCCCCGTAAACGGGGAGGATTTTAGGAAGCCTCTCCGGCCCAACCAGACACGCAAAAAAGGCCGCGGCGCCCCCGGCCCCGCAGCCCCATCGCTCGGCGCGAAGCGCGCGTTACTTGATCTTGGCTTCCTTGAACTCGACATGC
>FRDC01000175.1_pt1 | contig 27150 bp, 32 predicted proteins | sample 1106171 | NCBI WGS metagenome assembly FRDC01 (sample SAMEA3930566, study PRJEB13176) | freshwater metagenome | biome: Drinking water system; feature: drinking water; material: water | place: Singapore | collected 2014-12-20 | reverse complement strand
TGCTGGCCTCCTGCCCAGCAGCAATGCTGAACCACAAACGAGGCGACTTGTGGATCCCCCGCGAATCTACCAGCGCGGGAAACGCTCTAGTTTCTCATGGCTCGGGAACGACCGCCGGAGCGTCTCCATCGCTTACCGGGGGCTGCGCGACTCCGGCATCGACCAAGTCTGGCAGGGCTTCCACATCATCGACTTCGGTTGTCGCGGTCTGCAAGCGGATCGAGCTGCGCGCCGAAACGGCATCGACGCGATCCTGAAAATAGGTCTGCGTCCACGCCATGTCCGCCCACTCATCGGGCCGAGCCTGAAACGCGCCGATGCGCCCGATCAGACCGCAAAGCCAATCAGCGCATTGGCACGTCTGATAGCGCTCGCTTTCGACCTGGAAGGGCGGTTCGACGATCCGTCGCCGAGGGGTCGGACCGCCATACATGGATTGGCTGGCGCGGGTCAGTATCGCTTCGCGGTCCTGATGCTCGTCCATCACGATGACTATTTCAGCATCCTGCTGGTCGGCATATTGGTTGAGGCGCTTCATCGCTTCACCCAGGACGGTCAGATACAGCGCCTGCGCCTTGAACTCGGCGACGGGTCGGTTCTTCTCGATGCCGACATAGAAGACGTGGCCGCCGCTGGTCCGAATTTTGTTGAGGATGCGGTTGGTCGCCGTTCGCACCTGTCGATATTTGGCGACGTTTAGGGTCGTGAAGAGAGCCGAGCCCTTTTTCTCCCATGTCGCCGGATGTTGTCCGCTTTGCCCAATTTCCCACGCCAGCAGGTTGCATTTGAGCTGGTAGAACCAGGTCGAAAACTGGCGGACGGACGAGTAGGGCAGGATCATGCCGCCTAGCCCAAATACGGGACTGTCGTTGTGGGCGGGATCGTTGCGCGCGATATAGGGACCGATATGGCCGAACTCATCAAGATAGGCGAAATACAACAAGGCGACCCCCAGAAACACGAAAGCCCACGCAGAGCGTGGGCCTCGGAATTGGGGCAGCTCGTGAGCCGCGTCCAAAACCGGATATGAGAAATTGCGGCCGGATTGTCAAGGCCAGATCAGATGCCACCGTCATCAACTAGGAAGAGGCAGGGCGGTGTGCCACGTGGCACACCTGCCAAATGGCCCGTAAGACGCCCTAGATGGCCTCGAACAGCGGCATTGGAAGGGGCTTGGGCGTTGGCACGGCGTTCGGCTGATAGACGGCTATCGTCACCCATTCGGGTCGCCAGTCGAGCGTGAGAATGTCATCGACGATGCGGGTTATCCCTGCGCCCTCGATCTCGACCTGATAATGGAAGCGATGCGCTTCGGGATCATATTCGCCTGCGATCAACGTGCCGTCGCTCACCGCAAGGTGGAAACGATCCTCGTTGCCATCGTAGGGAATGCACAGCTCCATCTCGACATCGCCGGCGACCGCCAGGCGCTCGGGGGAAAGCGGGGAAATGGTGATACTCATGCGACTCTCCGACTGATAGGATCGGACAGAACATAAAGCGAACAAGGATTCAAGGGCAGGGAGTGTGCCACGTGGCACACCTGAATGCAGGTCGGGCGCACATTGTATTTTCCGCAAGGAATCGCTATTATGAATCTTTCATAACGCGGGATGCGATGATGGGTGATTATGCGCGGATGACGGTGGTTGTCCCGGAACCGATGGCGGAGACGATCCAGGCCGCAATCGCGGCCGGCGAATATGCGTCGGCGAGCGAAGTCGTGCGCGATGCGATGCGGCTCTGGAACGAGCGTCGTGCCTTCCGTGCCGAAGAGCTGCGTGTGCTGCGGGCGGCGTGGGACAGCGGCAAGGCCAGCGGTATCGCCGGCCCGTTCGACATGAAGTCGATCATCGCGGACGCGAAGGGCGAAGCGGCCACCGCGCGCTGACATGCCCGATATCGTCATTTCGCACCGCGCGCGCGAGGATTTCAAGCGCATCTGGCAGTATATCGCGCTCGACAACGAGGCTGCGGCCGACCGGCTCCTGCTGGCGATCGAGACGAAGATCGAACGCTTGCGCGATTTCCCCGGCATCGGCACGCCGCGCGACGAGATCCGACCCGGAGCGCGCACGCTGGTCCACGGTGCCTACCTCATCCTCTATGAACATGACGACGCAGCCGACCAGGTCGAGATCGTCGCCGTCGTCGAGGGAATGCGCGACCTCGATCGCCTCTTTTGAGGGACTGCGCGGGCAGGGGCGTTGCCGACCGCCTCACGAGCCAGCCTAGCGATCGTCACCCGAAAGGGCGGAAACCCGTGTCGGGGTTCCGCGAACAACGCCAGCGACGGCGCAGCGTAGAGCGCGGGCCGAAGGCAGGCTCGGCTATTTCTTGATCGTTCCGACCGCGCACCCTGCCGGCACTGCGGCCCGCTGGATCGCAAGCTGCCGCATCCCCTCGTAATCGACGCCCCACAACCCCGCGCGCTGTGCGGCCGCTTGTCTCATCAAATCGACATAGGCGCCGCCCGAAAATATCCGGTAATCGACCGCATATCCCTGCGCGACCATCGACGCACCAACGCTGGCGTTGTTCGCGGGAAATCGACACGACAGGTTCAATCGACCCTCGCTTTTTGAATCGGTCCGACACTGATCCTCATGACGCAACGCATAATCGAACATCGAGACAGAGCAGTTCATCCCGCCATCCCGCGCCGTCAATCGCTGCAAGGCATCCGTCGCGATCGCCTTGAGCTGCGGCCGATCATCATCCGGCGCATCGATCCCGACGATACGGATCCGGCCATTCGGGAAGTCTACTGTATCGCCGTCGATGATTCTCGGAGTCGGCGATTCGAGGCGCGTCTTGGCAACTTCGGCGAGCTGCTCCTTGTTCTGCGAAATTGAATAACCCGCGACGATGACGAACGTCGCGCCCATCATCCACTTTTGATGACGCGGCACCTTGGGAGACAGGGTCATAGCGCGCGTATCTCGCGCAAGAGATCGTTCCAATCGCCAGCATGGGGCGGCGGCTTGACGACGAGCTGGCGGCCATTGGCCGTCAGGTGCGGAGTGGCGCGGTCGATCGCCCGCGCCGCCTCGCCGCCATGCTGGCTGTAGATGACGACGGTGTGGACGCTCTCGGGCACGGTGATGGCCTGATATCGCTCGATCCCCAGTACCGGCCATACGAACCGCCCGGCACCGAGCATGTTCATCACGCTGGCTGCGTCCTCCACGCCCTCGGCGAGCCGCAGGATGCCGTCGGCGGGAATGCCGCCCCAGCGCACCGCGCCGGTGCCCGGATTGCCGAGCATCCGCTTCGGCTCGGGCATATCGGCTTTGTCGCGCCCGTCAGGGGCGAGCCAGGTGCGATGGATCGCGATGACGCCGGTGTCGTCCTCGATCGGCACGATCAGGGCCGGCGCGAACGCCTTGTCCGCGCCGCCGCCGCGCTGGCACCGCGGGTCATAACGCGCGGTGATGCCATCGGGCTCGATCGCACGTGAGCGCAGATAGCGATCTGCGAGCGATCCCGCGAACGGATCGGCGTGCCGCCACACCGCCAGCGCAACCTTGTTGAGGTCGCCCTTGCCGTCGCGACGCTGGCCTGGGTCATGGTCGACGGGCGGGAGGATCTTGCCCGACCGCAGGGCGGCCATGATCGCCTCCGCGGTGCAACCGGCGAAGCAATGGAAGAGGACCACGCGCTCGCCGACACGGATCGACAGGCTGGCGGTGCTGTCGGCGTGAGCGGGGCACCGGCACATTGCCGATTTGCCCTGCCATTTCCCGCCGAGCTGGCGCACGATGGCGTCTGCTTGATCCTCGATCGACACCTGTTGCCGCCGTGTCATCTCTGGACACCTCCGTCTGAGCGCGGGATAAAAGCTATAACAGGGCGGCGCACCGCACCAGCGAAAAGGGATAGAATCGCTTGGCGCAAGGACTAATTGAATTCGAACTGCTTCTCGAACGGGAACTCACCACCATGCGCCCGCCCGGTGGCTCGATCACAGACGTTCATGTCTGCCAGCAGGAGTCGGGCAAGTGGCACATCAATGTTCGCGTGAGCTGGAAGGGTGCGAATCTGTTCCATGTCGGACTTTACGACAAAAAGCGTATCCGTCTGTATAAAAAGGCAGCTTCTGCGCTTCGTCACATCATCGTCGGCTATGGCTATGATGGCGTGATCCACGTCCACCCCTGCGCCGGGTTGAAGGACGAAGCGACCTTTTGACGCGCCAGACCGAGTCCTCCGAAATGGGCCTTTGTCGCTTTCGGGGTAGGCGGGGGCAATAACGCGACTTATCCTGTTTCCACTTGGAGGAGTGAAAACATGGCAAATCGCTTGTGTTCGACTCTCATACCGAGCGGGTCGCTGCTGTTGTCGGCATGTCGCGTTCGGGTTGCTGGAGGTCGGTGCGTCGCCGCTCGGCGCGCGCTGAAAGCTGGCGTGGGGACGGTCGCGCAGTAATGGCGCTCCCCGTCGCTGTTGTGATGGGCCTCGCGGCGCAATGCGCCCCCGGCGTTGCGCCCGCCACGATCGCGGCGATCGTCCAGACCGAAAGCCACGGATACGAACTGGCGATCAACGTCAACGGCCTCGGTCGAAAGGTCGCGCAGCCGACGAGCGTCGCGCAAGCGATCGAGGTCGGCCGTGCTTATGTCGCGAAGGGCTATTCAGTCGATCTCGGCCTGGGTCAGATCAACTCGCGGAACATGAGGGCGCTTGGCCTGACGTGGGGGACCGTGTTCGATCCCTGCACCAACATCGCAGCGGCGGGCGCGGTGCTGGCGGGCAACTATCACAAGGTCAGCGCCGGGCTTCACCCGCAACGCGCGCTCCGCATCGCGCTTTCCATGTATAACACCGGGTCGCAATCGCGCGGCTTCTCCAACGGCTATGTCGGGAGGGTCGTCGGCAATGCCGGTTACTCCGACGGCATCCAGCCTGTTGCCTTGAGACCGGCCACGCTCCGGGTCGAAACCGGCAAACCGGCGAGCGCGGCAGCGCAACTCGCAGAGCTGGTCGCCGAAAACACGTCCGAAACGGCGCAGCCTCACGCCGCGCCACCCCCACCGCCGCCTTCATGGGACGTGTTCGCGACGGCGGCTTACGCGCGAGCTCGCGCAGGAGGAGAAGACCGATGAACCTCGTATCAATCGGCGGGCCGGCGCTTGCCCTTCGCTCGCGCGTGACGGCCCGCGTCGAGGCGATGACGCCGTGGCAGCGCCGGGCAGGGCGGCTGCTGACGCTGTTCGGCCTGGTTGCACTCGCCTCGCTCCTCTCGGCCGAGCCGGCGTTCGCACAGAGCAACCTTGAAAGCTTCGGCACCAAAGTTCTCGGCCTGCTGAGCAACGGCCTGCTTCGCACGGTCGCGATCATCGCGCTCATCGCGACTGGGCTGGGTTGGCTGACGGGCCGCGTCAATACGGGCGCGCTCGTCACCGTCGTCATCGGCATCGCGATCATCTTCTCGGCGCCCTGGATCGTGGATCAGATCGCCGGCTGATCCCGTGAGGGGCGAGGCCGCCCTGGCGGCTCGCCCCTCGCCTGTAACGAGTGGAGTGCAAAGCGTGGACGAAGATCGAGAGGTGATGGCGCGCAATCCGCTGTTCCTGGCGGTGACGCGGCCCGCGCTGTTCGCCGGCATCCCGATCGAGGCGGCGGTGTTCGTGCTGCTCTGTTCGGTCATCACACTCATCGCGACGTCAAACCCGGTCTATGGCCTCGTCGTCGCCGCGGTCATGTTCGGCATTTCCCGGCTCGTCGTGCGCCACGACGTCAACGCATTCCGGCTTATCTTCCTGTGGGGCCGCACCAAGGCGGCGAACCGCAACCGCGTGTTTTGGGGCGGGTCGAGCTACACCCCGCTCCCCCTCAAGGGCATCAAACGCAAGGGGTTCGGCCGCAATGGCTAGGGCAAACCGCCTATCCGAACAGGTGCCGATGAAGGTCGCGCTCAAGGAAGTGCTGCCGACCAAGTTCCTGCCTTACGCGCGGCACGTCAACGATGAGGTGGTCGCGCTCGATTCCGGCGCGATCATGCTGACCTTCGAGTTGCAGGGGCGCGCGTTCGAGACGGCGGACGTGCGCGACCTCAACGATTGGCACGCGAAGCTCAACGTGATGCTCCGCAACCTCCATGACGATCGCCTGTCGATCTGGACGCACCTGATCCGGGCGAGGGTGGAGCAATATCCCGGCGGCAATTTCCGTTCGCGCTTCGCGCGCGACCTGGATACGGCCTATTTCGCCCGAATAAATCGGGAGCGGATGTTCATCAACCGCTTCTTCGTGACGCTGGTGCTGCGCCCTTCGATCCACGGCGCCGACAAGCTGGTCCAGCTCTTCAAGAACAGGGCGAAGGCGAGCGCGGACGCGGACGCGATCGATATCGATCTGCTGGAGGCGCTGGAGGACAAGGCGCGCGATTTCGAGCGCCTGATGGACCGGCTGTCGCCGCGCCGGCTCGGCATCTACGGTCACAACGGCCTCAAGTTCTCCGAGACGATGGAGGTCGCGGAAATGGTGATGACGGGGCGGCATCGCCGCGTGCCCGTCATCCGCGGCCATTTGGGCAGCGCGCTTTACCGCCAGCGGGTCATCTTCGGCGGGGAGACGGTCGAGGTCCGCGACGCCGATCGGAGCGCCTTCGGCGGCGTCTTCGGCATCCGGGAATATCCCGCGTTCACCACGCCTCGCCAGTTCGAGTCCCTGCTGGCGGTCGATTTCAGCTTCGTGCTGACGCAATCCTTCACCTTCCTCGGCCGGGCTGCGGCCTCGGAGCGGTTCCGGCTGCGCCAAAAGCAGATGGAGAACGCGGACGATCGCGCCGTCAGTCAGATGCTCGATCTCGTCGATGCAGCGGACGATCTCATGTCCAACCGCTTCGTTCTCGGCGATCATCACTTCACGCTCGCGGTCTATGCAGAGTCATTGAAGGGCCTGCGCGACAATATGTCGATTGCGCGCGCCGCGCTGGCCGATACCGGCATGGTCGCGGCGCGCGAGGGCGCGGCGCTGGAAGCGGCCTATTGGAGCCAGCTCGTCGGCAATTTCGCGTGGCGGGCGCGACCGGCGCCGATCACCTCGCTCAATTTCGCGGCCTTCTCGCCCTTCCACACCTACCCGGCCGGGCTCGCAACCGGCAATCATTGGGGCGACGCGATCGCGCTGATGAAGACGAGCGCACGCAGCCCCTATTTCTTCAGTTTCCACAAGCGCGATATCGGCCACACGCTGATCGTCGGCCCGACCGGGGGCGGCAAGACGGTCATCGTCAATTTCCTGATGGCGCAGGCCGAGAAGACGGGTGCCCGGCAAATCTTCATCGACAAGGATCGCGGCGCGCAAATCTTCGTGCTGGCGTCGGGCGGCACCTACTTGACGCTCGCCAACGGCACGCCGACCGGCTTCGCGCCCTTGAAGGCGCTCCAAGACACGGCGGAGGATCGGGCCTGGCTGTCGCTGTTCGTCCGCCAACTCGTAAAGGCGGAGAACCGCCCGATCACGGTCCAGGAGGAGCGTCTGATCGACGAGGGCATCGCCCAGGTGATGCGGCTCCCTGTCGAGGATCGGTCGTTGGATGCGCTGCGCTCGGTTCTCGGCATGGCCGATGCGGGCGGCATCGGTGCCCGGCTGGAAAAATGGACTTCGCGTGGGTCGATGGGGTGGGTGTTCGACAATGCGTCGGACGAATTGACCCTCGATGCGCGCTTCATCGGCTTCGACATGACGGACTTCCTCGACAACGCCGAGATCCGTGCGCCGCTGATGCTCTATTTGTTCCACCGGATCGACAAGCTGTTAACCGGCGAGCGCACGATCATCGCCATCGACGAGTTCTGGAAGGCGTTGCAGGACGAGGCGTTTCGCGGCTTCGCCCAGGACGGCCTCAAGACCTACCGCAAGCGCAACGCGCTGATGGTGTTCGCCACGCAGTCGCCGGCGGATGCGCTCAAGAGCGATATTTCCCACTCGATCCTCGAACAGGTGGCGACACAGGTAATGTTGCCGAACCCTAAGGGATCGCGGCGCGATTACGTCGAGGGATTCTCGCTCACCGGCGCCGAATACCAGCTCATCCGCGAGGAGCTGTCGCCGGAATCGCGCAAGTTCCTGGTAAAGCAAGGGCATGACAGTGTGGTCGTCGAGCTGGACCTGACCGGCCTCGATGACGAGCTGGCGGTCCTGTCGGGCCGCGCCGAGACGACGCCGATCGCCGTCGAGACAGCCGCGGAGTTCGGCCCCGATCCGGCGGCCTGGCTGCCGGTTTTCCACAAACGTCGTCGCCCAAGCTGAAGGAGGAGAAGGACATGCGTAGCCTGAGAATGACTGCCCGACTGCTCGTCGGGGTCGCCCTGTTAAGCGCGGGCACTGCCCACGCGCAGCTCGGGGGCGGGATCGTCTTCGATCCGCGCGCCTTCGCACAACAGTTGAAGCAGCTCGAACAGGCGCGACAACAGGTGTTGGCGGCCAAGACGCAGATCGACCAGGGCTTGCAGCAAATCCAGCAGGCGAAACAGCTCTACCAAAGCGTCAATGACGCGACCAACATCAGCAATATCGCCAACCGGCTCAAGTCCGACGCGCTCCGCACAAGCAATGTCTCGTCCTCGAACCTCGACGGCTTTACCGGCGGGAACCTCGACGTGGTGGGTGGCCTCCGCGGCAAAGCCAACGAAGTCTATCAGGATTTGATGGGTCGCGTTCCCGCCGGCGCGAGCGACGCGAGCCGCGCCGCTTCGGAACAGGGCGCGCGCGAGGCGGCCGTCACGACGGGATTGGCCGGCAACGTCGGGGATTCGGTGACGAGCCGTCGGCAGGGGCTGGAAGAGCTCCGGAGCCGCCTCGCGGCCGCGACGACGGCCTCAGAGCGCGCCGATATGTCGGCCCGCCTCCAGCTCGAACAGGCGCAGATGATGAACGACCAAATGGCGCTGCAAGCCATCGAGATTCAGCGGCGGGCAAAGGCGGAGGCGGCCTATCAACGCAGCCTCGCGTCCAATCAATCTGAAATCAACAAGCTCAGGGCGGAAGCGGGAGTTACGCCATGATTAGAACGCCGTGGGCAATCGCTGGGCTTCTGGTCCTCGCTGCGTGCGGCACGAAAAACGGAGAGCCTGAAAATCAGGCACTTCGATCCGACATGTCGGCACGAACGGCAAGCTACTACATCGACCACCGATCGGAGCTTGCGGACATGGAGAAGGTTTGCGGGGCTTGGCAAGCCTCACAACGTCCCGTCGCCACTTGGCCCGCAGTAGTCAGCGGAAATTGCAACAGCGTTAATTCCGCCAAGACGTCGATATCGAACCAGTCCGAGATCGATAAGCTCCGGAAGGAAGCTGGTTCCTGATGAGCGATAGTCGAGCCAGGAGCGCATAATGGGCGTCACCATTTATACTCAGATGTTCAATCAACTAGACGCTGCACTGGCCGGTATTATCGCCGCCTATGCTGGCGTTCTCGGTTGGATTTCAGGCCCACTCCGCGTTGGAGTTACGATCTATATTATCTTGCTTGGTTTCGCGATCCTCAGAGGAGCGGTCGATTATCCGTTTCGCGAGTTCGTATATCGCGGTTTCAAGCTAGCAGCCCTCGTTTGGGCGGTCACAACCCTTTACGGCGCTTCGGTGGGGCTCCTCGCCATGAACGGCTTGCCTCGTGAAGTCGCGCAAGCGGTTGGCGCTCAAGATGTGAACGGGCTCGGCGACTTTTTCGACGGCATTTTGAAGAGCGCATTGCGAGCAATCGCAAGTATCAAGGAGATAGTGCTGCGTCATACACAGGAGGAAGGCTACAACTTCGCTGGCATACCTAATAATTGGGATGAAATCATCGTGAGCGAGGTCGTCAATATTGTTATCCTTCTGGCCGCGCTATTAGCGTCTGCGCTCGGCTTCGCGATTACTGCATTCGCCCTCTTCGCTCTGGCCTTGCTCGCCGCGGTTGGCCCACTGTTCGTCGCTTCGCTGCTATTCGAGTCCACGCGATCCTTCTTCTTTCAATGGCTGGGAAGCGTCGTAAATTATGTCGTCCTGATCGCCTTCGCGCTCTTGGTCACAGTCTTTATCGCCAATTCGGCCGATGCGTTCATCGACGCGATAAACCAAAATGACTCCCTCGTCTTGGCTTCCCTCAAGGCATTGGGATTCTACGCGCTTGGGTTCTTCTTCTTCCTTCAAATTCCCAGCATGGCGGCAGGTCTTGGTGGTGGCGGCGCTTCGCTAGCGACGCAATTCGCCAACGCGGCAACGGGCAACGTCGCGCCGATAGTCGGGCGAACGTGGTCGAACGCACCTCAACGCGCGATCGATAACTTTCGCCGGCGCTGGGGCCGCGGGTCTGGAAGCGGTGATGGATCGCGAGGCGGGTCACTGACCCGCACCAATTACTAGGAGCCGTGGAATGAAGCTCGGATCAGCCGTGGCGTTCGTCGCTCTCGCGTCGATGACGCCGACCATGCCGGCCTCGGCCGCGAAGGATAACAAACTCCCCCGCTGCTCGGGCAAGCACAAGCGGCCAGCGAACCTTTACGGGACCGTGCTTCCCTCCATCCCGGATAGGGGGCTGACGTCGCCAGCTCCGACAAGTGGCGGGGGTGTGCCACGTGGCACACCCGGCGCGAGCAGCACGGCTCCCGGCCCGTCGACCCCGCCAACCAACCTCTTCCCGCCGCCTAACGCGGTTCCGGTGCCGCAGGGGCCGACCTCCAGCCTCAGCCGCGTGCCCGCAATCGACGCGCTCGAAGCATCGCCGAGCGCCAGCGCCGCCCTCCCAACCTCCTACGCGAGCTGCTGACGATGGCGATCGGCGTCAAAGACAACGATGAAGACCTCAAGAGCTACTTTGCGGAAGCGCAGAGCTGGGATCGGGACAGGTTCGTCGCCGCGGCGCGATCCAAACGCATCGCGTGGATCGTGGCCGCGATCGCCATCGCGCTCGCGATCGTGTCTGTCCTCGCCATCATGGCGCTAACGCCGCTCAAGACCGTCGTCCCCTATGTCGTGACGGTCGATCGCTCGACGGGCGCGACTGACGTCACCCAGGAGCTGCGCGGCGACAAGTCGATTACCTATGACGAGGCGATCCGCAAATACTTCCTCGCGGACTATGTGCGGGCGCGCGAGGGGTGGATTCCGCAGGCGCGCGAAGAGTTCTTCCGCAAGGTGCTGGCCCTCTCGATGCGCGAGGAACAGGCAAGGTGGACGGCCTTTTACAAGAAGGACAACCCGGACTCGCCGCAAAACCAATTCACGGCGAATGACGCCGTGTTCGTCGCGATCCGGTCGGTCGCCTTCATATCGCCAAACCTCGCTCAGGTTCGCTTCGTAAAGCGCCTCGAACGGGACCAGCAGGCGATCGAGACGCCAGCGATCGCGACAATCACTTTCGATGTGCTGTCCAAGCCGGAAACGGAATCCGGACGCTACGCCAACCCGCTCGGTTTCCAGGTGAAGTCATACCGAGCCGATGCGGAGGTTCCGACACGATGAAAAACATCCTGCTTCTGGCGGCGACGATCGGTGCGATCGTGCCGGGAGCGGCGCTGGCGGAACAGACGCCACGCCAGCTCGGCCCCGATCAGCGCATTCGCGAGGTCAATTATACCGACGGCAACGTCATCAAAATTCGCAGCGGCTTTCGCACCGCGACGCAGATCGAGTTCGCGCCCGGCGAGGTCATCAAGTTCGTGGCGATGGGCGACACCGTGTCATGGGAGGTCGCACCAGCCGACAATTCGCTGTTCGTGAAGCCGCGCGAGCGCGCCGGTGTGACGAATCTGATCGTCGTGACGGAGTTTCAGGGCACCAAGCGCAACTACACGTTTGAGTTGACGGCCGTCGCCAATGCCCGCGCGCCGGGGACGTTCTTCAAGGTCCGGCTGCGCTATCCGGAATATGAGGCGCAGCAACGCGCCGTCGCGGCACAGGAAGCGCAGCTCCGGGCCGCGCTCGCGGCGCAGAACGGCGCGATCAAGGTGGCGCTCGACCTGGGCGCGCTGGAGGGCAAGCGGAACCTCAATTACAAGGTTGAGGGCTCGTCCGATCTGCAACCGTCCGAGGTCAGCGACAACGGTCAGTTCACCGTGATGCGCTTCCCTAACCAACGCGAGATTCCGGCGATCTTCACCGTCAATCCCGACGGCAGCGAGGCGACGGCGCAATTCGACGTGCGCGACGAGTTCGTAGTGGTCCACGGCATCTACAAGGAAATCCGCCTCCGCAGGGGCAAGGTCGTCCTCTGCATCTACAACGAAAGCCCGAGCTTCTACGGCCGCGATCCTAAGACGGATACGGCATCGGAAGTGGTCGAGCGCACGACGGAGAAGTGACGTGAGCGATAGGCATTTCGACGTCGATGCGACGCCCGAGGCTGGCGAGATTGACCGCACCCCGGCTGCGGATCGACCGAACCGCATCCCCTCGCTCAACGCGGCGCAATGGGACAACAAGAAGGTGCTGGTGGGCGCGGCGCTCGCTGGCGGCATCGTGTTTGCCGCCCTCACCGTCGTCACGGGGACCGGGAGCAACAACAAGGCGCTGGAGGTGAAGAAGGCGCCGCCCGCAGTCGAAGCGCCCTACGATCCCAAATCGGTCATCGCGCCGACGCTCGCCATGGCGCCGCGCGATCCCAACGCGCCGGTCCAGCTCACCGGGACACAGGTGCCGGCGATCGGCCCGGACGGTCAGCCGATTACCCCCTACCCGGCAACCGGCGCAGCGGGAGGGCAAACCCGCGAACAATCGGAAGCCGAACGGCGGAGAAACGAAGCGCGGCAACTCAGCGACAATGCGCGCCGCTCGACGCTCATCGCCTACAACGGCGATCAGAGCGGTCAGAGCGGCGGTCGCACTCTTGGCGACAATCAGGGTAATGTGGGCGGCGGCACCGCTCAAGGCGCAGGCGGCACCCCCACCACGCGAACGAATCTCGATACCCTCAAGCAAACCTCGACGATCAGCACCGCCACGGCCCGTATGATCGGCAACCGCAACTATCTCGTCACCGCTGGCGCGATCATCCCCTGCACGCTGCAAACCGCGATGGACAGCACCGTGCCGGGCTACACGACCTGCATCATCCCGCGTGATATATATTCGGACAACGGGCGCGTCGTCTTGCTGGAAAAGGGCACGCGCGTTTTCGGCGAATACCAGGGCGGTTTGCAGCGCGGCCAAAATCGGCTGTTCGCAATGTGGACGCGCGCGGTCACGCCGCGTGGCGTAGCGATCGACATCGCCTCGCCGGCGTCCGACTCCCTTGGTCGCGCCGGCATCACCGGCAAGATCGACCGATTCTTTTGGCAGCGGTTCGGCGCGGCACTGTTGTTCAGCGTCCTCGATACTGGCGGGCAAATTGCCGGCCAGGCCGTCAGCCCACAAGGCTCGACCGTCTTCCGCACTCCCGGCGACACGACTTCATCGGTCCTCTCGGACACGCAGCAAATCCGGCCCATCGTCCGCGTCAACCAGGGGACCGAGCTGGCAATTACCGTCGCCAAGGATTTCGATTTTTCACAAGTATATGGGCTGGGATTGAAGTGACCGTAGCGGCCTTCCGCAACACGGCGATCCTCGATCATGCCGTGCGACCGTTGCGCCCGTATCTGGACGATGACGAAGTAACGGAGGTCGTCATCAACGAACCATCGATCGTCGGCGTCGAACGCCGCAGCGGATGGACCTGGGAACAGGAGCCGGCGCTGACGCTCGATGCCCTGAACGGGCTGGCGAGAGCCGCGGCAGCGTTCACATCGCAGGACGTGACGCGCGAGACGCCGATCTGCTCGACGGTCTTCCCGACCGGCGAGCGCGTCCAGCTCGTCCTTCCGCCCGTCGTGCCTGACGGCACCGTGTCGATCACGGTCCGCAAGCCGTCGACGAAGACGATGACGATGGCGGATTTCGAGGCGAGCGGTCTGTTTGCGGAAACGCGGATCGCGACGAAGCGGGTCAGCTCGGTTGAGGAACGGCTGCTCGGCCTGCTCAATACCGGCAAACACGTCGAGTTCTTCGAGCTGGCCGTCCGGAGCCGCCTCAACATCCTGATCTCCGGCGCGACCGGCTCGGGCAAGACGACGTTCTCGAAGGGCCTCATCAAGCTGATTCCGGCGAATGAACGCCTGCTGACAATCGAGGACACCCGCGAGCTGGTGGTTCCGCACAAGAACGTCGTCCACATGATCTACAGCAAGGACGGCACCGGGACCGCCAAGGTGACGGCCAAGGAGTTGCTCGAAAGCGCTCTGCGGATGCGGCCCGATCGCATCCTGCTACAGGAGCTCCGCGACGGAACGGCGTTCTTCTATCTTCGCAACGTCAATAGCGGTCATCCCGGCTCGATCACGACCATCCACGCCGACTCGGCCGAGCTGGCGTTTGAGCAACTGACTCTCCTCGTAAAGGAAAGCGAAGGCGGTGCGGACCTCGCGCGCGACGATATCCGGTCGCTGCTCAAAATCCTGGTCGACGTCGTGGTCCAGATGAAGAAGGTCGATGGCAAGTTCCGCATGACGGAAATCTATTACGACCCGGCAGGACGCCATGCAGCCTAACCGGCGCATGATGCTGGCGATCGGCGTGCCGATCGCACTCGTGGTCGCCTTTTTGATCGCCTCCGTCATCGCGTGGATTTACCTCGGACTTCCCAGCTCGAAGTTCGATCCGTTCAAGATGCCGACGTTCTTCTGGTATTATCGCCATGATCCGATCGTCCTCAAAGCGTTCGGTGCCGGGATGGGGATCGGCCTGTTCTTGGCCGCGATCCCGATCTGGTGGCTCGCCCGTCGCAAACCTCCCCTTCATGGCGCGGCGCGCTTCGCCCGCGAGCGCGAGATCCGCCGCGCTGGCTTCCGTGCCGCAAACGGCATCGTCCTGGGCAGGAGGGGCGGAAAGTTCCTGACGTTCGGCGGGACCGAGCATTGCATCGTCGAAGCCCCTACCCGCTCAGGCAAGGGTGTCGGCATCGTCATTCCCAACCTGTTGTCGTGGCAGGAATCGGTTGTCGTCCTAGACGTGAAGCGCGAGAATTGGGACGCCACGGCGGGCTTCCGCGCGGCATATCGTCAAGCGGTATACCTGTTCAATCCGACCGATCCCGAGGGCCGGACGGCGCGCTACAACCCGCTCGGCTACATCGACCGCACCGATCCCGACCAGGTGGTGATCGAGCTACAGAAGATTGCGACGATGCTTTTCGTCGTCCCGGAGCGCGGCGAGCCGTTCTGGACGGACTCGGCGCGAACCGCCTTCGTCGGGGTCGGTGCCTACCTTGCCGTCTCCGATCGTCCGTTTACAATCGGCGCGATCTATCGGCTGATGACGACGGGCGACACGCGCGGCTTCTTCAAGCGCGTCCTGGAAGAACGGCGCGACCTGTCCCAAGGCTGCCGCAACGCGCTGGCGGACTTCGCCTCCGGCGCTGAGAATACATTCGCCGGCATTGTCCAGACCGTCACCTCCAAGCTGAGCCTGTGGCTCAACCCGCGCGTCGATGCCGCGACGGAGACGAGTGACTTCGATCTGCGCGAGCTGCGTTCCACGGCGATGTCCGTCTATCTTGGCGTGTCGCCCGACGAGCTGGATCGCGTCGCCCCGCTCTACAATCTGCTGTTCCAGCAACTGATCGACCTCAACGTGCGCGACCTGCCTGGCAAAGAAACACCGCTCCAGGTTCTTGTCATCCTCGACGAGTTTGCACGCATCGGCCGCGCACAGACTATCGCCAGCGCCTTCTCCTACGTCGCCGGCTACGGCATCCGGCTCTTGCCGGTCATCCAGTCGCGCTCCCAGCTCCGCGCCGTGTATGGCGAGCATGTCGCCAACGAGATCGTAGCAAACTGCGGGGTCGAGGTGGCGTTCACCCCGAAGGAATTGCGGGTCGCGAACGAGCTGTCGGAGCGGATCGGCTATATCGGTCAGGAGTCCGTAACCAAGTCTCTCACCATCCACGGCATCCTCGCCAACCGCTCGAAGTCCATGTCGGACCACCGCCGCGCCCTTTTGCTCCCGCAAGAGCTGATGCAGTTTCCCGATACTGATCTGCTGTTGCTGAAAGGCGGCATTCCGCCCATCCACGGCGAGAAGGTGCGCTATTACGCGGACGCGCCGTTCCGCGACCGGGTGTCGAAGGCACCGGTCGTGCAGCCGATCCCGCGCACGATAGATGACGACGAGCTGCCGGCGTGCGTCGAGCCGACCTTTGACCAGCTCACCGATCCCGATCCCATGTCGTTCGCGATGGATAGCGTCGTCATCCAGGATTACCCCGATATGCTCATCGACGTGTCGGCCGAGCAGCGGGGGAATGAAATCGTAGGCGTGATCGAACAGGAGCGGTGACATGGTTCAAAAGGCCGAAACTGCCGGCGACGGCACCAACCCCGATCGGCGTCGGCGCACGATGGAAGTCTCTCCCGATCTGGATTCCCGTTTTCTACGGGTCGGCAACAAACTCTACCGCAGCCCCCACGACAAAGAGCCGATGGCGACCATCACCCCCGACCGGATCAAGGCGAAGGACCGGGAATCCCTCCCCGACCTGATCCACCTCGCAAAGGAAAACGGGTGGACATCGCTTCGCATCGACGGCGATGCCGAGTTCAAGCGCGCCGCCTTTCTCGCCGCCTCGGCGCAGGGGCTCACGATTGACGGCTATCGGCCCGATGCGAAGACCAGGGCTGCGGCCGATCGCGAGCAGGAACGTCGGGCCGGGAAGAGCGCGGCGAAGGGAGAAACCGCCCGCACCCCGAACCAGGTGCGCGACAGCAAGGAGCAGCCTAGCGCGGAGCGAGACCTTGCCGAGCGTTTCCGGCGCCAAAGCGACGTCCAGAACGCCAAAGACCCGGAGCTGAAGAAAGCGCAGAGCCACGTCGCGCTCGCGATGGTCGTGGCGGCCGATCGCTTTCGCGGCGACCATACCAAGCAGCGCGAATTCATTGCCGAGCGCAAGGAGGAAGTCGCGGCACGGATCGAGCGTGGCGAGCGCGTCGCCGGCGTCGAGGTCAAACAGAAACAGGACCAGCAGATTCGCAACCTGACGCAGGAAGTGATCTTCGAGAAATCGCGCTCTATCGGGGGACGATGAAATTGGCATGTGCCACGTGGCACACCCTCGGAACGCACCTATCGTCGCCGCGTGGCTGGCGGCCGTGTGCCACGTGGCACCGCCCCACGATCGGGCTTGGGTCCGATTCGTGCTCGATCCTGCGCCTCTCTGACGCGCTTTTCGGCGTCGCGAAGCATCATGTCCGGCACTGTCTCGATACGGGCACACTCTTGGAGGAACTTTCGCACGTCGCCGGCGAGCTGCCGATCGTCACGGGTGCCGCGATCGAGCCGGTCGGCTGCGGCTTCATAACGGCGCCTCGTGTCCTGCCAACGTTCGCGGGTCTTGGTCGCCAGCACCGGCTGCTGCGCCTGACCCAAAGCGATCTGCATCGCGTCGCGAGCTTGGCGTAGGTCGGCGTCGGTCGGCTGCTGCGACACGCCGTTGCGGATACGCGCGCGCAACTGGGTCAGCGCCATACTGGTGCCCGCCCTTCCCTGCCCGCGGGTATAGCGTGGTGTAGCCTCTGCTTCGACGCCGCGGCTGCGAAGCGCCTCGGCGAACGCCTCTCGGAAGCGGAACAGATCCTCGCGGCGTGGGTCGAACCGTTTGCGATCCATGCCCTCGGCCTGTACGGTAAGGTGGACGTGCGGCCTCGGCGTATCGGTGTGAAGCGCGAGAAGATAATCGTGGTTGTCGCCGATCAGCCGCTCGGCCGTCTCCCGAACCGCCTCCCTCACTTTGTCGGGGTTGGTCCCTGCCGGCATCGAGAACACCATCGCGACTGCGGAAACAGACGTCCCCCGCCGCCAATAGAGCGGATCGGACCATTCGTCAGCGATCCGCTGCGCGTCCGCCTTGGTCGTAATCTGCTCGCCGTCGCGCGTCTCGATTTCGATATCTCCGTGGCGGCCAATATAATCGAGGTGAGCGGCAAGGTGCTTTGCCCCCTTTTTTCGGCCTGTCACCTTGACCAGCACCTCAGGAGTGCGGCGCACCACACGCGCGAGTGTGGCACGGACATTAGCGGCAATCGTCGCCGCGCTCCGGCGCGGCGCTAACGGCCCGGTGCCATCGACGATGCTCTTGGCGTAGCGCGCGTTCGGGTCATTGACCAGGCGCGGCTTGAAGCGCGGCTTCATGGCCTCCCACAGCTCATCCTCGCGCTCGCCGAACGGCATCAGTCTGCGACCTCCCAATAAGCCGCCTCGGCACGTAACACGCCGCCCAGGACCGCGATCTGTTCCTTGATCTCGTCGCGCATGTCGGCGATCCGGCGCAGTTCACGTTCGATCTGCAAGCCGCTGTCGGCCATCAACGATGCGTTGCCCGCCTTCATCGCCTGATTGAGATTCCGGCCGATCCGCTGAAGCTGCATCCGGATCGGCGCGAGCGCGTCACGCAGGCCATCGTCGACGCTGCCCTTCAGCGCCAGATGCCGGCGCACCAATGCCTTGATCCAACCCGCTCGATCGACGCCGCGAGCGTTAGCGCGCCGATCGAGCAATGCGAGTTCGGTGCCGGTCAAGCTGATCGCGATGCGGTTGCTGGCGCTGTCGGCCCGCGCCGCGATCAGAGGCGCATCCGCAGTCTGGCGCACGGCTTGCCCCAGCACGGTGCGGAGAAGCGCGCTGCGCCCTCCCCTGCCCTCTGCAACGGCGTCGAAAGCGGCCAACAGGTCGGGGTCGATCCGCGCAGTCAGCATCGCGGGCGCTTTGGTGGGGGATGCAGGGTGCGAGGCTGCCGACATGAAAAACGGCATAATGTAATACAATGGACGCAGCAACCCCTATCCTGCCATCCCATCCAACATCCCCAACCAAAATAACCCTAGAAGCTGTGCCACGTGGCACAGCACAATCCGTCTTGAATGACGCGAGTTCGCGGAAGGAAAGACGGCAGTCAGGTGGCGCGCGACGGCCGCCGACGGCGCGTTCAATTAGCCGGGGCGATCAGCGCCAGCTCATGATCCGGGGAGCATCCTCACCATCGAAATGGAGCAGAGCTTCAACGATCATCGCGCGCTGCCCGTCGATCTCGACCGTCGGACGTTCGACCTTCGGCTTTCCCTTCGCCTTCGATCGAGCGGCGGGGCGGGGCGCTTCGCCCGAACCCGCGATGGCCGGAACGGGGGTCACATCTAGCGCGCGGTCCGCCAGCTCGTCCTGGATCGCGTTCGCCGCAGGTTCTTCACCCGCATTGTCGTCCTCACGCGCGCCCTCCGCATCGGTATCAGGGTCGCTCTCGGAGGTAGCGGGAGCGGATGTCGGGTCGGACTCCACGGCAGGGGTGGCGGACTTCTTCGCTCCCACGGCGCGTGCGAACCTCTCGCACGCCAGCACTGTCATATCCTCCGCCGGCGTATTGGCGACAAAGGTGCGCGTCGCCCCATCGTTGGTCTTCGCGGCCTGGGTGAGCGCGACCGCGCTTCGCATCGAGATATCAGCGAGCAGCGCCGCGATATAGTCCGGCGCACTGGCGAGACCGTGATATCGGGTCAGCAAGGTCCGGTTGCGTCCGGTCTGGCGCGCCAATTCGGCGATTGTGCGACCGCCCGCAACTTCTTTGGCGACAAACGCGACAACATCGGCCGTCGACAGGTTCTCGCGCTGATCATTCTCGATGAACTGGTCGATTCGGACCTGCGCCAGATCATCGCTCTTGGCGACGATCGCGCGAACCTTGACGCCGAGCTGCTGGCACGCCCGCCAGCGGCGTTCGCCGAAGTGGATGCGATAGCGTCCATCCTCATCCTTCGGCGCCACCGTGACCGGCTGAAGCTGACCGCGCGCCTTGATCGTCTCAGCCAGCTCGTCGATCGTGGCAGGGCTAATATCGCGCCGGACGTTCTCTGGGTCGGGATAGAGCTGTTCGGGGTCGAGCAGCAGCACGCGATCGGCGTCGGCGACGTTAGCCTTGTCGCTGAACACGTCGAAATTGGCGAAATCATCCTTCATGCCTTGCTCCCGACTCGGGTCATGGCTTCCTCAAGAAAAGCCCGCATCGCCGGCAGCGAACCCCGAACGTCCTTGTCCAACCGCCATACCGGCACACGCTCCTGGAGCGCCTGGCTGTAGTGCGCCCGATCCGGAAGGTAGCTCGTGAACAGGTTCTTGCCGACCTTTTCACGGATCGCCGCCAGCATTTCCATCTGTGCGCGGTCATTCGCCTTCACCCGGTTCGCGACGAGGCCGGCGACATGAATCGGCGTTTTGCGCGCGCGCTGGTTCACCGTAGCGATCGAATCCGACACCTGCTTCGTGGAGGCCGGGCCGAACGGCCCCAGCTCGACCGGGATAATCAGCGAATCCGTCACCATCAGCGCGGCGAAATTGATCCAGGACCAGGAGGGTGGCGTGTCGATGACGCAGAAATCGAACACCGGGCCGAGCGTGGGGAAGTTGGCCCGCACGTTGGCTAGCGCCTTGGTATAGTCGGCGTCATACTCGCCGCCCATGCGATTGGAGTAGATCGACAGCCGCGGCGGAGTCGATGGCGGGGTATAGCCGGGCTCGAACAGTGGCTTGCACGAACCAAGGCTCTCAAATTCGGCGAGCGCTGCGGTCGCGTTGCACTGGCGATCGAGGTCCAAGACCAGCACGCGATGGCCGGCATCGGCGAGTATCCAGGCAAGGTGGCACGCAATCGTCGTCTTGCCCGCGCCGCCCTTCTCGACATTAATGGCGATGGTCTTCACGTTACCAGTCGCGATCCGACGGCGTGTTCCAATGATCGTAGCCTCGATAATTCGAGTCCGTCCGCGTGTTGCGTCGGGCCTCCTCGTCGGGAGTGTCGCCGCTCCAGATACGCGGATTGCGACCGCCGCCCATGCCGGACAGCAGCCCCCATGCCAGGAACACGATCAAGCCGATCGCTAGTAGATGGTCCCACACGGCCTCAGCCTCCGTCGCCTTGATGAAAGGCATATCATCGAATATACGATACCGGAAATGCCGTCAATATGCGGTATCGGTAATTAGGGCATTGGATGACCTCTAGCAGTCTCCGATCGGTAGGTCGCCCCGCAATGGGGGATCAGACGATGGCGCGGTTCCCAAAGGGGACGCTCGGTCGCATCAGGGCGGTTCTGCGAGACGGGGAGAACCAGGCCGATTTCGTGCGCGAAGCCGTCGAGCTGGAGCTGCGCCGACGTGAGGGGCCGCCCGTGGGCGGCCCCGACGCGGCCTAGTCGCGCTCTTCAGAACCCTTGGCGAGCGTCGCGAACCCGTCGGCGATCAGCTCGACCGTGTAACGCTTACCTTCGGCGGCGTCGTAGGAGTTCTGCCGAACCCGACCGGTGATATGCACCAGGTCGCCCTTCTGCGACTTGGCAGCGCGCTCGATCAGCTTTCCGAACAACGTCACCTCGTTCCAGAGCGTGTCCGTCACCCATTCGCCGTTTTCCTGACGGTTGTAGTTGGCGGCGACGCTGACCTTCGTCACTTTGTCGTGCGTCGAGATCTTGCCGATCCGGCCGATGATACGAAACTCGGCGATGTTCTGCATGGTCCTGTCCTTCCGATCGATCAGGCTCATTCCTGATGGGAATTGAAGGGGCGAGCAGACGCCGCGATCAAGCAAAAAAACGGAGGGTCCGCGAAGCGGAAACCGTAGGCGCAGCCGGTTATTTGCTTGATCGTAGAAGGCGGCCAGTGCCCATTTTCCCATCGATTAGGAAAGAGCCGATCGGGGGGATGGACCTGACCCGGCGATTGAGTATTGGACCGGGCCTCGGAAAAGCGCGGAATAAAAGTGCGCTGTGCTGCACTGCCGGAAACCGTATGGAGCTACGCTGCGGCGTGTTCGAGGATGGTTTGCTGGGGTCGTGGCTGGCGCGGCGAAAGCACGACGACGGTGTCGGGCTTGTTGATGCGGCGACCCCGGGTATCGACCCGCGCCTCGGTCGGCACGACGTCCTTGAGGGTTAGGGTGTATTCGGGCAGCCGGTCGTCCGCTTCGACCTCCTTAAGGTGCTGCTTGAACTTGGCAAAGGAAGCAGAGGAACCGACCTTGGCGGACAACAGCTCGATCGGCATCTCGATCTCGGCCCCGTCGCAATGGCAATGCGCGATTTCGTAAAGTCGGCGTTCGATCGTCCCGAGCCTGAAGTAATCGTGATGATAGGAATAGATGTGGCCGTCGCGCTGGATCGCGCGATGCAGCCAGGCGCATAGCCGGACCTTGACGTTACGAAGCTGTTCCTCGCCATTGGGAAGCCGAATGTAATTGGCGGCAGCTTCCGACAGCCAGGAGAACCAACCTCGGTCGATTTGCGATCCGGTCTGGATGTTGGTTTTGATCTGCGTGCCCTGAAGCCGTTCGAGGGCGTCGGTGAAGCGTTGATAGTCGCGCTTCGACGGACGGGCAACGCCAGTGATGCGGAAGAAGTCGTGGGCGGTGAAGGTGAACTCCTGATCGACCTCGCCGCCGCGGCCGATCTCCTGCGCCATGAGCGAAGCGATGTAGAGGATGATCTCCTTGTCATACATCGTTGCGATGCCGGTCGCGCTCGGCCTGATCTGGATACTCACGTTGCCGTGCTTGTATTCGACCGGCTTCATCACCGCGACCTTGGACAGGGCGAAGAACGGGAAATCCATGACGCTGCGCTCGCCGCGGACCTTGCCGTGGAGCGGGCTATCGACCTCGAAGAGATTGCCCTGTCGCAGGATGACGGATTGCTTGTTTGTCATGGCGGCCCCTTCGACGCGGGAATCTCCTTTGATCCTGAGCTTACCGCAAACCGGCGTCGGATGCAGTCCCTCGCGCGACACGATGCCCGAAAGCACGAGTATTTTCCGAGCATCCTTGCCATTGCCACGGCGCTGCGCCTCCCCATCGCCTGTCCGAATCGGGGCCGCTCGTGCTTTCGGGCATTTTGTCATATCGGCTCCCTCCCGATGCGTCGGTCGCGCTCCTCACCGCGACAATCTGCCCGAAAGCACGAGGCCGGAGAGGGCGCGACGGGCGATCTCGCCAACCGAGCGGGGATCGCTGCCATCGTGCATCGAGCGCATGGCATGGGTTCGCCCGTTGTCCTTCAGACCGTGATAAGTCCGGCCAAGATTCAGCTCGCCACGCTCGGCGCGCCCGCTCATACCGCGCAGATAGGCGCCGGGGCGCTGAACCTCGCCGGCCAAGTATTTGTGAACGGTCGCGATAACCGAAGCCGCAGCGCCGCGATCGCCCATCAGCCGCCGCGCTTCGTGCCAGGCATGGCGGTGGATGCCATTTTGCTCCGCCAGTCGCTCGGCGAGGTGGATCACATCGCCCCAACCATGTCGGCCGAGTTTAAGTGAATAACAAAGATCGGGAGCGACCGATTCGATGAAGTCGGGATCGACGCCATGTTTCTCCAAGTCAGCCTCGACTTCCGTCCCGGACCCTGAAGATGGATCACAACGATCGTTCCTACTCCCCTTCGCCAAGCCACTACTGGTAACTGCTTTAGCAGATTGGGGTTTGCTTGTAGTTGTAGAGTGGGTGCAACACATCGCATCCGTGGATGCAATATCATGTGATTTCATTTGCGTCGTTTCGACCTCCAGCGCCGCAAGAGCCCCTGCGATGACGCATTCGAGCTGCCGTCCACGCTGCTCGATCTGCTCGACGCAGCCCGTCAGCAGCTCCAGATCGCGCACCGACCGCATCTGCCGGGTCGCGCTTTGCGCCAGCGCCAGCTCCTCGTCGGCGCCGGTGTCGACGAGCGCATGATCGATCGCCGTCTGGGCGAGGCTGGCGATGCGTCGACGCGCCGCGCCCAATCGCTTGCGGAGCGCGTCGATCCGTGCATCCTCCTCCGCGCCCCGCCTGGCGGTGGCAGCGAACTCTTCCATTCTGGCACCGATCGGACTCAGCACGATCCCATAGGCCCATTTGATTGTGCCATCGGCGGCACGCACGCCGCCGCGATGCCCGTTAGGGCTGTCCCGGTGGCTGATGAGGCGTAGCTGCACCGCTCGATCGAGCAGGTTCTGTACCTGTCGGACGCTCAGGCCGAGCTTTCGCGCCAACTTGTCGTTGCGCGGCCAAACGATCGGCGTCGCGCCCGCCTGCCAGTCCTCCGGCCGGGTCCAGGCGAACATCACATCGAGGAGCTGCACGATGCCCGGCGGCACTTGCATATAAGAAGCCGCGCGTTTGAACGCAGCAAGGGCGTGCGCCGGGCCACTGTTCGCCGGCAGTCCGGCGAACGCCTCTACAAGTTGCTCGGCCTGGGCGGCGGCTTGGTCGAAGCGGCGAAAACCGGCTCCCGGTGAACAGGCATAGGCCATCGTTCGGTGACTCCCTGATGGAGCCCGCGCGGACACACAAAGTCTCCGCACGAAACCGCGCGTTGACGCTTGTCGATTATCGGAACGCCAGCTAATAGACGGATGCTACTCAGCCTATTTCGGCATCCCGAAAGCCCGACCTCGGCGTCGGGCATTGATGTCTACACGGTATCTCCCCGTTATGATGTTGCGTCGGTGATCTTCGAGAGGTCGCCGACGGTCCGATCATCCCGGAACGACTTGCTTGGTGCGAATCGGTTCAATCAGACGCCTTAGCGTTATCGAAGCCCTGCGCGGCGCTCGCCGCCGATGATTCGTGCTTTCGGGCATCGCGACGGGGAAATGTTCGTGCTTTCGCGCATAGCGTCTCTCCCGGCCCGTCCTGCGACTCGTGCTTTCGGGCATCGCGTCGAGGGGGAGGGGGTCGAACGACGAGGCTCGCCGCGCATCCGGGCCGGTGCCGTCGGCACGCCGATGACGCAAAAGGCCGCTCTCAAAAACGATCGGTTTTGAGAAGCGATCATGTGAGAAAGCGCAACGTCGACGGCCAGCTTCTCAAAACCCTTTCTCATTCGTTCCGGCGCATGATAGGCATCGCGGATGAGTTTCGAGAAGATTCTATGCTGATCGGATACGCCAGGGTGTCGACGGCCGATCAAGACCTGACGCCCCAGCTCGACGCGCTGGCGACGGCCGGTTGCGAGCGCACCTTTTCCGACAAGGCGAGCGGCGCCAAGGCGACCCGCGCCGGCCTAGCTGACGCCTTGTCGCACGCGCGCGCCGGCGACGTCCTGGTGGTTTGGAAGCTCGATCGTCTCGGCCGCACGATCAAGGGACTGGTCGATCTCGCGGTCGACCTCGATGAGAAGGGCATCGGCTTCCGCTCGCTGACCGATGGGATCGACACGTCAGGCACTGCGGGCAAGTTCATGTTTCACATGCTTGCCGCCTTCGCTGAGATGGAGCGCGACCTGACGCGCGAGCGCACCAACGCCGCGCTGCGGATCGCGCGGGACGAGGGCAGGGTAGGAGGACGCAAAAAGGTGATGACCCCGGCGAGGCTCGAAGCGGCGCGCAAGTTGTTCGCATCGGGGATGGTGGCGAGCAGCGTCGCGCCGGCGATCGGAGTGTCGATCCCGACGCTCTATCGGCATCTGCCCGCATCCGAACAGGAAGCACTCGTTGCCGATAAGAATGACCCGTCGGCAGTTAGTGAAGCCGGCACGCAAGCCTAGATTGGCCCTTTCGCTGCTCTGCCTTTAGCCGGCGCGATCAGCGAACGCGTCGTTAGCCGATCAGCTTGGCGATACGTTAAGCCTTGTTGCACGAACAGCGGTTAGCGGAACGGACGGGCAAGACTGTCCGGAAGGCGACGGCTATCTTTCTGACGCGACGTTTCGAGCACTGGTAGCTTGCAGAAAAGCCGGGGTGGACTTCAAGGTCACAACCGACCGGTTGTGACACCTAGCGGTCTCTCCCGTTGAACATTGGGATTTTGTATAGCCGCCCCAAGCTGCCTCCAACGTGAGGCTGCTATCGTTGGCGCTTGACGCTTCTCATCCGCCACTGGTCGATCGCCACATTGCCCTTGGTGGCGGTCCTGACAGGCTGCGGCAGCGATCCGGCTCCGCCCTCAGCTCCACCCGCCAAGGCTGAGGCGGTCGCACATGAAAGCGACCTGCTGAAGCTCACCCTCACCGCACAAGCCCAGCAGCGCCTCGGCATCCAAACGGTGAAGATTGGCGATGGTTCGGCCATGCAAACCCGCGAGACGAGCGGCGAGATCGTCGTGCCAGCGACAGGCGCGGCGGGCGTGCCGACTGGATCGACAAGCAACCTTGCCCAGATCGGGATCAGTCAAGTTGCGGCCGAAGGAGAGGTCGCGCGGGCACAAGCGCAAGTGCGGCTCGCGGTTATCGCCTATAATCGCGCCGATGCCCTGGTGCGTGAGGAAGCAGGCAGCGTGCGGGGTCGCGACGAAGCCGCAACGGCGCTCGCCACCGCTCGTGCGGCACTGGATGCAGCGCGCGCGCAACGCGGCCTGCTCGGTCCCTCGATCGCGTCGATCGGCAATCTGTCAACGCTGTGGGTGCGGGTGCCGGTGTTCGGCACCGATGTGATCGCGATCGAACGGGGTCGCGCCGCGACCGTGCGACCGCTCGGCGACTATCGGGCGGCTCCACGCGCCGCGCGCCCGGTCCAGGCTCCGCCCTCGGCCAATGCGGTCGCTGGCACCGTCGATCTGTTCTTCGCGCTCGATAATCGCGACCGCGCCTACCGCGTCGGTCAAAGGGTGGCCGTGGCGCTATCGCTGGGCCGAACAACGGATGGGCTGTCGGTCCCGGCCGCGGCGATCGTTCGCGACATTTATGGCGGCGAATGGGTGTACCGGAAGACCGCTGCCGACACCTATGTCCGTCAGCGGATCGAGGTCGCGAGTGTCGCCGATGGCCGTGCGCTGTTGTCGCGCGGCCTGGAGCGCGGCGCGGAAGTCGTGACGGACGGGGCGGCTGAGCTGTTCGGAACCGAATTCGGGACGCCGCACTGATGCTTGCCTGGCTGGTTCGTGCCGCGCTGACCCAGCGCGTCCTCGTCCTCGCGCTCGCCGCGCTGCTGGTGGTCCTGGGCCTGCGCGCAACCGGCGACGTGCCGCTGGACGTGTTCCCCGAGTTCGCGCCGCCATTGGTCGAGATACAAACCGAGGCCCCTGGCCTTTCTACTGAGGAAGTGGAGAGCCTTATTACCGTGCCGATCGAAACGGCGGTCAACGGTGTGCCCGATCTGGCGACGCTACGGTCCAAGTCGGTCCTCGGCCTATCGTCGGTTTCTATACTGAGGGCATAGCGTGGATGGTACGCTAAACAAC
>FRDC01000705.1_pt1 | contig 27180 bp, 26 predicted proteins | sample 1106171 | NCBI WGS metagenome assembly FRDC01 (sample SAMEA3930566, study PRJEB13176) | freshwater metagenome | biome: Drinking water system; feature: drinking water; material: water | place: Singapore | collected 2014-12-20 | reverse complement strand
GAACATCGCCAGCCTCAACGCGCGTTCCTAGCCGTGGAAAACCGCCGGGCGGAGGCATCAAACGCCCCGCAACCGACGCTTGAACGAAACCGGCGGCGCTGGGATCGGGGATGATGCGCGCGGGGAGCTCGACAGTGCCGGTGAAGCTACGTTCCTCGGTAAACAGTGTCCTGATCGCGAGAATGCGTTGCGTGGTCTTGGGCACGAAGATCGCCCCATCAGCAAAGCGCTGCGCAATGTCTCTTTCGGCCATGAGTGGCGCCCCCGCAGATGGGCTGTCGGCGTCCGACGGAGTTGCGCTGATGACTACGAGCGCCGCCAGTATGGCCGTGATGGCCGCGCGACTGCGTCTGCGAAACAATGCCGCCACGACCAAGCCGGCAACGAACGCGCCTCCGCCAACAGCCCAAAGGCTCGTATCCCTCGTCGCGAACCGCGCCTGGATGTCTTGCGCCCAAGCGCTGCCGATCAGTGCGTTCCAAAGGCTGACGGTCGGGATCGGTGGTGCGGGCGGTTCGGGGACCGTCAACGTGGCCGTCAGGATGTCGATGGCGTCTCCGGTTTGGACCGTGAAGGCGAGATCGTAGCGACCAGGCCGCGCGAGCCACGGCGCATCGAGCGTGTATGCGCCGTCCGGCATCGCCGTCGCCTTATTCGTGCCGCCAGGGCCGTCGACCTCAATATCGGCGCCCTGGACAGGTTCGTTGCCACGAAATGTGTCGACATAGATCCGGAGTTTCGCACCACGTGCGATTGCGACCAACTCGAAGTCCGCTGATGACGCGTCGGCGCGAGGCGCAATCGTCACCGAGACAGGCGGGGGTGGGGCACCATGATCATGGCCCTCGTGCGCGACAGCCGGCAACGCCCCGAAGACCGCCGCAAGCATCATTAGAACGGCAAGGAGGTAGGAGAGCGGGGCTGTCATGTTGGTCCTGTGCGCGGAATCTCTGGACCTTGACCCTAGTACTCTCCCACAAAGCCAAGATTTCCGCTCTGTAACCGTTTGTTTCAGGCAGGCCGCTGCTTCTTGGGCAGATGGACTGACACGACAAGCCCACCCGCAACATGGTTCGCCAATGTCAGCTGACCCCCATGCCCTTCGACGATGGCCTGCGCGATGGTCAAGCCGAGTCCGAAGCCGCCCGTCTCCTGATTGCGCGAGGGTTCAAGACGAACGAAGGGCGCGAGCGCGCGTGGGATATCCTCCGGCGCGATGCCGGGCCCCTGATCACGTATACTGACGATGACAGTTTCGGACTGATCCTCGACGGTGATAAGGGCCTCCCGACCGTACTTCAGCGCGTTGTCGATGAGATTGCCGAACGCGCGCTTCAACGCGAGCCGCCTGCCGGGAACGCTGACATGCTCCGCCCTCGTCAGCGTTACTGCGTGTCCACGATCAGACGCATCGTCGACAATCGTTTCGAGTATGGCGGCCACGTCGATGGCCTTGAACTCCTCGTCGGCCCGATCGCCCCGAAGATAGGCGAGCGTTTGATCGAGCATTCGCTCCATCTCGTCGAGATCCGCGGCGATCGCCGCCCGCGCCTCGGGGTCGGAGACCTCTTCAAGCCGGAAACGCAACCGGGTGATCGGCGTCTTGAGATCGTGCGAAACAGCCGCCAGCGCCTGCGTACGATCATCGATTAGCCTGCCGATCCGGCGCTGCATGTCGTTGAACGCGATGGCGAGTGCTCGAACCTCGCGAGGTCCGTCCTCGGGCACAAGGACGGCGGCCTTGCTCCGATAAAGCTCCTTCGAGGCTGCGGCGAATCCGGTCAGCGGTCGCGTGAGCCAACTGACCAGCAGCACCGAGACGACGATGGCGCCAAACGCCATCAACGTGGTGGACAACAGTGTCCCATGGCCCGCCGGCACACGTGGATTCCACGAGACGAGACTTACATTGATCCAGGACTGGTCGGGCAATCGGATCGAGATCAGTGCGAGATGCGGGTCGTCGATGACACGTCGGTTCGCCCCGATGACGAGACCGTCTTCGGCGATTTCGGGCGCGAGTTCGCGAAGCCGTCGCCCCAATGCCTCCCAATCAGCCACGCCGGGGCCGCCAGCCACGGCGTGCTCCGTTCGACTCCAGTGCGCCTCGATCGGCCCACCCGACATCTCATGGGCGACAGTTTCGCGTTCCCTCTCGGGGACTCGCATCACCGCACGCTTGATCGCGAGAAGCTGATCAGCCAACCGGGCTTCGTTCGCGAGATCGAGTTCGCGGGTCAGGCTGTGCTGGTAGGTCCAAAGGCTTGCGATGTGCACCAGCCCAATACCGATCAGCACCACCAGCGTCGTGCGCAAGGCGAGGCTGTCGAACCGCCTCCAAAGGCCGAGGAGGGCAAGCGACCGTCCTTCACCCACGCGTTACATCCGCCGCGAAGAGGTAGCCTGCGCCGCGCACTGTCTTGATGAGATCGTCGACACCGTCGAGCTTTCGGCGTAGGCGACTGACCTGGACATCGATCGATCGGTCAAACGCTTCAATCGAACGATTCCGTGCCGCATCCAGCAGGAACTCGCGGGTGAGAACTCGTTGCGGAGCTTCCAGAAACGCCACCAACAGGTCGTATTCGCCGGTCGACAGGTCGACCACCACGCCGCGCGGATCTGTCAGTTCACGCTTGAGAGTGTCTAGGCGCCAGCCGGCGAATTGCAGCGATCGCCCGCCGTGTTCTGCCGGCTGCTGGTCATTGGTTCGCGCGCGACGCAAGACGGCATTGATCCGTGCGAGCAACTCGCGCGGATTGAAGGGCTTCGGCAAGTAGTCGTCGGCTCCGACTTCGAGGCCGATGATCCTATCCGTTTCCTCGCCTTTGGCCGTCAACATGATGACGGGTATCGACGAGGTTCGTCGCAAGTCTCTGCACAAATCCAGACCGTTTCGCCCAGGCAGCATCAGATCGAGCACGATCAAGTCGATCGAGGTATGCCGAAGCGATTCGCTCATCTCTGGCCCGCTGCGGGCTGAGTGAACGCGAAAGCCATTTGCACGAAGGAACTTGGAGACGAGCGAAAGAATCTCGCGGTCATCATCGACCACAAGGATTTCAAACGCTGGAGGCAATGCCCCCCTTGGCTGCTCTTCTTGCTGCACCAATTCGACACTCATCGAATGACTGTGCAGCAATGCCGCTGCACCTCTGTTTCAGCATTGTAACAGACCGTTTCAAGAGGTTCGACTCGCTGACGGTCCAGAGACAAAGGCACAAGCCCGCGTCTCATCACGCAGACGGGCTCAGTCGAGCATTGCCCGCTCTAGCGCCGCGTCAGGCGGCAGGCGGGCGACATCATCGGCAAGGCGTGCCTGGAAGGCGCGGTCTTGGGCAACGACCGGCGGGCAGACGACGGCCGACCTAGAAGGTGCCGTCACGCAGGCGGTCAGTGAGAGCGTCGCGATCACGAGGAGCGGCAGCGCCCGCCTTGCGGCCAGCAGCGAAGATCGCAACGGTGGCGATGACTGCCGCGACGAAAAGGGTGAGTGCGATCCAGCCGGTCACTTGTTCGCCCCGGTGATCCCGGCGCGCAGCGTGCCGAGGCCCAGCGCAGCGAGGACATGGGTGAGCCAGTCGGAACCGACATCGACGCCCGGCACATCGATGCCGAGGCCCTTCTCGACAATGACGACCAGCACGAGCACAGCGGCGATGATGTAGGTGCGGTAGCCCGCACCGAACTGAAGAACGGCGTTCATGGAAAACTCCTCGGTTGTGGTGGATCAGGCCTCGTTGACGGAGAGGCTTCCGCTCGCGGCGAGGGCGATGGGTCGAACGTTCGCGGGCTGGGCGCGGTAAGCTGGGCGGCGCACCGTTATGAGGCGCTGCTTCGAAAGCCGGGAGATCGTCACGCGGTCGGATTGATTGCCGCCGAGAACGTGGAACGCGGAGGCGTCGTGGCCGATATAGAGACCGACATGCCCGCCACCCTTGCGTTTGAAGACGAGCACGTCGCCAAGCGCCGCTGCGCCCTTCGGAACCGATATGCCGAACGACGCCCATTCGAGCGCCGAGAGATAGAGGCGCGGCGGATTGCGCTCAGTGCGGCGTTCGAGGTTGGCGCGGTGGGCGACGATGGCCATGAACAGCCCGCACCACGGGATCGCGTCGTGCCGATAGACGGCCGCATAGGCGCGGCCGAGTCCCGCGGCTTCGAGTTCTTCTTGCCAGCCGATGATCTTCGGATTGTCGGCGTCGCCCGGCGCTTCGAGGGTGCCGAATTCCTTCAGCGCCTCGACGATCATGCGCGGGCCGGGCTCGGCTTCGAGCCAGCGGTATTGGGCAGGCAGCATTGCGACCTCCTGAAACGACGAAGCCCGCCGGAGGGGCGGGCTTTCGTTCGGACTGCGGTTGGGTTGAAGGCGGCGGGTCAGGCGCTCTTGCGCCCATCCTCGTTGGCTTCGAGGCGATCAATGCGTTCTCGGAATTCGACCAAGGTTGCCTTCATCTGCGCGAGGTCGGTCTTGGCCTCGGCGACGGCGCGACGGCCGGCGATGTCGTTGTCGAGATCGGCCTTGAGGTCGGCGATGTCGCGGGCCGTCGCCACGAAGGCGGCGTCGATCGCAGTGAAGCGCCCGGAGAGCCACCAAGCGGTGCGGGCGAGCGCGACGCCGATGACGATGAGTTCGACGACGATGCTTCCGGCGAACACCCAAGTGAGGGTGAGCGCCTCGGACGTAGCGGTGACAGCAGGCATATGCGGGGTCTCCGGCAGGGCAAGGCCACCGGCGCGCCTGCGGGCGCGACGGGGCGGCGTGGCGAGTCGGTGGGCAGGTCGAGCGCGGCTGGCGCGCCTTCGCGCCCCGTGCGCGTTTGTGTGCGGACGGTCGGCGATCAGCCGGTCGGGGACGTGAAGGCGAGCGCGTAGAGGACGAGGCGCACCCGGCCGGCGGTGAAGTTGGCGCCATTCGCCGTCACCCGGATCGGTGTGTTCGCGTAGAAGGCGGTCGGGCCGATCACGCCGACGTTGTTCGATCCCAAGGCGACGCCGAGCGAGCCGCCGAATTGGCTCGTATTGCCGGCTATGCCAACGTTGTACGAGGCAGCCCCGGTGATCGCGAGCGTGGTCCGGGAGGCGACCGCCAGCACGATCATGCGGTCGGCAATGACGGCCGCGCCCGTGGTCTCGACAAAGGCACCGGTCAGCACGAGCTCCTGCTCGGCCGCGACGAGGCGAAGCGCGCCGCCGTTTGGTGTGCCCACGAGCCGGTCGCGCCATTCCCCGTCGGTCCAGACGACCGTGATCCGCTCGTCCTCGACGTGATAGCGCCAACCAAGGACGGGCACATAAAAGGCCCAGGCGTTGGTGTTCCAATGCACGATCCGGCCCGTCTGCCCCGCCCACGCGCCGGTGGCGCCGGTCGGCACGATCCAGCGTTCCCCGTTAGCCGGCGAGCCCGGCGGTGTAGTGAGTGTTCGGCTTCTCACACTGCCGTGCACCAGCGCATCGAGGCGGATCAGCGCCTCGTTGTGCGTGACCTCCTTCTGCGCCTGCCCCTGGACGATGAAGGGCAGGCCGAGGTTCGGCGTCGTCATGGCGGATGCTCCGGGAGATTGGGACGGTTCAAGCGAAGAACATGTCGCCCACGACGTCACCGGCCGTGACCGCCGTGGCGTCAGCGTCCGCGAAGCCCGAGACGATCGTGCGGCCGATGCCGGTCGAGAATCCGATTCCGGCCGGTATGTCGTGCTGGGCGAGGCCGTTGGGCGGGATCGCGATGGTGAGGACGACGCCGGTCCCGGCGGTCGGCGCGCTGCCGATGTTGTGCAACTTCACGTAGCGCCAAGCGGCCGCCGCATTGCCGAGGCACCAGCCGACGAGCCGGCCGGCAGCGGCCTTCACGACTGCAGCGTTGGTCGTGGCCGCAGCGATCACGTGATGGATCGTCGCTGCGCCGGTGGCGGTCGCACGCAACTGCAGGCCGACGTCGCCGATCGCCGCCGTCGTCGCGATGAGGCCGACGTTCATCGTAGTGATCGGCCGGGCGTCCTGTCGAAAGACAGCGACGGCCGCGACGGTGCCCGAGCCGTAGGTAGAGACGCGCGCTCGGAAGAAGCGCGCGAACACCGGGAAGACGAGCATGGCCGCGGTTGTGGAAGTCGAGGGATTGTTGCCGGCAGAAGCGGCCGTCCAGAGGGGCGTAGAGCCGGTGACCGCCGACCAGGTCAAGCCGTCGTTCGAGACCTCGTAAGCAACAGTGCATCCGGTGCCCGGATTGGTGATCTGCACCGCGACAGAATTGAAGGCGGGAGCGTCCGGAGGCGCGCAATCCTGGGTGAACAGAGTCGCTGCCGATGTCGCAGAGCCGGTGACGAGAAGCCCGTCCGCGGGCCGCGCAAGCACCGGCACGAGCGCTGCCCGGAGCTGCGCGTCGGTGAGTGGGCCGGTGACCGCCTGCGCGGCTGGGAAGTTGGCGATGCTGATCGGCCCGCCGGCGGCGCCAGCCGACCGCAAGAGCCCGGCGAGCGGAGCGTTCCAGCCGGCGTCCGTCGCGGGAAAGGCGATGCGCGCAACGGCGAGGTTCGGCGCCGTCGCGCCGGAGAGCCGCAGCCGCCAGCGCCATCCCGCCGGGATGGGGATTGCGATCAAGGTCGGAGCGGACGCGGCGACCGAGGGGATCGGAATCCAGTTCGAGGTCTCGCCGTCCGGAAGATCCGGAGCGATCGTTTCGGCGGTCACGAGTCCGCCGCCGAACGCCCCGCGCAGCGCGACATGCGCCACGGCGGAATCGCTCGCGACGGCGTCGGAGACGCCGTTGCCGGTGAAGATGTGCATGGATGTAATCCCTTAGAGTGTCGCGATTGTCGACGTGCCGCGCCCGATCGCGGTCGAGAGCTGGACGACGCGGACGGTGACGCTCGCCTGCGCCGACCCGAAATCGGCGACCTGCTGGGCGGCGGTGTAGATCGCGGTAGGCGCGGAAGCGGTGATGGTCCGGACCACCGTCGCGCCGTTCATCACATCGACCTCGTAGCGCTCGGTCTCTTCATTGAGGGGAACATCCGTCAGATCGCGCCACCAGCCGCCATGGCGGGTGCGGCGGATCCAGCTGATCGACAAATCGCCCGCGCCATTGCGCGTGCCCCGCACATGCGCCGGCGACCATGGCTTCAGGGCCTCGCCGCCATTCGCGAAGGTGATTTGCCCGGACTGGTCCCCGGTCGGCCCCTGTGGCGCCGGCGCGAAGCGCCAGGCGATGGCGAGGCCGATGCTGGAGGCCGAGAAGGTCGGGCGTTCAAGCCGGCCCGGATCGAGCAGCACGAAGCGCGAGCCGATGGCGTGCGTCGCGATCCGGTGCTCGGTCCCGAGCCGCCCGCGCAGCAGGCGCGAGAGCCGATACCGTCCCGGCCCGATCAGCACCGCGTTGGCGAACTGGATGATCTCGCCATTGATCAGCGCGCCGTTCGCGCCATCGAGGATGCGGGTATCGGGCAGGCTTTCGAGCGAGCCGAAGGCGAGTTGAACCTCGACCGAATTGCCGTTGTCCCAGACATGCGCCGGTCCCGGCGCCAGCGCGGTCAGCGTGTCGCCGATCACCGAGGCGACGTCGGCGACGCCGGAGACGGTGTAGTCGAGCCCGTCCGCTGTCGGCCGGAACAGCGAGACGCCCCGGAACGGCGCGCCGCCGAGCGAGCATGCGGCCATATAGAACGAGGTCGCTTCGCCTGCCTCGGCTTCCGTCAGCAACGGCAGGTCCATCAGTTCGACCCGCGTCGGCGCGGCGGTGTCCGGCACGTTCGGCTGGAGGTCACCCGATCCGGTCGGCACGGTGACGAACTGCGGCAGGTCGCCGTCGGTGGCGACGCCGCGCACCAGCACGAGCCCCGGCTTGCCATAGGTCACGGACGTCACCCGGAAGCGGCGGATTGCGCCATCGACCGGCACCTCGATCACGTCGGTCGGATCGATGCGGATCGCGCGCGTCGGCAGCTTGGCTTCGAGCGTGACGCGGCCCTGCCAGATTTCCCGGAGCGCACGCTGAGCGATGGTCTGAGCTTCCTCGACCGAGAGGATCAGCGGCAGCGAGAAGGTGGTCACGCTGCGCGACGTGCCGAGCTGCCTGCGGCCCGTGACGGTCGAACTCTGGTAATCGCGGGCCTCATCGAGATGCACCACGTCGATCGAGATCGGCAGTTCGACATCCTGCGCGCGCTCGATGCGGATGCGCGCCCGGTCCCCATCGCCTTCCGCCGCGCCAAGATCATTGGCGTCGATGCCGACGATGGTTCCGCCGCCGCGCTTGACGAAGCGCAGCACCCCGCCGCTCTCGACCGCATCGAAGAAGAACGCGGTCTGCAGGACCGAGATCATCTCGCGCAGCGACTTGCGCTCCGAGACGACATAACCCGAGACCTCATCGGTGAGGCTCGTCACATCGATGTCGGCATTGGAAAGCCCGGCGCGAAGGCACAGATCGCGCACGATCTCGGAGAGCTGCATGTTGCCGATCTTTCCCTGAACCCAATGGCCGAGGCGGTAATTGTCGCCGTCCTGCCAGACCCGTTTCAGCGACGGGAAAAACGGGTAAGGCCTCGCGTCCCAGCACCAGAGGAAGCGCGGCCCGATCATCCGCCGCCCCTGGCCGTCGAGCGGATTGTTGGCAGGGTCCCGCCACCAATCCTCGGTGCCCTTGATCGCGACGCGCTGGACCACGCGGTCCACTGATCGGTTCGAGTACCAGGGGTAGAAGCTCTCCGCCGACTTCGGATCGACGAAGACGTTCGGGCGGTTCGGCGAGCAGTGCACCGACGGGAAGCCGTATTCGGTGAGCCAGATCGGCTTCATCTTCGGCGTCCAGGCGGTTGGCCCTCCCGTCGGCACGCCTGCCACGCGCGGCGTGTGGGCGTTGTCCCACCACCAGCGCAGGTCCTTGAGCGCCCAGAACGGCTCGCTGATCGGCGACTGGACACGGTTGGCGCCGCGCCCGGCCAAGTCCCGGTCGGCCTCGCTCGCATAGAAATAGCTGATCAGTTCGCCCGAGCCCCAGCCCGCGCCGATCGCCGCCGGGTCGGTGAGCGAACGGTCGGCGTCAGTGATGGGGAAGTAGGCGTCGATGCCGACCGCATCGATGTTGCTGTCGGCCCAGAGCGCGTCGAGCGGGAAGTCCACGTTCGCGCCGCCGCGATCATGGTAGCGGTATTCCGACCAGTCGGCGGCGTAGGTCACGGTGCAGTTCGCACCGAGCCTGGTCTTGGTGTCCGCCGCGATCTGTTGCCAGAACGGCACGGCGGGATAGGCTCCGCTTCCATCCCGGATGCGGTTGAGGCCGACCATTTCCGAACCGATGGCGAAGGCATCGACGCCACCCGCCTGCTCGCAGAGCGTCATGCAGTGGCGGATGAAGCGGAGATAGCCCGCAGGACGGGTGAAGAACCCGGCCACATCCGCCGCAGCGCCGGTGATCCTGCCGCGCCAGGGGAACGGCGCCGGATCGGGCGGCGGGATGTCCATCATGATGAAGGGATAGAAGAGGACCTTGTAGCCCCGCGCTTTCAGTTCCTGAACCGCCCGGATGACCGAGCCGTCGCTGATCGTGCCGCCGTAGGACAGCGCCGACTGTCCATTTGGCAGCGTGTAGGAGGTGACAACCGGCCACACGGAGCGCCCGCCACCTGCGACCGACCAGAGGTGCGGCGCGGTCTCAGCCCCGAATGCGCCCGACTGACCTTGCGCGTACTCGCATTTGGGCACGAGATCGCATGTCGCAACGTCGATCGACGTGCCGAACCAGGCGTAGACGAAGTTGATCCATTCGACGTTCGGCAGTTCGCGCTTCAGATTGTCGACCGAGACAAGGAAGTCCGCGCGCTTCGTGCCGGTGTTGGCGTTGATCGCCGCCTGCGACGTCGCGGAGCCGTGACCGACCTTGCGCACGATCTCGGTGTCGGTGACGAACTCGCCCGAGGCCGGGATCAGGCAGACGCCCTCGACGAGGTGGCGCGCATTGCCGGGATCGTCCGAGCCCCGGTAGATCTCGACCTCGAAGTTCGGAAAGCGATTCCCGAACGGAGTGAGCTTGAAATCCTCCAGCATGACCGTGACAAGGCCGCGATGGGCGGGCGTCCGGCCTGCGCCTTCCACCGCCGCCACCAGTGGATCGGCCTGCTGACTATCCTCGCCATACCCGACCCGGATCGCGCCGACATGCTCGGGATCCAGCATCGTGTTGTTGACCCAGATCCGGTAAACCGCCGTCACCGCGCCTTCGCAGACGCCGAGCAGGATGTCGGCCGAGTATTCGTAGCGCGTGCGAACCGTGGTCTGGCGGCGACCTCCGCCGCCACCTTTGCCGCCACCGCCCGTGGTCTCGGTCTCGGTGATCGCGGTCTCCCTGATGCCGCGCACCCAGATGATGTTGGCGGCGATCCGCCCGCGTCCCCACACCCTCGGGATCGGCTGGCCATAGGCGGAGCCCGAGACCTGCAGATCGGTGACGCGCGCGCCTTCGCTCCTGTTGACGGCCGCGGGGCCGGGGCCGAACAGGTCCTGCTCGATCGCGGCACCGAGATAGGACCCCAGCATCGCGCCCGCCGCCTGGCCAAGCCCGCCGCCAATGGCGTTGCCCGCCCAGGCACCGGCAACGGTCAAGACGAGTTGCGCCACGGATCGGACCTTCAGGCGGTGAGTTCGAACGAGAAGTTGGGCAGGCGGTTGCCGAAGGGCGTGATGGCGAAGCGTTCCAGCACCACGTAGGCAAGGCCGCGATAGGCGGGCGCGAGGCCTTCGGTCGCCGCGATCAGCGGATCCGCCGATTGCGTGGCGTCGCCAAGATAGACACGTCGCGCCACATAGTGCTCGGAGCCGATGGCGTTACCGTCGGCGAACATCTTTCCGATGCTCGTGATCGGCCCTTCGCAGAGCGCCACCGCGACATCGCAGAAATAGACGTAAGTCACGGTCGTGGTGGTCTGCCGGCCCCCGGCACCACCGCCCTTGCCGCCGCCGCCGACTGTCTGCGTCTGGGTTCGCGTCTCCTCGTCGAAGCCGCGCATCCAGATCACATTGCCCGACAACCGCGCCTTGCCATAGACGCGCGGGATCACCGAGCCGTAGCCGGATGACTGCACCCGCAGATCATGCAGGCGCGGGCCGGTGACGACATTGTTCTGCGTCTTGCCAAACAGCTGGCTGTCAACCATGCCGCCCACATAGGCGCCGATTGCCCCGCCAATGGCAGCGCCAAGGCCAGGCAGCAGCAGGTTGCCGATGACATTGCCCGCGACGGTCAGGACGATCCGCGCCATCAGACGATGCCCGGCAGGCGGAAGGCGGCGCGCGCCTTCTCGATCCAGAACCCGGTCAGGTCCTGTTCGACGACCGCGCCCGCCTCACGGTAGCAATGCAGCAGGCGGTTATCCTCACTCAAGAACCCGCAGTGATGGGCCGGACCCTTGCCGACGCCGAACAGCAGGATGTCGCCGGGCAAAGCATCGGCGATGTCGATCTCGGCGGCATGGACCGCCATCTCGTCACGCAGGCGCTCTTCCGCCCGGTAGAGCGGCCAGGTCGCGGCATAGTTCATCGGCTGGGTGATCGCCCCGATGAACGGCTCGGCCGCGCCGCGCACGAAGCCGATGCAGTCGCAGCCCGCGCCCTTGACCGCCGCCTGATGATGCCAGGGCGTGCCGATCCAGGTGCGCGCCTCAGCGATGAGGGCGGCACGCGTGAAGGTGGTCATGGAGCAACTCCAGGCAAAGTGGGAACCGGTTTGCCGTCCGGAGTTGCGACCAGTGTTCAGGCTCGCACCGGATAGGAGAACACCTTGTCGTTCCCCGGAATGTGCGGCTCGCCCCTGAAGTTCAGGATGTTGGCGAACTTGGCGTTGCAGGTCTCCGGCGTCTTGTCGCAACCGGCGACGAGCACGATCTGGTCGCCGACCACGATGGGCCGCGGCATCGGCACGAACAGCCGGATGGTCTGCCCGTCATGGAGCAGCACCTCGTTGACCGCGCCGGCGTTCGCGCCGCTGGTGAACGTCGCCTTGCCGAACGTGAAGTAGCCGGTCGGCCGCGCGGTCACGATCCGCACGGTGTCGGCCGCGATCACCTGCGTCACGGTGTAGGAATCCGTCCGGGAACCGAGCGAGACGCCGCACTCCGCCGAGCCGAGGTCCGTGCGGCAGAGGCGCGAGTAGAGCTTGCCGGAGGTCTGTTGAAGCCTGTTCGACAATCCCCTGATCTCGGCCTGGAAGCGTTGGTCGGCGCGCTTGATCTCCCCGAGGAAGCCCTTGCGCAGAAGGAGCCGGCCTTGCGACAGGTCCGCCCAGTTAACGAGGAAGACCTCGATGCGCGCTCCGTCGAACAACCCGGCGATCAGGTCTTCCGCCTTGAGCGCTGCATCGTCGAGAAAGCCGTCGACATCGAGGTTGTCGACGGAGAGATCGGAGGCCGTCTTGATCGCGGAAGGCAGGAAGCCGGTGGACGCCACATAGGTCAGCCCATCGACCACGAGTTCGCGGTCATGGTCGGTGAAGCCGCGAACCCAGCCATCGGCCCGCTCAAGCCGCCAGCAGGTCGCAAGCGTGGTCACCTCGCCGGCGAGATGCGCGGCGAGCGCGGGGGAAGCTGATTTCATGCGTCAAGCCCTGATCTCGACCAGCGGGATCGACTGGACGTTCTGCAAATTGTAAGCGCGGCTGATCACCTGAAGCTGGTCGGTGTCAAAGCGCACGGGCACGTCGAAGCGGAAGGTCGCGACCGGCGTCGCCGCCGGCGCGGAGCCGAACGTCAGCCGTCCCGTGGCGTGGTCGATTGTCGGCGAGACGATGTTGCCGCTCACCCGAACCACGACCGAGCCGACGACGGGCCGGGTGATGGTGCGGATTTCGACGACGGGGCCGGACGGATAGCGCTTCACCAGCTGGAACACTGTCGCGTTCACCGGCTGGCATTGCTGGTCGGTGGCTTCGAAGTCGCCCCAATCCCTGAAGCGAAAGCCGAAAGCGCGGCCCTTGCGGGCGCGGAAGAAGGCGATCACCTCGGCCATCTGCTCGCGGGTGCGGATGCCGGTCGAAATGTCGTAGCGGGCGCGCGAGGCCGACCAGTTCTGGTTCCGCTGCTCGAAGCCGGACGCGACCATCACCACGTCGGTCGAGTATTCCGGGCCGCCGGTCGCGCCGCGCGCGATGGCGTCCGGGAAGGACACGTCATGGAAGCTCACAGGTTGCGCCTCGCCCTCTCAAGCGCCGAGGCCATCTCGGCGGTAATCTGCCCCTGCGCGCGGCGGAACGAGCCGGCGTCTGGCGTCGTGATGTTGAACGTCACCATCATCGGCGCGGCCTGATCGCCCCGCTGGTCGTAGGCGGCGGTTTCCTTGCGGTTCAGCACCCGCTCGCCGGTTTGCAGGATGGCGGGCACCTCGCCCGGCCGGATGTAGCCGCCGCCGTGAAGGCGCGGCGCGCCCGCGAACAGGAGCGCCGGTACGTTGCGCCCCGGCCCGCCCGCGCCGACCAGCCCGCCGTCATGAAACAGTCCGGCGAAGATCTTGCCGAGTTCACCGAAGATGCCGCCGCCGGTCGCCAGCGTCGGCGCGTTGCCGCCGAACAGGAAGTTCTTGAGCGGGTTCATCACCGCGAGCTTGATCAGCTCGTTCATGATGTCGTTGATCGCCGCCTGGCCGGCATCCGCCCACGATTTCCAGTCGGTCTTGCCCTGCGCCAGCAGCGTGCCGAAGCGGTCCAGCGCGTTGCCGATCGCGCCCTGCAAGGCCCGCTGGGTCGCTTCCTGCCGTTGAAGTTCTGTCGTCAGTTGCTGAACGCGGACGGCGTTGGCGACGATGGCGCGGCCTTCCTCGCTCGCGAGGTCGATGCCGCGTCGGCGCAGATCCTGTTCGGCCCGGACCGTGGCCAGCACCGTCTCGCGCTGCTGCGCGGACGCGCCGATCAGGCCGATCTGGGTTTCGATCAGGGCGATCTCGGCGCGCTGATCCTGCAAGGCAACTTGCGCCTCCGCCTGGCGCTCAAGCGCGAACTGACGCCTTGCGGCGGCGAGCGCTGCCTGTCCTTCGGCTCCCGCCGGATCGATCCCTTGCCGCCGAAGCTGCTGCTCGGCGCGGATTATGGCGATCGCTTCCGAGCGGGCCGAGGCTCCCTGCTTCAGGAGCTCGACCTCGCGAGCGAGACCGGTGTTCTGCTGTTCGTAGTCGAAGGCCGCCTCGCGGCCCGCCGTTTGTCGCCCGAGCTGGTTGAGCCGCCTGATCTGCTCTCGGGAATAGCTGGCATCGGGATCGTTCGGATCGATACCGAGCCGCTTCAGCTCCTGCTCGAAACGCAGCTGATCGACGCCCTCACGGCGTGCGGCCGGACCGCGCCGCACCAGCGACAGTTCCCGTTCACGCAACGCGATCTCGTCGCGGCGGCGCTCGATCCCCTGAAGCAGGTCCGTGCGGTTCTGCTCGCGGTGAAGCTGCTCGTAGGCTTCGCGCGTGCGGTCGATGATACGGCCGAGCTTCTCCTTGGCCTCGCCCTCGGCCAGCGTCTGCGCCGTGATCAACGGGCGCAGCGCCTGCTCGACCTGCATGATCTGCTGGGCGCGCTGGGACGACAGCGCACCCGACGCGATCGCTTCGTTCAGACGGCGCTGGCCGTCGATCTGGCGGCCCAGTTCCGATACCTGCCGGGCGGCCTCGACCGCCTGTTCGGCAATCCGCTCCCGCAAGGCCTGCCGCGCGCGTGTCTCCGCGTTGACGCCCTCGCGGGCCTGATCGACGAGCCCTTGCCGGCGTGCCTCCGCGCGGACGGCAGCCTCGGCGCTTTCGAGATAGGCCTCGGCCAGCGAAAGCGTCGCGCGGATCGAGATGTCCGTGGCGGACGTCTGCTCCACCACGGCCTGCGTGGCCGCATCCACCGAGGGTCGATACCGGGCGAGTTCCGTGATGACACGCCGATAGGCCGCTTCGACCTCCGCCACGTCGGCCAGTTTCGACCGGACCAGCGGATCGGCGAGCGCGGCGCGGAGCACGCCTTCCTGCGTCCGCAGCCGCTCGATCTCGCGCGCGCCGGGGTTGGTATCGCGGGCGATCTCACCGGCGCGGACCGACTGCTCATTGGCGCGGGCTTCCGCGGCGATCCTGCGGGCTCGCTCCTGCTGGTCGGCGAGTTGCCGCTCGATCTCGGCGATGCGCCGCTCGACCTGTGGCAGCATGAGCGGCACGACATTGCCGCGCACGTTCGCCCGGAGCCGCTCCTGCTGCCAGCGCAGCAGTTCCAGCTCGTCCGTGGGTGTGCGCCCATCCACAGCCCGGTCGATGGCCTTACCGAGCGCGTCGAAGGCGTTCGAGGCCGAGCGCCCGACGAACTGCCAGGCCCGCCCGAGCGCGTTGACCGCCTGCTCGGCGTCGGCCAGCGAGGGCGCGAGCGCGTTCAGGATGACGCGCTGCGCCTCCGCCCGGTTGTTCTGGTCGACCAGCGTACGGACATAGGCGCGGGTGCGGTCGTCCAGGAAGCGGATGCGGTCGTTGAGTTCGTCCGCGCCGCGCAACGGATCGGCCAGCGCACGGGCGAGTTCCTCGGCAGCTTGCTTCGTGTCGACGCCGAGCGTGACGCCAAGGTTGCGCGAGACCGCGATGGCGCGGCCCATTTCCTCCGCGCCGATCTTGCCTGTCGCTAAGAACGCGACCTGCATGTCGCGCGCCGTCGACACCGAGACCTTGCCGGCATCGGCAGAGGATTGCGCGACCTGTTCCAGCTGCACGGCGGTCGCGCCGGACGCGCGGCCGACGCCCGCGAGCGCGGTGGCGACCGCCCGCGTCGAGGCGTCATTGGCGAACCACGCCGCCGTGAGCACGCCAACGGAGACGGCGACGCCCGCGATGACGCCGCCGACAACGCCGATGGCGGAGCCGAGCGTCATGATCGTGCCGCGCAAGCCGCCGAAGGCCTGTGTCACCTGTCCGCCCTGCTGCATCAGGATGGTCATCGGCGACATGCCGGTGGACATCGACGCAATCACGTCGTTCACCGTGTACTGAAGCGTCATGACCTGCTGGGTCGTGAGCTTCGAGTTGGCGCCGACGCCTTTGATCGCCTGTGCTGTCTGATCGAAGCGCGACTTCGCCAGCGCATTCGCCGCCGCCTGCTCGGCGGTGGTGATCGCGCCACGGCTGGCGAGCGCTGCATGCTCGGCGAGCTCGGCATTGAGCCGGTCCTGCGCCGCTGAGAGCGGATCAAGCGTCGCGCGCAGCGCCCGGGCTCGGGCCTCATAGCGTTCGGCTTCCCTCGCGGCCTGTTCGAAGACCTCGGCCGACGCGCGCGCCGAACCCGCCGCCTGACGATCGACGCCCAGTACCTGATTGAACCGCCCCTGCGCGGCGTCGGCCTGCGCCGCCATGCGGGCGGCTTCCGCCAGGCGCTTGAACCGGGCGGTCTCGCGATCGGTCGCGGCTCCCGTCTTCTCAAGCGCCCGGTCGACTTGCCCGAAGGCCTGCGTACCCGCCTGGCCGACCTCCTCGAAGGCGCGCTTGACCTCCGCCTTGCCCTCGACGCCGAGGCGGATCGAGACCTGGGTGGTGGACATGGGCGGCGTTGCTCAATCGCGATTGGAACGGCAGGCGTCGCGGCCATAGGCGGCCACGATGATCGGCTCGATCTCGGGAAGGATGTCGGCCAGCAGCGGCGAGGACGCATCCATGGCCGCAGCCAGGGCAAGCATTGCGCCGAAGTCGATGGCGTAGACGCCGCCCATCACGGCGCGCACCTGTCCCGCGCAGCGGCGGATGACCTCCCATGCGAGAAGCCCCTCGGCCGTCACGGGCGCGTGCTCGATATAGGCGCAAGCCCCGCATTGCGACGCACAGGCGGCGCAATAGCCCTCGCCGCCCTCGAAGTGCCAGCGCGCGAGGGCGATCAGACGTTTTTTTCGTCGAGCCTCGTCAGGGCTGGGCCGACATAGAGCCGGTCGATGGCGTCGAAGGCAGGCCAGACTTCGAGCAGCTGATTGATGGCGATGGGGTTCGGATCGATCGGCTTGCCACCGGCATCGCCAATGCCATCCCACGCCACGATGCCGCTCAGCGCGAGGGAACGCGTGAAGGCCGCGCCGGCCGCGACCGTGGTGCTCCGGTCAAGCGGCTGGTCGCCGCCGACCTTCGTGCCGAGAGACTCAGCGGCGGCGGCGCGGGCGACGAGCATGTCGGCGACGGAGATCGGCCGGAACTGGATGCGCACGCCCGGCAGGATGTCGAGCCAGAACGGCTCGCGGGATGGTGTCGAGAGCTTGAGCAAGGGAGCCTCCTGTCGGAACGGGTCAGTAGGACGCGACGTCGTTGGTGAGCACGCAGGTCGCGGCGCGGTTCAGCACTGGATCGATCGCGGCCTGGAATGCGAACGGGGCCTGCACGCCGCCCGGCCCCTGGATCTGACGGTCGCCGCGCGGCAGGAAGACCCGGTGCGCGGTCCAGACCAGCGATGCGGCTGCGCCGGCCGCCCAACGGAACTGAAGCTCGCACGGCAGGCGGTTGGTGGCCTGATCGAGAAGGACGCGGTCCTCGAAGCGGGTGGTGATGTTGCCAGTCAGCGCGATGATACCCGGATCGGCATCGGCGATGCGCCCGTCGCTGCGGATCACCTCGACCGCTTCGAGGTTGTTCGAATAGGTGAGTTCCGCCGAGATGACGTTGCCGAGCGCCACGTTGTTGCGTCGGACCTCGCCCTGGAACTGGCCGAAGCGCTCCAGCACGAACTCGGTGAGCGTGCCGGACTGCGCCGTGGCGGCGATGGTCTCGCCCTGCGCCATGATGTTGAGCGAGGCGGTAAGCAGCCCCGATCGCTGCGCCTGAACCTGGAAGCTGTTGATGCGCGCGCCGTAGTTCATCCCGAAGAAGGGCACATCCGGAAGCTGGACCTCGATCGACATCGAGGGCAGAGCCTGCGCACCCGAGAACCAGGTGTGGCTGTTGGCGCCCCCCGACAGCGTCGCCCCGGACAGGCTAGCGCGCGTTGGCGCGTTCGTCGCCAGCGTCCGCGCATTGCCGCCCGGTCCCAGCGCCTTGGCGGTCAGGTTGACCACCGTGCCAACCGCCGCGGCCGCGACGTTCGCGCTCGGATTGATGATCGCGGCGAGCGCAGTGGCGGTGAGCACCGCCGTGCCGCCGAGGTTGAACTGCTGGCCCGTCGCGCCGGAGGCGACGGCGGTATAGACCGTGCCATCGACCGTCACCGTGTCGTTGACCAGAAGGTTCGCGGTCAGCGTGATCGTTCCGGTGGCGGCGTTCGCGGCGACCGTCGTCGGCGCGCCCATCAGGCCGCGCAGCCAGACGCCGATGTTGCGGGTATCCACGGGAACGACGAGATCGCCCGTGTTGGTGATCACGTCATAGACCGGCGCCAGCGGCTCGCGGCCGAAGCCGAGAAGCTCGCTGGCGATCAGGCCCTGTTCCTCGCCGATGTTGACCGAGGCGAATGGCATGCGGCGAAAGCCGGTGCCGGGCGGTGTGCCATAGGTGCTTTCGAACACGGCGGCGAGAGCCGCGTTCACGCCGCGTGCGCGAGGCATGGGTTGTTCTCCATCTGGTTTGGTGTAGGGGCCTGAGCGGGGCCCGACCGGCGCTGTTCAGTGCCGAAGGTCCGAGCGCCGTCGAAGGACCGTCGATCGGTTCCAAATGCCCGAGCGCAGTCGAAGGGCCGTCACTCAGTTGAGCGGATCGGCGGTGGCGTAGGTGGCGACGATCACGACATCGGCGAAGCGGCCGACCTGACTGCCCGTGGTCTCGATATCCTCGGAGGACGGGGCCTCCGCCTCGATCCAGTCGACAAGCCCGCCGAGCCTGCGGTTGGCGATGATCGCCGCGCCGATGGCGGCAAGCATGCCGTCGAGCACTGCCTCGCGCGGGAGCGTGGCGCTCTCGAAGGCGGCGATCTCGACGGGAATGCGATGGGTGTAGAGGTAAGATACCGGCGAGAGCGTGACGTCGGGCTCGCCCGGATCGCCATCGCGGATCACGACCAGTCCCCCCGGCGGAATGCGCTCCGGCTTGGCGAGATTGCGCTTCACCTCCGCGCCCGGCAGGGCATCGGCGACGAGCGCATTGACCGCGCCGAGGACGGTTTCGCGTTTCGAGGGCATGAACAAAGAGCCTTCAGGATCGCGGCCAGTGCCGCGCGATCAGGGTCGGAACGCGCGCGGCTTGCCGCTTCGCGATCGCATCGATGTTGAGCCGCTTGCGGAGCGTGACCTGGGGCACAAGCAGGAACACGATCACGGTTGAATGACCGGTCTTGCGCCTATTCGCTGCCGCCAATCCGCGCGTGTTGATGCGGGCCGCATCGGCGACCAGAAGCGAAGGGCCGCGCTTGCGGTAGACGAAGCGCAGCCGCATGCCGGTGCGCCGTTCCCAGCCGCCGGGCGTGATGCGTGACGCACGCCCGTTCGGTCCTCGCCCGCGCGTCCCGGCGGCGGGTGTCGGAATCGCCAGCCAGAAGCCTCGCGCCGAGCGAATGGTGACGCCGCGATCGAAAGCGTCGATGAGCTTCGGGGCCTTCGACCAGACGAAGGCTGCGGCTTCGACGCTCTCGCCGACCTCGGGGAATACCTTGCCCCTCCATGTCCGCGAGAGGCGTTCGCCAAGGCCGGATGAGACGACATCTTCGCGCAAGCGCGCCTTCAGCTCGACTGAAGCATCTCGCATCCCGGAGGTGACGGCGCGTTCGATATCCTGCTGCGTGCCCGCCAGCGCCTTGCGCATGTCGGGACGTTCAAGGTTGAAGCGCATGGGATCAGACCTTGACCGCCTCGCAGGTGAGGACGAGCCCCATGGGATCGGATGAGGGCGTCCCGATGATCTTAAAGGTCTCCGTCCCGATCACGACGAGATCGCCCTCATCGATTGCCGCAGCTTCGGTCCTGCGCAGGTCGAGCAGAACGGTCGCCATCAAGGCGCGGGACGCCCCGAACTCGACCACGGCGTCCGGGCGGCGGCGGATGACGCGGACGGGGACACCGGGGCCGATGCCGCCCGCCTGCCAGAGCGCGGTCTCGCCAAGGTTCGGATCGGCGAACAGGGTGTCGAGCGCTGCCGCGAACGCGTTCACGTCAGAAGCTGCCGTTCAGCCGAACGCGGCCGATCGTATCGCTGGCGCCGCCTGCCACCGGTTCGGTCGCAGCGCCGATCAGGGTGTTCGATGCGACCACAGTCGTCGCGAGGCGGGCGGCATTGTCCCAATAGATGCGCGCGCCGACGACCCATGCCTGGGACGGGGCCTTGCGCAGTTCGACGACGCCTTCTGTGAGGGTCTCGACCTCGGCGTTGATGGCCGCCGATCCGGTCGCGATGCCGAAGATCGCGCCGACCAGCAGTCCATCGCCGGAGGCGACGGCATAGGGGGCGGGAAGCGTGATGGTGTTGCCGGGCTGGATGTAGCCGCGCATGGGAATTCTCCGAGAGTATCAGGTGATGGGAAGCGTTCCGGCGGCGATCACGCGCCGGGATTGCGGTAGAGCCCGCGCCAGTCGATCGCCTTCGCGCCGAAGTCGAGGCGGCACTTGATCTCGACGCCGTCGACATCGAAGCCGTTGCGCGTCTCGATGTAGGCGCCTTGCTGGCCTTCGAGATAGGCGTACTCGATGGTGTCGATCTGGGCGGGGTTCGCGGCGAGATACCAGGCGGTGAGGCTCGCGGCATCGAGACGAGGCTCGGAGATCGGCGTCAGGGTTCGGATCGAGGACGGGACCACGTTGCCGGTCTGGGCAGGCACGAGGTTCTGCGCCACCAGCTGCTCGGCCGCGAGTTCGAGCGATGCCGGCACGATGAGATAGGCGGGCCGGACATTGAGGATGGTCTTCTTGTCGAGCCCCGTCTGCCGGGCCATGGCCGCGCGCGCGGCGCCGATCGCGGTGACGCTGAGCGCGGTGGCCGGGTTCGCCAGATTGCCGTGGTTCTGGTGGAACAGCGCAATGGAGTCGCTCATGGCGGCGTTCGCCAGGATGATGCCCCAGACCACATCGCTCTCCAGCGTGGCGATCGCCGTGCCATACATCGCCGGGATACGAGTGAAGGCGTCGAGATCGTCGTTGATGAGGACCTGCCGGGTGACCGCAACGACCCGCCCGTAAGTCTCGACACGGTAGCTCTCGCGCCCTTCGGCCAGGGTGCCGCGCTTGAACTCGCCGCCCTCGTTCACCTTCACGAGCTGCGGGGCTTCGCCGAGCTGGACACGGTGCATCGCCTTGAAGTCGGTCGCGAGCACCTGACGGCAGAAAGGGACATAGGTGCGCGGATAGGCATCATAGGCCTGCCGCAGCGTCTTTCCCGTCACGGCGGCGAGAACCTCCGGAAAGTCCGAGGTGGAATGGAGAGCTCGGGTGGCGATCTCGTCGCGCGACATGCCCCGGACATTGACGCCCGAGCTTGAGAGGAACTCGCGGGCATGCTCCACGAGCGTCATGCCGCGATACTCCCGCGCCGGTTCGCTCAAGGGGAAGAGCGTGGGCGAGTAGCGGTGCAGAAGAGCATTCGACACAGCGTCACGACGCGTGACGCGCTCATCGCGGCCGCCGAGCGGGATGCTGACCTGAGGCGAAACCCGCGTCTTCTCGGCATCGGTCGCGACCTTGTCGAGGATCTCGCCGCGCGCCGCATCGAGCGTGACGCCACGCTTGACGAGATCGTCGGCGAAGCTGCGCTCGAGGTGCAGGCGGCCGGCAAGATCGTAGATGGTTCCGACACGCTCGCGCTCCGTGTCGCGCGCGCGGGCTGCGATCGCCTCCGCATCGATCGCGGGCGTGGTCGGCACTCGATCCTGTGGTTCGGGCGCGGTCCGGCGCGTCTGCGTCTCAGTGTTTTCGGTCACAGCGTCGTCCATGGCTGCTTTCTCCTTGGATGAAGCGTCGGCGCGGTGGACGACGCAGGGGTGAAGGGGTTCTTCGGCACGGAAGCCCGCAGCCGGATCAGCGCCGATGGGCACTGCGGAGATCTCGAAGGGCGTCCAATCGACCGCGCGCCACAACTCGGGCGCGCCCGCCTGCTTGGTCACCTCGAAGCGATGGACCTGGTAGCCGATCGACACCGCCCGGATGTGCCCGGCCTCGACGTCCTTCCAGAGCGGTTCGACCTCGGCCCGGTCGGAAAAGCGGACACGGGCGACGCCGCGCCCGTTCTCGATGCGGGCGCTTCCCGGCACGACCGAGCCGATGACGCTGTCGAGCACGGAGGCGTCGTGCACCTTCAGGAGAGGCGCACCCGCATTCAGGCGATCGAGACGGACGGCGCGCGGATCCATCGCCAGTTCCTCGTCGAACGGATCGCCGAAGAACGGATTGCGGCGCACACGCGCGCCCGTGGACCAGACTACGTCGATGGTGCGCTCGGCCGCATCGATGGACGCAGGCAACAGGTCCGCCACCCGCGTCAGCGGCGGCAGGTCGATGTTTCGGGTCATGGTGCAAAAGCTCAGGTGTCGGGATTGACGGGTTGGCCAGTCGTGTCAGCCTGCATCACGCCGGTTTTCGTCACGCGCCGCGGATCGCTATCGAAAATGAGCCCAAGGGCGTCGATCTTGGCGTTCATGGCGGCGATCTCGGCGAGCACGGCGTCCGGGTTGTGACCTTGACGCGCGATGGCCTGTGCCAGCGACATGGTGCCCGAGCGCAGCGCCAGGAGATCGGCCATCGCGTCCTTCAACGGATCGACAGCTTCAAAACGCGGCGGAGACCACTCGACCGCGATGTCCGGCCGGGGCAGTTTCCCGGCAGCCCACGCCGCCTGGCAGAACCAGACCCATATGGGCTGGCAGAGAACCGGGATGACGATCTGCCATTGGACGGCGTCGATCAGGCGGCGGAACTCCACGAGCCCCGCCCGGATCGATGAATAATTGACCTGACTGAGATCGCCGGTCAGCAGCTCGTAGGGCATGCGGAACCCCGCTGCCACGATGTGAAGCTGCGCACGGAGCCACTCGCCCACACCCGCCGTCGTGGCGGGCTGATTGAAGCGGATGTCCTTGCCGCCGCGCGCATAGGCGATCAGCCCGGGCTCGAACTGTTCGACGCGGTTGCCGTCGGCGTCGACCACCGACGGAGCAATCCCCTGATCGGCTTCGTCGGCGCCAAGCACGATGCCGACGACACAGGCTTCCGTCTTCTTGCGGACGAGCTCGGCCTGCGTCCAGTCGTCGAGATCGCGCAGGGCCCGCATCACCGGCGTGCCCCACGGGACGCCGCGCACCTGCGTGCGCTGCTTCTCGTAAAGATGCAGCACCTCGCTCGCCGGGATGGCGAGACTCTCCAGACGTCGACGCATGGTGACGACGGCATCGCCGGGATGCTGGGCATGGAGCCAATAGGCGCGGCGTCGACCGAGGGGATCGAACTCGATGCCCTGAAGCAAACGCCCGCCATCGGCGAGATCGCCGCTGCGGGTATTGTCCAGAAGATCGGCTTCGATGATCTGAATCTGGAGCGGAACGGCCAGACCATCGCTCGGACGTCGTGGGCGGCGGCGGATCAGCACCTCGCCAGCCTCGATCAATTCCCGCACGGCCAGGGTCTGAAGCCCGAAGATGTCGAGCTGGCCATCGGCGTCACAGGCGGCGATCCACTCGGTCCAGAGCCGGTCCACCGTCTCGTCGAGCCTGGCGTCACCCGTGGCGGCACGCGGAATGATGCCGCTGCCGACGATGTTGTTGACCAGCACCGAGACGGCCTTCGCCGCATGCGGATTGTTGCGGGTGAGATCGCGCATGCGATCCCGCAACAGGCCGCTGGCGGCGGCTATCTCGGCATCAGCCGATGTTCCCGCCGCTTTCCATCCATCCGTGCGCCGTCCCTTGGTAGCGCCGTCATAGCCACGGGAACTGCCATGGGTCTTGGCGCTCAGCGCCTCGAAACTGCGCCGCGCGAGCGCGCGTCTCACACCTGCCTCGGGCGCAGCCCACGCCACCATCCGGTCGAGGAAGGTGATCTGGCTCACCGGTCGCCCCGTCCGAAGCCGGCGTAGCTCGCGATTGGGCGTGATTCGCCGGAGGATGCCGTGATCTCGGTCTCGATGGTGCGGATCCGCTTCAAGAGGTCGTCCGCCGATCCGTATTCGACCGTCTTGCCGTCATAGCTGACCCGGAGCGTGCCGCTGGCATAGGCGCGCTTCAGCGCATCGAGTTCGTCGGTCGTCCAGGCCATGACTGTTCCTCAGAACCACTTCCCGCGCGGGCCGAGCCAGTCGCTCTGCCGCTTGGTCGATGGCGGGTTTGGACGGGCGAGACGCCCGGCTTCGATGTTCGAGTGCGTGTCGTCGGTGTCCGCAGGCTGCGGGCCGACCTGATCTTCGAGATCGCGCCACTTGTCCTCGGACCAGCGATCGGCTCCGGCGATCCAGACGGCGGCCCGGGCGTAGACCCGGCAGTCCAGCGCCTCGTTGCGTTCGCGCACCTTCTGCCATTCGAGCTTCTGGAAGCCGCGCTTGGTGGTGACGCTCACGAGATGCTCGGCGACGAGCTGCTTCACCCATTCGGCGTCGACGCCGTGGGGCAAGTGCACAAGTCCGGCCGGGCCCTGCGTTCCGTCCGTCGCGTCCTCGTCGGTGGGCTTTGAAAGCCGCAGAAAGCGATAGGTCTCCGCCTTGAAGGTCGCGACGGCGATCGTCCAGAGCCGTGCGCCGCGGCGGATCTTCCGGCCACCTTCCGTCGCATCGACGAAGGACGGGCCGGTCACTGGAGCCGCGCGATTGAAGCCCTCGACACCCTTGATGGGAGTCACTTGCGCAAAGCCCTGCTGGCGCGCCCATGCATAGACGGTTGGCGCTTCGAAGCCTGTGTCGATCGCGAGCTTCGAGAGGCTCAAGCGAACGCCATGGGCGTGCGGCCATGTCTTGCCGAGGAGATCCGTCAATCCGACCCAAGCCTCGGCGCTGTCCGGGCCGCCGGGGATGACGATGTGATCCACGAGCCAGCTCGCGAGCCCGCGACCCCAGGCCCAGATCGAGACTTCGATGCGATCCTTCTGGATGTCGGCGCCTGCCGTGAGAAACAGGCCGCCGCTCGGCACCGTGCCGATGCGCCAGGGCTCGCGCCGCTCGTAGAGCCGCTGCCAGTCCGGCGCTTCGCCGGTCTCGATCCAGGTTTCGCCGAGGACGCCATTCTTGAAGCTGCGCTTCGCCTCGTCGCTGGTCTGCGCGGCTTCCCACATCCGGGCGATATCGGCCCATGAGAGCCAGCCTACTGGTGAATAGAGCCCTGAGAGGTGGTAGCCGACCGTTCCCGCGTGCACGCCATCGCGCGTCGGGCGCCATTCGCCGGACATCATCAGAGAGGTCTTGTGATGCTCCTCGATCCGGCCGTCGCAAGATTCGCAGACATAGTGCGCCGTGTGCGGTTGCCCCTTCTCCCAGCGCAGGCGCTCGAAGCGAAGCCACTGGCGATGATCGCAATGCGGGCACGCCACGAAGTAACGCCGCTGGTCGCTGGCCTCGAACTCGCGCTCGATCCGCGACACGCCGTGGATCGTCGGCGTCGATGTCAGAAAGACCTTCGAGCGCCAGGAGAACGTGCGCGTGCGGGCCTCGGCCAAGGCGACCGGATCGCCTTCCTCGTCGGCGGACGGCGGATAGGCGTCGACCTCGTCGAGAAACAGGTAGCGCGCCGGCATGGATCGCAGGCCGACCGCGCTGTTCGCGCCGGTGATGACCAGAAGCCCGGCCGGGAACTCTTTTGACAGAACCGTGTTGCCGGCATCGCGCGAGCGTTGCGGCTTGACGCGCTCGCGCAGCACCGGGCTTTCCGCGATCAGCGGATCGATGCGCTGGCGCGAGAAGCGCTTGGCCAGTTCCACCGTCGGCTGGACCGCGAGCATCGGTCCCGGCGCATGGTGGATGACATAGCCGATCCAGTTGTTCCCGGCCTCGGTCGCACCAACTTGCGCGGCCTTCATGAAGACGATGCGGCGCGCGGCGTTGCCCGGCGACAGCGCATCCATGATGGCGCGCATGTAGGGCGTGCGGTCCGTGCGATAGCGCCCCGGCTCGGCCGAAGCACGCGGGCTCAAGAAGCGGTGCCGATCCGCCCATTCCGCGACGGTGAGCGCGGGGTCGGGGGTCAGCCCATCGCGCCAGGCCTGGACGAGCGCATCGACGCCTTCGAAGGCGAACAGCTCCTCGGACCGACGGTCCGCGTCAGCGAAAATCTGTGGCGACCTCGGCGAGATCGGCGAGGTGCGCTCGGACATGGGTCTCCAGAACCTTCTGCATCGCGTGCGCTTCGAGGCCGAGCTCCGCCGCCATCAGTGCCGCGATCCGTGCGGGCCAGTTCGCCCATGCATCGCGCTCCTCGCGCGCCAGTCGAAAGACGAGAGCGGTCGCCCGCGCCCGGTCGATGACCTCGCCCTTCATGCGCTGCAGCCGCAGACGCCGTTCCTGAGCCTTCAGCACCTCGTTGGCCGTCTTGGCCTGCAGGAACGTGGTCCCGCCGCCAGCCGGAGACGGCGCGATTCCGCTTTCGCGCAGCGTGTCGCCGACGGCGGACAGGGCCGCATCGGGGACGGGCTTCAGCTTGGCCTCAGCTCTATCCCGGTGCTGCTTCGAGGGATCGGTCATCGACGCACGGCGCGCATCGCTGGCACGCGCATCGATCGAACCATCGGCATGCAGGACGAGCCGTCCCGACGTCTTCGCCTTCTGGATCGCGCCCCGCGACAAGCCGACATGGGACGCGTACTGGCGTTCGCTCATGCCCTGCATGTCTGCCCCGAAAACATAATGTTTTGATGCACTTATTGCCTTGATAAGCGTGCCGGACAGAGCCTGTATGGGGTCACGAACCAAGGAGAATTCCGATGACCCGCCAAGCCAAGAACGCCCAGGCCCTCGACGCCTTCATCGCCCGCAAGGTCGAGATCGACGCCATGCTGGCGCGGCTTGCCGCCCTGAGCGACGAGCATTTTGACGTTCATCCCGACGAAGTGCACTGGGGCCATGTCGGCACGCTCGCCCACTACGCCGAACTCTTGAAGCGCATCACCGACAGTGCCTTCCGCGAGGGCGAACACGCCGAATGATCCGGCCGACCTCCGCGCCAGCCCCGCGATTGCGGGGCTTGGCCTCGTAGAAGCGCCGCGATGGTCGCGCCGCTCTCGATCCGGAGGTTCCGATGACCCAGCTTTCCGACACCCAAGCCATCATTCTGAGCGCCGCCGCGCAACGACCCAAGCGGATCGCCCTGCCGCTGCCCGACAGCCTGCGCGGCGGAGCAGC
>FRDC01000342.1_pt1 | contig 27183 bp, 45 predicted proteins | sample 1106171 | NCBI WGS metagenome assembly FRDC01 (sample SAMEA3930566, study PRJEB13176) | freshwater metagenome | biome: Drinking water system; feature: drinking water; material: water | place: Singapore | collected 2014-12-20 | reverse complement strand
CCGCATCATGGACTGGGACGAGCTGATGGGCGTCTGATGCTCCACCCCGGCCGCTCCTACCACGTGACGCTCTACGTCAACGCGACCGCCGGAACGACCGGCTTCGTGGCCGAGCTTGTCGAGGTCGCGATGCCGCTCAACGCGCTGGCGGAACACCGAGACCGGCGAGGAGCTGGTGCTGAACGTCACGTCGCCGGCGTTCGTCGGGGCGAAGGCGGCGGGGCGCGGCGACGAGGGCTGAGCGGCGGCTGGGCGGGGCGGGGATTTTCAAGCAGCAGACGCTGAGGCCAAGGACGGGCTGTGCAGATCAACCCTGCACCTCTTGGTGTCGATGTCGAAGAGGATGCGAATCTTGGACCCGTCTGAGAAAGGCGGCGTCACCGCAATGTAGGTCGTGGCGCCGAACGGAGTGCCCAGCGGATGTCCGCGCTCCGCACGCCAGACGATGTAGTTGACGAAGTCGTCGACCCTAAGCGCGACTCCGTCTTCGAGCCTCATGTAGCTCGCCGCAAACAACTCGGAGGGATTTGCCACGTACCTCCCGGTACTTAGGTCTCTCACGCCCAATGGTCTGGACCTCCTCGTTGGCCCAGGTGGCGTCGTCCTCGTCGACCTCGGCGTCGTCCAGTAGTTCCGTCGCCGCAAAGTACGGCAACTCTTCGCCAGTTGCAGCGGCGCGCCACGCCTCCGTGTGGCTGATCTCGCTGATCGATTTCGCGGTGTTCTTGAGGCACACAAAGTCTGCCACATCGTCGATGAGCATACGCTCGTCGACTGAAAGCCGCGTCAGATCGGGGGGTGTCTTGGCCCGATACTCGAATTTCGAAAAGCCATGGTAGTGGACGCGACGCTCCTCGATCGCCCCCTCGGCGATCAGATCGCGCAGCGACGACAGCATGTGATAGGCCACTGGCCCGTGGTCTTGCTTGACGTAGGTCTCGCCAGTCATGGGCCGGCCAGTCTGAAGGTAGCAGAGCATGTCGGTGTAGAAGCCGGCCTTGTTCAACTTGGTCCGCCCGACGTTTTCGGGCGGACAGCGGCTGATCACATGGTGGATCATCGCCTTGAATTTCTGGCGGTCGAATTGCTCCATTTTCCCCTTCGGTCCTGGCGGAGTCTCTCCAGGACCACGGCCATCGTACACCATGTCATCCTCGCCTGAATACATATCGAGAACGATTCAGGCGTCCATGTGTTGCATCGGCGCCACACTTGTGGGCCACCTTGGCAAGACCGTGGCGGGTTCACTGCCGCTGCCGCGCCCGCCACTCCCACGCCGGCAGGCAGTCGTGGGCATGGACGCCGGCTCGAGTTGCCCTCGCCTCGCTCTCCTGCGGCAGGTAGTTGGCGCTGTACCTGATGAATGTCCACGCCTGCCCTGCCCGCACCATGGCGGCGCCCAGGTCGACGCCGTCGGCCCGGCAGACGGCGATGACCCTGCCGTAGCGGTCGATCGACCGGCGTTTGTACCGATCACGCTCAGGCTCGCAAGTCACCTGCCGTCCGCGCACCAACCCGCTCAGAGCCTCAGATGCCATCACGCCGGCGGGCCAGCCGTCGGCGCAGGCCTGGTGCAGCTCGGGGGCGTCAATGCCGAACAGGCGGTGCGTGACGCCGTCGAGGCGGAGGGTGTCGCCGTCGATCACGACGACGTCGGCGAGGGCGGGTGCAATCCAGCCGACCGCGATGACGGCGCCAACTCTAATTCGCATGCAGAGCCGGAAGAACGCGAACTCCAGATTGTTGAAATTGAGCGTGGCGACGCCCATCGCGTGAGCGAGCTTGGCGCCCACCGTCGGGTAGGCCGGCATCGGCCATGGATCGTCGTCGGGATCGGTCACGGTCTAGGTCTCACGGCGGCGGGCGAGGTGGTGAGGGTGGGGTGGGCGACAGCCTTACAGGCCGGTCGCCAGCGGCTTGTATTCGACAAAGCTTGGGCCGATCTCGATCAGGCGTATCGTCGATCCCTTGGCCGCATCCTTCCACGTGATGGCGCGGACGGAATCCCGCGACCTGTTGTCGATTGGAGCGCCATACACGCCCATAAGGGCTCTCTCCAAGGGGTTGAACGATCGATCGCCGAACTCAAGAACCGTCCAATTCAGCCGGCCTGCGCCGTCGAAGGCAAACGTCGCGGTAGCCAGATAGCCGGCGACCTCGACGCCTGGAATTGTGTGGGTCGGCCTGAAGCCGATGAACGTCCCCTTGCATAGACCTTGGCACTCAACAACTCGACCGCCGCTGGCTTTCTTCAACTGATCGACAGTCATTCCCCACTTGGCGAAGTCCCACCACGCCGCCGCATCTCGCGGAGCCACGAAGAGAATGGTTGCCGCAACGACGCCGGCGATTGCTAGTGTGCGCACGGGATCAGCCTTGTTGACTCGTGTGAAGAATGTAGAGGACGGCACCCCATGATCCGCCGTTCGACTTCCGTCGCGAGGCGTACCAAGCGGCGATCCGGCCCTTCGATATCTCATCGGCCATTCCGTGGCCTCGTGGCAGGTAGCCAATCTGGTCTGCCGTGCCGCCTCGGGGCACCAGCACCATAACCGCCTCTCTGTCGTATTGGTTGTCTGGTTCACACGCGAGGTGAACAGCGGTCGCCCGCTTCAGTTTACCAATGATCTGCTGGCGCGACGTGCCATTCGGATTGTTGAAGCTTTCGCCGGCCACGCCAAGGAAGTGGCCGCGGTAGTGTGGGGGCCAATTGGCGCCCTCAGGGATCGCTCGGCGACGCAGAGCGTCTGCTATCTCTCCCTCAATCTCTGGGTCAAGCCTGGGTATTCTTACCTCGATCTCGCGGCGCGTTAACGCTGGCGACACCACAGGCAATTCCTCGGCCTCTCGCTCGGTGGCGATCTGGTACAGGGCCGCCGCCTGTTTCGCCGATATCGAGCCGGTTTCGCGATAGCGTTTCAGCACATCGGCCACAAATGGATTGTCTCGATACTTGCTTGCGCGTCGAGCAATCGAGGCAACAGTTTCTGTTGCCGGCGGCTCGGGCGCCTGGGGTCGCGACACGATCCGAAGTCCACGCTCGCCTTCGCTCGGGGCGGCAACCGCGTCATCGCTGCGGTCCTCAACTTCGGCGCGCGGTGGCGCGGCGGTTGGCGGGTAGTCTGGTTCAGGTCGGCGAGCTGTCGCTTCGGGTGAAACCTTCTTGAGCGCCTCCTCTGGGCGAGCGGCGATTGCAACCTCGGCCGCTCGCCGTTCGACTGGGCGTTGGAGGCTTGGAGCTGGCCCGGCGTCGCCAATCGCCCGTCGCCCCTTCAGCCAAGCGAACAGCCAGAACCCGGCAAGAAGCAAAACGACACCCGCGACCAGCATCGCGCCGTCAGCCACGGCAGGCCCTCAACGCGGTTGCGATAGAGCGCATCGGATCCCCTCCCTTCGGGAGGGTAGCGTGCGCGATCCAGGAGGCTTAGAGGATTTTAGTCCGTTTCATCTTGACCGATACGGATTATTGTCCGATATTCGACCTCACCACCACCGAGCCCCCCATGCCCGCCACCGCTTCCCCCGCCGAGACCTTCACCACCCGCGACGGCCGCCGCTACGAGGTCGTCTCGATCTCGAGCTGGACGACGATCGCCGGCCAGCGCGTCACCCAGGCCCGCATCAACATGGACAACCCGGCGACGGGCCATGGATGGGGCGGCGTGATCGATATCGGCGAGTTGAAGGCGCTCCGGGCGGAGGCGGTTTGATGTCGGCCCGCACCATCGAAGCCGAGATCGTCGCCGAACTCGGCCATCGGCTGACCAAAGCCGATCGTGCGCGCCTGCGGCGGATGATTGCCCAGCGGGAGAAGGCGGTGCTGGACGCGGTGATGGCGGCCCAGCGGAAGGCCTGCCGGAAGATGCTCAGTGTTTTGTCGCGCGCCCGTCGCGCTCATATCGCCGCGCTGGCGGCGCGAGGCGCATCATGACCGCACTCGCAAAAGCATTCGAGGCGAACGGCGTCACGCCCCGCGAGGCCGCGTTCAACGTCGCCATCGCCAAGTTCCAGAACAACGGCGGCGCCTACGGGGTCGCGGTCGCGATGCTTGATGCCGCCTATGGGAAGGGAAGTGGAGGCCCAAAGAAAGGTGCCAGCGATGGCCCAGAGGGGTTCGCTGACGCTTCCCGACCGAACGATGGCGAGGCGGGCCATCAGCCTGGCGCCGAGAGGGCCAACAATGAACCGCCCGCCTCGCCATCGTCTCCTCCTGTCAACGTCACCGAACACCGCCGGCACCTGCCCGGCCACGCCAAGCGCGGCGCCACCGCCATCGCGTCCGTCCAGGGCACGCTCGCCAGGGTCGCCTTCGCCGCCGTCAAACTGCCCGACGGCCGCTCGATCGGCGAAGTCCGATGGAGCGAGGCGCCTGACCTTGCGCAGAAGTACGCGCGCAACGCTCGCATCATCCTGGCCGCGCATCGGTTCGCAATCCCGCCCGATCCGACGATGACGCTCGGCGAGTGCGTCCCGCTCGATGAGCAGCAGCGGATCGTGACGACGATGGAGGCGATCAATGCGCTTTGATGAACAGAGAGATGGCGGCTCGGAGGGTCTTGGTGTTGGCGCTGACGCGGTCAGGACTGGATTGCCCGACGGGCCGCCAGCCATCTTTGCCGACGGCCAATCGATCTGTCGGTCGCCCTCGGCAAGCGATGGAGTGGGCCGTGTTGAATCCGCCAGCGCGGTCGAAAAGAGTGCGTCCACCCCATCCGATGGCCGACGCCAAGGCGCCCAGGTGGCCGAAGGCCGAATGCCATCATCTGAGGGCGGCGAGGGCGGCCACCGGACGATTGCCGACAGGGCCAAAGAGCCGGTGCCGCCCTCGCCGCTCATCTCTCAGCTCGCCGAGCTTCAGTATCGCCGCAAGTTCTACATCGGGCTGGTCAACAAGCAGACGAACGCCGCGAAGTCCCTGGCCCGCCGCATGCTGGGCTGGCGCTACGATGCCGAGGAAGGCGACCGCAAGAAGCTGAACGATCGCGCCGCGCGCATCGTTGCCGCCGCCATCGCTGGCAAGGAACCGAAGGCGGAAGACGCCGAGGTGTTCAACGCGCTGGCCATGGATCTCGCCGTCACGGCCGCAGCGATCGAGCCGTGTCAGAAGGCACGCGATCACATCGAGAAGGACATGCGGCGTCTGGCGCGCGGTCTGCCGGTCTATCCGTGGGCGAAGGCGGTACACGGCTTCGGCGAACTCGGGCTCGCGGTGTTGGTCGGCGAGGCCGGCGACATCGGCAGCTATCCGAAGAAGGGCCACCTCTGGAAGCGGCTCGGCTTGGCCCCGCACGACGGCAAGGCCTATTCGACATGGCGTCGTGACGGCGGGCTGACGGCGGACGATTGGGTCGCGGCCGGATATTCGCCGCGTCGTCGAGCCGAGGTGTTCGCTGTCATCAGCGAACCGCTGTTCCGGCAGCAATCGGTGGTCGCCGGGCCGTATCGAGCGCGCTACGACGCGCGGCGTGCGCGGACGGCGGAACTGCACCCGGATTGGACGAAGGCGCACTCACACGCCGACGGGCTTCGGGTGATGACGAAATACCTCCTGCGCGACTTGTGGCAGGAGTGGCGGCGGGTCAGTGCAGTTCGGCTGGCAACGGTCTTGGATGATGTGCCCGCCGCCGAACCTAATCGGGGCAAGGTCGAGCATGGAGCGTCGCAATCGACGGCCAAAGCAGGATTGCCGAGCTCCGACTCCATTCGCCAGCCCGACGCCGGCAGCACGAACGAGCAGGAGGCCATGGGATCCCTGCCAAGCGCGGCCATTCGGCTGCTGCCGACTGCTCGCCCCATTCGCCGTAAGGCCAAAGATGTGGTGCCACAGGCCGATGCAGCACAGCCGAGCGACGACGAGCAGGCGGCCGGTAGAGCCGAGCCACAGACGGCCGACGTGCTTCTGCCGCCTGCTCGGAACAAGCGCCGGAATGTCACAACCGAAGCGTCGCCGGAGGGCCGCTGACATGGTCGCCCTCCCCGCCGCCACACCCATCCTCGCCTCCGCCGGCGACACCGGCCACGAGCACGCCTCGACGTGGGCTGAGTTCGAGGCCGACAACGTCGACTGCCTGGCGCCCGCCGAGCTCGCGCTGATCCAGTCCGTCATCGAGGCGGGCGGGACGTACGTCGGCGGTGGCGGCGCGGAGGGTTGGTGGACGCTGCGGCCGGCGCCGACATCGAACACCGTCGACAAGCTCGCGCAGGCGCAGTCCGACCTTCACACCCTGGCGGACGCAATCCCGGACGCCAGCCACCGCATCGAGCTGATGCGCGTTCACGCCGAGCTCGGCGATGCGGTCTATGACCTGATGACGACGGAGGCCGCGTGATGGCTCTCGCTGGCCGCACCCCGACACCCGGCCCCTGGCGCGCCACCGCTGGCGGCTTCGTTTACTTCGATGGCGTGCGCGAGCGGGACGGCAGCGCGATGCAAGTCGCAATCTGCCGCGGTCGCACGGCAGCCGAGGTCGTGGCGAACGCTCACCTGACAGCGGCGGCGCACGACCTTCTCGCGGAGCTCAAGAACATGACGCTGCTGTTTCGGGCAGCGCTGCTCTGCACGACAGTCGAGATCGCACGCGAGGCTCGGCCACATCTCGACGCGGCCGACAAGGCGATCGCCAAAGCGGAGGGCCGGCCGTGAGCGCCGCCGACATGCTGCGCACTCTCGCCGATCGCGTCGAGCGCGAGCCGCATTCGTGGGAATTGGTGCTCGCGATCGAGTGTGCGCTTCACCCCGACGTGAAGATCTCCGCCATCGGCGCTCCGCCCCGCATGATCGAGCGGGCGAGCGGCGCGCTGTACACGCCGCAGGCGTACCCGACATCACTCGACGCCGCCGTGACGCTCCGGCCAGAGGGCGCGGCCTGGTTCGTTAGCAGCGACGACGGAGCGGGCGTCATCTTGCGCGGCAAGCCTGTCGACTACGAAGGCAATCGGCCGGGACATCCTGCCGCCTCCCTGACGGCAGCGTTCCTTCGCGCCCGCGCTGCAATCGCCGAGGCCAACCAATGAGTTCCATCCTGATCGCCTCAGCCCGCCGCCGCGGCCGCCGGCTCGCCGAGCGACTGCCGCCACCCGAGTTCGTGCGCTCCGACTACTGCCAGGGCTTCGAGGCCGGCCTCTGCAACACGGATCCGCCGCCCGACGTCTCGCGCGAATGGACGCGCGGGTGGTTCGATGGGCAGGCGGTGTTTCAGCGGTCGATTCGACCGAGGGGAGCGATGGAGGCCGGATCGTGATCACGTCCAGCATGAGCGACCTCAAGAAGATGGGCCGCCTCGCCCTCCGTCGTGAGGGCAAATGGTGGGTCGCCTACTACGCGATGCCCGACACGATGAACGGCGCGCTGCCGCTCGGCCGCATCCGCATGACCTTGGTCGAGGGCGACGCGGCGCGCCACCGGCGGAACAAGCAAGGGTTCATGGACCTCATGCGTGAGGCCGTGTCCGACCTGATTCAAGACAGCATCGGTGTCCGGCCGGAATGGCCAACCGGCCCCCAGCCGGCGCCAGAGCACGAGCGAGCGGGAGAAGCCTGAATGACCACCGACATCTTCTGCGGCTTCTGTCCAGCCGCGCGCTTCGCCAGCCAGCGGGCGCTCACCGAGCACATGGAGCGCGACTGCCGGGCCTACGCCGCCGAGCGCTCCGCTCACCCGCGCGACCCGCTCGACGTGCTGCGCGATGCGCTGCTGTGGGCCGAGGACGAGGATCGCCTCCGCCTGATCCCCGTCGAGTTCCACCCGCTGTTCGAGCCGCATCGACTGCGGCCGGTCAAGTCCCCGCCCGGCTTCCTGGCGACGCTGGTCGGCAAGCACGGTGGCATCGAGGTCCGAGCGCGGCTCACGACGGGCGGGCTCGAGCTGCACCTGCAGGTCGATATCGCGCCGCTGCTGTCGCAGCGGACACGGGTGCATTTGCCGGCGCGGTTTGTGGTGGCGCGGGCCAGCAAGATTTCGACTGAGGAGGAGATGGCGAATGCCGCTTGACATCCAGCCCGGCGCGATTGTGCGCCACGACCGCTACGGCGCCGGCATCGTCACGGCCGTCGAGCATCTGCCGCTGCGAGGCATGGCGCCGCGCATCCATTGCGAATTCGAATGGGCGTGGGGCGATCGACGCGGCGAGAGCGGCAAGCGGAAGCGGGCGTGTCATCCGGGCGACTTGACGGTGGTCGCGGTGAACGCGCCGCCGAGCGCTCACGCGATGCCGACAGCATGAGCCCCGCCTGGATCGCGCCCACGCTCATGGCTGCCGGCGCTGCCTGCCTCGCCTGGGCCGCGCTCGCGCTGGGGCCGGCGCGCGCTGCAGAGCAACCGCCGGTCGGTCGCGTGTGGGCGATCGAGCGGTGCGTCGGCGATCGGTGTGAGGTGCTGGCGTGGCGGTACAGCGGGCCGACGGCGTGCGCGGTGGACGCGGCGAGCGAGCGGCTCGTGCGGCAGCAGCCGAGTGGTGCGCGGCTCGTGTGCGTGAAGGCGAAGGGGGAACGATGATGGCGCGCTACACCTACAGGACGGAAGAGGAATGCGACGCGCCGGCCATGCCGCTCTACGTCTGCCGGTCTTGCGAGAAGCCGCTCCGATCGTCGCGTAAGCCGAACTTCTGCCCGTACTGCCGGGCGCGCGATCCGCAGAAGATCACGGATGATCGAGCCAGCTGAGAAGGGATTGACATGACCGCTCTCGTTCCGACGATCTCCGCGCCCGGCATCTATCTCGATGTCCCCGAGCGCATCTATCACCAAGACCCGTGCCCCTCGCCGTCGCTGAGCGCGTCGATCGCCAACGTGCTGGTCGAGGAATCGCCCGGCCACGCATGGCACCGGCATCCTCGCCTGAATACGCGCCGCGAGGCCGAGGCGCCGACGAAGGCGCAGAACTTCGGCACGGCACTCCACAAGCTGGTGCTCGGCAAGGGGCGCCCGCTCAAGATCATCAACGCGGACGACTATCGGACAAACGCCGCCAAGGATGCCCGCGACAAAGCGATTGCCAATGACGAGGTGCCGCTCCTGAACAAGGAGATCGATGCTGCCGAGGAGTGCGCCGAGGTCGTCAGGCGTCGCCTCATCGGCACCCCGGCCGAGCCGTTCCTCGGCGAAGGAGACGCCGAGGTGACGATCGCGTGGAAAGAGCGCAACGGCATCTGGTGTCGATCGCGCATCGATTGGCTGCCGGAGAGCGCGCGCCAAGGCGGGCACGTCACGGTGCTGGACCTGAAGACGACGGAGCAAAGCGCGAAGGCGGAAGAGTGGCAGCGCACCATGTTCGACTTCGGCGGCGACGTGCAGTCGGAGTTCTACAAGCGCGGCCTGAAGACAGTCCTGCCCAACGTCCTATCGGTGCGCTTCCTCTTCGTCGTGATCGAGCAGAAGCCGCCCTACGCGGTCGAGGTCTGCGAATGCAGCGGCGAGGCCTCGGAGGATGCCAAGGATAGCGTCGCGCTGGCGATCCAGACGTGGGGACTTTGCCTCGCGCGCGGCGTCAACGAAGAGGCGTGGCCGATGTACGGCCAGCAGGTCGTCCAGATCGATCCGCCGACCTGGCGGAAATACGCCACCGAGATGCGGCGCATGCGATTGGCCAACCAGATGTCCGCGTGGCAGCGGCCCCTCAACCACGACACCGCCAAGACCATCGAAGGAGCCGCCAATGTCTGACCTGCTCGACAAGCTCGATCCCCAGAAGAAGGGCTTCAAGATCATCTCGCTACAGGCCGAGAACGTGAAGCGCTTGGTCGCCGCCCGCATCGACCCGCGCGGCAACCTGGTGCAGATCACGGGGAAGAACGCCCAGGGCAAGACGAGCGTGCTCGATTCGATCTGGTGGGCGCTGGCGGGCGCAGCCAATGTCCAGAGCGCGCCCATCCGCAAGGGCCAGGAGCGCGCGACGATCAAGCTCGACATGGGTGCCGTCGTGGTGACGCGGACCTTCACCCGGCAGGAGGGCGGGTCGCCGCGCACCACGATCACGGTCGAGAGCGCCGACGGTGCGCGCTTCTCCTCGCCCCAGTGCATGCTCGACAGCCTACTTGGATCGCTGACCTTCGACCCGCTCGCATTCGCCAGGATGAAGCCCGAGGCACAATTCGATGCGCTCAAGGCGTTCGTGCCCGACGTCGAGTTCGACAGAATCGACGGGCTCCACCGTGCCGACTTCGCCAAGCGCACTAATGTGAACCGGCGGGCGAAGGAATTGCGGGCGCAGGCGAACGCGATCGAGATCCCCGCGACCACGCCGGCCGAGAAGGTCGACGAGGCTGCTCTGATGGACGAGCTCGCGGAGGTGGGCCAGCACAACGCCCAGATCGAGCGGCGCAAGGAGGGCCGGGAACGGGTTGCCCAGGAGATCGAGGCCTTGCGGGGCCGCGCCGAGCATGACCGCGCCGAGGCGCTGATACTGCGGAACAAGGCGGAACTGCTCGAGGTAGGGGCCGTGGCCCACGACGAGCGTCGCGCAGAACTCGAAGAGAAGATCGCCAGCGCCGAGCCGCTTCCTGAGCCAAAGGACGCCGCCGAGGTCCGCGCCCGCCTCGACGCCGCCAAGCGGACCAACGCACTTGTCGACCAGGCTGCGCGGCGCGCCAAGCTGGTGGCCGATGCAGACGCGGCCGAGGCCGAGTCGAAGGCGCTGACCGCCGCCATGGACGCCCGCGACGCCGAGAAGCGCGAGAAGATCGCGGCCGCCAAGATGCCGATCGAGGGCCTGGGCTTCGGCGAGGGCTCGATCACGTTCAACGGCGAGCCGTTCGACCAGGCGAGCGATGCCGAGCAGCTGCGCGTGTCTTGCGCGATCGCCATGGCCAGCAATTCCCGGCTCAAGGTCATCCGTGTGCGCGACGGCTCGCTACTCGACGAGGACGCCCTCGCGCTGCTCGGCAGGATGGCCGACGAGAACGACATGCAGGTGTGGATCGAGCGCGTCGACAGCAGCGGCAAGATTGGCTTCGTGATCGAGGACGGTCACGTCCGGCACGTCGGCGACACGCCGGCTCAGGCGGCGGAGTAGCCCATGTCCTATTGGGTCGATTTCGAAGGCCGCGCCTCGGCTTGCATCAACGTCTTCAGCGAGGCTGAAGCCCTCAAGGTCGCGGCCGAGCTGGGCGGTGGCGCCAAGCCGATCAGAGCGCGGCAACTGCCGTACACAGCCGATCCGCAACTCGGCAAGCGCTGGGAGGCGTGGTGCTACAGCCCGCTCGAATGCGTGGGCCGCAGTTCGTGCCCCAAGCGTCGCGCCTGCTCGGAGTAGCTCATGCCCGACGTCACCTTCACGCCCGCCAGCCAGGTCACTGAGCGCCACGCCCTGGTGATCGCACTCGAAGCGCCACCGAACGCCGGCAAGACGTTCAGCGGGTGCCGGCTCGCCAAGGGCATGGCCGAGGCGCAGGGCAAGCGCTTCGCGGTGATCGACACCGAGGGCGGGCGCACGCTGCACCTGCGCAACAAGTTCGACTTCGACGTCACGATGATGCAGCCGCCACATCGGCCGCAGAAATACTACGAGGCAGCGCGGGCCGCCCAGGCGGCCGGCTATGGCGCGCTGCTGATCGACAGCTTCTCGAACGTCTGGCGCGGGATCGGCGGCGTGCTGCACTGGACGGACGAGGAACTCGACGCCTACGTCGACCGGCAACGCAAGCTCGCCGAGGCGAAGAACTGGCGGTTCGACGAGGACACGACGCGGTTCAAGGGCAAGCAATCCGCGCTGATCAGGCCCAAGACGGCGTTCAAGTTCATGCTGCAGGGCCTGCTCGACCTGCGCATGCCGATCGTGCTCTCGGTGCGCGGTGAGGTCGCCTACGACGCCGAGGCGAAGAAGGAGCTGTTCAAGCTCCACATGCAGAAGGGCATCGCGTTCGACGTGACGTGCCGGTTCCGCCTGATGCCCGATCGCAAGGGCGTCATCGACATTTCCGATTCGGAGAAGTTCAAGATGGAGGGCGACCACGCGGCGATCTTCAAGAACGGCGCGCTGCTCACCGAGGCGCACGGCGAGGCGCTCGAGGCGTGGTCGCGCAATGCAGCGTTCGACGTGACGAAGCAGAAGTCGAGCGCGGTGATGCCCGACAAGACTACCAAGGTGGTAGACGACCTGATCGACGAAATCCGCGCCTGCACCACCGAAGACCAGGTCGAGGCGATCATTGGTCGCGACAACGTGCGGACCGCGGTCGCCTGGATGGTCGAGAAGCGGCCCGAAGATCACAAGCGTCTGTTCGAAGCGTCAAACGGAAAGCGGCGAGAACTGAGGGCCACGGCGTGATTTCGGACGCCATCCTCGACGAGCGTCTCGCGATCGTCGGCACGACCGGCAGCGGCAAGAGCTACACCGCCCGCGGCATGGTCGAGCGCGTGCTCGATCGTCCCGGCGGCCGCGTCGGCATCATCGACCCGACCGGTGTCTGGCACGGTCTCCGCGTCAAGGCCGACGGCAAGTCGCCGGGCTATCCGGTCGTGATCTTCGGTGGCGACCGGTCGGACGTGCCGCTGATCGAGACCGCCGGCCGCGTCATCGCCCAAGCTGTCGCCAGCACCCAGCAGAGCTGGATCGTCGATACATCGGCGCTGGGTACGAAGGCAGCCGAGCGCCGGTTCATGCTCGACTTTCTGGACGCGATCTTCGAGCACAATCGCGAGCGGATCGTCCTGGTCGTCGACGAAGCCGACCGGTTCTCGCCGCAACGGATGTCGCCCGAGGTCGCCCGGCTTCACGAGCGAATGGAAGAAATCGTCCGCCGCGGTCGTGTTCGGGGCTTCTACCCATGGCTCATCACCCAGCGGCCGGCCTCGCTGAACAAAGACGTCCTGTCGCAGGCCACGGCGCTGATCGCGATGAAGCTGACCGGCACGCACGATCGCGACGCCATTGCGGCCGTGATCGAAGGACAGGCCGACAGGACGCAGGCCCGCGAGATCGTCAATCAGCTGCCATCCAAGGCGCGCGGACAGGGCGTGGTTTGGGCGCCGTCCCTCGGGATCCTCGAGGCGACGACTTTCCCCCGGATCGGCACCCTCGACACGATGTCCGCGCCCGAGCCCGGCCGCGATCGATCGGACGAACCGCTGCCGGCAATCGATCTCGGCGTGCTGCGCGAGCTGCCCACGACCACGATCGAGGTCGAGGCCAAGGCGAACGATCCGGCAAAGCTCAAGGCCGAGGTCCGGCGCCTGGAGCGCGAGCTGGAGAAGGCTCTCGCCGCCACAGGGCCGAGCCCGGAGGAAATCTCGGCCGAGCGTGCGCGCGGCCGTGCAGAAGGCTTCCGAGACGGGCTCGCCGCCGCGGCCCGCGCCATTCAGGCAATCGACGACCCGGCCGAGCTGCCCACGGCGCCGGTGGTCCGCCCGAGGCCTTCGCATCCGACAGCACCAGGATTGAGCAGAGCAACTGGGCGTGGCCGCTGTCGGAAATCGAGCATTTCGAGGAGCCGGTTCCGATGAACGGTGCGCAGGGCTTCTGGAACTTCGGCGAGGCGCTGGCGAAGGAGGGCGACCGTGGCTGACCGATTCCTGTTCGTCGGCGGGCCGCACGACGGCACCTGGCGCGAGCTGGACGCTGGCACCCGATCGCTCGAGCTGCCGGCCGAGCCCGGCCTCGACCTGCCGCGCAATCTCGCGTCGCCGGTGATCTACCTCCGCACCGAGCTCGACGTCGGCGACGGCCAGCCGCCGCTGGTGTTCTACCGGCTGTCGACGATGACGGCTCGGCAGGCGGCGGCGTGGGTGCTGGCGGGGTATGGGAAGGGGCAATCATGAAGGGCTCGGTGGGAATTCTCAACGTCGGCGCCGGCGACACCAAGCTTTCGTTCGACCCGACGAAACCGAGCGAGATCGATCACGCCAAGAAGGTCGTCACTGACATGCTGCGGCGCGGCTATGCGATCCTGGTCCACGTCGGCGAGCGTGACGGCAAGCCGCTCTATCATCGAGCCGAGGCCTTCGACCCCGCGACGTGCGAATACCTGATCGCAGGCCTCCCGACCGAGTACGAGCCGGCGCTACCTCCGGAGGCGAAGACATCGAGACGTGGCCGCAAGACCATCACCCGCATTCCAGCGGCAACGACGCGGGCCACAGCCGTGGCGAGGAGCGCCGGTGGGTAGATTGGCGCGCATCAATGCCAGACGCCGAGGACTGCAGGCCGTCGAGCACTTCGACGGTTACGCACAGGTCCGGAATGGTCTTCGAATGCTGGCGGCCGAACGTGGGGAATGGGCGGGTTATCCGCTGCCGGTCGACGGGATGCCGCTCGTCGTGGAGCCGACATATCCGCTGGCGGACAAACTCATGGCTGTCGGTCGAGATCCGGAGGCGCACGAGGAGCTGAAGCGGGAGGCGAGAACGATCCGGAACAAGTTCTGGTCCGATCGACTGCGCTCCACTGTCGTGATCTGGAGCGCTGAGGGTGGCGCCATCGAATGGGGCCTCCTGCCGGGCGTCCACCATCTCGCGCATGATATCATGACCCTCGGCGCCTCCGACGCCTGGGGCATCGAGCAGGAGCATAACGCCGTCCGACTGCTGGGCACACTGGTGCCGCATCGCATCCTCAAACAGTACCTGCTGACCGGCATGTTCATGGAGAGAAGTCGGCGAAGCGGTGTCAGCTACCTGTTTCGGCGGCTGAAGCCCACCGTGGCGATCCGGACCGACGGCGAGGGGACTCGCGTCATCGCCGCCCTCTGCCTTCATCCGATCGCCTACTACCAAGGATCATGGGCGGGCGCGATGACGCCAACCGACGACGTCGTGGCCCACCTCATGTTGATGCGTGGCGACGAGGTCATGTTCTGGCGGCGCGCGAACCAACACCATCCCGCGCGCCCAGAGGCGGGACTGTGATGGCCGTTGCTCGCCGCCCCCTCACGGTCCCGCAGGTCGCCGAAGAGCTCGGCGTCTCGGCCTGCACCGTGCGCAAGCACTGGCCGGACTGGCACCGCACCCAGGGTTTCCCGAAGCCCCTGCCGCTGACCGGCAACGGCCGCCTGATATTGCGCTGGGATGCCGCCGCCTTGGCGACCTGGAAGATCCTGCGCAGCGGCCTGAGCGAAGCGGACCTTGATACGACCGACTGGGCGACGATCGCGCGAGCCCGGGGCGAGGCGCTCGACCGCGGCGAGGACCCCGACATCGTCTGGCGTTGACGTCCGCCGCTCGGCCGGCCCAGCATTTCCCGGCGAACAGGAACCAAACCCGATGCGCGTCACGATCCGCCATCTTGTCGCCCGTCAGAACCGCGGCCAGGGACACCGCTACTACTGGCTGCCGACCGCTCGCCTCAAGGCGATGGGCTGGCAGGCCGAGCGCCTGTCCGATGACGAAGGCCTCGCCATCACCCGGGCGAAGGAGCTGAACGACAAGCTCGATCGCTGGTATCGCGAGGGCCGCCCGTCGCTCCTGCCGCCGGCGCCGTCGGACGATGGCGAGCCCACCGTCGAGCGGCCGCGCGGCTCGGTCTGGCAGCTGATCGACCTCTACCGCAAGCCCCCGGCCGATCGCCCAGATCAGGATCCCGAACGACGCGAGGGCGAGCGCCGGATCTTCGGCTACGACTATCAGGGCCTCAACAAGTCGACGAAGCGCAGCTACGACGGCGCGCTCGAATACATCGGGAAATGGTTGGGCCCGCTGCCGGCGCGCAAGGTGACCGAGGCGATCGTGCTCGAGCGGCTGAAGGGGCTGGCCGGTCAGCGCCACGAGAAGGGGCCGAACAAGGGCAAGCGCAAGGTCGCGACGGCGATGCTGGTCGGCCGCGTCGGCCGGCTCCTGTTCCACGCCTCGCGCACGCTCGTGGAGCCGTCACACCCCTGCTACATCCGCCGGGACCTCAATCCGTGGGCGGGCCTGCGAGCCAGGGAGCAGCGCGAGAAGCCGGTCCTATGGACCAAGGAAGCCCGCGACATGATCATCGCGGCCGCGGAGAAGCTGGAGTGGCACTCCGTCGCAGCGGCCATCAGGATCAACTGGTGGGTCGGCCAGCGCGAGGGCGACATCCTGGCGCTGGGCCACAACTTCAATCCGGCGGACATTCTGCAGGTCGTCCAGTCGAAGACGGCCGGGACGGTGCACCTGCCGGTCGCCCTGGTGCCGGAGATCGCAGCGGCCGTGGAAGCCCTGCGCGCCGAGCAGAGGGCCCGCAAGCTGTCGGGCATCCGGCTGCTGCTCGATGAACGCAATGGCCTGGTGTGGGACGAGCACCGCTTCCGGAAGGCGTTCCAGGACGTGCGGGCATGCGCGATGGAAGAGGCTCGGGTGGCCGGTCGGTCGCTGGACTGGATCACCCTGCACCTCGAGCCGCTGACATTCATGCGCCTGCGGCACACCGTGGTGACGATGCTCTATCGCGCGGGCGCCACCGTGCCAGAGATCGCCAGCATCACCGGGCACACGATCAGCAGCGTCGAGCGGATCATCGAGCGGTACGGCGTGCGCGACGAAATCACGGCCGGCAACGCGCTGCAGAAGAGGCTCAACAGAGAGGGAGGAGAGAGCCAGAGTTGAACGCGTTTTCCGCGCGTTCAACTGTGTTCACGTTTCCGGCCTGTGCACCAATCCCCTAAGTCATTGAAAGGATTGGTGGGCGCACCAGGGCTCGAACCTGGGACCCGCTGATTAAGAGGAGCCGGGGTGGAAACGCGGAAATGCGCGATTTCTCGGCGTTTCTGGGCGCGCGGGAGTTGAACGCGCGGGCGCCAGAACTGGCCATATTGGAGCCCCTTGTTGAACGCGCTCGGTGCGTGGGCGCCGATGGGGCCAGGCCGGGCCGAATAAATCCACCTGTCCTAATTGACGGACATCCTCGCATGTCCTACATTGCGGACATCGGCGATGCAGACACGCCAGCCGAATGGGCAGGAGGCCCGAGATGACCAGCAGGACTGCCATACAGTACACCTACCGCGCGCCCTTCGGTCGGCCCTCGATGTACGACCAGGGGCCGTTCTACCTCCGCGACGATGGCCGCGATCCTCATGTGCAGGCGATGGAGCACGTGGCCGGCCGGGGTGACACTCTCGTCTCCGCCCACCGCGTCGAGGTCGATCTCGACGTCGTCGAACGCATGCTGGAGGGCTGAGCCATGCACATCCACGGCCGGACCTACACCGCCTCTCGGGGCTGGGTCGACTACACACGCCGCCTATCGGCAGACGAGGAGCGCCGGGTGCGCGACCTCGCCGCCAAGATCGGTGATGCTCGCGGCGCCGCCCGCGCGCGGATCGAGCGAGACGCCCGGACGCTGGCCCTCGCCGGTGAGGTCGCGGTGGCGCCGAGCCTCAGGCGCGTGGCCGCAGACGCCCGCCTCCTCCAGCGCCCGCTGCCGGGAGGTTCCTCCCTGCTCACCGCCGCGCAGGAGCTGCACGACATCCGGCGCGGCTCGCCGGCGATCGGCGACCGACAGATCGAGCGAGTGGAGGGCTGAGATGGCTATCGATAGCACCGTGGTGCACGGATCCGTATCATTCACGACGTACATCGCCGGTGACACGATCACCGGCGTAACCGTCGAGATAGACCCCTATCTCGCGCGGTTCCCATGGCGTCGGGACGACGAGATCGAGTTCCGGCTCTGGGAGGAGCCGCACCACCGACGGAGGGAGCCGCAGACCGCGGAGTTCTGGGCTGCGCTGGACCTCCGGAACTGGCGGCGTCTGGCTGCCGACGGTGACGAGGCGGCGCGGCGGGCGGCGCAGCAATTCCTGGCATCGCGCCAGACGGCGGAGGGCTGAGCGATGGCCATCAAGACCGACGCCACCGCCGAGCTAGCCGCCGTGATCGAGGTGGCCCGCCGCCGGAGTATGGGCCAGTGTGACCGCCACCGCCCCGTCCTGTGGCGCACGCGCGATACCTGCTTCCTCGCTCCCGTGACCGACGGCGAGACGAATCCCGCAGCGCATGGCAATATCTCGCGGCACGAGGAGTGCGCGTGCGGCGCGCGGCGCACCACGAATATCAACGGCCCCCACTTCGAGCAGGGTCGGTGGCACTGACCCTCAGCCGCCGGCAGGTCAAAGAGGCCGACCGCGTCGGCGGCATCGAGCTGATGCTGCCCTGGCCGGCCTCCCTCGGCCCGGCGCCGACCACCCTGGCGCACGACGAGGAGCGCGAGGCGACGGCACAGGAGCGGCGCACGGCCGAGGCGATGGTCGGCGCCTCGTGCGCGGCACACGACCTGGTGCCGGTGCACGTGCGCGTCGCGTGCGTCCAGGCGCCGCCAGACTGGGGCGCCGACTGGCGGGTGTGGCTCGCGGTCACGATCATCGGCCGGCGCTGGGTCGGCGCCAGGACGACCAGCCAGGGCCGGCAGATGTTCATGCGGTCGGCATGAGCGCCGCTGTACTCACAGCTGATCTGCTCGAGCAGATCGGCCGGGCGCTGCACGGCGAGCGCTGGCAGACCGGTCTCGCGGCCGACCTGGAACGCACTGATCGCACGATGCGGCGCTGGATGTCCGGCGAGAGCGTGATCCCCGCGGGTGTCGTCGCCGATCTCCGGCATCTGCTGGAGCTGCGCGCCGGGGCTATCGACCGGCTGCTGAGCGAGCTACCTGCCGCCCGTGAGGCCGCGGAGTAGCGTCGCTCGCCGGTCGGCGGGCAGCCGGGAGTGGTGGAATGACGTGGACATTCGACGATCCAACGGCTCCAGGATGGTACGCCGTGCTGGTGTGCTGGGACCCCAACGAAGGCTCCTTCCCTGACGCCGGCNNNNCGAGCGCAGCGACGGAGCGGCTTTCCGGCTCAGCGCCGACCGGCACAACCCGACCGACGTCGGCAACGGCGCGCAGATGTTCGTCGACGACGAGTACTGGACCACGAAGGCTGTCGAGCTTTGCTTTGTGGCGCACCGATCGGTGCCGGTGGTCTACGACAAGATGCAGGCCTGAAACGACGAAAGCGCCCGCCACCCCGAAGGGCAGCGGGCGCGATGGCTCAAGGTGTCAATTCGTCAACCAGAATGGTCAACCGGATCGGCGCGTCCAAATGGCTTTCGGGGCCGTTTTGTCAACCGACTCACCCCCTGACCTGACCAGGCGAGAAGCACAACACCCGCCCCGCTCGCTCGCACAGGTGGCTCCTGCCGTCGCCGGCGAAGTCGGTCGGCAGTACCTTCCCCGGCGGCACGATGGCCCATTGCCGGCCATCCCAGGCCCGCCAGAGGCCATCCTCGCCCATGTAGGCGCGGGTGGGCCGGCAGTCGTCCGAATGGCAGCAGGAGGCCGCCGGATTGTCGGGCTGGCGCCAATGGCCATAGGGATCGTGAGCGTGCGCCGGCCACGGCGCCGTCACCAGCCACGCCGCGAGCGCGCCGGCCAACCAATCGGCGAGCCGGGCGTTCATCGCGTCGGCTCCGGCGGGTTGAGCATCCAGCGCTTCGCCGCGCGCAACACCTCGCGGCAGATGCGCCCGTCAACGATCGCCCGGCTGGCCCATGCGTAGCGCTCGGCCTCGCCCGGGAATGGGAACACTGCCGGCGGCGTCTCCTCCGGGCAGTCGGTCAGGTCAGGGCCCGGCGGGTCCCGATGGACCAGGACCGGCTTGGCCACGATCACCGGGCCGCACGAGGCCGTCGAAACCGCGAGCAGCAGGAGTATCGCGGCACGCTGGATTGCTCGGCACCTTGGCGAGCGCCACATGGACGTCATTGGCCTGCCTCCTGAGATCGTCGACGATCGGCGCCAGGCTCTCCGAGAGTTGCCGGCGCAATTCGGCATCGGCGTCACGCTGGCCGCGCACCCGCTCCTCGGCCTTGGCGGCGTCGATCGCGACCGACGCCCGGCATTGCGCGAGTTCCCCGCGGTAGTAGAGCGCGCCGCCGACGCCGGCAGCGGCGATGATCCAGGGAGCAGCCTTGAGCAGTGCGAGCATCAACCGGCCGGCGCGGCGAGCAGCGCGGCCTTCGCCTGGCTCGCAGCCTGCACCTGCGCGATGGTCGCGACGGCCAGGCCCACGAGAGACTGCAGGACGGGCAGCACGATCTGAGCGGCGCCGATCAGGCCGACGACGGCCGCGGGCAGCCCCGGCACGCCCGCCAGAGCGGTCAATGCGGCGCTGGCGTAGGTGACCAGCTTGGCAACGATCGGCTGAGCCTGCGCGGCGCTCTGGACGCCAGACAGCGCGGCGAGGAAATCGCCCACGGCCTTGCCACCGGTGACGATCGTGGACCTGGTGTCGGCGCTCAGGGCCTGCACCTGCGGCAGGGTTTGGATTTGCGCCCACATCGACTTGAGCCCGTTGTAGATCGCCTGCCCGTACTCGACGATGCCAGCGATGGTGGCGTCGACACGGGGGCCCAGGCTCTCGCAGCCAGCGAGCGCGAGCGGAACGCAGGTGAGCAGCATGGCGCGGCGCGAGACGAGCCCGGGCGCGCCCGCCGCGAGGATGCGGGGGGTGGTCATCACTGTGAGGGTTCCTTTCGATGATGGGCGGACTAGAGCCCTGCCATCGCCGACCGCACGGCGTCGGCAAGCGCGGGGTACGAGCGCGGGTGGACGCGGTCCGGCCCGGGCTCGATGTGGATGACGGCGTCGCCATGCCGAGCAGCGACGGCAGCGACGGCGCGCGCCGCCATCGGGTCGACCGGCGCGATCCAGATCACGCGGCCGCGGGCTCGCGCGCGGATCGCCTCCAGCTGCGACGCGAGATCAGGGTCGCGCGGGTTGTTCGCCCCGGCTGAGACGATCAGCGCGGCCGCGGCGCGCACGCGGCCGATGACCTGCGCCGCGCTGATCCCGATCGCGGCATCGACGATGCATCCGCGCAGATGCGCGCCCACGCCGACGGCAATGCTGTCGCCGACGATCGCGCAGGTGTCCATCAATCGATCGGGCGCGCGGCGTCGAGGGCTCAGAGCAGCCGCAGCAGTACGCTCGCGGGCGCACACACCAGGACGAGCACGACGACGGTCACCACGGCAGCGGCGCCAATCACCGCGCATCCCAAGCAGTGACCGAGCGGGCTCATGCGAGCAGCGCGGCCAGCGTCCGCGGGCCGCAGTCGCCGTCGACAACCAGGCCGCGCTCGTGCTGGAACTCGCGAATGGACTGCGTCTCGGCCGAGGGCTCGTAGAGCGGCATGCCGAGGATGCGGAGGTTCCGTTGGTAGTAGCGCTGGCGCTCGTCCCAGCCGTTGAGCCCGCCGTTGACGAGCCGCGTCGTGACCTTGAACCATCCGCGGTCCGCCGCCGGATTGAGCCACGGCTTGAGCTTCGCCCAGAACCACGCGGCCGCCATCGTCCCGTACTCCGGTCGCGCCAGCAGTTCCGGCTGCTTGAGCAGGTTCACGCCGAGGAACGAACCGGCGCCCTGGTAGTTGGCGCGCCCCGTAATCTGGATCGGGCCGCGGCCCTTGAATCGGACGCCGTCGCCGGGCTCGACGTTGCCGAGATCGGCACGGCCCTCGTAGGCCTCGCCGCTGGCGATCTCCTCGAGCCAGCGATACTCGCCGGACTCGTGCGCGAGATGGGCGAGGAACGCGGCCTGCCGCAATGGCGTGTCGATCTCGCCGAACTCGAGCGCATCGGGGATGTACGGCAGGTGCTGCGTCAGTCGGTCCCCGGCCAACGGGAACATCTCGCGGAGCTGGGATTCGGCGATCATCACACCCTCTTTCGTCGGTCAATCCAATCCGTCGCCGCGGCCCACACCATGACCGCGACCAGCGACGGCACCAGGATCCAGCGCGAGCCGGGGAAGCCGGGCACGCCGTACTTCCAGGCGTCGAGTGCTTCCCATCCGAGGCCGAACGCCAGCAGCGAATAGAGCCAGTAACGGCAGCCACGGGCGTGGCGGTGGCGGCAAACCTGCAGGTGGAACACGGCGAGGATGCCGGCCAGGCAGATCGCGATGTAGAGCAGCTGCCAGGTGGCGTAGGGGATGTGCGCGCTCATCGCTTCGTTCCGCGCAGGAGCGAGAGCAGCCAGTCGAAGGCACTCGCCGGGTCCTCGCGGAACTTGGCACCGAATGTCGCGATCCCCGCGAGCAGGTTGACGCCGAGGAACGCGATCACCAGCGCCACCGCCCGCTCGGCCTTGAGCGACAGTGCCCACCACTCGACGACGGCCGGGGTCATGAAGAACGACAGGGCCCACGATCCGGCCACGGAGAACGCGCGCGCCGTCGGTGCGCTCTCGACCAGCGTGCGCAGGCTGAGCAGCGAGCCGGCGAGAGCCGCGGCCATCGTCCAGAACGAGACGCCAGAACCAGGCAGCGGATCGTGCATGTCGGCCATCAGACGACCTCCAGCATCTGCGTCCGGACGGCGTATAGCTGTTTCCCGGTGGCGGGATCGAACTTCGGCACGTTCGGCATGGACAGCGATTCGAGCGTGCACTGCATCGTGCGCTGGGGGAAATACGTCGTGTCGTCGGGATCCAGGCAGAACAGGAAGTCGGCGCCGTTGCCGCGCAACCGGCCCAACCGATAGAAACCGCGCTCCGCGTCGGCCTCGATGACGCTGGCGTACGTCACCGTCCAGAGGCGCGCGACGTTGCCGCGGCGTCCGAGCATTGCCTTGTTGTACACGGTGCGCGAGCGTTCGTCGGCCGACGACATGTCCCGGCCAATCTCCTGGTGCAGGTTGTACGTAGGCTGCAAGTGCGCCCCGAGCATGAGCCGACCGACCGACACCGAGCTGCCGGTCACCGTCGGGAACACGATCGACCAATAGCGATAGGCCGTGCTGTTCGACCACTTCGCGAAGCCGACGTGGAAGGGCCAGTCCGGCTCTGTCGACTTGCCGCCCGGATAGGGAGACTGAGCGCTGACGAAGGTCGCGCCCGATCCGGCGCGGGCATGCGAATTAGACGTGTTGCTCGCGAACACGCTGATCGTGTTGCCGTTGGCGAGCGACAGGCCGATCAGCGCGAGCGCCGTCGCCGCGATCGAGCCGGGCGCGCCGGGCGCGCCGAAATCGAGATCGATGTAACTGCCGCTGCCGGCCGTGCTGGTCCACGCCTGCGTCGGTTCCGACGTCTGCATGTTCGACGCGGCGAGCGAGCCTGAGGTCGTCGACGCTGAGATCGTCGCGAGGTCGCTGAAGTACGGGTGGAGGAAGAGCGCGTTGGCCATCGGCTCAGCCCCACAGTATCGTGGTCGGTATCAGCCCCATAGGGTCAGCCTCGCGCGCGCGTCATCCGAGAAGCCGACTGCGGCGACAAGAAACTTCCGCGGATTGCTCCAGCCGTTCCTCGGGTAATCGGCAATCGCGATGATGCCGCCGAGGTAGGTGGCGACCACGTAGGGATCGTCGCGGACCGTCACCTGTATGCGCTCCTTGTTTCGGGCCGCCGTCGGCACGTTCAGGAACAGAGCCTGTTGCCGTGTCACCTCGGCGCCGGCATCGGTCTCCGCATCGGTCACATGGTTGAAGCCGCTGAACGTTGTCACATGGCGAGCCAGCGGCCAGGTCAGCCGCGTCGACGTGGTCTCATAGCCGACGAACGAAGCCTCGCGCCCGTACACCAGCCGATCCGCATCCGACACGGCGCCGGCGAGCTTCGCCTCGTCCTGCGGGAAGTAGTTCCGGCGATAGCCGAGGGTCGACCGGTAGCGAGGCTGGCTGATAGACTCGAGTGCCGCGGGTTCACCATTCTGGCCAACAAAATCGCCCGGCCAATTGTAGGTTCGCAGGGCCGTCCCGGTCGGCTCGTCGACATAGCCCAAGAACAGGTTGCCGATCGGATTGAAGAACCAGAAGCCGAGAATGCCTTGCATAACTTCAGTCAAGGCCTGCGCAGTCGTCAGCTGCTGGTTCCAGTAGAAGCCGCACGTCTCGGGATACGCGCTGTTGAGCGCGGAGAGCGCCGTGCTGTCGACCTGGCCGGACGTCAGCCCGACGGTGTTGCGCGTGACGATGCGCTTCGCGATGTCGCCGCGGAGCAGGTACGGACTGCCCGGCGAACTATTGTCGAGCACGGCGTCCATCGTGATCGGAAAGTCATTCGACGGATTGCCAATCCGGACGTAGCCGCCGGACATCACGACGTCGTAGGTGTTGGTCGGCGGCGCCGCCGCTGCTTCCAGTGCCGCGTAGCTCGCCCTCGTAGCGTTCAGCGTCCAGGCCGTCACGCCACCGGACCGGAAGTCGCGTATCGTCTCGATCGCGCCGTCGGTGACCTGCAGGATGAGCTTTGCTGGATCGAGCATCACCAGGGGGATGTTGAACAGCTCCCCGATTCCGTAGGGCTTGGGCTGGCCGGTCAGGGTCGCGCCACCCTCGGCGCCGCCCGTGCCCGCGTAGCTGTTGAGCAACGGGGATTCGAGCAGCCACGCGATGTCGCGGACGATGATTTCCTTGACGTTCTCGTTGTAGAGGAGCCCCGCCGACGTCATCGAGGCAACGGCCGTGAACGTCGAGTAGTCGGCTCCACGGCTGCCGCGGAAAACGGTGAGCGTGCCTCCCGACATGGACAGGTCGAGAAGGTAGTCGAGCTTGCCCGCGACGTCGTGAATCCGGATGCTGCCGAAACCGCCTTTCGGCGTCGGCACAGGGTCGATGCCGCTGAAGATCGAAACCTCGAAAGATAGGTCTTCCATTCCTGGCGGGACGTATGTGCTTGCCGGTGTGTCGGCTGCCGACGTCGACCGGCCGTGACTGCCGGCGATGTAGTAGTAATTGCTCGGCAGGTGATACTGGGCGTACCTGAGGAAGTATTCGCGCGTCGCCATGTTCAGGCCGCCATCTTGTCGAGCAGGCGCTGCATCTTCTCCGTGACGATAGCCACCGCCGCGGTCAGTTCGGCCATCTCGGCCTTGAGCGCGGCATTGTCCTGTTCCGACGCCGCGAACTGCGCCGACACCGTCGTCAGCGCCACGATCAGCGGGTCAGTGCCGCCCTGCGCCGTGTAGACGCCGGCAAGGTTGCCGCGGAGGCTCCCGACCAGGCTCTGATACTGCGGCGTCGAGGTGCCGTAGTAGGAGCCGGCAAACTGAGCGTACTCGGCCGCAGCCTGCCCCAGGCCAGCGACGGCCACCTGGTCGCCCAGGTTCGCCTTCGCCAACATCGCGCTGTAGGTGCCCTGCAGGCCGCTCAGCGTGGCCGCCGGTGCCGCGCCGGACAGGTCGCCGTAGGTCAGGCGCTTGATGACGTCCTGCAGGCCAGTGAGGGATGCTTTGGCGCCATCCTCGACGATCTCTTTTCGTCGCAGGGCGTACAACTTCTCGATCTCGAGGATCTGGTCCATCGCGCCCGTGACGTTGTCGAGAAGCCACTTGTTGTTCTCGACCGCGCCGGATTTCCAGTCGTCGAGATCGGCGAGCGCAGCGGCCTTCGGGTCGGTCATCTGCAGGATCTCGCGCGAGAGGCCCTTGCCGAAATCGGTGGCGTAGCCCAACCGGGCCTGGGCCTTCGCGGCGTCGACGTCGCCCGTGGCGAGGCCGTATTTGTCCGCCGTGGCATACATCGCGGCAAATCCATCATCGATCTGCTTGATGGCGGCCTCGGCCGTGAGCATCGTCTTGCCGAGGTTCGCGACCGCCTCGTCGAACGCCAGCACCTCGGCGACCGTCTCGGCGATGGCCTGCAGCGAGGTCCCGCCCATCGTCTGGCCGGTCTGGGTCACGGCCTTGCGCATGTTGGCCGTAATCTCGCCGACCGCGCCCTCGAGGATGCTCCGGTACGCGACCTGCGCGCTGCCGGTGTCCATCATGCCCTGCTCGTTCATCCTCCAGAGCTGCTGGCCGCCGTTCGGGTCGACGAGGTAGAGGCTGTCGGAGCTGTCGCTCCAGCCCGGGCCAGACAGGGTCCGGTTCTGCGCCGACAGGCCCCACACCTTGCTCGGGTCCTTCACGCCGCCGAGCAGGTTGAACACGTTGGAGATGTTGCCGCCGAGCGACTTGAGCCCGCGCTCGCTGTCCGACGAATTCGCGCTCGGTCCCCATGCCCCGCCGGTCGTGTACCAGCCACCGCTGCCGTAGGTGAGCTGGCCGTAGGTCTGGTTCGCGATCGTAGGCTGCTGCTCGCCCATGCCGAAGAGCCCCGGCAGCAGGTTGCCGAGCAGCCCGACGGCCGGGCCCAGGAACGGCCCAATGCCGGGGATCAGGGACAGACCGGCGCCGACGATGCTGCTGATGCCGCCGATCGTGCCCGCCGTGCTCTTCGAGTTCGCGAGCTGGTAGACGCCCATCCCGGCACCGGCGAGCGCGCCCAGTCCCTGCAGCGGCGTGATGCTCCAGCTCGACGGGTTCCACATGCTCGGCGAGAGCATCGGAACGCCCGCCATGGAAGATGGCGACATACCCGCGTAGGGCCCGGTGAAGGGCGTGTTCAACCAGTCGCCGACGCCGCCGAGCCAACCGCCGCCGCCAGAGAGCGGCGGCATGCCGCCGGAACTGCCGCCCCAGCCGAGCGAACCCAGGCCGCTGGTGCCGCCGACACCATTCGGGACGATGCCGAGCGACTGCCCGGCAGCAAAGATCGGTTGGATCAACGGGCGGATGATCGCCGCAGCCGCGATCTCGGCGAACGTCCGCAGGAAGATTCTCTTCATCGCCTCGGCGGCGCTCGCGCCGGTGACGGTGGCGCCGCTGAAGACGTCGTAGAACGCGTCGGCGCCGTACGACTGGATATTGTCGTACGCGTTCTGCCAAATCCGCTTTGTCAGCTCGGCGGCGTCCTGCTCGCGCTTCAGCAGCTGGTCGGCGCGCGCCTGGGCGCCGGCGGCGGCGATCTGGCGCTGCGCGTCTTTGCTCTCGATGTCGACGCCGCGAGCCAGCAGCTCGTTCTTCTTGTTGAGTATCGCTAGCTGGATCGCATATTCGGCCGAGCCCGACTTCACGAGGCCGGCTTGCTGCAGGGTCAGCTCGACCTGCCGCTCCATCGCGACGGCGCCTTCCGCGAGGTCGCGCGTCAAATCGGCCGCGGCCTTCGCGCGCATCTGCTCGTCGATCGCCGCGCGAGCCCCGGGCGCCGCTGCGAGCTGCGCTCGCTTGATGTCGTAGTCGAGCTGGATCGCCCGTTGCTTCGCGACGTCGCCGGCAGCGGCCGCGAGGGCTTTGGTGAGCGTGACTTCCTGCGTAAGGTTCTGGATCGTGACGGCGTCGGTCAGGCCCTGGCGGGCGTCGAACAGCTTCAGGCCAGCCGGATTTTTTGCGGCCTCCTGGGCGCGGGCCATCGCGTAGGCGCCTTCCGTCACGACCTTCTGCGCCGCTTCGATCGCCTTCAGCTCGGCGGCGATGCCGCTGCCGGCGCCGAT
>FRDC01000554.1_pt1 | contig 27196 bp, 34 predicted proteins | sample 1106171 | NCBI WGS metagenome assembly FRDC01 (sample SAMEA3930566, study PRJEB13176) | freshwater metagenome | biome: Drinking water system; feature: drinking water; material: water | place: Singapore | collected 2014-12-20 | reverse complement strand
GCCCGAGTTCCGGCCCGCGCAGGCGGGCGCGCGCTTCGCGGCGCTGATCCCGGCGCCGGCGCCGGTCAACGACCCGCCGTTCCGGCTGCAGCGCATCGCCGCGGGCACGCTGCTCGCGTGGCTGCCCGCACCGCACGGTGCGCAGCGCGCGCCGCTGCTGATCCAGCCGAGCGCCTTCGTCGGCGTCTCGCTCGAGATCCCGGTGTACGTGGTGGTCGCGGGCGCCGTGCAGCACACGCTCGCGCTCCCGCCGCTCATCGCCGGGACGCTCGTCGCCGGTCCCGTGTCGCAGGCGCTCTCGCTCTCGCCGCTGATTGCTGGCACGCTCGTCGCCGGCCGCGCGGAGTACCAGGTGGTCGCGGGCCAGGTCGCGCTCGTGATCGTTCTCGACGACTCGCCGGAGGTATCGTGAGGCCATGAGCTGCGGAGTCACCCAGGTCGATATCTGCCGCGTGCGCGGCGACACCTTCCCGTTCCGCTTCGCGATCAAGGACGACGCGGGCGCGGCCGTCGACATCACGGGCGCCACGTTCGTGCTGACCGTCGACCCGGCCGAGGATCCGGCCGGCTCCGGTTCGAACCTCTTCGCGAACACGCCGACGATCGTGGCGCCGGCGTCGCAGGGCCTCATCGAGGTCGCGCTCACGGCGCCGCAGGCGGGCCAAACGCCGGGCGACTACTTCTACGACGTCCAGATGCTCGACGCGGCCGGGAAGATCCGAACGATCGCGCGCGGCAAGTGGCAGGTGTCCCAGGACATCACCAAGACCCCATAACAATCGTCTAGGAATGGCATTCTTATGTCGCAAGTCTCGCTCGGGGGCGTGAGCTACGAGGTCTACTCGACCGAGGCCGAGGTGAAGTCGTACCTCGCGGCCGCGGTGCATGGGACGGCCTGGGCCGCCGGCGACGGCACGACGAAGAAGCGCGCGCACATCTCTGCCGCGCGCATGATGGACCGCGCGGGGCTCCGCGATCCCGCGACCGGCGCCGCGATCACCTCGGCCAGCGCGACGGTGCCTCAGGCGGTCAAGGACGCTGAGGCCGAGCTGGCGCTGGTGCTGCTCAGCGACGCCACGGGCGCGGTGCAGAATTCGCTCGGCTCGGGTTCGAACGTGAAAAGCGAGAGCAAGACCGAGCGCGTCGAGGGCGCGATCACCGTCTCGAGCGACACCACCTACTTCGTGCGCACGCTCGGGGCCGCGGGCCGCTTCCCGAAGATCGTGCAGGAGCTGCTCGGCCCCTACCTCGGCGGCAACGTCGACCTCGCGACCGCGCTCGGCCCGACGTTCACCGGGCTCGACGAGATCGATCCGCTGTTCGTGCCCGAACGCGACTACGGCTTCACGCGCGAGGGCCTCCCGTAGTGGGCGCGCCGATCTTCCTCACGCCGCTCGAGGAAGGCTCGCTCGCCCTGCTCTCGCGGATCCGCGATCTCTGGGAGAAGGCCACGCCCGCGGTGCGCCGCGCGTACCTCGAGGGCGTCTCGGCGGCACGTGACTCCGCGAAGCTCGAGCAGGTGGCGCAGCTCATCGAGGCGAACCGCATCGAGGAGGCGCTGCGGCTGGTGGACGACGTCGCGCCGGCGATCTCGGAGGCGCTCGAGGACGCCTATCGGCGCACCGGCCAGGCGACGACGGCCGCGCTCTCGCGCGCGCGCGCCGTGCGGCTCACGTTCGACGGCGTGAACCCGCGCGCGGTCGCGTACCTGCAGGAGGAACGGCTGCGGCTCATCCGCGAGATCGCCGAGGACCAGCGCGGCGCCGTGCTGCGCGTGCTCGCGGATGGCAACGCGCGCGGCGTCCCCGTGCGCGATATGGCCCGCGGCTTCCGCGACGTCATCGGGCTCACCGAGAAGCAGGCCACCGCGGTCGTGAACTACCGCCGGCTGCTCGAGCAGAATTCTTCGGAGGCGCTCGCGCGCGCGCTGCGCGACGGCCGCTTCGATCGCACCGTGCGCGCGGCGATCGCGAATGAGCGGCCGCTCACGGCGACCCAGATCAACCGGATGGTCGACCGCTACGCCGAGCGCTACCGCGCCTATCGCGCGCGCGTGATCTCGCGGACGGAGACGCTGCGCGCCGTGCACGCGGCCGAGCACGAATCGATTCGCCAGGCGCTCGAGGCTGCCGGCGACGACGGCGCCGGCGTGGTGCGGATCTGGCGCACGGCGCAGGACGATCGCGTGCGCGACACCCATGCGGACATGGAGGGCCAGGAGCGCGGCTTCGACGAGCCGTTCGAGTCGCCCTCCGGCGAGCTGCTCATGTTCCCGGGCGACCCGGAAGCGCCGCCCGAGGAGACAATCCAGTGCCGTTGCGTGGTCGAGAGCTTCATCCCACGGCTGCGCTAGCCTCGCGCTCGCTTGGGATCTTCGAGGTTGCGATTCATCGGGTTCTCCTTGCCGCCCCGCGTCGGTTGCAAACGGCGCGGGGCGGTTCCTTCTGAGGGAGGTCCGCGATGGAGGACAAGCGCGAGAGCGGCGCGCTCTTCCCGGTCGCCGGCTGGGAGGAAGCGTTCGACGGCGCCTGCGGCGCGTTCTTCTTCAGCAAGTGCGTGGTCGAAGGCCAGGAGCGCGACACGCTCGTGATCCGTTTGCCCGGTAACCACCCGCTCTCGCACGACGGTGGCTCGCCGATCCCGCTCGAGATCTCGGGCCCGCGCGCGTGGGCCTTCGACGGGAACCGCGAGGCCCCGACGCTCTCGCCGAGCGTGCACGTGGTCGGCCACTGGCACGGCTGGATTCGCGCGGGCCGCTTCGAGAGTTGCTGACGGCCGCGCGGCTTGGGATATGCTGCGCCGCGGCTCGGGGTAGTGGCGACTCCCGAAGAGCGAGGGGCTGATGGCCCGCTTCGGCGTCTCCACGAAGGTTCTCAAGGTCGAGAAGAAGCTCGGCCTGGTGCTCGGCTGGGGCATCACGTGCACCCAGAAGAACGAGCCCTACTACGACCTTCAGGGCGACCACATCCCCGACGACGCGATGCTCGAGGCCGCGGCCGACTTCATGGCGAAGGCTGCGCGTCCGTCGACGGACATGCACACCTGGCAGGGCGAGACGCCGGTGCGCGACGGCGACGTCGTGTTCGCGTTCCCGCTCACGCGCGAGATCGCGAAGTGCTTCGGGATCGAGTGCGAGACCACCGGCCTGCTCGTCGCGGTGCGGCCGTCGCCGGCGGTGCTCGCGAAGTTCGAGAGCGGCGAGTACACGGGCTTTTCGATCGGCGGCCGACGCCTCGAGGACGTCGAGGTGACGTCGTGATGGGCTCGCAGGATTGCGCGCAGGTGGCTGCGGCGATATGGATTGCGCCGTGACGACTCGACGCATCATGCGCCGGTTCGCGATCGATGAGTTGGCCGCCGTCGATCGACCCGCACAGCAGGGGGCCCTCGCGGTCATCATGAAGCGCGCCGACGATCCGGTCGCCAAGCGAACCGCGGTCGTGCTCACCTCGGAAGCGGAGGGGCACGCGCACGCGCTGTGGCTCTATCCCGAGACGACCGGGGGCGAGACCTCTTACGCGGTCAGCGAGGGCGCCGAGAACGGCCACTCGCATCCGTGGGCCTTCACCGTCTCGGGCGGCATCGAGATCGGCGCGTCCGAGGGCCACACGCACACGGTCGAGCCGCTCGACCTGGTGGCGGCGACGATGCTGAAGGACGCCTCGGGTCCACGCGTCGTCTCGGTCGAGCTGAAGAAGTGCGCGGCGGCCGGTGCTCCCGAGCACGACCACGCGATCGATCACCGCTTCGCGGGGCCGAGTGGCCCGGCGTCGCTGGGGAAGGCGCACGTGCATCCGGTGCGCTTCGGCCCCGATGGCTCCGCCGTGCTCGGCGAGGCCGAAGGGCACACGCACGGCTGCGTGATCAAGCAGGCCGCCGAGTACCGGCTGCCCGAGAAGAAGAAGCCCAAGAAGGAGGACGAGCCCATGTCCAAGACCATCGAGCAGCTCGAGCGCGACGTCGCCGAGCGCGACACGAAGATCTCGAAGCTCGAGGGCGACCTCGCGCAGGCGCGCGTGCTCGCGGGCCTGAACGACGGCGAGAAGGCGCACCTCGCGCTGCTCTCCGAGGGCGATCGCCCGGGCTTCCTCGCGAAGTCGGCGGCCGACCGCGCCGCGCTGATCACGGCCGCGAACGAGGTCGTCTACAAGGCGACCGACGGCACCCTGTACACGAAGCGCGACGACGCGCGCACGGTCGCGCTCGCGAAGCGCGCGGACGAGCAGGACAAGGCGCTGCGCAAGGCGTCGCTCGAGAAGCGCGCGGGCGGGCTCGTCGCGCTGAAGGGCACGGCCGACGTGGTCGGCGCGGTGCTCGAGGCGGTGGACGGCATCGCCGACGAGCCGACCCGCAAGGCGGCGCACGAGCTGCTCGTCTCGGCGAACGCGGCCCACGCCTTCGTCGCGAAGAATCTCGGGACCGACACGATCCCGGCGGTCACCGAGGCCGCGAACGGCGGCGCCGACTCCGCGTCGGCCGCGGAAGCGCAGCTCGAGGCGGCAACGCAGGCGCTCATGAAGGCCGACCCGACGCTCGACTACACGCACGCCTACGTGAAGGCGGCCGAGCAGAACCCGAAGCTCGCGAAGGCGGCGTCGGCGGTGCGCTCGCTCAACTAGCCCGCATGCGCCTGCGGGCGCGAGGAGACCTTCATGGCTCTGTTCGACAACGTGAAGCCGATCACCCTGCTCGCTGGCGCGGCGGTGTCGCAGGCGCGCTTCGTGAAGATCGACAACACCGGCCGCGCCATTCAGAGCGCGGCCGAGGCCGACGACACGAAGGGCGTTTCGATCACGGCGGCGGCGGCCGCGGGCGAGGCGCTCGAGGTGGTCTGCCAGCCCGGGTGCCGCGTGCGCGTGGAAGCGGGCGCCGCGATCACCATCGGGGATGCGGTGGAGTCCGATGCGTCGGGCCGCGCGATCACCCACGGCGGCGCGACCGCGCGCCGGCTCGGGAACGCGCTCGAGGCGGCCTCGGCCGCCGGCCAGTTCATCACGGTGCTCTTCGCGCCGGGGGCCGGCGTCTAGCTCGTCGTCAACGTCAACCGTCGCCGCACCGCGCGGCTGACATCAGGAGGGGCAGATGCCCGCGACCAATCCGCAAGCTGGCGACGTGCACGTCAGCCGCCCGATCACGCAGTTCTCCGAGAAGTTCATCCTGGACAACGGGGTGTTCGTCGGGATGGGCGCGATGCCCAACGTGCCGGTGCAGTTCCAGTTCGACCAGTACTACAAGTACAACATCGGCGATTGGCTGCGGCGGCCCGGCGCGGGCGTGATCCGTGCCGACGGCGCCGAGTCGGCCGGCGTGTCCTGGAAGATGAGCACGGGCACCTACTCGGCGGTGGTCCGCGCGCTCCACAAGGACGTCTCGGATCGCCAGCGCGCGAACCAGGACGAGGGCATCGACCTCGACCGCGACGCGGCCGAGTTCGTGACGCAGCAGCTCCTGATCGAGCGCGAGGCGCTCTTCGCCGCGACCTACATGGCGACCGGCGTGTGGACCGCGTCGGATCAGAACGTCGACTGGAGCGCTGCGGCGAGCGATCCGATCAACGACATCCGCCAGGCGGCCCGCATCATCCAGGGCCGCACCGGCTACCGGCCGAACCGCTTCACGATCGCGCGGCGCGGCTTCGACACGCTCATGGAGAACGACTCCGTGATCGCGCGCATCAGCGGCGGCGCCACCCAGAGCGCTCCCGCGAAGGTGAACAAGGCGCTGCTCGCGGCCCTGCTCGAGGTCGACGAGATCAACGTCATGGAGAGCGTGCAGAACAGCGCGCTCGAAGGGGCCACCGACGCGATCGACTTCATCGCGCCGGACAACGCGCTGCTCTACTACGCGCCGCGCACGGTCGCGATCGGCACGGTCACGGCCGGGATCCAGTTCTCGTGGCGCGGCTACGTCGGCGCGACGCCGTCGGGCCAGCGGACGAAGAAGTTCCGCATGCCGCACCTCGAGAGCGATCGCGTCGAGGTGGACATGGCGTTCGACTACAAGGTCGTCGCCCCGTCCCTCGGCTACCTCTTCACGACCGTCAGCCAGCCGTAGCGCTGAGCTGAGCCCGCCCGGGCGGATCGTCTCCGCCCGGGCTTGGGCTCGGCGCAATCGAGGGCAGCATGGCCGAAGCTCAGCCCGTCCAGGCGCACCGCCGCTACGTCCGCCAGCGCTTCATGCGCCGGCGCGCCTACGTCGCGGTCACGCCCGTGCGCTTCGGCGCGGTGCGCGTGCTCCCGGGCACCGTGTTCCTCGAGCACTGCCTGCGCGAGTTCCACGCGCGCAGCCTCTATGCGCGGCAGCAGATCGCGCTCGAGGGCGACCCGTGGGCCGCCAAGGTCATCGGGGGCTACGCGGAGAAGGGCGGCGTCGTTTCGACGATGCGGCTGCGCGACCTGCGCGAGCTGGACGCGCTCGCGCGCGAGGTCGCCGAGATGGAGGCCGCCGCGCCGCCCGACGTCGTCTCGGAGGTGGTCGCCGATCCGCCTCCCGCGCCGCCCGAGCCGGAAGCCACGGCACCCGCTGGTGATGCGGAAGTCCCGGCGCCGGACGGGTCCGAGGGCTACGCGCCGCTCGGGGACGACGAGCCGGCGGCCGAGGCGCCGACCGAGCCCGTCGCGGAAGCGCCGGCGCCCAAGAAGCGGAAGCGCTGATGGGCTCGCCCGCCAAGCTGATCAAGGCGCAGGGCCCGGCCCGGCGCTCGACCCCGGTCGCGGCGACCACTGCGCAGAGCGGCCTCACTGGCGTCATCGGAGTGATCCCGACGACGGGCGGGAACTTCGTCGCCCAGCTCGAGGCCGACACGGCGAACCGCACGTTCGTGCTGCTCGCGGGCGTGCTCTATCCGCTGCGGGTGAAGTCGATCGACGTGACGTCCGCGATCGCGGTGCACCTGCTACACGAGAGCTGAAGGGGCCGCGCGTGGTGCGGCTCGCCGGTGCTCCGGGATCCGGGCTGGGGTTCGACGGCGGCCCGCGCTCACCGCGCGACGCCGGCGCCAACGGAAGCGAGGCCAGCGGCGCCCAGCGAACCTCGGCCCGGTCCCGGTGCTTCGGAGGCGTCTCGTGAGCGCGCCGTTCGACTACTCGGGCCTGCAGGCGACCGCGGTCAGCCTGATCTCGCGCTTCGGGCGCGCCGTCTCGCTGAAGCGCGGCGTGAAGGGCGCGAGCCCGGCCCAGGCGCTCACCGTCACCGCCGTGTTCGTGGCGCCAGACCGAACGCGCGCCCCCACGGCCGGTCAGTTCCGCGAGCCTCTCGCGGTCGAGCGCCGGCGCTACACGGTGTTCTTCACGCCCGCGGCCGCGTTCCCCGAGAAGATCGGCACCGACTGGTGGATCGAGGACGGGACCGAGCGCTACGCGTTCGAGAGCGTGGCGCTCGTAAAGCCGGGCGGCACCGAGCTGGTGTACCGCGCGGAGGCGTTCCTGTGAGCACGCGGGACACGACGGCCCTGCGCGACAAGCTCGTCGCGGGCTTCACCACGTTCTGGGGCGCGACCACGCCGGTGGCGAAGCCGAACGAGATCTTCGACCCCGCCTCGCTCGGGGTCGCCGATGCGGCGGCCTACGTGCGGCCGGTGATGCAGGGCAACAAGCCGCGCGCGCTCGTCGCGAGCAGCGTCTCGAGCCGCGGCGTGTTCGAAGCGGGCGGCGCCTTCGGCGTCGAGGTGTACGTGCGCATCAACTCCGGCACCTCGCTCGCCTACCAGCTCGCCGACAAGGCGCTCGAATGGTTCGAGCGCCAGGACGTGGCCGACGTCCTCTTCCGAAACATCGGGCCGCTCGAGGAGATCGGCGCGACGCTCGGAGGTTGGTATCAAGTCAACGCCGTCGCGGACTTCGTCTGGTGGCCGAACCGCGATAGCCTGTAGCCCCAAGGAGAACGCGTCATGCCGATCGCGCAACGCAACGCCGACACGATCACCCGCGGCAACCTGCTACTCGGGTTCCCCGAAGTGATCGTGACGCCGAAGAACGCCGCGGGCGTGTTCCTCGCGCCCGTCTCGCTCGGGATCCTCCGCAGCGCGGCGCTCACGAAGGAGATCACGCGGCTGGCGCTCGAGCGCGGCGACTCCGGCCCGCTGGTGGTCGACCGCCAGATCATCTCGCGGCTCGAGGCGGCCTTCGAGATCGGCACGGCGAAGTTCACGGCTGAGCTGATGCAGTTCATCCTCGCCTCGTCGACGCTCTCGGCCGTCACGGCGAACGCGGCGCAGGCGATCACCGACGACCGCGTGACGCTGCTCGCGTCGCAGACCTTCGACACCTTCCTCGGGCTCACGTACTTCGCCCTGAACGAGGCGTCGGTCGCGGTCGAGTTCGCCCAGATCGTCTCGGAGGCGGTGGGCACCGGAAACGGCGTGCTCGGCGGCACCCAGGGCGACTTCGCGCTCGACCAGAAGATCAAGGCGATCGGCGACGTCACGAGCTTCCTGGTGGGCGGCGTCGAGCGCGTGGGCGTGCTCGTCGCGGGCTCCACGCCGGCGGCCGGCCAGATCGCGATCGAGACCGGCGAGCAGGACTCGCTCGTGACCGGCTCGGGCGCGATCACGTTCGGCTCGTCGCTGATCCCGGCGAACGGCGCGGCGATCGTCGCCACCTACAAGCCCTCGTTCAACACGGGCGCGGGCGACATCGTGGCGCCGACCGACTTCATCGTGGACCCGGTGCAGGGGCGCATCCGGTTCCTGAAGGCGGGCGCCGATGCGTCGCCGTTCCGGCTCGCAGCCTCGGCCGGCGGGACGGCGCTTCTCGTCGACTACACCTACAACCGGAAGGCGGGGAACGACATCAAGCCGTTCACGCAGACCTCCGGCTTCGAGGGGAAAGCCCAGATTCGCCACCTCCCGGACATCGGGATCAACTTCATCTGGGACATCCCTTCGATCACCGTGCAGCTCACGGACGACGACCTCACGTTCGGGGCCGAGGACTTCGCCACGGGCAACATGCGCCTGGTGGTCAACGACGCCGGCGGCACGGATCGGTTCGGGACGCTGCGCGTCTCGAGCGAGGCCGAGGCCGCGGCCTAACAGCGGCGCGCCGTGCGCGCGCTTCGAGAGGACGTCGAGATGGCCGACTCGATTGTCCACGCGATCGGCGTGGAGGTGCCCGTGCAGGGCGGCGCGGCGAAGGTCCGCGTGCGTCCCTGGCGGATGGCGCAGCGCGCGGAGCTGCGGCCGAAGGTCGCGGCGCTGCTCGACCGGATCGAGAAGCAGCGCGAGGGCGGCCTGCCGACCACCCTCGGCGCGCTCTTCGAGCTGGCGGAAGCCGAGATCGCGGACGTGGTGCGCGCCTCGGTCGAGCTGCCGGAGGGCGTCACGTGGGACGATCTCTTCTGGCCCGAGGATCTCGTCGACCTCGCCCAGGCGGTGTGGGAGACGAGCATCGTGCGCGCCGACGGGAAGGGCGCGCTGGGAAAACTGGCGGGCGTGCTGCGCATCGCGCGCGGGGTCAGCGGCGCGCCCCGGACGCAAGCCCCGCCGATGCCGAGCGCGGCGAGCTAGAGGGGCTCGCCTTCCTCGCGCGGCGCTGGGGCACCTCGCCGGAACGGCTGCGCTGGCAGCTCACCGACGATCAGTTCCTCGCGTACCTCCGCGTCGAGCGTGCGGCGTTCGCGCGCGAGGCGATGCTCGGGGCGAACGGCACGCTCACAGCGATCGCGCAGGCGTTCGGATCAAAGGACGCGATGAACCGCCTGCATGCGGCGCTCACGGCCGGGCTCGACCCGGACGAGGACGTTCCGGCGCCGGACTACTTCGGCCAGATGCGGGCCCGGATCCGCGCGCAACTCCTGGAGGGCGGTGGCGATGAGTAACAAGGTGCGCCGGCTCGCGTTCGAGGCGAGCGGCTTCGAGATCGACGTGCGGCCCGCGCTCGGGCTCGTGAACCGGCTTTTTCGCCAGATGGTCGAGCTGGTGCTGCGGCCTTACCACTTCGCCGCGCAGTCGGGGAAGCTCTCCGACGAGACCGCGCGCCGGCTGCTCGCCCAGATCTACGCCGAGTCGGTGATCATCGGCTCGCCCACGCCGGCGTTCGCCGGCTTCGGGCTCCGCGAATGGGAGCAGTGGCTCGTCGCGAACCCGGAGAAGCTCGACGCGATCCGTCAGGTCGCGGAGAATCCCGCCAGCTGGGGGCTCGATGCCCGCTACGCCGACAACGGCGAGGCGTGGCCCGAGCTGCCGCCGGAGGCGGACGATGGCGATCCAGGACTTCCGAACGCTGGGCCGGCGGATGGCGAAGGTGACCCGGACGATCGAGCGGGGGCTTGAGCGCTACGTCGCCGACGTCGGCGCGGCGATCGGCGAGGAGCTGGTGCCGGCCACGCCGGTGGACACGGGGCTCGCCCGGGGCAACTGGCGGCCGTCGCTCCGCGTGCCCGTGAGCGAGGCGACGTCGCTCGCCGATCCCACGGGCCGGGCGACGGTCGCGCGCATCGCGAACGTGGCCCGTCAGTTCCGGCTCGGGCAGCAGATGTTCATCGTGAACCGGCTGCCCTACATCCGGCGGCTCAACGCAGGATGGTCGAGCCAGGCGCCGGCGGGTTTCGTCGAGGCCGCCGTCGAGCGAGGGCTCGAGAAGGCCACGCGCGCGCGCGAGCAGGGGGGGCTGACCCGTGGTGACTGAGTTCGCGCGGATCGTCATCGACGAGGTCGGCGGTGGGAAGGTGGTCGCCCGCCTCGAGCAGGTGGGGAACGCGGCGACGACGTCGGCCACGAAGGTGTCGGCGCTTTCCAAGGCGGTGAACGTCGCAGCGGTCGGCTTCACGGCCGCGACGGTCGCGCTCGCCGGCCTCGCGGCCGGCACCTCGCGCGCCCTGAACACACTGGACTCGCTCGCGGAAGCCTCGGAGCGAGTGGGCGTCGGCATCGAGCCGCTGCAGGAATTCCGGGCGGTGTTCCAGGAGTTCGGCGTCTCGGCCGAGCAGACCACCGGCGCGCTGCAATTCTTCCAGCGCGCGATCGCGCGGGCCTCGACGGGAAACCAGGAGGCGATCGACACCTTCCAGCGGCTCGGGATCTCGCTCGACGACCTGAAGAACCTCGGGACCGAGGATCTGCTCGCTCGGCTTGCGGATGGCTTCGCCCGCACCGATTCGACCGCGCTGAAGCTGCAGGCGAGCACGCAGCTGCTCGGCCGCGGCTCCGCGGAGCTGGTGAACGCGCTCAGCCAGGGCTCGGAGGCGCTGGGCGTCGCGCGCGAGCGGGCGCGCGCGCTCGGGCAGGTGATCGACGAGAACACGGTCAAGGCGGCGGCCGAGCTGGCGGACGAATGGGAGCGCCAGAAGTCGGTCCTCGACACGCAGTTCACCAAGACGCTCGCCTCCCTCGGCCCGATCTTCATCGAGATCGCGGAGGCGGTCGCCGTCGCCGCGCGGTTCTGGGGCGAGTTCTTCGAGCAATTCCGGGACGTGGGCTCGCAATCGACCGAGGGCCTGCAGAAGCAGCTCGGGGCGCTGCGCGCGGAGCTGACCCGCCTCGAGGACACCCCGTTCGGGCAGGTGTCGGGCTCCATCAACGAGGTGCGCGAGAAGATCGAGCTGATCAAGGCCGAGCTGGCCGAGCGCGAGCGGCTCGGGCGCGCCGAGGCGAAGCAGGCCGAGGACAAGGCGCGCGCCTCGGCCGCCGAGCTGGAGGCCGCCGCTCAGCTCGAGACGTCGCGCGAGAACGCCAAGAAGGCGATCGAGGAGCAGGCGGCCGCGCTCGACAAGCTGCGCGGGCTCACCGATGCGGTGATCCAGTCGGAGCTGGCGGAGACCGACCCGCTCGCCGCGAAGCTCCGCGCGCTGCAGGAGCAGCAGAAGGAGATGGAGGCGCTCGCGGCGCTCGCCGGCGCCGACGGGCTGCTCGGGCTCACCGAGGCGCGGCTCGCACTCGAGCGCCAGATCGCGGGCGTCCTGAAAGAGCAGGAGGACGCGCGCTCGCTCGAGCTGGCGCCATTCGACATCGGGCAACTCGAGCCCGAGCTGGACGACGCCACGAGGGCGTCCGCGCAGGCGGCCGTCGACGAGGTCGGCAAGGCGTTCGACGACCTCGCGAAGGACCAGGAGCGCTTCCGCGCGCTCGGCGAGGACATCGGCCAAATCCTCGGCGGCGGGATGCACGACGTCCTGCAGAGCATCCTCGAGGGCGAGGCGGTCGACTTCGGCGAGATCCTCTCGTCGATCTCGGCGGACCTGCTGCACAACGCGCTCTCGAGCGTGATCGATTCGCTCTCGACGCAGCTGGGCGATCTGCTCTCGGGGGCCGCGGGCTCGCTCTCGGGCGCCGGCGGCTCGGGCACCGGCACCGCGGGCTTCGGAGCGGCGCTCGGCGCCGGGCTCGCGCTCGTCGCCGGTGCGCTGCAGGACAACAACGCGAAGGTGCGAAACAACCTCGCGCGCTCGAGCGCCGTGCAGGATGTGCGCGCCACGCGCGGCGTGGTCGCCGGGCCGACCTCGATTCCGATCTTCCAGGTGGGCGAGTCGCTCGAGCAGGCGCTGATCCCGACGAACGACCTGCTCGCCCAGATCCTCGCGTCGCTCCGCGCGCGCTCGGGCGCGGCGGGCTCGTCGCTGGACGCGGAGGTCGGGCCGCTGCTCGGGGCCACCAGCCCCTCGCTGGCCTAACGCGATGGGATTCTCGGCGATCCGCCGGATCGAGCCGGTCCCGCTTCATTCGACCGGGAACTATCCCTACGGGCCGCTGCTCTGGGGCTTCGGCACGCATCTCTGGCGCTACTACGATCGCCTCGACTTCTTCTGGATCCACGTGCGCAACTCGCCGAACACGATCCAGGAGTACTTCCGCATCGATCCGCTCTTCCTTTCGAACACCGGGTCGCTCTACGACAACCTCGGCGACCCGCCGCTGATCGGCGCCATCACGAGCCGCTCGCTCTACGTCGGCGACTGGGATCGGGCAGCCGGTGTGCAGCGGCTTTACCAGGGCCCGTCGGCAGCGACTGGCGCCGCCGGCGAGCGGTTCCGCGAGCTGAACGTGCTCGCCTACGCGGGCGTGCTCCAAGACGACCCGTTCCCGCTCGTCGGCCCCGACACGACCCGCTCAGGCGTCACCAGCACGACCCCGGGCTATTACACGGCGGCCGCGGACGGCGGCTGGCACTTCTTCGAGAAGTGGGGCTTCGCGTTCAACGCGCGGGCGACGCTGCGCCACACGGATGGCGTGACGTACATCGGGGTGCCGATTCTCGTGAACCTCACGACGGGCCTAGCGACGCTTGTCGCGACCCCGACTTCTTATGGCTCCGTCTCGCACAAGTTCGCCGGTCCCGAGCTGTTCGCGCAGATTGTCGACTTCGACTACGCGCAGTTCACGCCCGACGACGCCTCGACGCCGGCGACGCCGGTCGGCGTGTTCTGGCTCGTGCACCGCCCGCCCTCTTCGAACCCGAACGACACCACCTTGCAGCGCGAGTGGCTGAAGGTGATCGACTGGAATCCGTTCGGGATCTCGTCGACGCCTTCCCGGGTGCACCTGCGCGAACGGCTGATCTCCGCGTTCGACTTCCTCGAGTCGAATTTCGCGGCGCTGAACGGCATCGCGAGCACGAGCGTCAACGGCTCTTTCCTGGTGCACCCGCGCACGAATCGGCTGCTCTTCTGGGCGCAGGCGACGACCGTCAGCAGCCCGATCGTCGCCGGCGACACCAAGTGGATCGAGATCAACCTCACGCCGGCGTTCTCCTACCTCACCGAGCCGGCGCCGTACTCGGAGGTGGCGACGGGCAAGACCATCCTCTTCGCGGCCGAGGCGCGCGGCTCGCTCGGCGAGCGCATCGCCGGCAAGAGCGTTTCGTTCCAGCTGCGGCGCGTGTCCACGGTCAAGGAGACGCTCGCAACGACGGGCACGCCGGGCGAGACGGTCACCGTGGCGAACGCGATGAGCCCGACCGATGCCGCGGTCGCTCCGGTGTCCGTCTACGAGAACGGCGTGCCCCTCGTCGAAGGCGTCGCGTTCACCGTGAATCGCGCCACCAGCCAGATCACCTTCATCGCGCCGAAGCCGCTCGCCGGCGCCGTGTATCAAGCGACCTATCGGCACTTCGGCGTGACGGCGACGCCGGCTCACGGCACGCTGCTCGTCGCGGCCTCGCAGACCGGGATCGATGGGCTCGCGCTCACGCAGGTGCGATACCCCGAGGAGGCGAACGTCCCCGATCGGTGGGATCGTCTCGACGCGGACCCGATCTGAACCCCAAGGAGGAACCCATGCGCGAAATCAAGCCGGTCGAGGTGCTCGTCGAGGACGGCCGGCCGATCCTGGTGCTCGAGGACAAGCGGCGGATCACGCTCGGCCTGAACCTGAACATCGGCGGCTTCACCTACGCGATTCAGCGCGCCGATGGGATCGCGGCGTTCGAGCTGGAGGCCGCGGATGTTCTCCGCGACGGACACCCGGTCGAGGGCCTGCTCTGGGCGAACCTGGTCATGCTCCGCGGGCAGAACGAGCGGATCGGCCAGCTCGCGCTCGCGGTCGGCGAGCTGGCAGAGGCGATGCGCGGCCTGCTCGAGCGGATGAACCGGCCGGGCCCGAGCATGGAGGACATCATGGCGGCGGCGACCAAGGCGGTCGCGCCGGCGCTGGCGAACCTGCAAGGCGCCGGCGCTGGCGTGAAGGTGGAGCGCTGATCCGATGGGGATGACGGCGCTGCGCCAGTTCGATCCGCGCACGCTCTTCACGAGCGGGAACTATCCCGCCAACGGCTTTTGGCTGCAGCCGTGGGGGAATTCGGCCGGCTCGATCAAGGCGGGTTTCTACTACGACCGGCTCGACGTGATGTTCGCGATCGGACAGCTCGCGGGCGGCTACAGGCAGTACATCCGGTTCGACCCGTTGCTGCTCTCGAACACCGGGAGCCTCTTCGACGACGTTCCACTTCCGCCGCAGATGGGCGGCGCGAACGCCGAGAACATGGCGCTGGGCGAGTGGGACAAAGCGCTCAACGTCCAGAAGCTCTACCACTTCAAAAATGCGCCGGTGGCGGCCGACGGCGTCGACGAGATCAACCCGGTCGCTCTCGCGAGCACGCTCGCCGTGGACCCGTACCCGCTCGTCGGCGTTCACACCTCGCGCGTGCCTGGCATCCTGACGACCACGCCGGGCTACTACACCGTGCCGGCGCCGGGCGGCACGCGCTGGCAGTTCTTCGAGAGCTGGGGCTTCGCGCTCTGCTCGCGCGCGACGCTGCGCCACACCGATGGCGTGTCCTACGTCGGCGTTCCGGTCCTTGTGGATCTCGCGACCGGACTCGCCTCGCTCGTGAACACGCCCGTCTCCTACGGAACGGTCACGCACAAATTCGCGGGCCCCGAGCTGTTCGCGCAGCAGGTGGACTTCAACAATCTGCAATTCGTGGCGGACGACGCTTCGATCCCGACGCAGCCGGTCGGTCAGGTGATCTTCTTTGCGCCGCCCGGCGACAACCCCGGCGACGCGACCCTCGACCGGCTCTGGATCAAGGTCATCGACTGGAATCCGCTCGGGGTCGACTCGACGCCGCTGCGCGTGCATCTCCGCACGCGGTTCATCTCGGCCTTCGATCTGCTCGAGAGCACGCCGGCGGCGCTGAACGGGATTTTCAGCACCCAGCAGCTCCAGGGCGGCACCTTCTACCACCCGCGCCAGAACAAGGTGCTGTTCTACGATGGCACCGCGAACGGCCTCACCCTCGACCCGGCGGAGTCGAAGTTCATCGAGTTCTCGTTCACGCCGGCGTTCTCGTATCTGACCGAGCCCTTCGCCTACGAGGAGATCGCCTCGGGCAAGACCGTTCAGTTCGGCGCGGAAGCGCGCGGCTCGCTCGGCGAGATCATCTCGGGGAAGAACGTCAGCTTCCAGCTCCGGCGCGTCTCGACCGTGAAGGAGACGCTCGCGACGACCGGGACGCCCGGCGAAACCGTGACGCTCGCGAACGCGGTCAGCCCGACTGACCCGGTCGTGAGCCCGATCTCGGTCTACGAGAACGGCATCCTGCTCGCGGAGACGACCCACTACACCCTGAATCGCGCGGCCTCGCAGATCACGTTCGTGGCGCCGAAGCCCCTCGCGGGCGCGGTGTACCAGGCCACCTACCGGCACTTCGGGACGCCCGCGACTCCGCCGCACGGCGAGCTGCTCTCGGCGGCCGCCCAGACCGGCGTCGAGGGCGTCGCGCTCACGCGCGTGCGCTACGACGAAGAGGCGTCCATCCCGGATCGCTGGGATCGCCTCGACGCGGATCCGGTGTAAGCGATGGCGGTCGACCTCAGCGCGGTCCACCTCGAGCACTCCGGCGCCGGCGTGCAGGGCGAGACGCAGTTCTCGCCGCAGGCATCGCTGGGCGGGCTGCGCGCCGGTTCGAACCCGTATCGCCAGGCCGCGCTGACGGCGAACATGACCAGCGTGCACGTCGCGCTCGCCGCGGGCGCGATCGACGACACGCCGGCTGGCGGAAAGTCCACGAGCCCCGCGGTCAACAGCGCGGGCTATGCCGGCGCCGCGAACCTCCGGCACTGGTGGCGGTCGGCCTACGATCCCTTCGTGCTCGGCCGTGACTTCGGCGTCTCGCGGCTCGACCTCTCGACCGCGCGCCAGGGAATCACCTATGCGGCCGACTCGGTCGCGGACCAGCCGGGGCGGTTCTTCCAGCAGCGGCGCTCGCTCTCGTTCACGCCGAACGACGGCATCACGAACGGCGGCGCCACGACAATCGGGATCGGGGACAACTGGACGATCGAGTGCGTCGTGAAGCCCGACGTCGTCACGGGCAACGGGACGTTCCTCTACATCGGGATCACGGGGACCGCGGTCGATTCGATCAACCAGATTCGGTTCGAGCGCCAGAGCGCGGACCTCCACATCCGCATCGTCGACCAGACAGACGCGAACGCGCAGAAGGAGCGGCTCTTCTCGGGGTTCTTCTCGGCCGGGACGTGGGTCACGATCACGGTGCGCTGGAATGGCGTCACCGAGACGCTCTCGGTGTTCAAGAACGGCGAGCCCATCGCGCCCTCGAGCACGCCCGAGGACGACGCGATCACGATGGCCGATCCGGCCACGCGCGGCGTGCTCGTCGGCGGCGCCTTCTGGAGCCAGATCAACCCCACGAACGGCTTCGACGGCCCGATCCACAGCGTGATGCTCTGGGACCGCGCGCTGACCGATGGCGAGATCGAGGTGGTCGCCGGCTTCGGCGATGGACCCGCGCCGCGCAGCAACCTCAGCTACCTCGGCCGCTACGTCGTGTTCGTGACCGGCCTGAACGCCGGCCAGGCGCGGCGCTGCACCTTCCACAATCTCGCGACCGGCGAGATGCACTTCGCCCAGGGCTTCCCGAGCCTCGGCAGCTCGGGCGACGTGTTCCGGGTCGCGCTCGAGGTGGATCTGTGGAATGACGGGCCCACGGGCCCAGAGTGCGCGGCGGGCAACATCGACCATCGCTGCCTGTTCTTCCTGCAAGCGAGCGGCGAATCGCTCTCGGGCATCCGCTGGTACCTGAAGCCCCTGGATCCCGGGCCGATCGATCTCGAGATCTGCATCGGCCACGCGACGAAGGCGAGCGGCGACGCGGTCGGTTCGATCGCCGTCGACACGGACGAGCCCCCGATCAACGACCCGCTCTCGGGCGCCGCTTCGATCAGCACGCGGCCGCAGCTCTTCGTGCGGCCGCAGACCTACGCCGAAGCGCAGGGCGTGCCGGATTCCGTCAACGGCGCGAGCGCGAACGAGTTCACGCTCTCGAGTGGCAGCCGCACGGCGCTCTGGATCAAGCGCAAGATCGGCGCGGGCGCGCGCGCCTACCGCCAGTCGACGTGGCTGCTCGTGATGGAGGCGGCGACCGGGAACATCACGCCGGGCCCGCATATCGTCGCCTTCCCGATCGCCAGCTCGCCGGTCGGCGTGCCGACGCAGTTCCAGCGCGCCGGGCTCGACCGCACGCCGCGCACCTTCGGCGGCGCCCGCTTCGTGGCCGAAGTGCACGAGCCGACCAGCGACGCGCCGATCGAAGGCGTCCCGGTGAGCTTCGAGATCCTCGAGGGCCCGGGCTCGCTCTCGTCGGGCGGCCCCATCGACACCGGCGAGGACGGCTTCGCGCGCGTGCAGTACAAGGCCCCCGAGAGCGATAGCTGGGCGGGCCACGTGCTGCGGCTGCGCGCTTCGTTCCCGGGTGGGCCCGCGCTCGAGGTGCCCGAGCTGATCGAGGGCGGGATCGTGAACCCGGGCTCCGGCGCGGCGCTGCGGCTCGCGGCGCAGCTCGCGGCGCACCGACCCGTCGAGCCGCTCCCGCCGCCGGTCACGCGCCCGGTGCCGCCCGGCGCGTCCGTGGATCGCCCGCCGCTCGCCTCGAGCGATGAACGCGGGCATCGTCTCGAGCGCGATGCATGGGAGCCGGCGCCGCGGCTGCCGCAGCGCGGAGCGAGGAGGCCGCAGTGACCAACCGGATCTACCAGATCGGCCAGGGCACCCCGGTGGTCGCCGAGTCGACGGTGCAGCTGCTCTCGGCTGGGCTCACCGGCTCGAAGGGGGCGAAGCGCCGGCTGGTGCACCCGGATTCGGCGACGCACCCGACGCTCACGTACTACAAGAACCCCGACCGCACGGTGAACTTCGATCAGGACATCCTGCGGCACCCGATCGCCTCGGCCATCCGCACGATCGGCGGCACCGTGGTGGTGCGCTTCGAAGAGCTGGACGAGGACGTGATCGTCTCGGAGGTGTGGGAAGCGGGCGGCGGGTTCTCCATGCCCGTGTTCCAGTTTCGCGACCTCTACAACCTCTTCCTGAACCCGCCGGCCTTCGCGGCCGTCGGCCAGCTCTACACGCGCTGGGAGCCGCGCGATGAGACCGATGACGCCTACCACGTCGAGCTGCTCGACCTGCAGGTGGGCGGCGGCGGCCTCGGGAAGTTCGACGTGAAGAAGTGGTGCGCCGACGGCGGGCCGAACGATCCGAACCTCCCAGGCGCGATCGCGAATCCGCTCGACTCGCTGGACGTCTCGCCCACCGCGCTGATCGACCAGCAGGTGACGCTGGTGCTCCGCATCGTCGAGAAGGTCTAGGCGCCGTGGCGCGCGGGATCTCCGGCAACCTCGACGCGATCATGACCACCGCGACGACGCGGCGGCCGACGTTCGAGGTTTCGATCTACGACCTGCGCTCGGGCGGCGATCTCATGCGCGAGGTCGTGATCTTCAACAAGACCGGCCTCGGCTCTTTCAACCTGCTCGCCGGGCCGCGGATCTTCGCCGAGTGCGTCTCGGTCGCGCTCGAGGAGCGGCGCGGCGACTACGCGACCGGCGGCGTCGCCTCGACCATCGCCACGCTCCAGATCGTCGACCGCGGCGGCATCATGGACCCGGCCGCGATCCAGAACGTCGCGACCGACGACCCGGCCTACGTGAACCTGCTCGGCCGCTACCTCCGGCGCGGCAACGCGGTGGTGATCCGCATCGGCGACGATCGCGTCGACTCGTCGGAGTGGGTGCGCGTGTTCACGGGCGAGATCGTCGGCCAGGCGGGCTACGCGCGCACGCGCTCGGATGGCCCCGAGTCGGTCGCCACCATCCGCGCGATCTCGCGCGAGGCGCACTTCGCGCAGTTCAAGCGGACGAGCCAGGTGTTCGGGACGACGGACACCTTCCTGTTCGCCGCGCAGCAGATCGCGCAGCTCGAGATGGGCCTCGACCTGCAGGAGATCTACCTCTCGGGCTGGGGCGGCCAAACGTTCGGCCATGCCTCGACGCAGTTCGTCGACGAGCCGCCGATCATGATGCTCGCGCGCTTGCTCTTCCCCGACGGCCTGATGCCGCGCTTCGATGGCGATGGCGCGCTGACCCAGGTGCAGCACTCGACGTCGAAGGCGCCGGCGCGCATCTACCCGAACCTGCGGCCGATCCGCCGAATCGAGCGGCCGTGGTCGGACGTGCAGCCGGCCAATTGCGTCACGGTGGTCGGGCTCGACAAGAACCAGACCAAGATCCTGCAGCCCGAGCAGCTGCTCGCGTCCGTGGACATCACGACGGGGTTCTTCGCGTCCAACGAGGACTTCAAGGTCTATTGGAGCGACGAGCGCACGATCGTCGCGGCCTCGCTGAACCCGAAGGTGGTGCTGAAGTCGCTCACGGGCGGCGTCAGCTTCACCGCGATCCCGGTGCCGGGCCCGGGCGGCGGGAACATCGGCGTGCGGGTCACCGTCGACACGGGCTACGCGCCGTACCTCGCGACGCTGCTGCTCGTCGTCCACATCATCTTCGCCGCGATCCCGGACCTGGTGATCGCCTTCGGCGAGGGCGTCACGATCTCAGTCGGCCGCATCCTGCAGGCGGTGTTCCTCTCGGGCGCGATCATCCTGATGACCCGGATCGGCCGCTTCCAGTTCGAGTTCTACGGCGAGCCGCAGGAGTGGGTGTTCAAGGAGATTCGCGAGCGCGCGTGCGTTGCCGGCCAATCGGCCTACGACCAGAACGACCTCGTGATCGAGAACCACCTGCTGAACACGTCGACGATCGCGCGCAACATCGCCCGCGAGGTGCTCTTCCTGCAGCAGGCGTCCGCGAACCCGCGCGACATCGAGATGATGCACGACCTGCGGCTCGAGCCCGCGGACATCTTCGAGACGCCGGACGGCCGCCGCTATCTGATCGACGGCATCACCTACAACCTGGTGCGCGATCCATCGGCCGGTTCGCGCGCGACCTACGAGTGCTTCGAGGTCACGGCCGGCGTGGTGGTCACGCAGTAATGGCGAACCGGAACCTGCAGCGGCTGATCTCGCGCGAGATCCGCAACGCGCGCGAGCTGATCGTCGGCACGGTGGTCGGCGGCCAGCAGCTCCTGAACTTCGACAACTCGGGCGGCTCGGGCTCGGGCGTGTTCGTGTGCGACGTCGAGATTGGTTCGAACAACCTGCTGCGCAAGGTGCCGATCAAGGCGTCGCAGACCCGGTTCTACGCGCAGCTCGGCCAGACCGTGCTGCTGCGCCGCAACGCGAACGGCCGCTACGAGGTGATCGGGCCCGGTGATCGGCTCTCGCAGGCGGTGCAGACCACGGCCTACGACCTCTCGACCGGCGCCGGCGGCACGACCGTCGCCTCGGGCTTCAGCTTCGTGAAGCGGCCGCTCTCCTACTACGCGACGCTCAAGACCGGGCCGGCGAGCGGCGTGATCTGGAATGACGGAACGACGCCGTTCAACCTCGTCGAAATCGTGAACGCGCAGGGCCAGGTGGTCCCCTAAGGAGCTTCGATGGCGCAGACGATCAACCTCGGCCTGACCACCTACGTCGACGACTTCCAGAACAACAACACCGCTTATGGGCGGGTCGCGCCGTACACGCAGTACTCGGTCGACCTCGACACGAACTTCCGAACGCTCCGCGCCACGCTGAACACCGTGATCGCCGAGCTGAACGCGGTGCAGGCGCCGAACGCCGGCCTCGGCACCGACATCCTCGGCTTCGACGATCCCGCGCGCGTCGGCGGGATCACGCAGACCGGCCGCGTCGGCCTCGATTCGTTCCGCGTGGCAATCGGCTCGCCCACCTCACAGCTCACGGTCACGAAGGGCGTGGTGCTGCTCAGCGGCGTCGCGCTGCGGAACGCGCTCGGTGCCACGCTCGTCGGCTCGGGCGGCGCCGGCACCCGGTACATCTCCGTCGATAGTCAGGGCGCGATCTTCCAGTCCTCGACCATCAACGCGAATTCGCTCGACCTCGCCGAGGCCACGTGGAACGGGAGCGCCTTCACCGCGGTCACGAACTACGACAACGGCACCGCGCGCGTCGTGCAGGTGTTCTTCGACGGCGATGAGTACGAGAAGCAGCTGATCCGCGCGGTGCTCTCGCCGACCTGGACGGCCAAGACCTACCGCGTGCACTCGCTCCGCTTCCGCGCGCTCGAGCGGCTGCTCGCGGGCCTCACGACCGACGACGACGGCGCGGCGATCGGGCCGCACGTGCACCCGGATGGCACCGCCTCGGCGCCCGGGCTCACGTTCGTGACCCAGCAGAACCTCGGCGTGTATCGCGCGGGCACCGACATCCTCGGGCTCGCGACGAACGCGGCCATCCGGTGCCGCGTGGTGAACGCGGGTTTCCAGCTCGATCTCGACGGCACGGCCGCGGCTCCGGTGATCTCGTGGTCCGCCGACACGAACATGGGCCTGCGGCGCGAGGCGGCCGACACGCTCACGTTCGTGACCGCCGGCGTCGACGTCGGGCGCTTCGATCCCCAGGGCAACCTGGATCTCCCGACGAACGGCCGCGTCAAGGGCTCGCGCACGGCGACCCAATCGATCGCCACGGCCACGGCCACCTTCATCGACTTCAACGCGGCCGACGAGTTCGACATCGGCACCTGGCACGATCACGCCTCTGGCACGCTCGGGACGCGCGAGAGCTTCACGGTGCCGACCGGCTACGCCGGCACCTACCTCGTGATCGCCCACGTCAACTGGGCGGCGCCGGCGGCGGCGATGCCCACGCTGCTCGAGATCACGCTGAACGGCACTGCGATCGCGGAGACCTTCCAGAAGGACGTCGCCAACGCGGAAAACGCGGCGTTCTCGCTCGCGGCGGTCCTGGTGCTCGCCGATGCCGACGTCCTGAAGGTGCGCGTGACCCAGGCGAGCGGCGCGAACGTGAACGTCGACGCGGCGCGGTTCACTATCGTGAAGGCCGCATGAGCTACGAGCGCGCCTACCGCTTCACGCTGGCCGAGGAGAAGGGCTTCGCCGATGACCCGGACGACCCGGGCGGCAAGACCCGCGATGGGATCGCGTCGCACGCGAATCCCCTCGAGTGGGCCGATGGTGTGCTCACCGATGCCGAGCGCGACGCGGCCTACCGCCGGCGCTGGGATCGGATCCGCGGCGGCGAGCTGCCGCCGCCGGTCGCGATCTCGCTCTTCGACTTCTACTTCCAGTCGGGCGCGCCCGCCGTGCAGGCGCTGCAGCGGCTGGTGGGGGCGAACCCTGACGGCTCGCTCGGGCCGAAAACGGTCGAGGCGGTGCGGTCGGCGTGCTCGAGCACGACCACTCCCGATGCGCTCGCGCTCGCGCTAATCGAGGCGCGCGCCGCGTTCCTCTCCGCGTGGATCCGGCGTCTCCCCGTGGAGCGCGTTGCTGGCGGCACCACCTTCCGGGAGGCTCGTGTGCGGTTCATGACGGGGTTCATGCGCCGGCTCGCGCGACTCGCCTTCGAGATCTCCCGGGCGTGAGCGAGGGCCCCGTGGCTTCACCCGCTGATCTTCCGCCGTCCGAGCCAGGCTTCGTCCTGCAAGCCTGGCACCTCGTCGCCGGCGGCGTCGCGGCCCTCTTCACCGGCGTGATGACTGGGAAGCTCCAGATCCGGCGCACCGAGAGCGACTTCGAGGCGATGGCGAAGGCGTGGTTTGCCGAGAAGGCGCGCGAGGACGAGAAGCACCGCAACGAGATCGTCGCGGCGATCGGCAAGCTCGAGCAGAGCATGCTCTCGACGCTCACGCGCATCCACGCGGAGACCGGCGCTGGGATCCAGGGCGCGATCCGGGACATCGCCGCGCAGTACGGGGACGTGAAGAGCGACACGCGCGTGATCATCCGCGAGCTGGACGCAATCCCCGAGCGGTTCAAGGACGTCGGCGAAGCAGTCGACACCGTGGCGCAGGGCCTGGATCACCTGCGGCGCAAGGTCGCCGCGAAGGACGGGAGCAGCTCATGATCACGCGAGACGAAGCACTGCACGCGCTCTTCGGCGCTCTCTTCGCCGGCGTCTCGGCCTTCGTGTGGGCGCCGCTGTGGCTCTCGGTTGGCTGGCCCGTGTTGCTCGGCTTCGCACGCGAGCACCACGGCGAGCGCGACCTGCGGAAGTGGAGCCTGAAGCGCTGGCGCGAGGCGCTCTTCTGGATCCCGGGCGCGGTCATCGGCGCGGCGATCGGGGTGGTGCTGCGATAGGGTGCTCCGCCAAGGAGGGCCTCATGGGCACGAAACCTTGGCGGAAGTCTCTCACGCTGATCGGCGGCACGCTGTTCGCCGCTCTGGCGTACCTCGAGCAGCAGGGCGTGATCGCCGCGGGCACCGGTCAGGCGGCCCAGGACGCGCTCGCGGGCGGTGAGGCCGCGGTTACGGGCGGGCTCGCGCAGCTCGCGGTCGCCGCGAAGTACGGCTCGGGCCTGCTCGCGCTCATCGGGCTCCGGCGCTCGAGCGGGCAGCCGCCGCTCAGCGGCCTGCTGATGGCGTTCATCCTGCTCGCGCTTCCCTTCGCGTCGGCCACGCCGGCGGTCGCCCAGACGACTTGCCAGGGCGGCACCGCGACGGCGCCGGCGTGCTCGCGCAACTGGGCGACGGGCCCGCTGAACGTGCTCGCCTGCCCCGCGGATCCGGCGACGGGCGCGGTCGCGGGCGAGACCCTGGTGCTCCGGGAGCTGAACGGCACGCCGCTGCTCAGCGTCACGGCGGGCACGCCGGGCGGCCAGCTGACGCTCGCGGCCTCGCAAGCGCCGCGCGCTCCGGCCGGCAGCACGGTTCGCGTGATCGAGTTCCGGTGCACCGCATCGGGGTTCTCGACGGGAGGCGCCGCGACGTTCGCGACGATCACGTTTCCCCAAATCCCCGCCTCGGCCCCGGTCGCCCCGACGGTGCTCTGAGATCGTGATCCGCGAGTACGACTCGGAGCCCGTGCTCACGACGTCGCAGCCGCGGGAGATTCCCTGCCCGTGAGGTGATAGGCTCGCGCCGCGCCTGTTCTGAGGCACCTCCCGGGCTTCCCGGTCGGCCGAGAGACGCCACCTCAACGTCGGCCGGGAAGTCCACCGAGGGGGCCGCATGGCCTACGGATTCCAGAACCGCGCGGTGCTCGAGCACCTGGACGACGAGCTGCAACGGCTCCGCGAGCCGCTCGTCTATCGCTCGCGCGGCTCGCTGCGCTACCGCCAGCTCGTCGAGCGCGAGCTGATCGTGCCCGCGGGCTTCGTGTTCGACGGCGCTTCGATCCCGCGTGTCGCCTGGACGCTCATGCCCTCGAAGTCCGACACGGCCGAGGAGGGCTGCCTGCACGACTGGGCCTTCCGCGTGGGTCCGCACCTCGGGCTCGGCTTCGCGGCCGCGAATTGGCTGCTCTGGGAGGCGCTCACGCACTCGGGCGACGGCTGGGCCTGGCAGCGCACCGCGATGTGGGCGGCCGTCTCGAGCGGCGGCGCGCTCGCGTGGAACCGCTGGCGCAAGGCGGCGCTCGCGCCGGATCACCCGGCGGTGCTCGCGACGTTCGATCCGGGGCGCGCTCCCGCCGCCTAGAGCGCGGCGAAGTTCAGCGCGGTCAGTGCGCTCCCGGCCATCGCGAGGAGCGCGAACCAGATCGCCCAGCCGCGGCGCCTCGTGAAGAGCGCGTGCGCGGCGAGCGCGAAGCACGCCGCGGCTCCGAAGGCGGTCAGCCAGAGGTCGAGCATCAGTGCACCCGGATGATGCGGCTTGTGCGCTGATCGGTGCGCGCGACCCAGCGATCGAGCGCATCGTTCACTTCGTCCCAGCTCGTCGGCGCGTCGGCGAGCGGCATGCCGAGTCCGGCGATCACGTTCGCGCTGTGCGCTGCGGTGAGCGCGATGATCCCGTGGCGGCCGTACATGCCGACCGCGGCCGCGGCCTTCGCCTTCTCGATGAATTCGAAGAGGTCCGCCTCGAAGAGCGGCGCGCCCTTCGGATCGACCAGGAGGTCGGGCAGCTCGCTCCCGGGCGGGTCGCGTTCGATCTGGCGCAGCTGCCCGAGGAGGCGCAGGCGGAAGCGGTGATCGGGAATCGTGGTCCACCAGACGGTCTGCTGGGAGAACCACACCGTGGGCTGCCCGGGCGTCACGTTCATGGCCCGGACGTTGTCGGCGATCTGATCGAGGGTCAGCGTGAGCGCGACTTCGATGGCCATCAGAGACCCGCGCTCTTCGGGGCGTCGAATCCGCCGACCCAGCCGAGGTCGGGCAGCCGGCGCACGATCGCGAGCCACTGCTCTCCGCTGCTGATGTACCAGTCCTCGAGCGTGGCGTTCGCCTGCGGCGTGTCCTCGGGGCCGCCGAGGTCGTGATCGATCGCGCGGACCTCGAGGCGATCGTTCGCGTCGAGCCCGAGCGGGGCGATCCGGTGGCGGATCCCGATGAAGTGCCCGTCGACCACGCGGATGAACGTGGCGAGCGAGTGCAGGTGCCGCACCCGGAGCTTGATCACTGTGCGCGTTCCCATCAGAAGCCGACCTCCCCGAGCGTTCGTGGTGCCTCGCCGGCGCGAAGCCAGATCGTGGCGGATCCCTCCGGCGGCTGGCCCGGTTCGCCGCTGGTGGTCGCGAGCCCCCAGACGCCGAGCGGGTAGTGCTCGGCGACCCACTTCGCGAATCCGAACCAGGCGGCCCGGTGCGGCTGATCGAACGTGTCGAGCGCGTCCGTCATCAGCAGGGGAAGGGGGAAGTCCGCGGCGGCCGCGAGCGCGTGCTGGAGGGCCACGCCGAGCGCCATCCGCTGGGAAAGGCTGAGCTGGGTCGGGTGGCGCCCGCCGCAGCGCAGCTCGAATTCCGGGGTCAGCTCCACCTCGCCGGCGAGCAGCCGGATCGCCTTGCCGGCCGCGGCCAGGAAGGCGGCCCGCGCGGCGCCGCCAAGGCTCATCTCGACCCCGTCCGGGGCGAGCGCCTTCGCGAGGGCGTCGAGCCACTCGACCTTTGCCTTCGCCTCCGCGCGCGCCGCGTCGGCCTTCCCGATCGCGGCGACCGCGGCGTCGTAGCGGCGCTTGCCTTCGACGATCCGCTCGCCCTTCTGGACCCGGGCGGACAGCTCGGCGGCGCTCTGCCCGGGCTCCGCGGCGGGGGCGGCCTTCGCTCGGGTGATCTGGGCCGCGAGCCCGTTGATCCGGCTCTCGAGCCCTTCCAGCTCGCCCAGGGCGGCCGTGGCGGCGCGATCGCGCTCGCGGGCCTGCGCCAGGGCGTCGGTTGCCGCGCGGAGCGTGCGGCGGGCCGTCTCCATCGCCGTATGGGCCTCGCTGTGGGTGGCGCGGGCCTCGGGCAGGGCCTCGGCGGCCTGCTGCTGGATCGCGGCGGTCGCCTCGAGCGGCTTGCGGAAGGCGGCCGGCTTCACGGGGCATGCCCAGCTGATCCCGGGCGGCATCGCCGGGCACTGGGCCGGGGGGTCGGCCGAGACCGCGCGCGCCGAGCGCTCGGTCGCCTCGAGTCCCCGGCCGGCGTCCGCGAGGGCCGCCTCGGCGGCCGCCAGG
>FRDC01000756.1_pt2 | contig 27268 bp, 21 predicted proteins | sample 1106171 | NCBI WGS metagenome assembly FRDC01 (sample SAMEA3930566, study PRJEB13176) | freshwater metagenome | biome: Drinking water system; feature: drinking water; material: water | place: Singapore | collected 2014-12-20 | reverse complement strand
GCGCTCGGCGATCACCGGCGCCGGGCGCTCGTCGGGCAGGGCGCGCGCGCGGGGAACGGCGGGCGCGCGCGGTGCCTCGAGCGCTTCCTCCTCGGAGTCAGCCGCGTCGGTGTCGCTTTCGGGCGCGCGCGCGGGGCGCGGCAGCCGCAGTCGCCAATTGAGGCTCGCGTCGAGTTCATAGCTCATCGCGTAAAGCGCGATCCCGCCGAGGCCGATCACGGCCGCCACGCCGCGCGTCGCCCAGAGCAAGGCCTGCGGATCGCCGATCGCCGCCAGGCCCGCGCGCGCGGCGAGCGCCAGCCCCAGCCCGAGCGTGCCGCCCTGGCCCGCCGGGAGTGCATCGCTCGCGCCCCCGGTGAGCAAGGCGAGCGCCGCGCCGATCAACACCATGCCGCACAGCGCCTTGGCGAGCATCCGCCGCCACGCGCCCACCGGCACGTCGCGCCACAACCGGCTCGCGAACAGCAGCAGCAGCGGCGCGAGCAGCGCGACCGGCAGCCCGAGCAGCGACAGCAGCGCATCGGCGATCAGGGCGCCGGGCGTCCCCAGCCAATTGCGCGGCGGCCCGCCGGCGGCGGTCGACCAGGCCGGGTCGCTCGGGCGATAGCTCAAGAGCGCGCCGGCGAGCACCAGGCACGCGGCGCCGAGCGCCATCGCCGCGATCAACGCCCCCGTGCGGCGCGCGCCATGCCGCACCGTCTCGCGCCACAAAGGCGGATGCGCGCTTGCCATCGACTGTCCCCAAAGGCCGGTTGTTTCCGGCATGTTCCCGATCATCGTCGCTGGCGGACTCGCCGTCAAGCTGGCGTCTTCGCGGGGGGCGCGCTAGGCAGGGCGCATGAACCAAGCCGATGTGTTGATCCTGGGCGGCGGGCTGGTCGGCGCCGCGCTCGCGCTGGCGCTGGCGGCGCATGGCCTCACCGCGATCGTCGTCGATCCCGCCGATCCCGCGGTCACGCTCGCGCCGGGCTTCGACGGCCGCGCCTCGGCGATCGCGAGCGCGAGCGGGCGGATGTTCGAGGCGATCGGCCTGGCGCCGCGCTTGGCCGGCCTCGGCTGCCCGATCGAGGCGATCCGGGTGAGCGACGGGCTCGCCCCCGGCGCGCTCGATTTCGCGCCCGAGCCGGGCGACGGCGTGCTCGGCGTGATGTATGAAAATCGCGCGCTGCGCATCGCGCTCGCCGAGGCGGTGGCGGCGAGCCCCAACATCGATCTGCGCATGCTCACCCGCGCCGAGGCGGTGACACGCGACGCGAGCGGGGTCCACGCGCGGCTGAGCGACGGGCGCCACGCGCGCGCGCAATTGCTGATCGCCGCCGAGGGCCGCCAATCGCCGACGCGCGAGGCCGCCGGCATTCGCATGGCGCGCTGGTCCTATGATCACAATGCGATCATCACCGCTTTCACCCATGAGCGGCCGCACGGGAATATCGCTTTCGAGATTTTCTACCCCGCCGGCCCCTTCGCGATCTTGCCGCTGCCCGGGCGCGACGGCGCGCATCGCTCGGCCTTGGTCTGGACGGTCGCGGCAAGCGACGCGGCGGCGATGCTCAAACTCGCCGATCGCGCCTTTCTGGCCGAGGCCGAGCGCAAAATGGGCGGCTTTCTGGGGCGGCTGAGCGAACTCGCGCCGCGCTCGACCTATAAGCTCGGCTTCCACCATGCCGCGCGGATCACCGCCGAGCGGCTCGCGCTGGTGGGCGACGCGGCGCATGGCATTCACCCGATCGCGGGCCAGGGGCTGAACCTGGGCCTGCGCGACGCGGCGACGCTCGCGCAAGTGCTGGTCGAGGGCAAAAGGCTGGGGCTCGATCTGGGCGATGCCGGGCTGCTCCAGCGCTATGAACGCTGGCGCGGGATCGACACGCTGATGGTAGCTGGCGCGACCGACACGCTCGCGCGCCTCTTCGGCATTCCGGGCGCGCTGCCGAGCCTGGTGCGCCGCCTGGGGCTGAGCGCGGTCCAGGCGCTGCCCCCGCTCAAGGCGCGCTTCATGGCCGAGGCGCGCGGCGAAAGCGGCGATCTGCCGAAATTGCTGCAAGGCGCGCTGGCCTGAGCGCGGGCGCCGCTCGAGCGGTTGCCGATCCGATTGCATCGGATCGCCGCTCTAGATCTTTGATTTACCGCGATTTCCAAGTCGGCAGATGATTCCACCTGCCTGGAAATCGCTCTAGAAATTCACCGCGACCCGCCCATAGACGAAGCGCCCGTTGAAGCCGAAGGGCGACAGGCTGCTATAGGGCAGGAAATAGCTGTTGGGGGTAAAGCCCGGCGCGCCGGTCGCGCCGCCCACCGGCAGGCGATCGGGATATTCGTCGAGAATATTGTCCGCCCCCACCGCGAGCGTCAGCGCGTTCACCGGCTGATAGCGTAGCTCGAAATCGGTGACCCATTTGGGCGTCAGCTGGAAATCGCCCGCGACCGTGCCGAGCGGCGCGGTGAGCGCGCCGTTCGACGCCGTCCACACCGTGCCGAAACGATTGGTGCGCGCCGTCGCCCCCCAGCGGCCCAGCTCCCAATCGAGCGTGAGGTTGAGCTTCGAGCGCGGCTGGCCATCGGTCAGCCGGAAGCTTTCCTGCCGCCCGAACAGGATCAGCCCCGGCAGCGAGGGCAGCACCGCGCGGCTGATGATGCGGGTATCGTTGTAATTATAGCCCGCCGTCAGCACGAATTTGCCCGCGCCGAACTCGGGCAGACGATAAGTGCCGACGATGTCGACGCCCTCGGTGCGCGTGTCGGCGCCGTTCACGAAGAAGCGCGCCGAAGTCACGTTACCGATGCCGGCGGCGACCAGCAGATTGACCACGCCCGCGCCGGTGAGATTCTCGGTCAACAGCACGCGATCACGGATGGTGATGTTGTAATAATCGGCGGTGATGCTCAGCCCCGCGATCGGGGTGAGGGTGATGCCGCCCGCCAGGTTGAGCGCGCGTTCGGGCTTGAGCTGGCGCCCGCCGAGCGCGGTCGCCACGGGGCTCGTCGCCGGAAAGGTGCCGACCTCGATCAGCTGCGCGACGCCGTTGACCACGGTGTTGTTGGTCGAGGTGGTCGCGAAGAATTGCTGCGCGAGGCTCGGCGCGCGAAAGCCCGAGGAGGCCGAGCCGCGGATCGCGACGCCGGGGAAAATCTCCCAGCGCGCGGCGATCTTGCCGTTCCAGGTCTCGCCGAAATCGGAATAATTTTCGTAACGCCCCGCGCCTTGGACGATGAAATCCTTGGTCACGTCGACGTCGATCTCGACATAACCCGCGAAGCTGTTGCGCGAAACGTCGATCGCGTTGCTCGGGCGGAAGCCGGGGAAGACTTGCGCGCCGCCCGCGCCGTTGAAGGGGGCGGCCGAGAAGGGGCCGTTGATATAGCTCGAAACGCTTCCCTGGCGGATCGCGAAATTCTCATCGCGATATTCGCTGCCGAAGGCGATGCCGAGCCCTTTCAGGCCGCTCACCTCGAACTTGCGATTGAAATCGAGATTGACCGTCGTCTGGCGGAAGAACAGCCCGCCCGAATCGAAGCGCCGCGGCGAATTGGCGCCGCCGAGCGACACGTTGAAACTGTCGATCGTTTGATAATCGAGCCGGTTCGAGCCGGCGGTGAGCGACAAATCGCCATTCCACCCGGCGAGCTTGCCCTTGATCCCGACCGATCCCGCCGCGTCCTCGATCATGCTTTGGATGCGCGGCAGGAAGCCGTTGGGATAAAAGGGCACGAAGCTGGTGGTCGAGGCGGAGAAGTCGCGGTTGCGGGCGTCGTTCGCGCGGCGATAAAAGCCCGCGCCGATGCCGTCGCGAATGCCGTAGCTGCCAAAGGCATAGACTTGCGCATCGGGGCCGATGTCGGCGCCGGTGTTGAAGAAGAAGTTGAAATCGGTCACCTGGCCGTCGCCATAGCCATGGGTGAAACGGTCGATCGTCAGTTCGCGCGGGTCGCTCAGCCCGCCGACGAGCGGATATTGCCGGCGCGGATCGGCGCCCGAGCGCTGCGTCGGGTTGCGATCGCGATATTGGGCGGAGAAGGAGAAAAAGGCGTCGGGGCCGAGCGGCAGGCCGAAGCGCGTCGCGAGCGTCAGCGTGCCGCCATCGTCGCGCGTCACCTCGGGGCCGGGGACGAGCTGGAGAATGTCGTTCGCCCCGCCGCCGGGGGTGAGGATCGCCGGCTGGCCATTGGCGCCGAGCGCGACGCCGGCGACTTGGAAGACGCCGGGCAAGGTGGTTTGATACCGGCCATAGGTCGCGGTCGCGTTCACCCCCTCGCGCTTGGCGAGCTGGAGGTTGATCACCCCCGCGATCGCGTCCGACCCATATTGCGACGAGGCGCCGTCGCGCAGCACTTCGATCCGGTCGATCGCGATCGCCGGGATCTCGTTCAGATCGACCGCCGTCGACCCGCGCCCGACCGAGCCGTTCAAGTTGATGAGCGCCGCTTGATGTCGGCGCTTGCCGTTGACGAGCACCAAGGTCTGATCGGGCGCGAGCCCGCGCAGCGTCGCCGGGCGCAGCGAATCGGTGCCGTCGGTGAGCGAGGGCTGGGGGAAGTTGAACGAGGGGACGAGCTGGTTGAGCAGCTTGTTGGTCTCGGTCTGGCCGCTGCGGCGCAGCGTTTCGCCCGAGATGACGTCGATCGGCACCGGGCTGTCGGCGACGGTGCGCCCGGGCACGCGCGAGCCGGTGACGGTGACTTCGTCGCCCTCGGGGCGTTCGTCGGCGGGCGCGAACACGGTCTGCGCGGCGGCGGGCATGGCGATCGCGAGCGGCGCGACCCCGGCGGCGAGCCATGCGACGAATTTCTTCATGCGTCCCCTTCCCTCAACGCGAGAGCCCCCGCCCTCGCCACGGCCCGATCCTCGCGGGGCCACGTGGTAACATGACGATTTTCGTCATGTTGTTGTAATAGAATTTCTTGAAAAGGCGCAAGTTTGTCGTAAAGCGGCAGGGCGCCGGGCTTCGCGCGTCGGGCTTTAGGTCATGAGTGGCGGAGCGGGAGGGATTCGAACCCTCGATACGGTTTTGCCGTATACTCACTTTCCAGGCGAGCGCCTTCGACCACTCGGCCACCGCTCCGCATGCCGGGCGCCGAGCGCTAGCCGAGGGCGTGGCGGAGCGCAAGCGAGCGAAAAGGGCGCGCTCCACGCGAAGCGGAGCGCGCCCTCATCTCTCACCGATCGACGCTCGGAGCGATTTCCAGGCAGGTAGGATCACCTGCCGGCTCGGAAATCGCGCCAAATCAAAAACCTAGAGCGGCGATCCGATGCAATCGGATCGATGGCCGCTCTAGTGGCGGACGTCGAACCGGTCGGCGTCCATCACCTTGGTCCAGGCCTTGGCGAAGGTCTGGAGGAAGCGCAGCTCGCCATCGGCGCTCGCATAGACTTCGGCGAGCGCGCGCAGCTGCGAATTGGCGCCGAAGATCAAGTCGACGCGGGTGCCCGTCCAGCCCGCTTCGCCGGTCGCGCGATCATGCGCGACATAGACTTGCTCGCTCGCGTCGGCGGCTTTCCAAATGTGGCTGGTGGTCGCGCTCAGCAGATTGCGGAAGAAATCATTGCTGAGCACGCCCGGCCGATCGGTGAAGACGCCGTGGGTGCTGTCGCCGCTGTTCGCGCCGAGCACGCGCAGGCCGCCGACCAGCGCGGTCATCTCGGGCGCGGTGAGCCCGAGCAATTGCGCGCGATCGACGAGCAATTCCTCGGCCGAACGGTCCTGCGGCCCCGCTTGATAATTGCGGAAGCCGTCGACCTTGGGTTCGAGCGGGGCGAAGCTGTGCGCGTCGGTCTGCTCCTGGGTCGCGTCGGTGCGGCCGGGGGTGAAGGGCAGATGGAGCTGATGCCCCCCCGCCTTCGCCGCCGCCTCGATCGCGGCGACGCCGCCGAGCACGATCAGATCGGCGAGCGACACTTGCTTGCCGCCGGCGGCACTCGCGTTGAACTCGGCCTGGATCGCCTCGAGCTTGGCGAGCGCCTCGCCGAGCGCGTCGGGATCGTTGACCGCCCAGTTCCGCTGCGGCTCGAGCCGGATGCGCGCGCCGTTCGCCCCGCCGCGCTTGTCCGACTGGCGGAAGGTCGAGGCCGAGGCCCAGGCGGTCGCGACCAGCCGGCCGATCGACAGCCCGCTACCCAGCAGCTTTTCCTTGAGCGCCGCGACATCGGCATCGTCGATCAGCGGGTGATCGGCGGCCGGCACCACGTCCTGCCAAATATAGTCCTTGGCGGGCACTTCGGGCCCCAAATAGCGCGGCTTCGGCCCCATGTCGCGGTGGGTCAGCTTGAACCAGGCATCGGCGAAGGCCTGGCTGAACTCGTCGAAATTGGCGTGGAAGTGGCGCGCGATCTTTTCATATTCGGGATCGAAGCGCAGCGCGAGATCGGCGGTCGTCATCATCGGCGCGTGGCGGATGTTCGGGTCGTGCGCGTCGGGGACGGTGCCTTGCGCCTCGGCATTCTTGGGCGTCCATTGATGCGCGCCCGCCGGGCTCTTGGTGAGCTCCCAATCATAAGCGAACAGCACGTCGAGATAGCTGTTATCCCAGGCGGTGGGCGTCGGGGTCCAGGCGCCTTCGATGCCGCTGGTGATGGTGTGGACGCCGTGGCCATCGCCGAAGCTGTTCTTCCAGCCCAGGCCCTGCTGCTCGATCGGCGCGCCTTCGGGCTCGGGGCCGACATATTCGCCCGGATCGGCGGCGCCATGCGCCTTGCCGAACGCATGGCCGCCGGCGATGAGCGCGACGGTTTCATAATCGTTCATCGCCATCCGCGCGAAAGTCTCGCGAATGTCGCGTGCCGAGGCGACGGGATCGGGATTGCCGTTGGGGCCTTCGGGATTGACGTAGATGAGGCCCATCTGCACGGCGGCCAGGCCGCCCGCGAGCTCGCGCTCGCCCGAATAGCGTTCGTCGGCGAGCCATTCGCCCTCGGGACCCCAATAAATGTCCGATTCGGGCTCCCACACGTCGACGCGGCCGCCGCCGAAGCCGGCGGTCTTGAAGCCCATCGATTCGAGCGCGCAATTGCCGGCCAGGATCAGCAGATCGCCCCAGCTGAGCGCGCGGCCATATTTCTGCTTCACTGGCCACAGCAGCAGCCGCGCCTTGTCGAGATTGCCGTTATCCGGCCAGCTGTTGAGCGGGGCGAAACGCTGCGTGCCCGAGCCGGCGCCGCCGCGCCCGTCGCTGATGCGATAAGTGCCGGCCGAGTGCCACGCCATGCGGATGAAGAGCGGGCCGTAATGGCCGTAATCGGCGGGCCACCAGGCCTGCGAATCGGTCATCAGCGCGAAAATATCGGCCTTGACCGCCGCCAGATCGAGCTTGGCGAATTCGGCGGCATAGTCGAAATCGTCCCCCATCGGGTCGACCAGGTTCGAATTCTGCGCGAGGATAGAAAGATCGAGCGATTCGGGCCACCACATTTGGTTGCTCAACTTCCAAACCAACGCGGTACGGCTGACTTTGCTGCCCATCGGACATTTGGCTTCGACGTTCATAGGACCTCCGCTCGTGGATCAGGGGTGGCGCGATCATCGCCGTTACGCGCCCGAAAGTCGTGTGGAAAAACCCGCTTACAGTGATCGACCCGGGCGCTTTCGAACGGCGCCTCGGGGGCTCGGGCGGGCTATAGCAGCGCGGCTCGGCGCTTGCGCTGCCCACGCAACGGGCGCGCGCGCAATTTGGCCGGAACTTGAAACGGGGCGGGGGAGCTTTTCCGGGGATGGGTTTGCGCGGAGGGTTTGGTTCACGCGGAGGCGCGGAGATCGCGGAGGCGAAGCGCGCTCGATCGCGCGTAGCGCCTCTTCATTCCTCGGATTGGAATGCCTGCGGCGCTTTCAGGGCTCCCCGCCTCCGCGCCTCCGCGTGAACCAAAACTGGCGGACCTCAACGCAGCACCCGCAGGGCCGCCGCACGACCTAGCGGCTATGGTAGAAATCATACACCGTCTGCGCGACCGCGGCGCTCACCCCGGGCGCCTTGCGCAGATCCTCGAGGCTCGCGCCGCGCACCGCGCGGGCGGTGCCGAAATGCATCAGCAGCGCTTTCTTGCGCGCCGGACCGATACCGGGCACCTCGTCGAGCGGGCTCGCGCCCATCGCCTTGGCGCGCTTCTGGCGGTGCGCGCCGATCGCGAAACGGTGCGCCTCGTCGCGCAGCCGCTGTAGATAGAAGAGCACCGGCGCGTTGACGGGGAGCTGGAACTCGCGCCCGTCCATCAAGTGGAACACCTCGCGCCCGTCGCGCCCATGGTGCGGCCCCTTGGCGACGCCGACCAGGCAGACATCGTCGATCCCCATTTCCTCGAGCGCGGCGCGCACCGCGTTCAGCTGCCCGCGCCCGCCGTCGATCAGCACCAGATCGGGCCAATCGCCGCGATCGGGGTCTTCGTCGCGCGCGCGGGCGAAGCGGCGCTGGAACATCTCGCGCATCATGCCGTAATCATCGCCCGCGATCGTCTCGGCGCGTTTCATGTTGAACTTGCGATATTGGCCCTTGCGGAAACCCTCGGGCCCGGCGACGACCATCGCGCCGAGCGCGCCCGTGCCCTGGATATGGCTATTGTCATAGATTTCGATGCGCTGCGGCGGCTCGGGCAGGTCGAAGAGTTCGGCGACCTCGCGCAGCAGCTTCGCCTGGGTGGTCGATTCGGCCAGCCGCCGGTCGAGCGCTTCCTCGGCGTTGCGCTTGGCCTGGTCGAGCAGCCGCCGCCGCGTGCCGCGCTGGGGCACGCTGAGCTCGACCTTGCGGCCGGCTTGCGTGCTCAGCATCTCCTCGAGCAGCGCCCCCTCGCCGAGGTCGCGATCGACCAGCACCTGGCGCGCGGGCGGCACTTCCTCGTAAAATTGGGTGAGGAAGCTCATCAGCACTTCCTCCTCGGGCACTTCGGCGGTGTGGGTGGGGAAGAAGCTGCGATGCCCCCAATTCTGCCCGCCGCGGATGAAAAAGGCCTGGATGCCGATCACGCCATCCTTGCACGCGAGCGCGAAAATATCGGCGTCGCCCACGCCATCGGCGTTGATCGCCTGGCTGCCCTGGATGAAAGTGAGCGCGCGCAGCCGATCGCGCAGGATCGCGGCGAGCTCGAAGTCCATCGCCTCGGCCGCCGCCTGCATCTGCGCGCCGAGCTTGGCTTGAACTTGCGTGGATTTGCCGGCGAGGAAATCCTTGGCGTCGCTCACCAGCTCGGCATAGGCCTCGGTATCGATCCGCCCGACGCAGGGCGCCGAGCAGCGCTTGATCTGATAGAGCAGGCACGGCCGATCGCGCCGGCTGAAAAAACCGTCCGAGCAGCTCCGCAGCAGGAACAATTTCTGCAGCGCGTTGAGCGTGGTGTTGACCGCGCCCGCGCTCGCGAAGGGGCCGTAATAATTGCCCTTGATCCGCCGCGCGCCGCGATGCTTCTGGATGCGCGGGAAATCATGATCGGCGCGGAGCAAAATGAACGGGAAGCTTTTGTCGTCGCGCAGCAGCACGTTGTACGCGGGGCGATAGCGCTTGATCAGCTGCGCTTCGAGCAGCAGCGCCTCGGCCTCGTTATTGGTCGTCACGATCGTCATCGATCGGGTGAGCGCGACCATGCGCTGGAGGCGTTTGGGCAGGCGCTCGACCTGGGTGTAATTGGTCACGCGGTTCTTGAGCGCGCGCGCCTTGCCGACATAGAGCACGTCGCCGCGCGCGTCCTGCATCCGATAGACGCCGGGGCGCGCGGGCAGGGTTTGCAGCACGTTGCGGATCGCGGCGACGCCCGCCTCCAGATCGGGGGCGTCGGCGCCGCGCACGGCATAGGTCGCGCGTTCTTCGTTGAAGCGATCGGGGCCGGCGGGGGTGGTCATTCCCGCCGAGTTAGGCTTCCCCGCCGCGCCCGACAACGGCTATGGCCAGCGAAACGATAGGGGGCGGCGATGGAACTCGAGGGCAAGCGCGCGCTGATTACCGGCGGCACCGACGGCATCGGCCTGGCGCTCGCGCGGGCGCTGCGCGGACGCGGCGCCGAGGTGATGGTCTGCGGGCGCGACCCCGCCAAACTCGGCATGGCGCGCGCGGAGGGCTTCGAAGCGGTCGCCGCCGATCTTTCGAGCGGCGCGGGGCGCGACACGATCGTCGCCGCCGTCCATGCCTGGCCGATCGACATTTTGGTCAACAACGCCGGCATGGGCGCCGCGTTCGACATCGCCGCGCCGATCGATCTCGCGTCGGTCGATCAATGTATCGCGCTCAACCTCACCGCGCCGATTCATTTGACCGCGCGGCTGATCGGCGCGCTGCGCGCGCGGCCCGAGGCGCTGATCGTCAACGTCACCTCGGGGCTGGCGATCGCGCCCAGCAGCCGATCGCCCGTTTATTGCGCGACCAAGGCGGGCTTGCGCAGCTTCACCCAAGCGCTGCGCGCGCAACTCGCCGGGAGCACGGTGTCGGTGATGGAGGCGCTGCCGCCGGTGGTCGACACCGCGATGACGCGCGATAACCAACACGCGAAAATGAGCCCGGAGGAATGCGCGCGGCAAATCGTCGCGGCTATGGCGGCGGGCAAGGCCGAGGCCAATGTCGGCATGGTGCGCGTGCTGAGCGCGGTGCACAATATCGCCGCGCCGATCGCGCGGCGGGTGATGCTGCGTTACTGACCGGGCACCGCCGCTTCGGGCAGCAGCACCGGCACGCCGTCCCGCAGCGGATAGGCGAGCCCCGCCGCGTCGCTCACCAGCGCCGCGCCGTCCCAGCGCAGCGGCGCGCGCGTGACCGGGCAGACGAGGCGTTGGAGCAGCCAGGGGTCGATCGGGCAGGGGTCGATCGGGCAGGGCTCGGCGCCCGCGGGCGGCGCGTCGCTCATTGCAGCGTCACTTCGTCCGAATCGCCGGTGCGGCCGAAAAAGGCCATCAATTGGGTGAGCAATTCGGCGCGCGCGGCGAGATCGGGGGCTTCGAGCAGCGCTTGCTTGGCGGCGGCGTCGAAGGGCGCGATCTGCGCGACGCCGTTGACGAGCGATTCATCGTCGAGCGTCGTCACCGCTTCCCAATCGACCGCATAGCCCTGCGCATCCGCGAAGCGCCGCGCCTCGCTCTCGAGCGCCGCGCGCGCGGGATGGGCGAGGCTTTCGGGCTCGGGCGGATAGGGGAGGAGTTCGGCCTCGACCTGGCGGAAGCTCGTCGTCACGTCGAGCTCGCGCAGCACGCGGAACAGGGCCTGGCCTTCGAGCACCAGATTATAGCGCCCGTCGTCGAGCGCTTCGAAATGCGCGATCCGCCCGACGCAGCCCACCGCGAACAAGGGCGGCACCGGCCCGCCGCCACGCGGCTGGATCATCCCGATCCGCCGATCGCGCGCGAGCGAATCGCTCACCATCGCCCGGTAGCGCGGCTCGAAAATATGGAGCGGCAGATGCATGCGTGGGAACAGCAGCGCGCCGGGCAGCGGGAAGATCGACAGGCGCGTGCGTTCGCTCACGGGGCGGGGTCCATCAGCCAAACAGGATCGCCGACAGCCGGCGCCGCGTCGCCGCGACCCAGGGATCCTCGAGACCCACGCCTTCGAACAATTTGAGCAAGCGCTGGCGCGCCGCGCCCTCGTTCCAGCCGCGATCGTCGGCGATCATCGCGAGCAACGTGTCCGCCGCCGCTTGATGATCCCCCGCCGCCATCTGCCCGCCGGCGAGCTTGTAGCGCGCCGCCATGTCTTCCGGGTTCGCCGCCGCGTGCGCCGCGAGCCCCGCGAGATCGGCGACCGGCTCGCCTTCCTTGGCGAGCGCGAGCGCGGCGCGCGCGCGGGCGATCTCGGGCGCCTTGGCGAGCTCGGGCGCGAGCCCGGCGACGAGCGCCTCGGCCGCCGCCGCGTCGCCCGCGCCGACGAGCGCGCGGATCAGGCCGGAGACGACGCCGGGATGCTCGGGCGCCATCTCGTGCAATTGCTCGAAAATCCCCCGGGCGCGCGGCGCGTCGCCCTCGGCGAGGATCTGTTCGCCCATCGCGATCAGCGGTTCGAGCTCGGCCTCGGCCTCGGCGCCCTCGGCCTCGATCGGCAGTTGGCGCAGAATCTGGTCGAGCAGTGTGCGCAATTGGCTTTCGGTGCGCGCGTTGGTGAGATCGGCGACGAGCTGCCCCTGGAACATCGCATAGACGGTGGGGATCGAGCGCACCTGGAATTGCGCGGCGATGAATTGGTTCTTGTCGGTATCGATCTGGACCAACACCACGCCCTTGTCGGCATAAGCGGCGGCGACCTTTTCGAGCAGCGGCTTCAGCGCCTTGCACGGCCCGCACCATTCGGCCCAGAAATCGATGATGACGAGCTTCGTCATCGAGGGTTCGACGACGTCGCGGCGGAACGCGGCGACCGCTTCGCGCTCGGCGGCGCTCATCCCCAATGTGGCCAAGTTTTCGCTCCTGGCGGGGTCCGTCCCCGCGATGATCCCTAACGAGCGCCTATTTGGGCGCGCGCGCGCGCCAAGCCAAGGCTTTTCGTGCGCCGCCCCCGGCCCGGTGCGGCACCGCCCCGCCGCCGCCCCACCGCCGCGGCGCCGGCGCGCTTGCCCGATGCGCCGCTGATCGGCGGGCGGGGGCGGGCGCGGAGGCGACCGCACGGATCGACGGCGCTCGGGCGAAAGGGCTTGGCAGGGGGTGATTCGCCTGCTAATGGCCCGCCCTCACCCGCGGGGGGCTCGCCTCCCCGATGGCGCCAGAGCGGGCGTAGCTCAGGGGTAGAGCACAACCTTGCCAAGGTTGGGGCCGAGGGTTCGAATCCCTTCGCCCGCTCCAGTTTTTTCAAGGGTTTAAGGGTTATCTGACCGACCATCCCGAAAAACGCCCCACTCTATCCCCACTAGACAGCTTTGAAATCCCCATTGGCGCGGTTCGTTGTCCGCCGCCCTGAGGGGGTGGGGGGCAGCCCATTTTCTCAATGATCAGTCATGGGGTGCTCCCCCGGTGGGGGGAGGGGTAAATTCCCCACTTTCATTCAGACTTCAAAATCTGCCTCTCGTGCGACAGAAAAATTTTGAAAAATCTGAAGTGCAAGCCCATTTTGTTTCATCTGTTGCTCGCCATCCAACAGAAAGTGCGTTCCGCAGGGTCGATAGCGAAGTCAAAGGCTACACCACATCAGGAAATGCCCCTTAGATGCCCTTAGAAGGTGCTGTGAGCGCAATCCTGAGGTTTCAGGCATCCTACTGCCTGTCATTCAAGAAACGCTGACAACACGTTTATCTTGTTATTTCTTCCTACCCCGTGTGCGCATCGCTTTTGTGCGCATCGCTTTCGCCTCACCATCGGCAATTCTCTTGCCCCAAGCCCACGCGCACGGCATAAGCAGCGATGGAGCCGCCACGCACGGCTCTGGGGTGTAGTAACCTCGCATAACCGGTTGGTGCTGACCGTCTCAGCGCCACACTTCCTGACCTGCGGTCGGGGAGCCTGTGGCGTATGCAACAGGTTCACCCGAACTAAAGGCCACAGGGCCGAGTTATGTCGGTTTACTACCTCCCCGATCACCAAGGGATCAGGCGTGAAATGACAGCGGGGGCGCACCGCATGTCGCTTCATCGGGGGTGGGATGACGGAAAATAGCGAACCACTGCTGACACCGCTCCAACGCGAGTATCTGGCACGAAATCCAGAAGCGTCTGTTGTTGAACAGCCAACCGAATTGACGGCTGGGCCTGTTAGTGGCGTAGGCGGGTGGCTTCTCCTGTTGACAGCTAGCCTTCTCGCCTTCGGTCCGCTTCTGAATGCGGGTCTCACTCAAAGCGAGCTGGAAATCTCACAGGCCAGTCAAGCGCAATCCCATCTATCGCAAATCAATACGACGGCAGTTTGGGCCTATTTCGCATTCTATGCGTCGCTCAGCGTATTTGCCGGATACCGGCTGGCGAAGTGCTACAAGCCGTCAACAGTCCCGATTGTTATCACCTGCATCTGGCTTCCCATAATTCTCGATCTCGTCTTCACATTTTACAATGGAATTACGGACGTATCCATTGTTCGATCAATGCTGTGGGCGTCTATATGGACCGCATACCTCTTGAGGTCGAAGCGAGTCAAAAACACTTACTATCCGTCTCGTGCATAGACGGACAGAAACAGCATTGGTTGGCTGGATAAGACAACTTTATCCATTGGCAATCGCTGGCCTGTTGCTGGGTTTTGGCGCGTCCGGCTGCTCAAAGCAGCAGGCGACGGCGGACAAAAACAAGGTTGTGGCTGGCGAAACCTACGAGGAGTTCGACCAGCGTCGGGACGCCCTGGGCGGGACGCGCGGCAGCTTCGCCGGACAAGGCTGCACTCAGGATTGTAGTGGCCATGAAGCCGGTTACGCATGGGCGGAAGAGAAGGGCATCACCGACCCGGACCACTGCGGCGGCAAAAGTTGGAGCTTCATCGAAGGCTGTCGAGCTTACGCCGAACAGGCATCGGCAGAGGGGGAGCAGGGCGAGTGAGTTACTTCGACCGCCAAGGGGACTCTGACAACGGCGCAGCCATGGCGATTGGTGGGATTGTGGCTCTTATCGTTGGCTATCTGATTGGCCAGAGCATCGGTAAGGATCGGGCATGGGATGACGCGGGCAAGTGGGCCGTCCAGACAACCCGGCATTGCGAAGCATCCTATCGATTGGCAGGCTTTTCCAGCGTCACGGACTGCCTGAAAGGCGCGATTGCAGACGCTCAGGAGGCAGAACGGCAAGAGAAGCAGGCCGATGGCCCACCTGATCCAAGGGGATAGGCAGGCATAGCAACGGACCAGCCTGCACAGGCCCGATGGTCCTTACGGGTTCCTAGAAATGGTCTACGAGGGGAGCCTCTTAAAGATCAATCTAATTCACTGTATTTATTTTATTATATTATCCTTAAAGACTGGCTCTCTTCCCAGCCTCCAGACATAGGCATCGACCATCATCGCTTTTAGTCGGTCCCGTCGGTCGATTGTCGTTATGAAGGAGTCATGGACAGGAAGGACCGTCCAGCCTTCGGCCATCGCGGTTGCCACGATCTCAAATGCAATGTCGGACTCGGTTCGCATCAATCGAAGGCCCGCGCCGGTTCGGAACGAGTCGGCAATCGGCTGGTGCATGGCTTCAATGAAACCGATAACCCGCTTGAGGGGTATGTCCGGCGGAAACAGCATATCACCCGGCGGCTCGACGGCTTCGGGCCTGCCCCTGCCATTGATCAGGATTTGCGTTAGCCACTTGATGCAAGGGCGGTAGGTCCTGGGTTCTTTGCCCGTTTCAATCTCATAGGCGACGATCTCCGGCACCGTGTAGAGTTCCCCGTCCCCCGGCAAATCCCGTTCATGGTAGAGCATCCGGGGGTGGCATTGGGCATAGTCGAGTTCGATTGTCGTTTGTCCGTTGATCGTGATCGCGCTTCGCGCCGTTTCGGACACATACATCCACCAGCCGCCGAACAATCGCCCGCCAAGGTCGAACCGTGGATCGGCTGCATCCCCATTGTTGAAAACCCGATAGAGGTCCGTCCCGAACAGTTCCGGCATACGATAGCGCGGCCCGCCCCGATCAGGATCGGCATTGCGTTCCGACAGCCATGCTTCGAGAAAATCGGGAGCGGGTTCGATCTTCTGTTGCCGGTAGAAGGCATTGATCGCGGCCAGTGTGTCAGACCATTGCTGTGTCTGTGGTGTTGGATCGAACCAAATCCGTTTGCCTTTGCGCGGCTGGACCAGTCCACCCCTCAGCCTGTCATATCTCGGCATGGGCTTGGTGGCGTAGAGTTGCACCAAGTCCTCTTGCGGCACATCGGGGATGATCGACGTGGGCGTAACCCCGAATTCCAAGGCCATTCGGATCAATTCATTCGTTGCCCAATAGGAGGCTGTCCAAGACGGCACGGGATGACCGTGGGGCATTTTCTGTCCGTCGATCCCCTCCAGCAAGCCCGCCGCAATCAGCGGGTCAATCGCGTCTCTCAACCCGCCATGTTTCATCCACTTGGGCTTGTCCTGATACCATGCCGACGCAGCCCCTCGGGAATATAGGATAGCAGGACAGGTGCGGAAAAAATGTCCCCGCATGGCGTTTGCTGCCAGCTTACGAATTCGGAACCGCCACGCTTCCATTCCCCGATGCCGGTCCATGTCGCGTTGTTCGTTGAAGCGTTCGACAAGCCAATCCGCCAGCCGCCCCCCTTCCGGTTCTCGCAGTTCGATATGGTGATCGAAGAACACGCCCCTTCCCGGAGTGGGTCGTTCAACCCTCCACCCCGGCGGCTCCGCTTTGAACATATCTATCGGTTTTGCCACAGGGCCGGGATCGGCTATCCCTTCCATGTTTGTTACCCCCGTATCGTGGTTACGAAGGCTTCGACCTCTTCCCGGACGTATCGGGCCGCAGAACCGATGTAGCGTGGTTCAAGATCGAAGGTGCAAGGTTCGCCGTGTCGGCGTTTATGTCGCTGCCCCCGCACCCAAGCGGGCGACATGCAGAGGATGCGCGCGACTTCCTTGTCGGAATAGAATTCTGGACTCGCATTCATGGCCTATACCTTCACCGTAATGCGATGGACGGTAAAAGCCTGCCAGAATGCCTCGGGGACTACTTTATCAACTGCCTTAACCCCGAAGGGCGATCCCAGCTTAAGGTCTCCCATCGCGGAGACAGTGCCAAGAGCCTCAAGCAGCTCGTTTTTTCTTTCGTCCCGTAACCCCCAAAGGGGCGCTTCCAGTTTCTTTCACTTTACGAAGCACCATGCCCCGCGCGGACATTATACCAATAGCGAAACGAAAATGCAACGCCCCCGGTCTAGCCGGACCGCTAGACTTTGATAGACCGACGCTAGACCGGCATTAGGGCGGAAATCAGCCGAAAGCCGCCGCTGCCTCCATGTCCCCACGATCAACCGCATAGTGCTTTGCCAGCATCGCTGTGCCGGTATGCCCAAGCCGCCCCGCTACCGTGCGAACGTCAAATCCCTTGCTAACAAGGATGGTGGCATGGCTCCGGCGAAGGTCGTGCAGGCGAACGTCTTTCAGCCCTGTTTCCTTCCACAGGGCAGTCAGGGCGCGTTTCAGCGTGGTCAGGGACAGGGGGAATAGCCTGTTGTCGCCTTTCTCCCGTGGGAGGGCTTTCAGCGCAGTCAGGATTTTTCGCATGTCCGCCGTGCAGGTGACATAACGGGACTTGCCGTTTTTCGAATTCAGCACCTCGACAACGGTATGATCGGCATCGACCTCCCGCACGTTGTCCCATTCCAGCTTCAGGATTTCCGAACGCCGCATCCCGGAGTTGTAGGCCCAAGCGACGAAATGGCGGAGCCACCCGCGCTTTTCCTGCGGCATCAATTCCCGCCGCTCCTCCTGTTCCTGTTCGATCCGGTCGCAGGTTTCCAGAATGACCTGCCATTCCTTCTCGGTGACGAACCGTTGCCGCTCCTCACCCGCCTTGACCCGCTTGGCGTGCTGAGAGGGGTTTGCGTCTATCACGCCTTCTTTCACGGCCTCATTCATTATCGAATTGAACGTGTTTAGCTGCCTCTTGACCGTGGCAGGGGCGAGCGTGGCGCTTTGCTTCCCGATCCAGCGGTTCACGTCCGCAACGGTGATCGCGTTCAACGCAATCTTGCCGAATGTCGGATTGAGTGCCGTTTTCACATGACCGTTGCTGATCCCATAGCCTTTGAGCGTCGGCTTGCGCCGTTCCAGCCATGCCGCCGCATAAGCCGCGAAGGTTTCGGCCTGCGCTTGTTCCAGCGGTTCATTCCGATCAGCCAAGCCCTGTAGGCGGTCCCGCTCTGCTTCTAGCTGCTGCCACGTCCATGATGCCCTGTTGCCCGCCTTATGCTCAACCGAGCCGCCGGGAGGCACTGAGCGATTGTTATAAGTGCCCCCGTGAGGGAGGCGGACCTTGATCCAGACTGTAAAGGACTTCGCGCCCCGAAAAAGCCCGATCCCGTCACAGTAGGCCGGGCGCTTCGTCATCACGGGAGGAAGCGACGCCTCCAAATCCTCATACTTCGCATATCGACCTGGCCGACCGATTGGGCGCTTCACTCCTGCCATGTCCGATCCCTTCCCGGTTGCATTGTGAGCCGTATAGCATCATTTCCAGTGGGGAATCGAGTGGGGAATTTTAAAATGGGGCAAAATGGGGTGCAGAATTCTCCCCACTAAATCCCCACTAGGAACGCTCGAAAATTCGGGTAAACGAGAAAAACGGATAAAACACGGGGTTTTGGAAAGTGGCGGAAATCCGGGAACGGCATGAACAGGGATAACGCCAAAAACAGGTGATGCCGACCTTGCCAAGGTTGGGGTCGAGGGTTCGAATCCCTTCGCCCGCTCCAGTCTTTTCCAAGACTTAGAGTCCATGCTCAGGGTGACGACAAGAAATACCCGGCCAATATCCCAACTGACGGTCGCGGAAATCTCCACAGGACCGCGCACTGGTGTTTTCTCGCTAGACGTTACTGCTAGCGGCAGGGAAGCTTGTCCTTGCGGCCTGACAAACCCTACTCCGCGAGTCTTCCCGCCACCCCCCTGCTGCTTCGTAATCACTGTAGGGCCGACCCCCACCCCCGGGGGGCCATGGAGGCGGTCTTTTCCATCAGACTTTAAAGTCAGCCTCTCGCGCTAGAAAAATTTTCAATAAAAATTGATCCGTTATTCTGGCACAGATACGGTCCTTGGCAACGGGGAGATTTTACGCGCGATGCCACGGACGTTCATTGCAAAAGACCCCGAACAGCTCCGGCAGCATTTAGATGCAATTGTCCTTCTATCGAATAGCGAACGTGAGGCGCTGGGCTTCCTTACACCCGCTGCCTATTCCGACGCAATCGACCAAAAACGTCTTCGGGCAATGTTGTTGGAGGATGATGACGGAACGGTCAGCTTGGTCGGCTACATATTCCACGGAGGCGTCTATCCTCACGCTCGCGTCCAACAAATTTGCGTTCAACCGCAATGGAGAAAGCGCAAGATAGCCTCAGCACTAATGGACTCCCTTGTCTCGGATATGGAGCGCATTGGCTTCTCAACGATAAAAGCCAAAGTCGCGGATAATCTGGCTCATGCCCAATCCTTCTATGCCCGGCATGGCTTTGAAGAGGCGCTATCTAAGCCGGGTGGGACCGCGCGGGGCCGAACGATTGTCATTCGCGTTCGGAATTTGGACACGCCGCATCTTTTCTCGACGCCACCGACTTCGATCAGCACTGGGCTACCGACCTTCGGGGCCGAACCGGCATTCTACACCTTTGATTTGAATGTCTTGTTTGATCTCGTGAAAAATCGTGACCGTCATCAAGCGGCGTGCTCTCTGTTCGCCGCCGCGTTGGATCATCGTATCCGTCTCGGGGTAGCGCCTGAATTCATTGATGAATTGAAGCGAACGTCTCGGGACCAGAACAATGATCCGGTTTTGCAGATGGCATTGCAGCTTCCTCGCTTGCCGCCGCCGGTTGACCCAGATGACCTCAACCGCCTTTCGGAAACGGTCCATCAACTCGTGTTTGTTGATCGGGGAGCAGCGGGGGCAGGTTCGAAACAGGCGCGTAGCGACGCTCGCCATCTCGCTCACTCCGCATTATCACGAGTAGCTGGCTTCATTACAAGCGATGGTGCCATCTTGGCGGCGCGGGATGACCTCCTGGAACGTGTCGGGATTGACGTTGCCGGACTGGACGAACTGATCACTTTGTTACCCGAATACACCCACGGATCGCCCAAAACCGGCCGTCAAGGAACGGGCTTCGAGTGCAAGACACCAACCGTTCAAGAGGCCACCGCCTATTTCAAGCGGTCAGGTGTGCCGGATGGCGTTATCGCGGAAGTTTGTGGCCCGGTCGTGGGTCGACCTGACGGGTGGCGATCAGCGATATGGGAAAACGGCGCTATCGTCGCGGTCGCGTTTTCGGTGCCCCCGGTTTCAACGTCCGGGGACGAAAGATTGCTCATCGCCGTGGACGCGGGGCATCTGGATCGCGAACTTTACGGAGAGTTCCTACTGGACGCGGCCGTCAAACACGCCTGTTCGTCAGGCCCAGCGGCGATACGTCTGGTACACGTTTCAGGACAACCAACCGTCAGCGCGATCGCAAAAACCCGCGGCTTTGTAGCGGCCGGGGCTGGGAGTGATTTGACGAAAGTCGCGATTGGCCGTCCCGTCACCGAAAGCAATTGGGATGCAGTCCGTAACCAAGCACGCCGCAAAGCGGGGCTGACGCTACCGAAGAAATGGCCTGATTTCTCCGATGGGGAAAGGAGTGTTCCCATCACCCATGGGCCGACCCGATCGGCAGCATTGTCCCCGGAGCGGTTCGAAGATTTGTTTGGGCCGACCCTCTACCTTTGGCCCGGACGAGAAGGGGTAATCGTGCCAATCCAGCGCCCTTATGCCGACGAACTGCTGGGAACAAATCTCCAGACCCGGCTTGCGTTTATCGAAGATCGAGACGCATCGTTTTTGGAACGAAGGGCATACGTAAATACGCCCCGCGCCCGTAGGGCCATGCGCCCGGGGCTGCCGATCCTGTTTTACGAGTCCAGTAAAAAGGGAGGCCGTAGCGCCATCGTCGCGGTGGGACGGATTGTGGATTCTGTCATCGTGCCCAAGGAGGCAACCTTGAAGGAAGCGGAACGCCGGGTGGTCGTGGACGATCTTTCCGATTTTTCTGCAACTGATGACGTGCTGGTGACGACCTTTGATAATTTGATGCCATTTCCGACGCTTGTTCCCCTCACCGCTTTGAAAGCGATGCGGGCTGATGGGACGAGCAACCTCATTTCTGCCACGCCGTTGGCGCACGACAATCTGGTGGCAATCATTAAGGCAGCTTGGGGCTAATGAACGCAGAGAACGACGCAATCATTTCGATCCATCCTCACCACGCACAAGCCATCCTCGATGGCGCTAAGACGATCGAACTGCGTCGCCGCATTCCCCAGCTTTCGGTTGGTACACGCCTGTGGATATACGCCACACGCCCGGTTGGGGCGGTAATCGGGGTCGCCACCGTCGAGGGGATTGTGCGGGGCGAGCCGGAACAGATATGGCTTGAATTCGGGGATCAGTCCGGCATCGGTCGGGACGATTTCGACAGCTATTTTGATGGCTCTGACGTTGCGATTGGATTGCTTCTAGCCAATGCTCAGCGCGGCACGGAGCAGGTCGCCATTGAAGAATTGCGTAGCCTGCGCCAGGGTTTTCATCCTCCACAAGTAATGATGACCATTAGCAATAATGAGGCTGCAGCGCTCCAAAAGATGACAAATATTGATGTAAACCGCACTTCTAATGTTTGGTAGGATAGAACTCTCCGCAAATTCATATTTTACAATTCTTGATTACTTCATTGATGAACCCCGCCCACCAGGGCGAGCCCAGCTGCGCGCGCAAATTGGCGTTGAGCACTTGTTGCAGCGCGACACTCGCGCCCGCGCCGACGGTCGCCAGGTAAAGGGCCAGGGTAAGCGCGACGGGCATCGCCGCCCAAGCTGGGGGACGTGGCTCGAAAGGGAAGAGCGCGGAGCCGATTGCGCGCGTTTCCTGCCAAACGCGCTCAGCGCGCCCGCTTCAACACCCAGCTCACGCTCGCCCCGCCCGCCGGCGCCGCGCCGCTCACCACCAGCTGCTGGGTCGCGATCGGGCGGCCCTCGGGGTCGATCCACAGGCTGTCCTCGACGCCGAGCGTCGCCCCCCGGCAGCGGAATTGCCACAGCGCGCCCCCCGGCAGCCGCAGCAGCGCCGCGAGCCCGTCGCTCGTCGGCGAGACCTCGACGCGCGGCGCGAGATGGAAGCGCAAGGCGAAGCTCGTCGCCGCCGCCTTGGGCCGGCGCCCGGCGGGGAGCAGCATGTCCTCGCCGCGCAGCTCCTTGCCGTCGCTCGCCAGCAGCAATTGGCGGCGGTGGCGGAAGCCGAAGCGGCGGGCATAGCCGTCATGGCTCGCCTCGATCCGGCTCGCTTGCTCGCTCTCCTGGCGGCTGAGCTCGACCTCGCTCACCCCCTTGCCGAGCGTGCCATCGGCATGAATCGCGGTCGAATTACTGTCGCCCAGCACGAGCGTCGAATGCGCGGCGGTGGTGCGCAGCCCCTCGGCGAGCGCGGGCGGCACCTTGGCGATCACCTGGCGCGCGCCGCCGCAATTGACGATCAGCCGCTGCGCCCCGTCCGAAAGCTCGAAGGCGAGCGTCGAGGCGCACCCCCCCTGCGCGAGCCGCGCGACCGGGGGCGGGGCGGCGTCGATCACCAGCACGGTCTGCCCGGCGGCGAGCCGCTGATAGCCCCAATCGCGCGCTTGCTTGAGCGGCCGCGCGCGCACGCCCGAGGCCTCGACCACCGCCGCCAGCGCCTCGGCCGACATCGGCGCCGCGCCCTGCCAGCTCGAAAGGGCACCATCGCCCATCGTCAACCCGAGCAAGGCGGGCACCATCGCGCCGAGCGTTTCGCCGATGAACGCCGGCGGATCGAGCCGGCGCGCGGCATAGCCCTCGCGTAGCATCGCCAGTAGCGCGATGATCTCGGCTTGCGCGAGCGGGGCGCGCTGGGCGCAACCGCCGTCGGGATAGATCGCCGCCGCCAGCGCGCGCTGCAACCCCGCCTCGCCGCCCTTCTGTCGCGGCTCGCCGCCCGCGATCAACAGCCCGGCCATCGTCACCCCGCACCAGGCGGCGATCCGCGCGACGCCCGGCGCCGCCTTGTCGGCGGTGCGATCGAGATGGCGGGCGCCGCGCGCGAGCGCCGTGAGCACGCGCGCGCGATAAGCGAGATCGGCGCTCGACAGGATCAGCGGGGCATGCGCCGCCCAGAAGAGAAGGCGCCGCCCGAGCAGATCGGGCGCCCAGGCGGGCTCGCTCACCGTGTCGGCGAACGCGTCGAGCCAGGCCTGCATCACCACCTCGGCGATCGGCGCCCCTTGCGCGCGGGTGGCGACGGTCGAGAGGTCGCGCAGCCAGGCGAAGCCGTGGAGATGTTCGGCCAGGCGCGGCGACAGCTTGGCCTTGGCGAGATCGAGCCCTTCGAGCGCAAGGCTTTCGCCATGGAACTCCAGCCGCCCGGCGAGCAGCGCCTGCCCGCGCGTGACGTCGCCCAGCATCGGATCGTCGGGCACCGCGACGAGTTTGAGCGGCTGTTTCCCCGCGAGCCGTAGCCCGTGGAGTGGGGTGCGCCAGGTGAGCCGCGCGAGCCGGGCCGATAGGCGCTCGGCGAGCGACAGCCCCTTGTCGCCGCCCAGCCGGACCAGGCGTTTGCCTTGCTCGATCGTGTCGGCGATGGTCTCGCGCGGGTCGCGGTCGGCCACTATCCCCTCAGCGCGCTGATATTGGCGGCATAATGGGCGGGGCCGCCCTTGAACACGGCGGTGCCCGCGACGAGCGCGTCGGCGCCCGCCTCGATACACGCGCGGGCGGTCTCGGCATCGACCCCGCCATCGACCTCGAGGTCGATTGGCTTGCCGAGCATGTCGATCTGCTTCCTGATCGCGGCGATCTTACGCAGTTGCGAGGGGATGAAGGCCTGGCCGCCGAAGCCGGGGTTGACGCTCATCACCAGCACCAGATCGACTTCCTCGAGCACGTAATCGAGCAGCTTGGCGGGCGTCGCGGGATTGAGCGAGACGCCGGCGCGCTTGCCCAGCGCCTTGATCCGCTGGAGCGTGCGGTGAAGGTGCGGGCCGGCTTCGGGATGCACCGTGATCGTATCGGCGCCCGCCTCGGCGAAGGCGTCGAGATAGGGGGCGACCGGCGAAATCATCAGATGCACGTCGAACGGCTTTTGCGTGTGCGGGCGCAGCGCCTTCACCACCGCCGGGCCGATGGTGAGATTGGGGACGAAATGCCCATCCATCACGTCGACGTGAATCCAATCCGCGCCCGCCGCGTCGATCGCGCGGACTTCCTCGCCCAATTTGGCGAAATCGGCGGACAGGATCGAGGGGGCGATGCGGACCATGCGCGCGGCAATAGCATGGGCTCGGCGGCTCGCAACCCGCCGGTTCACGCGATTCGCCGCAGGGGCGCAACGAAAAAGCCGTCGCACCCGCCCTGGTCGCCGAGCGTGCCGGGCGCGGTGCGGATCGGGGCGGTGGCGGCGATGCCGGGGGGAAGCGCGGCCGGATCGGACTCGGCGAGCGCGTAATCGGAGCGCGTGGCCAGGAAGCGCGCGAGCTGGTCCTCGCCCTCCTCGGGCTCGAGCGAACACGTCGCATAGACGAGCAGCCCGCCCGGCTTCACCCAATCGGCCGCGCGCGCGACCAGCCGCGCCTGGAGATCGGCGAGCTCGGCGATCTGCGCGGGGCCGATGCGGTGGAGCACATCGGGGTGGCGGCGGAAAATGCCCGTCGCGGTGCAGGGTGCGTCGAGCAGCACCGCGTCGAACGGGGCCTCGGGCGCCCAATCGAGCGCGTCGGCGGCGACGAGATCGGCGCGGAGCCCGGTGCGCGCGAGATTCTCCGAAAGTCGCGCGAGGCGACTTTGGCTGATGTCGAGCGCGGTCACCGCCCAGCCGGCGGCGGCGAGCTGCATCGTCTTGCCGCCGGGCGCCGCGCATAGATCGAGCGCGCGGCCTGCGCCGGCGCCGATCAGTCGCGCCGGGATCGACGCGGCGAGGTCCTGCACCCACCAGCGCCCCTCGCCAAAACCCTCGATCGCGGGGACGCGCGCGCGCGCCAGGCGGACATGGCCGGGGGCGAGGCTGACGCCGCCGAGCTGGGCGGCGAGCGCGTCGGTCTGGGCGGGATCGGCGAGGCTGAGGTCGAGCGCGGGGGGCGCGGCGAGCATGGCCTCGGCGGCGGCGACGGCTTCGGCGCCCCAGGCCGCCCGCCAGCGCGCGGCGACCGGTTCGGGCAGGCGCGCCGCCTCGCCCAGGGCGATACCGCGCCGGCTCAAAGTGCCGAACACGCCGTGCATCAGCCGCTTGGGGCCGCCCGCGACCAAGGGCAGCACGGTTGCGATCGCGGCATGATCGGGCGTGCCGAGCACGAGCTTCTGCGCGAGCGCGAGCCGCAGCACCATCCGCGCCTTGGCGTCATCGGGGAGCCGCTGCGCGGTCGCCGAATCGATCAGCGCGTCGAGCTCGACCAGCCGGCGCAGCACCGCGGCGGCGAGCGCGTGGACGAGCCCGCGATCGTCGGCGCGCTTCAATCCCTGGGTCGCGGCGGGGAGCGCTTGTTCGAGCGGCTGCCCGCGCCGCAGCACCGCGTCGAGCAGCTTGAGCGCCGCGCGGCGTGCGGCAACGCCCTCTTGTTCTGCCTCGCTCAACTTTCCATGTCCCTTGGCCTAAAGGAGGAGCTCATGGGCCAACGCCCCAGCCATGTGAAGCCGCCCGCGCATCTTTCCCCCAGCAAGCCGGTGCCCAAGCCCGCGCCGGCCAAACCCGCCGACGACCCGCTGGGCCGCGACCCGACGCGCTACGGCGATTGGGAGCTGAAGGGCATCGCGATCGATTTTTGAGGGCTACGTTCGCCGACGTCGCCCCTGCGAAAGCAGGGGCCTCCTAGTTCGTCGCGCGGCGGTGCGACCAGGCGCGAGGTGACAGCTTCTTCTCATACGCGTTACCCCGCCCACCGCTCACGCCAAGATGCGCTCGAACAAATCCTCCCACTGCGGGTTGGCACGCTCGACCAGCGCGATCTTCCAGTCGCGCTTCCAGGCCTTCAATGCCTTTTCTCGCGCGATCGCCTCTTCGATCCGCTCGTGCGGCTCGGCGAGCACGAGCGTTTTGATCCCGTAACGCCGGCAGAATGCCGAGCCGCGATCCTCGCGATGCTGCAGGACGCGCGCGGCGAGATCGGCCGTCACGCCGATATAGAGCATGCCGCGCGGCTTGCTCGCCATGATGTAAGTCCAGCCCGCCACCCGGCGAGGATGGCGCCATGAGCGGGGAGATGCCAGCTTTCGCTGGCATGACGCTGGAGATCATGCGCCTCAACAACAGACGTCGCCCCGGTGAAAGCCGGGGCCTCCCGGTTCGGCGCGCGACGGTGGGGCCTGGAACAGGGTGGCTCCGGCTTTCCAGGGAGTGACGCCGGCGCGGCGTGGATCGCTATTCCTCGCGCAGCGGCCGGCTGAGGAGCGCCTCGATCACGGCTTCGATCCGCGCGCCTTCGAGCAGCGCGCAGACGGCGTCGACCACGGGCATTTCCACCCCGGTCGCGCGCGCCGCGTCGCGCAGCACCGGGGCGGTCGCGGCGCCCTCGGCGACGCTGCGGCGGTCGGCGAGCAGCGCGGTCGCCGCGCGGCCCGCGCCGAGCCCCATGCCGAGCGAAAAATTGCGCGATTGGGTCGAGCCGCAGGTGAGCACCAGATCGCCCAACCCCGAGAGGCCGGTGAGCGTTTCCATCCGCGCCCCCCGCGCGACGCCGAAGCGCGTCATCTCGGCGAAACCGCGCGCGAGCGTCGCCGCGCGGGCGTTTTCGCCGAGCCCCGCCCCCGCCACCACCCCGCAGGCGATCGCGAGCACGTTCTTCACCGCGCCGCCGATCTCGGCGCCGATCACGTCGCTCGATCCGTACAGCCGCAAGGCGCCGCCGCCGAGCCGCGCGATCAGCGCCGCGCGCAACGCCGTATCGGCACAGGCGAGTGTCAAGGCGGTGGGCTTGCCCTCGGCCACTTCGCGCGCGAAGCTGGGGCCCGAGAGTACCGCGCGCGGCGCTTCAGGATGAAGTTCGGCGGCGACCTCGCTCATCAGCTTGCCGCTACCCGCTTCGATGCCCTTCGCGCAAAGGATCAGCGGGCGCGCGCCCACCGGCGCCCCGGCGAGCACGGCGCGAAGATGTTGCGCGGGCACCACCACCAACAGCGCCTCGCAGGCGGCGAGGTCGGCCAAATCCCCGGTCGCGCAAATCGCGGGCGATAGCGGCACGCCGGGCAGGAACAGCGGATTTTCGCGGTCACGCTCGATCGCCGCGACCACCTCGGCCTCGCGCGCCCAGAGCCAGGTCTCGCCCCCGGCGGCGCATAGTTGCGCGAGCGCGGTGCCCCAGGCGCCCGCGCCGATCACGCCGAGCCTCACGCCTTCACTCCCGCCCCGCGCACCGCCTCGGCATGCGGATCGAGCGGCCAGCGCGCGCGCGCGGGCGTGTCGAGCGGGTCGCTATGCCCGGCGGCGAAACGCTCGGCGCCCGCCCAGGCGATCATCGCGGCGTTATCGGTGCACAGCCAGAGCGGCGGCGCGACGAAGCGCAGGCCATGCGCCTCGGCCAGGCCGGTGAGCGCGCCGCGCACCGCCTGGTTCGCCGCGACCCCGCCCGCGACGACGAGCGCCGTCGCCCCCGGCGCCGCCGCGATCGCGCGCGCGGTGCGATCGATCAAACACTCGATCACCGCCGCCTGGAAGCTCGCCGCCAGATCCTCG